>Ga0209573_1000158_pt1 | contig 172508 bp, 118 predicted proteins | sample TNRBio252014_DNA_FD_185870 | JGI IMG/M metagenome (GOLD analysis project Ga0209573, IMG submission 185870) | Wastewater treatment Type I Accumulibacter community from EBPR Bioreactor in Madison, WI, USA - TNR Reactor_6/25/2014_ DNA (SPAdes)... | ecosystem: Engineered > Bioreactor > EBPR >...
CTTTTGACTCGACAAAGCCATCACTACATTAGCTAAGGCTTTGGAATGGCGCTTAGCTATTTTCGTAAGAGCTAGGCAGAATTGGTTGGTTTTTTCTTTCACACATTTAATTAACTAACCTTTTCTGCCTTTTTTTACTATTTACCCCTTTTTTCTTTTGGACATTATATAGACGTAGCTCTTGGGCGATTACCGTCCAAAGTCCAGGACTTTAGGACTGTTGGACTATCAGAGATGTAGTAGTTGGTGCATTTTCTTCAGCAGCTTGAATAACTTATAATTCAGCGTAGTTCCAGCATTAAAAAAAGAATCATTAACGGTAAGCCATTCTTTGGAGAGTTCCAGGTTAGCTTCGTCGAGGAACAAGTATCTTTTGGCTTTCGCCAAAGGCGCCTTCCAGTATAGGCCTCGTTCGGTGATAGCAAAACCTTCCGTACAGCCGCCAAATATACTTTGGTCGCAGATAAAAAAGATCCGCTCGCTTTTTTCAGGAAAGAGAAAATACTTGCTCGCATTGCGAAGATGATCCACGGGCATTGCAAGGAAATCGGTGTAAACGGTTTCTTTTTCCTGCGACCAGTCCATATAGTCCATCACCATCGCATAGCGGTCGATAGAGGTTAGTGCGTGCTGTTGGTATTTCAGAATAGATTCGGGTAACAAAAGGGGGATCATATCGGCTGCATGCCTGATCAGGAAATAATCGATCAATTCGTCAAACAGACACAGCAGGTATTTTTTTTGGGTAGCGGGGCTGCGCGTCCAGGCTTCGTTTTTGGCTTTGATTTGCTCGGCCAATTGGCTCATGCGCCGGTGCAGCATATCGCGGAAGCCTGAGGCATAGAGCCTTTCGGTAAGCGCCTGCATGTCTAAAGCAGGGAATGAAGCGGTTACCTCCCGGCGTAGAGAATCAAAAAACAAAGTCACTAGGCGGGCCTCCACGTCGCCTTTGTCGTCTACAAAAGGAGGTTCCTCTTCCGACCGGTGTTGGGGCACACCACAGAAAGGACAAAAGCGGGCTTGGTCAGGTACAACCGACCGGCATTGATGACATATAGGCATAGACGCCGTATTATAAACCGCGCACAAGATAAAACATTCCGGCATTAACCTTGTTATAGCCTCCAATATTGAAGCGCCCAGGATATGCCGGCCACGAAAAAAAAATGCGATTTACCTGAAAAAAACTGCCTGACTTGCGGCAAGCCTTTCCGGTGGCGTAAAAAGTGGGAAAGAAATTGGGAAGAAGTGAGATATTGCAGTGACAAGTGCCGAAAGTATCGTACAAATGAAAGACAACCACGCACATAGCAACCAGGAAATCAGTCAAAGCGAATACCAGCAATTTGCCTTCCATCCCCACAACATCCTGATGGTGCTGGTCATAGTAGGCTTGTCGGCAATATTTGCCAGTCTGAGCGCGGCTTTTGTGTACACCCGGGTGCAGAGCAATCTACCTCCGATAAAGCTGCCCAACATATTCATGTTCAACACATTGATACTGCTGGCCGGCAGTGCCATGATGATACGCGCTAAAAAAGCTTATTTGGCCGACAACACCCAACATTACCAACGCGCCCTGTTGTATACCATAGTGCTATCGCTTATTTTCCTCTGCCTGCAATGGGTTGGATGGCGCGCTTTATTACAACAGCAAATCACCATAAACTCTGATAATTCAGCGTCTTATTTGTATATCATCTCCATTTTACATTTTCTGCACGTCATTGGCGGATTGCCCTTTCTGGTCGTTTTTTTATACAATGCTTACCGCTACATGAAAGAGCCGGTGAGCGTGCTGGTATATTTTTCCGATCCCGAAAAGCGGCTGCGGTTGCGCCTGCTCACCCTTTATTGGCATTTTCTCGATCTGCTGTGGATTTACCTGGTATTATTCTTCTTTATCAATTACCTGATCAGGTAGATTGTTTTTACCAAAAAAACGGCGTAAAAATTGGTGGGTTATATCGGTAAACGCCGCTATCTTTGTGTCGCAAAAAAAAAGCGCATGCACGCCGTAGAACCGCAAGTGACTGTTGAAATTGCGCAGCAACTGGGCCTTACTCCCGATGAGTTCCAACGCATACAACAAATAATGGGCAGGGTCCCCAATTTTACGGAGCTAAGTATTTTCTCCGTAATGTGGTCGGAACACTGTTCGTATAAAAATTCTATCCTCTGGCTCAAAACCCTGCCCCGCGAAGGCGAACGCTTGCTGGTGGGCGCAGGAGAGGAAAACGCCGGGTTGGTAGATATCGGCAACGGGCTGGCCTGTGCTTTCAAAATCGAATCGCATAACCACCCCTCCGCCATTGAGCCCTATCAGGGTGCAGCTACGGGTGTGGGCGGCATCCACCGCGATATTTTCACGATGGGCGCCAGGCCTATCGCGGCGCTGAACTCCCTTCGTTTCGGCGATCCCGAGCTCAATCACACCCGGCAATTGGTAAAAGGCGTGGTGCACGGCATCGGCGATTACGGCAACTGTTTTGGCGTGCCTACGGTGGGAGGTGAAGTGTACTTTTACGATTGTTACAACCAGAATATATTGGTCAACGCCATGTCGGCGGGTATAGTCGAAGTGGGCAAAACCGTATCGGCTATTGCTGAAGGTAGAGGAAATCCCGTATTTATCGTAGGTTCTTCTACCGGTAAAGACGGCATACACGGCGCCACGTTCGCCTCTGCCGACCTTACCGAAGATTCTGCCGAGGACTTGCCGTCGGTGCAGGTGGGCGACCCTTTCCAGGAAAAACTGTTACTTGAAGCTTCTCTCGAAGCCATTCAAACCGGAGCTGTAGTAGGCATGCAGGATATGGGCGCAGCCGGTATTACCTGCTCTACCTCTGAAATGAGCGCCAAGGGCGGCGTAGGCATGCGAATCGACCTCAGCCTGGTGCCTACCCGGCAATCCAATATGCGTCCCTTCGAAATTTTGCTGTCGGAAAGCCAGGAACGCATGCTCATCGTGGGCAAAAAGGGACAAGAGCAATTATTATTGGATGTTTTTGAAAAATGGGACCTGCAGTGCGCCCAGATCGGTGAAGTCATCGACGGGGGTCGGCTTGAATTTTATTTTGAAGGCGAAAAAGTAGCCGATGTGCCCGCCGAATCACTGGTGCTGGGTGGCGGTGCGCCGGTTTACAAACGCGACTATACCAAACCCGCCTACTTGGGCGAGATTGAAAAATTTTCTTTGTCGAAGGTACCCGTGCCCATCAATTACGAAGCGACGGCCCGGCAACTGCTCACTTCGCCCAACCTCGTTTCAAAACGCTGGGTCTACGAACAATACGACTCGATGGTGCGTACCAATAACATGAGCACCAACGCCCCCGCTGACGCGGCTATCGTAAGGGTCAAAAACACAAATACCGCGCTGGCGCTCACTACCGACTGCAATTCGGCTTATGTCTACGCCGATCCTTATGTGGGCGCCATGATTGCAGTGGCTGAAGCTGCCCGCAATATCGTATGTTCGGGGGGGCAACCGGTAGCCATCACCAACTGCCTGAATTTTGGCAATCCATACAATCCCGAGGTATACTGGCAATTTGTGCACGCCATCAAAGGCATGGGCGAGGCATGCCGTAAATTCGATACCCCGGTGACAGGTGGGAACGTAAGTTTTTACAACCAAACCGTCAACAAAGACAAAACCGAACCGGTATATCCCACCCCCACCATCGGCATGCTGGGCGTTCTGGATGACGTCTCGCTGGCTATGACCCTGTCGTTTAAATCAGCAGGAGATCAGATTTACATGGTAGGTACCCCTTCCAATGATCTGGGGAGTTCCGAATACTTGCGCCACGTACATGGCATCATTTATTCTCCGGCGCCGCATTTCGACCTCAACGAAGAATACCAGGTACAGCAAATCATTGCCGCGTGCATCGGCAAACGATACATAGACTCAGCGCACGACGTATCGGAAGGCGGCCTATTCCTCACACTACTGGAGAGTGCAATGGCTGGCGGATTGGGTTTTGACATTGAAACCGACGCCAATTTCCGCAAAGACGCCTACCTGTTTGGCGAAAGCCAAAGCCGTATAGTAGTAAGCGTCAAACCCGAAAACGAAGACGAACTGGTCAACCATCTGAACGCTAATAATGTTTCCTTTACCAGATTGGGTGAAGTGATTGCCCATCAGATCATTATCGACGAAGAGAATTTTGGAACAATCGCTTCCTGGCAGGAACACTACCAAAACTTTTTGGGCAGCATGATGAGTCATTAACGCAATACAAATCTTATATAATCAATCCTTTGTGAACATGAAAAAACTCGTTTACGCATTTACTATCGCATCAATGGTCCTTTTGGCCTGGCAATGCGCCCCTCAAAAAGGGACGGTCATTGAAGGTACCCTTAGCAATGCGCAAACCGACATGCAGGTTTTTCTCGATCTTCTCATGATCGGCAAAGCCAGCAATGTGCTTGGTAAAACTACGCTGGACAATAATGGACATTTTGCTTTAGATTTTCCGGAAGGCCTGGCTTCCGGCGTTTACAACCTTCGCATTGGTACAAAACGTATCAGCCTGGTATTAGATGGCAGCGAGAAAAAAGTCAACATCGAAGGCGACCTCAATACGTTGCAAATGTTTGACGTAAAAATCAGCGGTTCGGCTTCCTCCCAATCGCTTGCCAGTGTGATGAACGGTGTGGCACAGCAAAAACTCGGCGCCCAAGACATCAGCAAGTTCGTTGATACCACCTCCAACCCTACTTTGGGCGCTTTTGTAGCAGCCTCTACCCTTGGAGGAAACGCACAATTTCTGGACATACAGAAAAAGGCCTTGCAGCGCCTCGACTCACAGTCCGAATTCGCAATAGAATACGGCAAGTACCTGCAACAACTCGAAACACAACTTCTTGCCCAGCAGGCCGACGAACTGATCAGGGTAGGTCAGCCTGCGCCCGATATCCGCATGAAAAACCCCCAGGGTAAGGAATTCGCGCTGTCAGAACTCAAAGGCAAAGTAGTACTTCTCGACTTTTGGGCCAGCTGGTGCGGCCCCTGTCGCCGCGAAAACCCCAATGTGGTTCAGGTTTACCAAAAATACAAAGATCAGGGCTTTACGGTCTTTAGCGTATCGCTCGATGGGCTCGATTCCCGCAGCATGGCTTCTATCAATAACCCTCAGCAAGTAGAGGCTATGATGACGCAATCCAAACAAAAATGGGTTGACGCTATAGCTCAGGACGGCCTTTCGTGGGAATTTCATGTGAGCGACCTCAAGAAATGGGATTCCGCGCCCGCTGCGATATACGGCGTTCGCGGTATTCCCAAAGCCTTCATCATTGACCGCGACGGCAAAATCGCCGCTGTCGGCGTACGAGGCGCCGAGCAAATTGAAGCGGAACTTAAAAGGCTGCTTTGATAATTACGAATGGGCAATTACGAATTACGAATTTAATACATTCGTAATTCGTAATTCGTCATTTGTAATTCACCCTTGCCCAAGCAGCGCATAATATTCCCGTGGCAACGGCTGCATTTAACGACTCGGCGCCATTGGGGTTGCCTTTGGGGATCGTAACCATTTCGTTTATCAAAGGCAAGTTATTTGCGCTGATACCCTCTCCTTCACTGCCTATCACCAAAATGCCTTTTTCAGGCCAGGGGAGATCAAAAGCATTCAGCCCCTGCATAAACGCCCCTAAAACGGGCAGCCCGGCATAACGCTCAAGTAGGACTGTAAGGTCTAACTCCAAAGTATGCACGCGTAAAAAAGCACCCATTGATGCCTGGATGACCTTACTATTGAAAACATCCACACAGGTTTCTGAACAAAAAACGAAGGGAATGCCAAACCAGTCGGCAATTCGAAGAATAGTGCCCATATTGCCGGGATCCTGGATACCGTCGAGATACAGCGCGCGGGTAAAATGGAGCAGCGAAGGCCACTCCCAATCGGGTTTATGAGCCACTACCAAAACCTGATTGGGCGTTGTGAGCGAAGAAATTTGCGATAATTCCCGCTCAGTTACGATTACCAGGTCCAAATCGTTACGCCCGCGCAGCAGCCCGGCATATGTAGTTGCCCAAGCTTCTACCGCATAAACCTGTTCAACGGCAACGGCAGATTGCCCCAGCATCTCGCGGGCCATTTTATCCCCCTCAACCACGAAAATGTCATACTTTTGCCTAAATTTTTTTTGGTGAAGAGATTTTACAAACTTCACCGTATTTTTAGAAATTGCCATATGTAAATCATTATGAGGGTACACGCTGCTCGAATTTACCGGCTTGGATGTTTTTTTTGCCTGCTGTTTTGCCTTTACTCGTGCAATGTATCCCGTTATTTGAAAGAAGACGAACTGCTGCTCAAGAGCAATGATATAAAATTTCTGGGAAAGGAAAAGGTTGAAGGTAAACGCACCCTCAAATACGAACTCTCTACGCTTTACAAACAAAAAGAAAATACCCGCTTTTTTTTCTTCCCGCGCGAATGGTTTTGGCTGGCCACGGCAGGCCCCGGTGATACCACGGCTATCGACAGATTTCAGCGCAGGGTGATCGCAGAACCACCTGCCATTTACGACGAAAAGCTGACCCAAAGTACTGCTGAGGCGATGCGTTACTATATGCAATACAAAGGGTATTACCAAGCAGATGTATTTGCCGAAGACCAGGTTAAAGGAAAAAAAACGCACGTCACCTACTATGTGACTGCCAAAAAGCGATACGCAATAGACAGCGTGGCTTATTTCAGCCAGGATACCGCCATTCACCGATTGCTACAATCCACCAAAAGCCAGACCCTGCTCAAAAAAGGGGCCGGCATGGATTTAAAATTGTACGAACAGGAAAAAGACCGTATTACCCGTTTTTTGAGAAACAACGGTTATGCCTACTTTTACTCCAACTTCTTCAATGAACCGCTTGATATAGATACATTCCAACGTGCAAACAAAGCCAACCTATACCTCGAAGTAGAAACGCCGTTTAATACAGATGCACATACGGCCTACCGGGTTGGGCAAGTTCATATATATCCCAATTACAGCCCATTGCAAGTATTAGAAGAACTCAAGGATACTATCATAAACGGCTTTTCCTTCCATATTCGCAATAATGATTTTCACGTAAAACCGCTACTTCTCCTCGACGCCGTACACCTCAAAAAGGGCGAGCTATACGCTCAGGATTTATTTGATAAAACCAACAAGCAGCTATCCGCTTTAGGTACTTACAAATTTGTGCGGATCCGACAGGAAATCGACAGTACAAATATGTCTGAATTGTTGTTTTTTATTGAATTAACCCCCAATGCCAAAATGGAAATCGGCGCAGATTTTGAAGTCAATTACACAAACAGAAGTGGGTCGAGTGGCGTGGGCAACCTGATCGGCTTTACCCTTAATCCTAGTTTGCGCAACCGAAACCTTTTCCATGGCGCCGAGTTGCTGGTCACGAATCTCTCGGCGGGCGTAGAAGTGAACCCACGCCTGGCAGACGACAGGTTTTGGAATACCGTAGACCTCCGGATACAAACGGATATGTATTTCCCTAAATTTCGCGATTATCTGGGCTTCTGGAAGGGCTTGCACGAAGTGCCGCTTGGCAAAAAACGCCGCTTATTGCACAGCAATTTTTACCAGTCACTAAGGGACAACGCTACCACGCGTATATCGACAAGTTACAATTATATTCTGGTACTCGACTGGTACCAATACAACCTGTTTAATGCCACCTACGGTTACGACTTCCAACGTTCTCCTACCAAGCGCTATATAATCAACCATATCGGCATCGACTTTCTGAAACCGATCACTGCGCCCGAATTTGACACGCTTTTGTCGGTCAATCCTTTTCTGAAAAACAGTTTCGGCCAGCAGTTTTTCGTGAGTCTGCTATTCAGAGATCTCAACTTTGTATATAACAGTCGCCCAACCCGTTATGGCAAATCGTATTATGCCGGCGTGTTTTTTGATCTATCCGGTGCAGAAATATGGGGTATCAATGCATTGTACAACGAATTTGCACTCAATCCCACAACTTTTAAGTTAGGCAAAAGCGAATTTTCTCAATATGCCAAGTTGGAAGCAGATTTCAGGTATTACCGGCAATACAACACCAAAAACAGCTTTGCCCTTCGATTTAATGCCGGCATAGCTCGCCCCTTCGGTTTTACCAGCGATGTGCCCTATGTGAAGCAATTTTATGTAGGAGGCCCCAATAGTATCAGAGCCTGGGCTCCACGTGGACTGGGCCCAGGCGGGTATGAAGACCCGCTATCCCGCGATCAGCGCAATAATATCCGCCTTTACCAAACCGGCGACCTCAAGATGGAGTTCAATGCCGAATACCGCTTCGACCTTTTCTGGCGATTAAAAGGCGCCTTTTTTATCGATGGCGGCAATATCTGGACACTGAGGCGTGATACCAGCCGTATCGGGTCTCAATTTTTATTAAAAACCAATACCTACAGCGATTGTGATGACCCCTATTGCAAAAACGATCCTTTCTTCAAGCAAATAGCCCTTGGCGGCGGCTTCGGCCTCCGCATCGATTTCACGTATTTTATTTTTCGTACCGATCTGGGTATCAAATTGCGCAATTCATTTCCCCGCACCAACGGCAGTCCCGTCACCGAAGGCGACTACTGGACGGATTTCAACAAGTGGCAGTTGAGAGACGTGACGCTCAATCTGGGATTTGGCTATCCCTTCTGAGAAGTGAGTGAGAGAGGGGGAATCACTGAAACAGCTCGGCTCTGCCGTATTTGCTGCAAATCGGACATCGGCGGGGGTCATGACCGCGGGCCGGGCAATATTGGCGGCCGAAATAGATGATCTGTAGGTGCAACTTATTCCAGGTATGCTCCGGGAAAAGAGCTTTCAGGTCGGCTTCCGTTTTTTCCACGTTTTTCCCGTCGCTCAGGCCCCAGCGCCAGGCAAGGCGGTGGATATGCGTATCGACAGGGAAAGCCGGCACGCCGAAAGCCTGGCTCATCACCACGGAAGCAGTCTTGTGACCAACGCCAGGCAAGGCCTCCAGGTCTTCAAAGTTATCCGGCACTCTGCCCTCGAATTTATCGACCAGAATCCGGGAAAGCGAAGAAATAGCCTGCGATTTGCGGGGCGATAAGCCGCAGGGCCTGATGATATCTTTGATATGCTCCACTTCGAGTTTGGCCATATCAAACGGATTGTCGGCCTTGGCAAACAACAAAGGCGTGACTTTATTGACGCGCTCATCAGTACACTGCGCCGAGAGCAACACAGCTACCAGCAAGGTATAAGGATCCTGATGAGAAAGCGGTATAGGCGTTTCGGGATAAAGCTCATCGAGAATTTCCATGATGTCGGCAGCCTTTTCCTGCATGGTCATCTGTCAGTTATTCGGTGTATTCAAAAATGCCGTCAGAAGTTTCCAGGCGTACAGCCGGCGCCTCGGCTTGCTCAACATAACCTACCAGGCGAGCTTCTATATTAAAGTGCGCTGCGATGTCGATAACCGCCTGGGCAAATTCGCGGGGCAGGTATACCTCCAGTCGGTGGCCCATATTAAAAACCTGGTACATCTCCTTCCAACCGGTGCCCGATTCCTGCCTGATGAGTTCGAATAAAGGCGGCGGTTCGAAAAGGTTGTTTTTCACCACCCTGCAGCCTTCCAAAAACTTGAGCACTTTAGTCTGCCCACCGCCGGTACAATGAATCAGTCCGTGCATCTGTGAGCGCAATTGGCCGAATAAAAGCTGCAAAACGGGTAGATAAGTCCGGGTAGGCGAAAGTAAAAGTTTACCCACCGTAGTGGTATAGTCGCCTATCGTAATGATATCAGTTAGTTTTTTGGAACCGGAATACACCACTTCTTCAGGTACTGCGGGGTTAAAACTTTCGGGGTATAATGCCGAATAGGCATGGTACAGCACATCATGGCGGGCCGAGGTGAGTCCGTTGCTGCCCATGCCGCCGTTGTAATCCGATTCGTAGGAGGCCTGGCCAAAAGAAGCCAGTGCCACTATCGCATCGCCGGGCCGGATCTGGTTTATCAGCAGGTTTTCCTTGCGCATGCGGGCGAAGGCCGTATATCCCACGTCAATCGTACGCACGATATCGCCCACGTCGGCTGTTTCACCGCCGGCCAGGTGGATAGAAACGCCAAACGACTGCATCGCAGACACAAAATTTACGGTAGCGTCAATTATTGTTTTAATGACCTCACCCGGAATAAGGTGTTTATTCCTGCCGATAGTTGAAGAAAGCAGGATATCCTGTGTACAGCCTACACAGCCCATATCGTCGAGGTTCATCACAATGGCATCCTGTGCGATACCGGCCCAGACCGACAGGTCGCCCGTCTCGCGCCAATACAAATAAGCCAGGCTCGTTTTCGTACCTGCCGTATCTGCGTGCATGATATTGCAAAAATCGGGATCACCCCCTGCTACATCGGGCAAAATCTTACAAAAAGCATTGGGAAACAGCCCCTTGTCGAGCCCCTGGATAGCGGCATGGACCTCCGCTTTTGATGCGGAGACCCCCCTTTGATCGTATTTATACGTGGACATGGTGCAAAGGTAGGGAAATCCTGCCAACTCAACTTTAACAAAATTGTTTATGGAAAAAAGCCAATCTATTCTATATTTGCCTCCTGTGCAAAAACTAGTCCCACTGAACATTTGGCGTTTGCACCCCCCGGCAAACAAAAATCAAATCGATTGCAACATCCTGACATTTCATGCCGAGGGAAAAACTGCACGCCACTCAACATTGTGCATTAAATAAACAATTAACACAGTGGATCTACCATCATCGTTATTTGGGCGAATCAAAGGAATTCGCCGCAATCACCTGCCTTGGGCAGCATTTGGCATCGGCGCCGTGGCATTTGGCGCTTTTTTTGTCAAATCAGGCCTAAGCAACCAACTCAGTTCTTCCTTGCTTACCGCCCACGCGCCGGCTGAACTCGGCGCCTTCCAGGTAAAAATCCCCACCATGCGTTATGGCTTTGCCATAGATACGTTTTTGGTTACCGATAATACCATCCGCTCCGGCCAATCACTCTCCGATATTTTGGCAGTTTACCGTGTAGATTATCCGGTAGTGGACAAACTGGCAGCTAATGCCCGCGGCGTATTCGACATCCGGCAGTTAAAAGCAGGCAATAGTTATACGGTGTTGAGCAAAGACAAGAATCAAAGCGCTGATTATTTTATATACGAACCCAACGTCTTTGAATACATCGTCTTTCATCTCAAAGACGACCTCAAAGTGGAGCGCGTAAAAAGAGAAGTGACTACCACTACCCAAACCGCTGCGGGAATACTTGAATCTTCATTGTGGAAAACCATGACCGACAACGGCTTCAGCGCCGAGCTCACCGATAAAATGGAAGACGCCCTGCAATGGTCGCTCGACTTCCATCACCTGCAAAAAGGAGACGAATTTAGACTTGTATACGACGAGCATAATGTTGAAGGCAAACCCGTAGGAGTCAGCAAAGTAAAAGCAGCCTATTACAAGACCGGCGAAAAAGTATACCACGCCATCTACTATGAAAACGGCGAATACAAAGGCTACTACGATCTGAAAGGACAGCCTATGAAAACCTCGTTTTTGCGCGCGCCGCTCAAGTATTCGCGTATCTCGTCGCATTTTAACCTGAGTCGCTTACATCCCATCTTAAAATACAGAAGGCCGCACTACGGCACCGACTACGCCGCGCCTTATGGCACTCCGATCCTAGCCGTAGGCGACGGCACGATCTCTCAAGCCGCTTTCACCTCCGGCAACGGCAACTTTGTCAGAATCCGCCACGACGGCACCTACGAAACTCAGTACCTGCACATGCAGCGTTTTGCCAAGGGCATCCGCCCAGGTGCGCGCGTACAACAAGGGCAAGTGATTGGTTATGTGGGCTCTACGGGTCTGGCTACCGGTCCGCACGTATGCTTCAGGTTCTGGAAAAACGGCCAACAGGTGAACCACCTCCGGCTGAATTTCCCTCCTGCCAAACCGCTGCCTGCCGGCGAGATGCCGGCGTTTGAAGCATTGCGGGATGAGTATCTTGCCAAGTTAAATGCGGAAGAGCAGAGCAATCCGTAAAAGGTGACGTCGGTGAACTGGATAGGGTTGGTGACTAGGTGACGGCATTGGAGAATACCCGGTGGGTGACATCTCTCCCTCCCTCACTCTCACACTCCCTCCCTCCTACTACGCCAGCCGCGCCATATCCCTTACCAGAATCTTGCCTCTATTAAAGTAGATCAGGTCGGATTTGCGGAGCTCATTGAGCACCAGCGTAACCGTTTGACGGGAAGTGCAGGTAATATTAGCGATATCCTGGTGGGTCAGGGAGTGCTTGAGCAGCATTTCGTACCCTACCTTGCGGCCTCGGATATTTACCGATTCTTTGATGAATTCTACAATGCGCGTACGGGCATCTTTGAAGATCAGCGACTCCAGCTTGTTCTCCGCCTTGATGAGACGGTTGCCGAATGAAGTCATGATATTGCTGCACAAATCAAAATTCTGGCGCATCAGTTTTTTGAAGTCATCCACTTTCACCGCATAGAGATGTACGTCTTCTTTGAGCACCTGTGCAAAATCCTGGCGCTGTGATTCGCCGACCAGGCCCATTTCGCCAAACAAGGCGGTGGGGTGAATCAGCGATTTGATGACTTCGCGACCGTCGGCAGAATGCGTGCCGATCTTGACTGCGCCTTTTACCAGAAAATATACGGTATCCGAGAGATCTCCAGGAAGATAGATGAAGCTGTATTTGGGTTTGACTTCGTATGTAGCTACCTCTTGTAGAAAGGCTTTTTCAGCTGGGGTGATGTTATTAAAAAAAGAAATTTGTGCCCAAAAATCGAGTTGTGTATCGACTCCCATAATGCCCGTTTTTAAATAATGCAAAAAATCAGTGCTTTCCTCGCCAATGATAGTTGGCTGTTTCAAGAGTATAGACACCGATTATTGGTCTCCCCCCTACCCTGCTGTTTCTTTTTTTTCAAGCCAATTAATATCTGCCAATTATTATTTTGCAATAGCTATAATAGTAAAACAAATTACTGCATGAAATAATTAATCAATTAAAAATCAATTAATTACATTAAGAGAGTCAAGAGAGAAACTATACCCAGCAAAAATGCCATGGCCGTTTTCGATGTTATTGTAAATAAAGATAGGCTCTCCGTTGGTGCCGCTGTTGTTGGTCTGCTGGCGGCTCAACGAGTTGTGGAAGAGATAATATTCCTCGGATGTGGTGCGCAACTCCACATAAATTTTGCCGAGCAACTGATAAGAAGGATAGATTTCAATTGACATGGGGAAGGTGTACGATATAGTCTGGCCGTTAAAGGGCTCATCTTCTATAAGTACCCCTCCTGCGAAATAGGCTAGTAAATAGTTATTATCGGTAAACGGGCTAAACACAACCGGCTGCAGGTAGCTCTGCTCTACAATAATATCCTGTACTTCCTGAAAAAAATTGAGGTGATAGTAATTAGTCTGCGCGCCGGGATCGGAAAAGCTTAGCGAGACCTGGTAATCGTAGCGCACGCTGCCTGGTTGGCTTCCAGGGCCGGAGGTAAGTCCCGATACTGAAAATTGCTGGATCTGTATACGGGGCGGGATCGCGCTGTTCGACGTTACCGGTTCAAACCCCGCGGCACTGACTTTTAGCTTATAGGTTTCTCCCGGCACAAAAGCTGTGCCTTGGGTGGTATAATAGGGAGATACGCGGTTGATCTGCGGAATGACGAGATTGAGTTGTTCGATAAATTGATCGTCTTCATTAAACAATTCCACCACTGCGTCGGCGATATAGTCTTCGGGCGAGTCATCGAGGATAGACCGGCTACGGGAAACCCTCACCCGCATTGCTTCACCGGTTGTAAAATTGCTCACCACCACCAGCTTAGGATCCGGCAAGGGAAGGCCTAATTCTACCGGTTTTTCACAGGTAGCAGCTATACACATTACCCCTAATAACAACATCCAAAGCCGCATAACAGCTATTTTCATTAAAAAGATACCGCGTAATTTAGCGAGGGCAAAAATGGAATCAGCGTTGTTTGCACAAACTCCTTTTTAGCCCTGATGGCGTAATTTTCGTTTACATACCGGGTGCGCACATTGTAATACAGCGGGTTACGTCTGTTATAAACGTTATAAACCCCCAATTGGATGCGATGGCGCAGGCTCCGTTTTCCAAAATTTGCATTTACGCTAAGATCAAGCCGGTGGTAATTGGGCATCCTGTACTGGTTTTTATTACCGAAAGCGAGCGCTCCCACTACTTGCGGAGGGAAAATAATGTCAGTCAGATCCACATTAAACTGCTCCAAGGGGATACTAAAGGCAAAACCGGAGCTAAACACCCAATCGGCAGATACACTGAGCCACTTAGTTAGTTTTTGTGATACTACAATTTTCAGATCATGGCGCCTATCATATTTAAACGGATAACGGCGACCGAAGTTAATATTATCAAACTGCCTGTCTGTCCAACTCAATGAATAAGCTACCCAGGCAGTTGTTTTCGGCGTGCTTTTTTTCCACATCAATTCAAGTCCGTAAGAACGTCCGTTGCCTATTGTCACGTTTTCCTGCCAGTCGTTGAGGAAAAATGCACCTTCGCTAAAGCTGACCAGGTTTGTCATGTATTTGAAGTATACATCGGCTGAAAAATCAAATAATCGCTTCATCTCGACGTCAAACCCCGCGCCGGCCTGCCAGGCTTGTCCCGGTTTAATCTTAGCGGTTGCGGGCACCCAAAGATCGGTGGGCAGGCCGATGCCGGAACTCGACAACAAGTGCAGAAACTGGGTCATACGGCTGCCATAGAGCCTAAGTGCCGTGGCCCTACCCAATGGAAGCATGGCTGCGAGGCGGGGTTGCGGTGAAAAATAGCTTTTATTTTGCACCCTAAGACCGGCGCCATGTACTCCTGCGTTGATTAATCCGCCGTTTTTGAGCCGCCATTCCTGTTCCAAATAGGCAAAGTATTCGAATGTGCCGATCGACTCGTTTTTAATCGTGCCGGGATCTACATTGCCTATACCGTCGTCGTAGGCCAGTGCGCCAGGTGAAAAAAAGCGCCGGGTTATTCCAGCCCCGAAACGCACGGTGCGTTTGTCGGTCATCGACAGGTCAAAATCGCTTTTTATACCTATATCTTCGATGGCCGATCTGAAATCACCAATATTAAAGACTTTGTATTCTGTCGATTGGTTGCGCAGGTTGACCACCGAATCCGTATCATAATAATGAAGACCTACCTCTAATTTGCTATAGGTGAGCACTGTATTTGAGAACAATTTGTCTCCGAAAATGTGGTTCCAGCGCAGGGAGGCAATTTTGTTGCCCCATTCCAGTTGTTCTACATAACTCTGATCGGAGCGGTACCGCAACGTATCCTTGTTATTGGCCAAAAAAAAGAGCGTATCACTTCTGAATCCGTCGTTGTTGTAAAAATCGCTGCCATTGTAATAGCTAAGGTAAAGCACGTCTTTAAAGGAAAACCGGTAATGCAGCTTGGCGTTGAGGTCGTGAAACTGGTAACCGATGTCGCCCCGTTCCCCTCTGTTCTCTTTCAGATAACTCGACAAGGGCCGGATGTACCAATCCAAAAAAGACTGCCTTCCTGAAATAAAAAAGGCGCACTTGTCTTTTACGATAGGCCCTTCCAGCGTAGCGCGCAGGGCCAGCATACCCAGGTTGAATTCACCGCTATAGCGCTGGCTATTGCCTTCTTTGGTGCGCACATTGAGCACCGAAGACAAGCGGCCGCCATACCTGGCCGGGAAGCCGCCCTTGATGATCTCTGCCGTGCGGATGGCACTGGTATTAAATACAGAAAATACACCGGCCACATGGTAGATATTATACACCGGCACATCGTCAATAAGCACCAGATTTTGTTCGGGGTTGCCACCTCTTACGTGAATTCCCTCTACACCGTCGGTGCCGGTAGTTATGCCGGGCAACAGCGGGAGCATGCGTATCAGGTCGGGTTCGCCAAGCAGTGAAGGAGTAAGATTCAGGTCTTCGCCTTTGATAATCTGTGCATCACTGCCTGAAGCGGGCGTTTGTTCCAGTGTGGGGCGCACTACAACCACAGGAAAAGAAAGCGGCGAGGGGCTCAACAAAAAGACCAGCGATTTGGCGCTTTGGGCATCCAGGGGGACGCTAAGCGATTCATAACCCAGGTAATAACACTGTATCAGTGCCTTATCGCCCAACAGCGACAGGCTAAAAAAGCCGTACTCATTGGTCACTGCCGTTTTTCCGCTGAGGCTATCCCTCACAAATGCTCCGATTAGTTGCTCGCCGCTGAAGGCATCTTTTAAGGTACCGCTTACGGTAAAAGCCGAAACCGGCGGTGGGGCAGCTTGTTCCAGTAAAATCAAATCTTCGTTAAGTCGGTAACGAACCCGGGTGCCGGACAACCAACTGTCGAGCACCTCCTTTAATGGCTTATATTGTATTGTGGCGTTTACCTGTGTATTGGGAATAATACCCGGGTCAAAGACGAGTTTAACATTAGCCTTCACAACCAATGCGTTCAAGGCATCCACAAGTTGCACATTGCCTTCCTGCAGGCTTATACGCTGCTGCAGAGGAGCTTGTCCCCAAGATGCACAAGCGGCCAGCAAAAAGAAAAAAGCAATAGTGTAGCACTGATTCATGAAATACAGGTAGTTGCAAAGAGGTATAACGGCCCAATACCTTTACACGCTGCGAACGGCATTCGTGTATTTCATGCTAAAATAGCGACATGTAGCGAAAAAAAAGAAAATTTTGACTATCGACTGCAATTACCACCTTTAAATACAAAGTGTGAAGCGTCTTTTTTTACCACTTTCGCGCCGTACACAGCGGAAATGGCGTCCAAAGCGCGATTTAGCGGCACCTTGTCAAAATTAGAGGTAAACGGGCAATCGCCTATACCTGAAGTACTCAAATCGATAGTAGCGCCGTAATAACGGCCAACTTCTTTGACTACTTCACGCACCGGGCGTCCTACGAAGACCAGTTTGCCGGTGCGCCAGGATAAGGCGTTTAGCGAAGGTTCTTTGTGAATAGATATACCGGCGCCGGGGTTGTACACCCCCCTTTGCCTGGGTTTGATTCGAGCGGCATGCTCGCCGTCGGTAGCCCGGAGTTCAACCAATCCTCTTTCCACTTCCACTTCCACCGTTGATTCCTGGGGTACCGCGCGCAAATTGAAAGCTGTACCCAGTACGGCCACATCGGCAGTGGAGGTGTGTATTACAAAGCGCCGGACTGCATCGTGGGCCACATCAAAGTATGCTTCGCCCACCAGTTCCACTTCCCTGCTCGACGCAGTTGCTATATTGGCGGGGTAGCGCAATTCGCTACCGCTATTAAGCACGACTGAAGTACCGTCGGCTAATTGCACTTCTCTTTGTGTATCTGTGGATTGCACAATCAGTATAACAGGTTTTTGGAAATAAGTCATCCAAATACCTGCGCCCCCGATGAGCAACAACACAGCGGCAGCATATGACCACCAGCGTTGTGCCGGGCGGTGTACAGCTCGCAAGGGTGAATTTTTGTTATCTCGATCGGCTTTAAAGCGCTTCCAGGCGGCATCAGTATCGGGGTTAAATTTACCGGTATACTCGCCGGTCCAATTCCATATCTGCTCCAATGGGTCGGTTCCTGATTGGGTCGGCGTGGGAATATGGGCATTTTTTCTGCCTTCCATATCCTGGATAAACTTTTTTATGTTTCTGTCTTTGCTCATTACAATTGTTCGCTAAATCAGTCCGCTCACGTTTGTGAGTCTGCATTTCACCTCCAAGACACGCACAACATACGTAGCCCCTATTACTTGGTTAATATTTATAAATAGAATTGTCAGCTATCCGTCTTAATGTAGGGCCCCAGTTCATCGCGGAGAAAACGCAGCGCTTTGGTAATCTGATTTTCCACCGTTTTCACCGAGATCCCCAATTGTTGCGCGATCTCCTGGTGAGAAAATTGTTCGAACCTGCTGAGTGCAAAAACCACCCGGCAGCGCTCTGGAAGTGCGTCTACAGCTTTGTCAATGGCTTCCTGCAACTCCGTCATTTCTACCAGAGCGCCTGCGGGCGAGTGATCGCTCGGCATTTCGGCGATCTGCTCTTCTTCTTCAAACCTGAATTTATTGTCGCGAATATAGTTCAGCGTTTTATTGACCGCCGCTCTTCTCAGGTATCCCTGGATACTCCCCGTGAATTCCAGTTGCCCCCTTTTTCTCCACAGGTCGGCGAAAAGTTCCTGAATGATATCTTCGGCAACCTCGCCTTTGGGAATGATTTTATACACTACTTGGCATAAAAAAGCATAATAACGCTTGAACATCCACTCAATCGCAGCCTCACTATCAGACTTCAATAATATGTTGAGCTCCTGGTCGCTGTATGCCTTTTGCAAAATAGTAGCTATTATGAAGGTCATAAAATTAGTACTTCCTTTCAAAAGGCCAAGCGCTATCGTTTTGATTTTGTGCTACATCTTGCTATTTTGCGGCGCAAACCAATATAATCGGTGATACAAGTTATTGACATTCATAAATCATACGGCTCGCTTCACGTACTGAAGGGCGTTAATTTTACGGTGGAGAAGGGCGAGATCGTATCGATAGTCGGCAAATCGGGCGCAGGCAAAAGTACGCTATTGCATATTCTCGGCACACTCGACCGTCCTGACAGCGGCAAGCTGTTGCTCAACAACGAAGAAGTTTTTCAGCTAAATACCAAAAAACTGGCGGCCTTCAGAAACCGCCACATAGGGTTTGTATTCCAATTTCACCACCTATTGCCTGAATTTACAGCCCTCGAAAACGTGTGTATACCGGGGCTGATACAAGGCGACCGTCCTGCAAAAGTTGAAGACCGCGCCAAAGAGTTGCTCGATTACCTCGGGCTTTCTGAGCGACTCACACACAAGCCGATGCAGTTGTCGGGAGGCGAACAGCAGCGTGTGGCGGTAGCCCGTGCGCTTATCAACCAGCCGAATATCGTATATGCCGATGAACCTTCCGGAAACCTCGACTCGGCGTCATCTCAAGAGTTGCACCAACTCATCTTCAATCTGCGAAAAGATTTTAACCAAACCTTTGTAATCGTTACCCACAACCAGGAATTGGCGCATATGAGCGATAGAAGGGTTGAAATGAAAGACGGAACTTTGGTGTAAATCGGTTATTTTTGCAGTTATGAAGGCTTTACTCCTTATCGACCTGCAAAACGATCTTTGTTTTGGCGGTGCAATCGAAGTACCCGAAGGCGACGCTGTTATTCCGGTAGCCAATCGCCTTATTCCTGATTTTGAACAGGTCATAGCGACCCGGCAATGGCATCCTGCCGATCATAGCAGCTTTGCCGCTATGTATCCCTGGAGGCGCCCCGGACAGATTATCGAGATAGACGGTCAACCGCAACTACTTTGGACGATGCACTGCGTTCAGGGAAGCTTTGGCGCCGAATTTTCACCAAAACTACACATATCTCAAATTAACAAGATCATTGATACCGGCACTAGCGCCCAAGCCGATAACTACAGCGCTTTTTCCGATGTGGATCAGAAAATAGATACCGGCTTACTCAATTACTTGCACAGCAAACACATCACGGCCTTGTATATCTTGGGATTGCCCATAGAAACAAGTGTAAAAAACACCGCCCTGCAAGCCCTCGAATCGGGTTTTGATACGTATGTTTTTTTAGATGGCTGCCGGGGAGAGATGAGGCCTGCAACCGAAGAAATGATCGAAGGGGGGGTAACGATGCTCCGCCTTGATCAATGGGAAAAATATCGCCACCAACAAGATAAAATCAGATTATTATGATAAAGGAATTTACAATGTCCTCACAGGATTTGATGCATTTAGAAGACCGTTACGGCGCCCACAATTATCACCCGATCCCGGTGGTGCTGTCAAAGGGCCAAGGCGTTCATTTATGGGATGTAGAGGGCAAGCAGTACTACGACTTTTTGTCGGCGTATTCAGCCGTCAACCAGGGCCATTGCCATCCCCGTATTATTAATGCCTTGGTTGAGCAGGCGCAAAAACTGACGCTTACCTCAAGAGCGTTCTACAACGACCGCCTGGGCAGGTTTGAAAAATATATTACTTCCTATTTTGGCTATGACCGCGTTTTACCCATGAATACAGGAGTAGAAGGGGGCGAAACGGCGATGAAGCTGTGTCGCAAATGGGCTTATACGGTCAAAGGAGTGCCGACCAACCAGGCAAAGGTCATCTTTGCGCGCAATAATTTTTGGGGGCGTACCCTGGCCGCTATCTCTGCTTCTACCGACCCCAGCAGCACCACGGGTTTTGGGCCGTTTATGCCCGGTTACGTGATAATTCCCTACAACGACCTGGCCGCCCTTGAGGAAGCGCTAAAAGACCCCAATGTGGCGGGATTTATGATAGAGCCCATACAGGGAGAAGCCGGCGTAGTAGTGCCCGATGAAGGTTACCTGAAAAAGGCCTACGAGCTATGCAAAAAACGCAATGTGTTGTTTATCGCCGACGAAGTACAAACCGGCCTGGCCCGCACGGGTAAGCTGCTATGCTGCGATTACGAAGGCGTAAAACCCGATATCCTCGTCCTCGGAAAAGCCTTGTCCGGCGGCGTACTGCCCGTCTCCGCCGTACTTGCCAACGACGAGATCATGCTGACCATCCACCCGGGCGAACACGGTTCTACCTACGGCGGCAATCCACTGGCCTGCGCTGTGGCCATAGAAGCGCTTGAGGTGATCAAAGAAGAAAACCTGGCTGAAAACGCCTTCCAACTGGGCAACTACTTTAGGGAATACATGCAGCACAACCTGGTGGAAAAAACAGATATGGTCAAACTGGTACGGGGCAAAGGTTTGCTTAATGCTATCGTGATTGACGACGACGAAGAAGGGCAAACCGCCTGGCAGATTTGCCTGAAGCTGGCAGAAAACGGATTATTGGCCAAGCCTACGCACGGAAATATTATTCGCTTTGCTCCGCCTTTGGTGATGACTCTTGAGCAAATGGCGGAATGCTGCGAGATTATTGAGCAGACGATCACTGATTTTTAATTCGCACGTCGGGGGTGAACCCCAACGCTACAGGTTTTTCATCTCGCGGGTCATCTTTTCCAATTCGAGGCGCAGGCCCTCTGCGTCGTCTACGGTGGTGCTGCGCGACATACGGTTGGAGAGTTCGTCTATCGTATCGAGATAAAAAGCATCGAATTCAACGTCTGATCGCAGCGCCTCCATATCGGCCAGCGTCTCGTAATTTTGTTCTTTGAGTTGTTTGAGCTTTTCCTTTTTCCGGGCCAGCGTTTGGGCCATCTGCTGGTGGTGAAGAAGGGCCTCCAACTTTCTGATGCACGCTTCGTAAAAATCGATGCGTGCAGTGCGTAGTTGTTGTTCTTTTGTAAAATCGTTGATCAGCTGTGTAGTTTCCTGGCGGTAAACTGCTGTCAATTCCATATTTTCATTGAGCCTGGTAGTCAGTTCGGCGATATTTTCCATAATATCGGTAATCTCTTTTTTATTGCGATTGATCTCTTCCCGGCAAAAATTTATTTTACGGTGGATCGCTCCTTCTTTCGAGTTTTCAAAAGCCTGTCGTTTTGACCATTCCCGCCAGGCCCAAATCCCCCAAATTAAAATCAAAATCAACAATAAGACTGGAAAGAAAAATCGTAGTGGCGGAACGATTCTGGTGAGGATCAGCATGCTTGCCAAACCCAACAAGAGCCAAAAAAGCAAGTAATTTAATGAGAAACGCGGCATAGTGCAAAGATGTCAGAAAATGTAAAGGTCGGTTAAATTCTGGTATAGATTATCAGTTATAGCTCTTAAATTTACCCCCGCGCCAAAGCAAGCATACAATATGAATATCCTCCAACAGTTGCAAGAAAGGTACATCCAGGAATTTTCCAACAATGTGCCTTTCGATGAATTTCTGGTCAACGTGATCACCACTGCCGTGCTTGCAGGCGTATTGCGCTGGTATTATATCAGGTACGGCAATGCGCTTTCCAACCGCAGCCGTTTTGCCGCCAACTTCATGCCGCTGGCGCTGGGTACGCTGCTCATCATCATGATCATCAAGTCGTCAATAGCCCTCTCGCTGGGGTTGGTTGGGGCTCTGTCTATCGTGAGATACCGGGCAGCGATTAAAGACCCCGAAGAACTCACTTTTTTGTTTATTGCCGTCGGACTGGGCCTTGCCGGGGGCGCCAATCAACCTATCCTGGGCTCAATTGCTTTTTCATTTATCATTATATTGCTATATGCCGGACAACGGCTATGGGGCAAACGCGCCTTCCAATCGCAAAACAAACTCATCATTCATATTCACACCGATAGTGCCGATCTCAACGGACTTGCCGCCATCATGGGCAAGCACCTGTCATATGTTGAACTCAAACGGGTAGACGCCGGTGAAAGCGGCTTGGACGCCAGTTTCCTGGGCAAAGCCGACGACGTGGCGCAATTGGCCGCGCTAAAAGACGAAGTACTGCTCTTTGCCTCCAACACACGTATATCCATCGTAGAACAACCCGACCTGATGTTATGATTATTGCCAACCGCGATAAGGAACATTTACACCGAAGTCCGGGCAGGCGGTTTTGGGTTTTTGGCCTTTTGCTTGTAGCCATACTAGCTACTATTGCCGTTTTACTTCAACGCCGGGCTACGCAAAGTCAATCGTTAGTGATATCCTGCGATGCGGAAAGGGTACGCGGCAACCATTTCATCGGGAAAGGAGGCAAATTCAGCAAGGGAGAACTGCGGAGCAGTGACAGGGCAAAATCAGGGCAACATGCCTGTAAGGTGCCCAAAGGAGAAGGAGCTCAATACGGTTTCGGCTTCCAGATGACAGCCCCCGAGCCCGGCCGTTCCTATCGCGTCAGCGTTTGGCGTTTTAAAAACCAATACCAGGAAGGCAAATTGGCCCTGAAAGTTTCGGGAGAAGTCGATTTTTATCTCGAAACCGACCAGATCAGTTCACAGGACAACGGCTGGGAAGAACTCACCCTGCGTTTTACGCTTCCATTTGGAAAACTAGCAGACCGGGTCGATATCTATGTGTATACAAACGGTTTTCTGGACACCTATTTTGACGATTTTCGCATCGAGCAAATAGCTACTACCACTGATTCAAAAGCTTTCCAACCTAAAACTATTTCGCTACGCATCCAGTCTGATGATTTTAAAAAAATAGAAAAAGACCGCGAACAAGCCCTGCAAAACGGCATCCTGGAAGCAGAGGCCAGCAATTGGGTAGACGGCGTCATTAAAGATTCGACAGGCGACATTCCCGTTTCAGTACGGCTTAAAGGCGACTGGCTCGACCACCTCCAGGGGAAAAAATGGTCGTTCCGAATCCAGGTTGAAGGCGCCCGGGGCTGGAACCGCCTGCTAACTTTTTCAGTGCATACACCGGCAACCCGCTATTTTTTGCACGAATGGCTATTCCATCAATGGCTGGAACGGGAAGATATCCTTACTACCCGCTACGACTTCGCCGAACTGAAACTCAATGACCAATCACTGGGAATTTATGCCGTAGAAGAGCATTTTGAAAAAGAAGTCGTAGAATATCGCAACCGGCGCGAAGGGCCCATTGTAAAATTTTCTGAAGAAGGATTCTGGGGCGGCATTAAAAATCAGCTCAACGAGCAAGGTTATGTGCGCTACGACCTGGGCCACTCCTCCATGGACAGGTACAACGCCGATATTCAAGCTTTTAGGGAAAAACGCGTAGCTTCTTCGAGCGAGCTCAGCCAACAATTCGAACAGGCGCAAATCCTGATGACCCAGTACAAATACGGCCTCAAACCGCCTGCAGAGATATTCGACCTTAAGCGTATGGCAAAATACCTGGCTATTTGCGATGTGCTGGGCGCTCACCACGGCGCCATCTGGCACAACCAGCGCTTCTATTACAACCCGGTGACCAGCAAACTGGAGCCCATCGGATTTGACGGGTTTGGCGAGGCGCCCCCCTCCCACCCTGTGTTGATGGGTGAAGGCGCTATGCACCCGGCCGGCTTTAATCAAAATGATTTGATATCGGGTCTTTTCCTCGACAGCACATTTACAGCCAACTATGTGCAATACCTGGCACAATTTGCATCGCCGGTTTACCTTAAGTCTTTTTTTGACCAAATAGAACCCGGATGGGCAGCCCGGCTAAATTGGCTACAGATGGAATTTCCCAAATACCAAACCAGCATTAATGATTTTTCCAATTACGCCGCGATGATTCGCTCGCTTTTGATGCCTGTTAACAGACAAAGCCTTAAAGCCCGGCAACTGTCTGCCGGACAAGGACAGCAACAGGTTTTGCTTTCCAATACACATGGCTTTCCAATAGAAGTAGTGGGCTACAGTGGCGTAGAGGGCATGATGACTCAAACGCTTTCGCAGGATATCATCCTTCCCGGATTACCTGCCCGCAAGCTGCTGACCCGCCTTCGGCGCGACTCCATGATCCGGGATTTTCAATCGGTACGCTACCTGGCTTCAGAAGCACAAGCCTTACAAGATCCTGAAATCACCCGTACGATTGCGATTCCGCTTTCCGCAAAAATTGTGTTTTTCAAGCCGCTGGGTATCGACACGATTTATGAAGCCGCAATCACAAAATGGCCGTTGCCATTGCCCAATACAGCGGCACAGCAGATATTTTCGAAAGTAAATTTGCAAACCAATAATTGGTATACAGTCAAAGACAAAGTCGTTACTTTTAAAGCCGGTACCAGGCAAATCGACAAACCTATAGTCATCCCTCCCGGTTTCAGAGTTGTAGTAGAAGCCGGGGCTGTACTCGACTTCGTGCAAGGCGCCTTTTTTATCAGCAAATCATCGGTGCAAATGATTGGCAATGAGGATACGCCCGTCAAAATCATTTCCAGCGACCGCAGCGGACAGGGGTTTACCATACTTGAAGCCGGTGATAAATCCCTTTTTCGTTATTCCGTTTTTGACGGGCTTCGCAATCTCTCTTACCAGGGCTGGACCTTGACCGGCGCTGTCACTCTATACGAATCGGATGTTACTTTCAGCCATTGCAGTTTTGTCAATAATTTATCTGAAGACGGCTTAAATACAATAAGGAGTCAATTCCTGATGGAATACTGCCATTTTCAAAATACCGCATCCGACGCCTTTGACGCCGATTTTTGCAAGGGAGAAATAAACCGGTCTTACTTTGGGCATAGTGTTAATGACGGCGTAGATTTCTCAGGAAGTATAGTAGCCATCAATGGCTGCAGGATGGAATACAACGGCGACAAAGGCATCAGCGTCGGAGAAAATAGCGACGTGACCGTGGTGAGTTGTGAAATTAATAACTCGAACATCGCCACAGCTTCTAAAGACTTGTCGACGTTATACATAAGGGACATACTAATCAAGGATTGCACCCAGGGATTTACCGCTTATCAAAAAAAGGCAGAATTTGGGGGCGGAAAAATTATAGTTGAAAGTTATACTTCGCAAAACATCAAGCGGTTATATGCTATTTCACCCGGCTCTAGCCTGCAATTAGCACAAAAATATATAACCCGTTAAAGTTAGACCATGCGCAGCAAAGTATGTCTGTGGATAGGCAAGTTTTTGCTATTGATCCCATTATGGATACAGGCGCAATTGCTACCCACAGACTTTTACGACCAGAAAATTCTGTCAAATCTTGATTTTCCTACGGGCATTGTCTTTAATGACGCAGGGCAGGGGTATATCTGGCAGAAAAAAGGGGTAGTCCGCATTTTGCGAGCTAACGGCACGCTGCAAACACAACCTCTGATTGACATTAGGGAAGAAGTAAGCAATTGGAAAGACCACGGGCTGATGGGTTTTGCGCTCGACCGCGATTTTTTATCCAACGGCTATTTCTATATGCTCTATGCTGTTGATTTGTACCACTACCATCACTATGGCACACCAACATACAACCCCGACTCCACGGTCACATTTCAAGCCACATTTGGCAGAGTGACGCGCTATCAGGCCGATGCTGCAACCAATTTCAGTACAGTAGTGCCCGACAGCCGAAAAATACTGCTGGGGGTTACTGCCGGTGACGGCATCCCAATAACCTGGGAGTTTCACGGACTGGGCAGCCTCATCACGGCCAACGACGGCACCTTGCTTTTATCATGCGGTGATGGTTCGAGCAGCATCGGCCCCGACAAGGGAGGCGATCAACTCGGTACGCTGGCCTCCCAGGCTATTCAGGCGGGTATAATGAGCCCCGATCAGGATTTGGGTTCCTACCGGGCGCAATACCAAGGCAGCCTGAACGGCAAAATCCTCCGCATCGACCCCCAAACGGGTGAGGGCCTGCCTTCTAATCCATATTACGAGGCTGCAGAACCCCGGTCGCCGCAATCTCGCATATGGGCAATGGGATTGAGGAACCCATACCGTATAGTAGTCAGGCCCGGCACCGGCAATCATTACCCGCAATTCGGAGCTCCTGGAACCCTTTTTGTAGGAGATGTGGGCAATGGAGGTTGGGAAGAAATAAACATAGTCGACACAGCAGGACTTAACTTCGGCTGGCCCTTATTCGAGGGTTTTTACTGGGAGTGGAACTTTTTTCTTGCTGGAAGCCCACCCCATCCCAAAGCACCCAATCCACTTTACGGCGATACCGGCTGTGGGCAGGAATATCTTACTTTCCAGGATCTGATGGCATTACCTACGCCAAGCGGAGAAATTTCTCACCCCAATCCGTGCAATTCTTCAATAGCCATACCCGATTCCCTGCCAGTTTGGGAACAACATATGCCGGCCGTAATATGGAGCAATAGCCAGTGGAATCCGCCCATCAGAACGGAAACAATGGTGTTTCACGAACAGGGGTACCCCACCGGACTCAGCATTGCCGACTCGCTCTCCAGTGTGGAGGGCGAAATATTTGGCGGGTTTTCGAGCCTGGCCGGCATCTTTTATACCGGCGATAAATTTCCGGAAATATACCGCGGAAAATACTTCGGCGTCGATTTCAGCGGCTGGATCAAAGTATTTGATTTTGATGAAAACAATCATTTAAAATCGATAAGCCCATTTCATCTATTTGCCAAAGACATCATTCACCTGGCCGCCAACCCGGCTAATGGCGCCTTGTACTATATCAACCTGCAGGGCGATATTCGCAAAATCAGCTATGGTGGCAATCCTCCGCCGGTAGCTGTGATCGAAGCAGATCGCTACTACGGTACGGGGCCGCTTACTATTCATTTTAGCGGCGCCGCATCAAGCGATGATATGCCCATTTCACACTATCACTGGGATTTTGGCGATGGCTCCACCAGCCAAGATCCGCAGCCAATCCATACTTACGCCGCCGGCCAAAACATGCCATTGGGCTATACCGCCACGCTGACCGTCACCGATTCGTTTGGGCTCACCGACCATGCCGAAAAGATCATCGGTTTGAACAACACCCCTCCAATTGTGCAGATCAGCAGCCTCCACAACGGCGACAGGTTCCCTTCGGAAACCAGCCTGGTTATCGATCTGAAAGCAAACGTACAGGATAATGAAAGCCCCGATGATAGTTTGATTTACGAATGGCGAACCTTCCTGCAACACAACGCGCATTATCACCCCGATCCTCCTATTTACGAAAAAGAACCCTACCTGCTCATCAACGCCATTGGCTGTGATGGGGAAGACTATTGGTATCGGATAGAACTGACTGTGACCGATCCTCAGGGGCTATCCAGTACCAGCACAAGGAATATTTTTCCCAATTGCGAAGGTGAGCCGTCAGTAGAATGGCTATACCTGGGAGCTAATCCTGAATCAGATAAAATCCAACTTTCCTGGCGGGTGGATCGGAGCGATCTTATTGATTCCTTTGAAGTGCAACGCACCGCAGACTTTTTTCATTTTCACCGTATCGGCGCCGTACAAGCAGGTCCATTTCCTGCCCATATCTATTTTTTTGACGATCATACGCCTTTGCACGGGGCCAACATTTACCGGATAAAAGCCTGGCATCGCGACCGAAGGTTGAGTTTTTCAAACCTTATTATAGAAAATTTTCCGGCGGCGCGGCCACTCAAAGTATTTCCCAACCCAACTGAGGGCCCCATCCAGATAGAATTGGCACAGGCGCTTGATTCCTGGATTGGAGTTGAATTATTTAATCAACACGGCATAAGGAGATTGCGCCGGCAACTGCTAACTACGCCGGGAGAAGCTGTCGTTCACCAGGTAGAGACTTCTCAACTGGAAAAAGGATTGTATTTTTACCGTATTACTAATGGATCAACCTCTTACGCCGGAAAAATCTATTTGCGGTAAATGCCCTATTCATGACGCTCACTTTGTCGATTATTATTCCTGTTTACAACGAAGAAGCCACCATTGGGGCTATACTCGATAAAATCGCAGGCGTTGAACTGGTTCCACATCTTACAAAAGAAGTCATCGTAGTAAACGACGGCTCAACAGATAGTACGCACCAAACCATCATACAAGCTATGAAAAATCATGGCGGTTTGGCGCTTCGATATACATCGCATACAACCAACCTTGGCAAAGGCGCTGCTGTACAAACCGCATTGAGGCTGGCTACCGGCGCTTTCATCATTATTCAGGATGCCGATTTGGAATACGACCCTTCCGAATACAACCTGCTGCTGGAGCCCATGCTGGCGGGTCATGCCGATGTGGTGTACGGATCCAGGTTTGTCGGCAGCAGGCCTCACAGGGTTTTATATTTCTGGCACTACGCGGGCAACAGGTTTCTCACCTTTTTGTCCAATCTGTTTACCAACCTCAATCTCACCGACATGGAAAGCTGCTATAAATTATTTAGAAGAGAAATAATACAGGATATTGCCTTGCGCGAAAAAAGATTCGGATTTGAACCGGAAATCACCGCCAAAATAGCAAAGATACCAGGCGTCAGGATATACGAGGTGGGTATCTCCTATTACGGCCGCACTTACCTGGAAGGAAAAAAAATTAACTGGCGGGACGGCGTTTGGGCGATATGGTGTATTGTGAAGTATAATTGAGTGAACTGTGAACTGTGAACTGCACCAAGATCTGTTCACTGTTCACTGTTCACCCAATTTCACCTTCACAACACCTCTGCTACGACAAAAACACTACCTGTAACCAGAATCAAATCATCGGGTGAGGCATGGCGTTTGGCGGCACGTAGGGCATTTCTTACAGAAGTATAAGCTTTGCCTTTTAGGTTATAGTTGGAGGCAAGTTGTTTTAGGGATTCCGCATCCAATCCACGAGGAATATTCGCTTTCGCAAAATAATAAACTGCCTGAGTTGGAAGCAGCGGCAATACACGTTCTATATCTTTATCGTTGACAAAACCGGTTACGATGTGCAGTTGCTGGTAGGCATACCCCGCCAGCTGGCTGAAAGCCCATTTAAGCCCTGCTTCATTATGGGCGCTATCGGCAATAATCAGGGGCGCTCGTCCCAATACCTGCCAGCGGCCCATAAAGCCGGTAAGCGGCTTGAGCCGATTAAGTCCATCGCGAACAAGCGAGTCTTTACCCTGTAAAAAACCGGTTTCTGAAAGGGTATCCACCGCTTGAAGCACTGTAGCCAGGTTAGCCGCCTGGTAATCGCCATGAATATTTACTTCATATACGGGCAGGGCTTTATTGTCTTTTATGACAGAAAAGCGGGTATGCGTTAATCCGGCATGGTCGACAGAAACCCGGTATAACGCCTCGGCAAACACTATCGGTGCTTGTTTTTGTGTGGCATGAGCTATGAAGACCTGCTGTGTTTCAGGTTGCGACTCCCCTATTACCACAGGAATAAACGGTTTGATAATTCCTGCCTTTTCTCCGGCAATGGCCTCCAGGGTATCCCCCAGCCATTGCATATGGTCGTAGCTGATATTAGTGATTACACTGAGTAATGGTTGGATAATATTGGTAGAATCAAGTCGCCCCCCCATGCCGGTCTCAATAACTGCGACATCCACTTTTTCGTCGGCAAAATATTCAAAAGCCATTGCTGCCGATATTTCGAAAAATGAAGGTTTGATATCTTCGATAGCCGGCTTCATTCGGTTCACAAAATCGACCACCCGTCGCCGGGGAATATAGGCGCCGTTGATGCGGATGCGTTCGCGGAAATCCTTATAATGAGGCGATACGTAAAGCCCGGTTTTCAAGCCATGTGCCTGCAAAATAGCCGCCAGCATAAAAGAAACCGAACCTTTGCCGTTTGTGCCGGCTACATGAATAGCGGGGAATCGTTGCTGGGGGCTACCCAACAATTTGGTTAATGCAGTAATATTAGTAAGGTCTTTGCGATATGCCGCAGCGCCGATGCGCTGAAACATAGGCAAATGGTCGTAAATATATTGCAAGGTTGCCCGGTAAGCGGAACTTTGCCCTTGGACCATCGAAATTACTGTACTTTAAAGCTATAGGTAATCGTACCGCATTGTTCGTCAGGGCCTCCTTTGGAAAATTTCCAGCGCTTGGCGTTGTCAACAGCGGCTTTTACGAGTTGGCCGTCGGAAGTTGTAGAGCCTTTTTGGGTATAGCGGGCCGTAGTGACGTCGCCGTCGCTATTCACGCAAACCTCCACTACCACGGTGCCTTGTTTTTGGGAATTTTCACTCACCGCGGGAGAGTTCACCTTTCCTCTGGATCTGAGGCCGCCGCCCACATTTCCGGAGCCGGTACTTACCCCTTCGAGGTTAGAGGCATTGGGATCTCCGCCTGGGTCGCCCTGGTTGCCGCTGGTGCCGGTATTGCCCTTCCCTTTACCTTTTCCTCCACCAAAAGCAGAGCCGATATCGCCCTTGAGTTTATCAGCTTCCGCTTTTTTGCGTGCGTCTTCTGCTGCTTGCTGGCGCTTGCGCTCTTCTTCTGCCGCTTTCTTGCGGGCATCCTCCTCACGTTGCTTGCGGTCGGCTTCATCGCGTTCTTTGCGCTCTTGTTCTTTTTTGCGTTTCAGCGCGACCTCATCGGGGTCTTCCGTCTGGATAATTTCCTTTTCCTTAACGGGTTCGGGCTTTTTTGCCTCCTCGCGGGGCGGAGTTACTTCTTCCGGTTGGGGTTCTTCCTCAGGTTCTGCAACGGATTCTTCGGATGGGGCAGGTTGTTCGCCCTCGGGCATATTTTCGTCGCCCTGGCCTTGATCAGGAAGACCGAGATTAACCAGGATGCCTTCCTGGCCGGGAGGCGGGTCGGGATAGGTCATTAGCGGAAGCAGGGCCATGAGCAGCAAGGTAACATGCACTACAATGCTGATCGTCATCCCGCTTTTTTTATTTTTCTCTTCTTGTCTGGACACTACCATCGACATAAGCACTCGATTTAGTCATATTTAACATTAAAACGCCTATGAGGGCGATATAGGTTTTTTAGGGGGAGGATTAGCATTATTTTAACAATTTGCTAATTTACTAATTTGCTAATTTGCTAATAGTTAAATAATCAGCACATTAACTCATCAGCACATCAGCACATCAGTACATTAACTCATCAGCACATCAGCAAATTAGCACATCAGCACATCAATCCACCGGTTGCTCCGTTGCCAAAATGCCGTTGATTTGAAGCCGCATAGCCATATCCATGATCGTCACCACGTATTCAACAGGCGTGCCTGTTTCGGGCGATATCGTAATACTAAGCTTATCCCTGCTGAATTGTGCTTTGCGGCTCAGCATCGATTCCAGTTCGGGAAAAGAGATGCGTTTTCCATTCAAAAAATAGCGCCCGTCATCGGCAATGCGAACATCGTCGATGCGAGAGGGGGTCACTACCTTGGATTTGGAGCTTCCCGGCAGCTTCAGGTTGAGTGCGTTAGGCGCCACCAAACCAGACGTAAGCATAAAAAAGATCAACAGCAGGAAGATAATGTCAGTCAGTGACGACATATTAAATTCTGCTACGGCTTTATTTCTTTTTCTGATTCCCATATCAACTATTCGGTTGCGTGGCGATAATTGCTTTTGCCTTTAGCCTGGCTGCGGCATTCATCACTTTTACTACATTTTCAAACGGTGTGCCCACTTCCGCTACGATAGTAACGGTAGCATCTTTGTCGTCTTTAGCCTGTGCCAGTTTGGTGCGCAACAGGCGATCCAATGCCCGTACATCCACCTCCACATTATCCATCGTGAAAATCCCGTTTTTGTCAATGCTGATCACCACCGTCGTAGCCGCCACCGTTTTCGAGTCCGATTTAGGGAGTTCAAAAGGTTGGACTGCGACAAAATTGGATGTCAACATAAAAAAGATCAACAACAGAAAGATCACATCTGTAGAAGAAGACAAATTGAATTCTGCCGTGACTTTGCTTCGCCTTTTCATTCCTGATTGTTGAAATTAAGCCGTAGGTTCCTGCAGGAGGTCCATAAACTCAATCGTTGTCCTTTCCATATTAAAAACCACATTCTCCACTTTAGCCACCAACAGGTTGTAACCCACAAGGGCGAAAATACCGGTAACCAGACCAAATGCGGTTGTGATAAGCGCCTGGTAAATACCCCCTGCCAATACCGAAGGCGTTACGCTCTGCTGAGTAGCCATAGTATAAAACGACATAATCATACCGGTAACCGTGCCCAAAAATCCGAGCATAGGCGCAGCGCCCGAGATACTAGCCAGCGTAGACAAGTTTTTCTCCAGTTTGAAAATCTCAAGGTTGCCCACATTTTCAATAGCAGCGTCGATATCGCGAAGCGGTTTGCCGATGCGTTGCAATCCCTTCTCGATCATTCGTGCAACCGGGGAATCGGTAGACTGGCAGAGCGCTTTGGCGCCCATGATATTGCCCGATTGGACATTGGCCCGGATATTATTCATAAAACCCTGGTCAATACGGCCTGCGCGTTGAATAGTCAGGTAGCGTTCAATGAATATGTAAACAGCAATAATGGAAAGCAGAAATTGAATCGCTACAATAATTACGCCGATTGGCCCACCTGAAGTGATGATATGCCAAAGGCTTTGCGATTTAACTGCGGGCTCTACCGGAAGGTCGGCAGTTTGAAACAACAACATTAAGTCCATGAACATATAAGTGGTTTTTTATCTTGCAATTGTTAAACAACGTATTTCGGGTTGCCAAATTATCAAATACCGCGCTAAATTTCCTGTATTATGCAAAAGAAAGATTTTCAAGGCCACTTTGGCATTTGGTAGATATTTGTAAATTTGCATTTCCAGCGAAAATTCGCTAACTAGAATGCCATCATTTTTACCGCTAAGTATACCGCCTAATGAGTAGAAGAATAAAAAAAATTGCCGTACTGGGTTCCGGCGTGATGGGATCGGGTATTGCCTGCCATTTTGCCAATATCGGCCTGGATGTACTCATGCTGGACATCGTGCCCAAAGACCTCAGCGAGGCAGAGATTGCCAAGCCCCCGGCCCGAAACCGCATTGTAAATCAAGCGCTCGACGCAGCAATTAAAGCCCGGCCGGCTGCATTATACGACAAAAGCTTTGCATCGCGCATTCAAACCGGCAATTTTGAAGATGACATGCCCAAAATCGGGCAATGCGACTGGATCATCGAAGTGGTGGTAGAACGCCTGGATATCAAGAAACTAATATTCGAGAAGGTTGACCAGCACCGCAAAAAGGGCAGCATCGTCACCTCCAATACTTCCGGCATTCCGATACATCTCATGTTGGATGGCCGCAGCGACGACTTCAAAAAACATTTTTGCGGTACGCACTTTTTCAATCCCCCCAGGTACCTGCGCTTACTTGAAGTTATTCCCACCCAGGAAACCGATCCTGACCTGGTGAATTTCCTGATGCACTTCGGTGATGTATACCTCGGCAAACAAACCGTGCTGTGCAAAGACACCCCGGCTTTTATCGGCAACCGGGTGGGCGTATACGCAATGGCCAAAATCTTTCAACTTACCAGCCAACTGGGCCTTCGCATAGAAGACGTAGATGCGCTCACCGGACCGAATATCGGCCGGCCCAAAACCGGTACTTTCCGTTTGGGCGACCTGGTGGGCCACGATACCGCCGCAAAAGTAATCCAGGGTATCAAAGAAAATTGCCCAAACGACGAACAGGCTGCCGCTTTTGAGGTGCCCCCTTATCTGCAATTTTTACTCGACAATAATTTTTTGGGTAATAAAACAGGCCAGGGTTTTTATAAAAAAACCGGAGAAAGAGACGAAAAAGGCAGGCCGGTTATTCTGGCACTCAATCTCGATTCGCTGGAATATGAGACTTCGTCAAAAAGCGATATTCCCAGTCTGAAAGCCGCCAAACAAATCGACAGCCTGGGTAAACGCATCCAGCACTTTTTTGCTGCCGAAGACAAAGGCGGCGATCTCGTCCGCCAATCCTTGCTTGGTCTTTTTGCCTATGCCTCAAACAGAATCCCCGAAATCACCGATCACCTGTATAGTATCGACGATGCCATGCGCGCCGGTTATGCCTGGGAGATGGGACCCTTTGAATATTGGGATGTAATCGGCCTTCAGAAAGGCATTGAGATGGCCGAGGCAAACGGCGAAAAAATAGCGCCCTGGGTTAAAGACATGCACGCCGCCGGCCACGATTCTTTTTATAAGAGTGAAAATGGCGCACGTTTGTATTACGATATCGCCGGCAAAAGCTACAAAATGATACCCGGCTCTGCGGCCTTTATCATTTTGGACAATTACCGCAACCGGGCGCCAGTGCATAAAACCAGTGAAACCATCCTGCACGACATCGGAGACGGCGTGTTGAACCTCGAATTTACGAGTATGCACAATACGATTGGAGAAGGCGTGCTCAGAGGTATCAACGAGAGCATCCAGATTGCCGAAGAAGGCGACTGGAAGGGCCTCGTCATCGGCAACAACGCTGCGAATTTCTCCGTGGGCGCCAACCTGATGATGATTGCCATGATGGCATATCAACAGGAGTGGGAACAGCTGAATTTTGCGGTAAATATGTTTCAACAGACTACCATGCGCTGCCGCTACTCTTCCATTCCTGTGGTCATCGCCACGCAGGGCTACGTATTTGGCGGGGGGTGTGAAACGCTCATGCACTGTGATGCAGCCGTTTGCGCAGCCGAATCTTATATCGGATTGGTAGAAGTAGGCGTAGGCCTCATTCCCGGCGGCGGGGGTACCAAAGAATTTGCCGTGAGAACCTCCGACTTATTTTTTGAGGGCGATGTACAAATGCCTACCCTGATCGACAAGTTTAAAACCATCGCACTTGGCACGGTGGGCACATCCGCTCAGGAAGCTTTCAACTACGGCTATTTGCTCAAACACCGCGATACGGTGGTGATGAATAAAGACCGCAATATTGCCGAAGCCAAACACAAAGTACTCGAACTGGCAGAAAACTACGTGATGCCTTCTCAACGAACGGACATTACGGTACTAGGCCGTGCAGGATTGGCTGCGCTTTATATTGCCGCCAACGAACTCAAACGCGGCAATTATGCCAGCGAACACGACATCAAAATTGCACACAAACTGGCCTGGGTGCTGTGTGGAGGCGATCTCACCGGTTCGCAGCAAGTGAGCGAACAATATTTGCTGGATGTAGAACGGGAAGCCTTCCTGAGTCTTTGCGGAGAGCAAAAAACGCTGGAACGCATCCAATACATGCTGCAAAACAACAAACCGCTCAGAAATTAATAATACGCTTACGCTCAATTTATACCATACCATGGAAGCATACATCGTAAAAGCATATCGCTCGGCTGTCGGCAAATCAAAGCGCGGCGGATTTCGCAATTACCGCTCCGACGACCTGGCCGTTGACATCGTTCAATATCTGCTGGCCCACACCCCCGAATTAGATCCCAAACTGGTTGACGACGTGATCGTGGGCTGCGCCAATCCGGAAGCTGAACAAGGATTCCAGATAGGCCGCCAAATATCGGTACGCGCCTTGGGCAAAGAAGTGCCCGGAATGACCGTAAACCGCTACTGTGCATCCGGCCTGGAAACAATATCGATCGCCGTAGCAAAAATCCGGGCCGGCATGGGCCACATTTACCTGGCTGGCGGCGCCGAAAGCATGAGCATGATACCCATGACGGGCTATAAACTGGCGCCCAGCTACAAGGTTGCCAAAGATACCCCTGATTATCTGATCAGCATGGGAATTACAGCCGAAGCGGTAGCCAAAAAATGGAGCATCACCCGCGAAGCCTGCGACATCTTTTCTATGAACTCCCACCTTAAAGCCGGACAAGCTATTGATGAGGGAAAATTCAAATCAGAGATCGTGCCCGTAACGGTGGAAGAAGTATTTGTAAAAGATAATAAACGTGTACGCACTGAGCAGGTCATAGATACCGACGAAGGTGTGCGCCGCGATACGACCGTAGACACTCTCAGTAAGCTGAAACCGGCTTTTGCCAATGGAGGCATTGTCACAGCCGGTAATTCTTCACAAACCTCCGACGGTGCTGCTTTTGTGCTTGTAATGAGCGAGCAGATGGTCAAACAACTGGGCCTTACGCCCATTGCGCGCCTCGCCGCTTGTGCCGTAGCCGGAGTGGAGCCGCTTTACATGGGTATCGGCCCCTGTGCGGCCATGCCCAAGGCATTACAGCAAGCCAATCTTAAACTTTCCGATATCGATCTGATCGAGCTCAACGAGGCTTTTGCCGCCCAGGCCTTGGCAGTAATCCAGGAAGGCGGCTTGAATCCCGACATCGTAAATGTAAACGGCGGCGCCATCGCACTGGGCCATCCACTGGGTTGTACTGGCGCCAAATTATCTACGCAACTGTTCAACGAATTGCGTCGCCGGGGCAAAAAATACGGGATGGTAACGGCTTGTGTGGGTGGAGGTCAAGGTATCGCGGGCATTTATGAGTTGCTGAATTGACATAAGTCTAACAGCTTATCCATCTGTTGCTGAATAGCCAAGGCTTCTTGCCTGGCCTTTTCTGCAAAGTCTTCGCCATTGCCCGCATATAAAATACTGCGTGAGGCATTCACCAGCATACCGCAATCGGCATTGAGTCCTGACCGGCTAAGGCTTGCCAGATCGCCTCCCTGGGCGCCCACGCCGGGTACGAGCAAAAAATTCGAGGGCGCAGCCCGGCGCACAGCGGCAAAAGCATCGGGATGAGTGGCCCCGACGACAAACATGAGTTGCTCTGGCGATGCCCAACTGCATGCTTTTTCGATCACTTTGACAAACAAGGGTTTGTCGTCTTCCTGCGGAGTAAACTGAAAATCGCCGCTACCTTTGTTGGAAGTGAGCGCTAATAAAATGACCCATTTTCCTGGGTAAGTCAAAAATGGGAGCACCGAGTCACTCCCCATATACGGTGCGACGGTTACAGCGTCAAAATCCAGGGTTTCAAAAAAAGCTTTGGCATACAAACCAGAGGTATTTCCGATATCGCCGCGTTTAGCATCGGCAATAGCGAAATGAGTTTGTCCGATATACGTCCGCGTTTTCTCCAGGGTTTGCCAGCCTTGGGCGCCCAAAGCTTCGTAAAATGCAAGGTTGGGTTTATAGGCTACGCATAAATCGCGGGTAGCATCAATAATTTGTTTATTAAATTCTAATACTGGATCTTCATATTGCAGCAAATGGGGCGGTAATTTGGCTAATTCTGTATCGAGGCCTACGCAAAGGTAAGAGCGCCTTTCAAAAATAATTTCGGTTAGGGCTTGTCTGGTCACTTCAAAATGAATTAAACGGCTACTACACCGTTCACCTCAGGAATACGGCCTTTGATAGCCTGCTCCACACCTGCGCGAAGCGTCATAATAGACATAGAGCAGTTTTGGCAGGCGCCCAGCCATTTAATCTGAACAATCCAGTCTTCCGTTATATCCACCAACTCCACATTGCCGCCGTCTACCGCCAGGTGGGGTCGCACATCGTTGAGTGCGTCGTTTATTTTGGCCAGCAATTCTTGTTTATCCGGGAAAGGCATAATTGTTCTTTGTATAAAATGAATTAATGCGACACATTCACCACTTGCGTGGGCGCCAGGTTTTCATTCCTGCGTGTCACTTGTTTGGCCACGTTTCGCGCTACGTCCTCAAAAGCTTGGGTCGTAGTGGCATCCAACTGCACGATCGCAGGTTTTCCTTCGTCGCCCGATTCTCTGATACCTTGCACGAGGGGTACTTGTCCCAATAATTCGGTATTAGACATCTCTGCCAGGCGTTTGCCACCGCCTTGTCCGAAAATGTAATATTTGTTATTGGGCAATTCTTGGGGGGTAAACCAGGCCATATTCTCCACTACGCCGAGTATAGGTACGTTCACAGAAGGGAGTAGGAACATATTCATAGCTTTCACGGCATCAATTACCGCTACTTCCTGAGGGGTGGTTACCATCACCACACCGGTTACGGGAACCGTTTGCACCAGGCTTAACTGAATATCGCCTGTGCCCGGGGGCAGGTCGATCACCAGATAGTCGAGTGAAGGCCAGAGGCAATCGTTAAAAAATTGCTTAATAATAGCCGACAAGCGAGGGCCTCGCAGTACCACTGCCTGTTCGGGTTCGATAATAAAACCGATCGACATCACATACAGGCCGTATGCTTCCAGGGGTATAATTTTGGGTTGGTTGTAAATTTCCTGTACCTGAGGTCTTTGTCCATTTAAGCCCAGCATAGTGGGTATAGAGGGGCCATAAAGGTCGGCGTCGATCAACCCCACGCTGGCGCCCAATTGCTTGAGGCCTAGAGCCAGATTGACGGCAACGGTAGATTTCCCTACTCCTCCCTTGCCGGAAGCCACCGCAATAATATTTTTCACGTGCGGCAATGCGCCTGTTTGCTTTTGTGCCTGCGGTGTGCGTGCCGTCATATGCACGTGTACGTTGGCCGTGGGGTACAATTCCTGCACGGCGGCAATACAGGCAAAATTCAGGTCGGATTTATATTCGTTATTGAGCGAAGGCAATTCAAGCGCAAAAGTAATATTGTCACCCTCCACGGACAGATCCCTCACCATACTCATGGAGATGATATCCTGCCCTGTATTGGGGTCAATTACCTTCGTCAGCGCCTTGACAATTGCAGTGGTATCGATATTCATTAGCACAAAAGTGAGATAAAAAAAACGAATGCGGCATTTGCCGATGCAAAAATAACAACAAATCCGATGATCATACAGTTTACAGCGCGTACATACAGTATTCCGAAAATCCGTTTACTTTTGCACTGCTATGAAAGTACACTGGGAACTGGACCATTTGCCGGCATTCAAAAACGCGGTCATCACCATAGGATCCTTCGATGGCGTACATCGGGGGCATCAGCGCATTATTGAGAAAATCAGGCAGCTTGCCCAAAGCAACGAAGGCGAAAGCGTAGTCATCACTTTTCATCCGCATCCGCGCCAGATTGTTTACCCCAAAGACGGCTCTCTGAAGTTGCTCAATACGACCCAGGAGAAGATCAGGTTGTTGGAGCTATACGGCGTTGACCATGTGGTAGTGGTTCCTTTTACGGTAGAATTTTCACAACTGAGCGCCGACGAATACATACAAAAATTTTTAGTCGGCAAATTCCGCCCTGCATACATCGTCATCGGCTATGACCATCGCTTCGGCCTCAACCGGCAGGGCGACATCAACTACCTGCGTTGGTATGGCAAAGAGGCCGGCTACGAGGTTATTGAAATTGCGCGCCAGGAAGTGGACGAGATTGCGGTGAGCTCTTCCAAGATACGCACCGCACTGGAACAGGGCGATATGCACACCGCCTATTCGCTGATGGGGCATTACTACACGCTCAGCGGCAAGGTCGTGCACGGCGAAAAAATAGGCAGCTCGATTGGCTATCCCACTGCCAATATCTCGCTTTCCCAAAAAGAAAAACTGGTGCCTCCAAGCGGCATCTTCGCCTCGTGGGTATACCATGCCGGCAAGCGTTACCAGGGCATGCTTTACATCGGCAAACGACCCACGATAAACAATGCCGCCCAGCAAACCATCGAAGTCAATATTTTTGATTTTAACGAAGACATCTACGGCGAGGAGATACTGGTAGAGATGGTGGAATACCTGCGCGCAGATATCAAGTTTGAAAGCCTGGAAGCCCTTGGCCTGCAGATGTCAAAAGATAAAGAAAACTCCGAAAAAGTATTGGCTAAAAACGAAAAAGCGAATTTTCCGGGTAAAAAAGGAAACGCAAAATTGGCCATCGTAATCCTCAATTTCAACAACAAGCGCTATCTGCAACAATTTCTACCCAGTATCATTGCGCATGGCTCCCCCTTCCAACAGATATTTGTGGCCGACAACGGCTCATCGGACGAATCCCTGCGCATGTTATCGCAGCAATTTCCGACCGTAAAACGCCTCGATTTACAGCAAAACCACGGCTACGCCCAGGGATATAACCTGGCACTACACCAGATAGATGCCGAATACTATTGCCTGCTCAATTCTGATGTAGAGGTAAGCCCCAACTGGTTGCCGCCTATTCTCCAGGCTATGGAAAGCGACAAAATGCTGGCCGCATGCCAGCCCAAAATACTTGATTTCAACAACAAATCCCGTTTTGAATACGCCGGCGCTTCAGGCGGCTGGCTCGACGGGCTGGGATACCCTTTTTGCCGGGGTCGAATATTTGGAGAGGTCGAAACTGATAAAGGGCAATACGATGATATGCAGGAGGTGTTTTGGGCCTCGGGGGCGGCACTTTTTGTAAAAGCCCAGCTTTTTCACCAGCTGGGTGGTTTTGACGGCGATTATTTTGCGCACGCCGAAGAGATCGACTTGTGCTGGCGGATGAAACGCGCAGGTTATAAGGTAGCCGTCGTGCCCCAATCGGTAGTATATCACGTGGGTGGCGGCACGCTGTCGTATAACACCCCGCGCAAAACCTACCTCAACTTCCGGAATACGCTAAGTACTATTTTTAAAAACGAACCTGCACAAAAGCTGGTATGGCTGCTGCTCTTGAGGATGATCCTGGATGGCGTGGCCGGCGCTTTGTTTTTATTCCAAGGCAAATTTGCCCACATACGCTCCATCCTGCAGGCGCATATCAGTTTTTATTCCTGTCTGCCCCAATTGCTGAAAAAAAGGCGGCACAATCAGCAGTTAGTGCGCCAATTAAGAAAAAACGGACGGCCCAATTTAGCAACCGGCCGTTACCGGGGCAGCGTAGTGTGGCAGTATTTCGCCGTGGGTAAACACCGCTTTCAAGATCTTTTCCAATAATGCCTGCATGAAAACAACCATAGACATACTTTACGAAGATGAGCAAATGGTGGTGGTGAGTAAACCCGCCCTCATGCTGAGCATTCCAGATCGCTTTGATCCTGAAAAACCCAACCTGCACCACTGGCTCGAGCAACATTACGGGAGTCAGATATGGGTAGTGCACCGCCTCGACCGGGAAACCAGCGGCGCCATTTGTTTTGCCAAAACGGAAGAAGCACACCGCCATTTATCGCAACAATTTGAAAACAGGGAGGTGGAAAAAATATACCTGGCCCTGGTAGACGGAAGCCCCCACCCTGCCGCCGGTATCATCGACAAGCCTATCGCCCACAGCCTGAGCCAGCCCGGCAAGATGGTAGTGAATGCAAAAGGAAAACCCGCTGTGACTGAATACAAGGTGATTGAGAATTTTAAAGCTTTTAGCCTGCTTGAAGCCGATATCAAAACCGGACGTACTCACCAGGTAAGGGTACATATGCAATCCATAGGCCACCCGCTGGCCATCGACCCCCTGTACGGAAAAAGAGCTTTTTTAATGCTTTCTGAAATAAAGCGTCAGGCCTACAAACTCAGCAAAGAAGAAGATGAAAGGCCGCTGATGAGCCGCCATACGCTGCATGCCCAACAACTGCGTTTGCAGCACCCCATTACAGGTGGTATCGTCCAGGTGGAGGCCTCCCTGCCCAAAGATTTTAAGGCCCTGGTTCAGCAACTTAGAAAATGGGGATAGCGAATAACCTGTATTTTTTCAGCCACAGGTTTAAACCTATGGCTGAAAAAATACAGGTTATTCGCTCACGGTGCTATTTTTGCGTACCCTAACACTCCTATAATGGCTCGTCAAACGTCACTCTTTATAGCGCTACTTGGCGCCTTATTTTACCTGCCTTGGCTAGGGGGTGTACATCTATTTGACTGGGACGAAATCAACTTCGCCGAGATTGCGCGTGAGATGATGCTCACCAAAGACTATCTCCGCGTATACATCGATTACAGGCCTTTCTGGGAAAAACCCCCGCTATTCATATGGATGCAGCTCATGGCCATGAAATCCATTGGCGTCGGGGAATACGCCGCCCGCCTTCCCAATGCCATCTGCGGCATCATTACCCTTGTGTTGCTTTACCGAATGGGCCGAAAGCTCTATGATCACTCGTTTGGGCTCACTTGGGCGCTGGTTTATTTCGGCACGGTATTGCCATTTCTCTATTTTAAATCGGGGATCATCGACCCATACTTCAACCTCTTTATCTTTTTGGGGATGTACTATTTCATCCTCGCCTATTGGAAAAAGGATCAATTTGAACTGGATTTGCCCAAAAACTACTGGTGGTATCTGTTTCTGGGCGGATTTTTCATCGGCATGGGCATTCTTACCAAGGGCCCGGTGGCATTGGTCATCTCCTGCCTCGTGTTTTTTGTGTATTGGGTATATCAACGCTTCCGTTTTTACATCAACGTGCCTCAGTTTTTGTTTTTCCTGGTAGCCGCTTCTTTCATTACTCTGGCCTGGTTTGGCATCGAGACATTAAAAAACGGCCCCTGGTATATTACCACTTTTACCAAATACCAATACGAGCTTTTCAGCAAACCGGTGGCAGGGCATAGGGGTTTTCCGGGGTACCATTTTGTAGTTGTACTTATAGGTTGTTTTCCGGCATCGCTATTTGCCATAAGAGCTTTTGGGAACATGCCCGCTGAGCCCCTGCGCTACCGGCAAGATTTCAAGCGCTGGATGATATTTTTGTTTTGGACCGTGTTAATCCTGTTTACTATTGTGAAATCGAAGATCGTACATTACTCTTCGATGTCGTATTTTCCTGTCACCTTCCTGGCCTCGCTTACCATTTATCACATTATTCATCAACGCATTGTATTCAGTCGCTGGATCAAAGCGGGGATATGGACCATCGGGGCGATATTCATTTTGGTCACCCTTGCCCTGCCCATCCTGGCTCAACAAATCGATGCGCTCAAACCATTGTTTAAAGATCCTTTTGCACAAGCCAACCTGGAGGCGCAGGTGCGGTGGACCGGTTTTGAAGTGATACCCGGCATCTTCCTGCTCGCCCTGTTGATTGTTAGCACCGTTTTATGGCGGCGCAACCGGTTAGAAACCGGCATAAGGGTGTTATTCATCGGCACGTCCGTATTTGTCATGCTTACGCTTATATTTTTTATAAAAAGAATAGAAGGTTACTCCCAACGTGCAGCTATTGAATTTTACGAAAGTAAAGTACAGGAAGACTGCTACATCGTCACGCACGGTTACAAATCGTATGCCCATCTGTTTTACGCCCGAAAAAGGCCCGTGACCGACGAGCGCAGCTACGATAAAGAATGGTTATTGAATGGCAAGATCGACAAACCCGTATACGTGGTCACCAAAATCCACAAGGCCGACGAGCTGAAAGCCTATCCCAAACTGGAGCGATTGAGCAGTAAAAACGGTTTTGTATTTTTCGGAAGGAAACCGGCTGAGTAAGGGCTTTTAGTTTCCGGCCTCTCCGGTTTGGCGTTTAAACCCGATAGCAGATTTTTTATTAAACAAAAAAGCGCTCTTGTCAAGTTTGAGGCAAGACACGTCTTCTATAGTCAGCACATTGAGCGGAATGTGGTTGCGTTCTTCCAAACTCAAGCTGGCCAGGCGAAGGTTGTGTTCTTTGACGACCTCCTGAATTACCGATCGCACCGTGCGGGCATTGCCGAAATATTTATCGCGGTACTCGTGGATGTAATCCAGATAATTGCGCAGATGTACTTCGGCGTCGGGCGTAGACACCAGGCCTTCCTCAGAAAGCATTTGCAGTGAAATTTGCAACAATTCTTCCGGCACATAATCGTCAAAGCGCAGCACCTTGTCAAAGCGCGAACTCAGCCCCGGGTTGGCTTTCAGGAAGGCTTCCATATTGTCGGGATAGCCGGCCACAAAAACAAAAAAGTTGCCGCGATTGTCTTCCATCCTTTTAAGCAGCGTCTGAATGGTTTCGTTGCCAAAATCGCCGTGAGGTCCGCCTGTGTGCTGTGAAAGCGCGTACGCCTCGTCGATAAAAAGCACGCCGCCCATAGCTTCCTCGATCTTTTCAGCCGTCTTAATAGCCGTTTGGCCCACATAACCCGCTACCAGGCCCTGTCTGTCAGTTTCTACCATATGGCCGCGTTCAAGTACGCCGAGCGCTTTGTATATTTTGGTCAGAATACGGGCCACCGTCGTTTTGCCTGTGCCTGGATTTCCCACAAAAACGGTGTGAAGGTAGAAGCTATTGAGCACGTCCTTTCTGGTCTCCCGGTAAAAGCGCACCAACCTGACGAGTTCGTTGATCTGCGCTTTAACTTTGTCCATACCGATAAGCCGGTTGAGTTCGTCGAGCGATTGCCGCAGGAATTCCTCGTCCACGGGGATTTCGGGTAATTCGCGGCGCATCTTGATATCAATGCGGTTGACATCTTCCAGTTCGACTACCGACAACTGTTCTTTCTCGAGTATTTTGGGGTTTTCAGTCGACATAGCCCGAAGCCCCAGGTTGATTTTGGCCTTTTCAATGAGATCGTAGACAAACCTGGCGTTACCAAAAGTGCGGTCTCTGCGCCGGTAGGCTTCCACAATAATTTCGTCAATTTTTGCGCGTGCGGATTCGGTCAGCACTACACCTTTTTCCCGGCACACATACGCAACAATTTGAGAAAGCTCCTGGGGCAAATAATCGGTAAATTCAAAATACAACTTAAAGCGGGATTTGAGCCCAGGGTTAGAATCCAGAAAATGCCGCATCTCTTTGGGATATCCCGCCACGATCACAGCCAGGTCGCCGGCGCCGTTCGACATTTCTTTTACCAGGATCTCGATCACCTCGCGGCCAAAATCCTTGGTGTCGTCATTAGAACGCGCCAGGGCATATGCTTCATCGATAAACAAGACGCCGCCCCGGGCCTTTTCAATGGCGTCTTTCACCTTGGGTGCGGTTTGTCCGATATATTCGCCAACGAGATCAACCCTGTCCACCTCGTGAACGTGCCCTTTCGTAAGCAAACCCATTTTTTTATAAAGTTTGCCCATCATACCTGCTACCGTTGTTTTGCCGGTACCGGGATTGCCGATAAAAACGGAGTGCACGTTTATCTCGTCTTTTTCTTCAAAGCCTTTCTCTTTGCGCAATTGCAGGAACTGGATGTATTTGGCATGGTTTCGCACCTGCGTTTTGATATCGTTGAGGCCGATGAGGGCGTCGAGGCGTTCCATCACCTCCTCGAAAGTTTGCCGAGCGTCTTCCTCTGGCGCCAGGATAACCGGCATCTGCTTGCCGGGAAGTAGCACTCCCGCAATGCCTTCCTCAAATTCTTCTTCCACACTAAAAGGGATAACCGCAATAAGCCGGTCTAAAAAAACCAATTCAGCCGAATAATGGTCTTTGCGCCAGGATCCCTTCACATTAGAGCCCCAGCCGGCCGTAATCTTGATAATATCCTCGCGTTTTTCAATGCGCTGGAGCCGGATTACCTGTCCTTTTAATTCGCGTGCATTATTATAAAATTTGGCAAATAACTCGCATTGCCAATCTTTTGCAGAAAACAGATTGCGCAACACGATTTCCACATAGATATAGCGGGTTTCTTCGCTGCTGAAACGCTTGTAATAAATTCTGTCTTCTTCAGGAACGTCGTCAAAAGGCCCTTCGTACAAGCGCAGCGACATGACTTCCAGGTAAGGGTTTTCGTCGGGCAAAACGTCTTTTCCTGCGTCTTCTACATAAAAATATTTGGTAGCTACCTTTTCGTCTTCCATCCAGGCTTCCCAGCAGTAGGTGCCTTTTTTCCAAAAAGCGCCTTCGGTTTCATTGCCCCAGCCTTCTCTGATGTATACTATCTGGTCGTATTGACTCACTTTACGGCGAAAAGGCAAAGCACACAATTGCTTGCGCCCTTTTTTTAAGGAAAAGCATCGCAATTCGACGTCAATATCCCAGTCGTCTACATCAAATAATTTATTGTAAAAGGAAAGTTCTGCGTAGATATATGATGTTTCGTGCCTGTCAAATACCTGCCTGTACTTCTTCTTATTATCAGCCAGCCACTCGGTTGAAGCATAAGCCTTCAACTCGCGGAATTTAAACCGTTTAGTATTTGTGTGTTCGTAGCCGTCTTCCATTGCCATTTGGCGGTTAATAATAGGATAAAGCTAATTACTGATAGCCGACTGCTGATAGCTTATAGCTTATTTCCTGCTGAAATTTATACAATTTCTCTAAATAAAAGAGATAGAAGAAAAAATTTGAATTGCGCAAGAATGAAATCTACCATGTTTAGGGTAGCTACAAGTTCGCATTCCGTTCCTGTAACGAGGCATAAGCTATCCATGTTGCAAAAAATGTAATTATCTTGTGTCGGACCTCGCAATAAAAGCAACCAGATGGCTTTTGCAAAGCTCTATTTCCCCGTATTAGTGCAACATGTCTCTGTAGAAGGCGGCGCACATTACGCAGTCAGGCCGTTATTTTTACCCCAACCGCTCATTATCAACAGGCAGTATGAGCAGGCTATGTCATTATTCCGCAAGGAAGTAAGGCAACTATTCAAAGGATTTATTCTTCATCAAAACAATTCTGAACTGCTTTTATGGCTTATGTTTCACCCGGCCATTCAACAGGAACAGCATCGCGTGACGGCCACTATCGGAGGAAAAGAAGTTAACGGGCCTTTTAATGTCATCTTTTTTTCCGTACAAAAACTGCTCTTTGCCTGTTTGCCGGCTCTGCAGAACTATATGTTCATCATTGACCCTGACAACGACAAATCGACTCAGATTGCCAAAGCCGTAAAAAAAGCGCTGGCAGCTTTAAAAGAAGAAGAAGACGACGGTTTTCAGCCGGAAACTTATTATGCCAAGAAAAAAGAATGGATTTCAAGCGTGTCGATGACCATACGCATCCAGGATTTGCCCTTTAAATTCAATCGCTCCACCCAGGCTGATTTTTTTGCCCGCTTGCGCGAAATCAGCGCTTTTGACGGCGCTACCGAATTGGACAAAACAGCCCAGGAACTCAATGCCCGTTACCCTTCAGAGCTCAACAGGGGGTATTTCAGAGACGCAAAGGTTGCCGCACTGTACCACTTGCTTTTCAAAGAAAGTAAAACCCCTGTGGCAATTGTCGGCCCTGAAGGCGTAGGCAGGCATACTTTGCTGCACGAAGCCCTGTGGAGGTACCAGAAATGGGCTGAAACAAACAACATCCCCTACATACAGCGCATCTGGCATCTCGACCCCAACAGGATCGTCTCTGGTATGAGTTATGTGGGCATGTGGCAGCGCCGCCTCGAAGCTATCCTCCAATACGTAGAACAACCGGAAGAAGAAGCCGGTCACAGCGATAAATTATTCATCGACAACCCTGTAGCACTGCTGCGCATCGGCAAATCGTCGAACAACCAAATGACGCTGAGCGATGCCATCAGGCCCTACCTCGAAAAACGCCGCCTGCAATTGATTCTGGTCGCCACGCCGGGCGAATGGGGTATCATGCAGGAAAAAGATCAACGCTTTTGCGACCTGTTCCAGGTAATGACGCTGGAAGAACCCGACTACATCACTGCCGTTTCCATGATCCTGGCTTTCCGCCGGAGGCTAGAGCAAACCAATGGCACTATATTCAGCATGCAGGCCATCCAGGAATTGCTCAATTTTCACCGAAGGTTTTTGCGAAACAAACCGCTGCCCGGCGGGGTGGCAACTTTTTTGCAGTCTATTTCCGACCAATACCCCTTTCGCAACGTGGACGCCGACGAGGTCCGCTCCGCTTTTAAGGCATACAGCGGGTTAGAAGAATCGTTTCTCGACCCCGGACAAATACTGGAACAAGGGGAAGTGAGTAATCTGCTCGAACGCGAACTGGTGGGACAGCCACAGGCAGTGACAGCACTTGCCAATATTATACACCTTGCCAAAGCCAAACTCAACGACAATACCCGCCCCATTTCTACCCTGCTGTTTGTGGGCCCTACAGGCGTAGGAAAAACCCAGGCGGCCAAGGTGCTCAGCCGTTATTTATTCGGCCACGACGGCGCTCTCCTGCGTTTCGACATGAACGAATACAGCGACCCGGCAGCCGTCAGTCGTTTGACAGGCGACTTTCACAATCCGGAAGGCCTGCTTACCGGACAAATAAAGTACCGCCCATTTGGAGTGCTATTATTCGATGAAATAGAAAAAGCCCATCCCAGAGTACGCGATCTGCTGCTGCAGGTACTCGATGATGCCAGACTCACCGACAGCCAAGGCCGAACAATTGATTTTAGCAATCTCATCATTCTAATGACATCCAACCTGGGCGCAGGCGAGATTACCTCCCACATCTCTTTCTCCTCTGCGCCTGACACGGCCTCTATCTACCACAAGGCCGTAGAACGTGCTTTTCGCCCCGAATTTGTCAACCGCCTCGACGACATCATCATTTTTAATTCGCTGCAATTAGATCATATTCAAGGCATTGCGCGTATGCAAATCCAGGAATTGCTGCAGCGCGACGGCTTTGTGCGGCGCACCACCATGCTCAATATCTCCAAAGAGGCGCTCGACTGGGTGGCTAGTCGTGGGTTTGACTCGCGGCAAGGCGGCAGGGCTCTTAGACGCCAAATAGAAAGCGACTTGACCACCCTCTCAGCCGAGCAATTGCTGGCTTCTAATACGCAGCAGCCCATTCTGCTTGATATCGGACTGGAAGGCGACCGGCTCATTCCCCGCATCACTTCGCTCGGTTTCGTCGCCGCCAACAAACATGCCTGGTTGCCTCAACTGCCTGATTACAAGCAAGAAAAAGAATTTTATTCGCAGTTGCTCCAAAAAATAAAACGACTATCGTCCAAAATCCGCAGTTCGGAAGCGCATAATCAAGACCGGATCGTGACGGGAGAAGGCGAAGTAGACTGGCAGTATTTTCATTTTAAAAATCGCCTTTCAGAATTAGAAGAACGCCTGAATAATAGAGTGTTAAGTATTTCGGATGCCCTGCGGGCAGCGCCGCTGCGGCTGAAAACCGGCTCTTTGGGCTCCCGCAACCACCTCGTTGATTGGCTCTTTCAACGCGATTCCCTCAAAGAATTAAATGACCAATACCAATATGGGGCGGTCCAATTTGACGGTATTCAATCGGCCATGATGAGCGATTTTCTCGACGTTGCCTACGTACAAACAGCCAGCGAAGGCTTCTTTCAGCGTCGGGTAGATCGCATAGCCTTACAATTCCGGTCGTGCATCACCGACCTCGGCGCTAGTGAGATCGCCTATTTGATGGATAAATACGAGGCGCTACTGCGTTTGCTCGACATCCAGTACCAGCGCAAAGAAAAAGAAGGGATCATTATAGCGGAAAGTTACGGTTTGCTTCATCTACTTTCGGGGGAGGCAGGTATCCACTTGTTTTATTTGTCACACCAGCACCCCTTGCCGGTAAGTGTTGCGATAAATACCCCGGACGATGAGAGTCGAAAAATTGTACGCCACGAAATTATTCGGCTGTACGACGGAGCCAGGACGCTCACCGACTTGCGAACCGGTTTTGTGAATGCGATCAATATTACCCCACAGGAATTGAAACTGCTTGTATACGCCGGAATTACAAACTAAAACAGCTTACTTCGCAACTACAATGCCCAGTTGACCTGCCAATTCCCTTTTTACCGAATCCAGGCGCAATTTCACTTTTAAATGGGCTATGGCCTGGTCCCACAGTTGCTGCGACTGGAGTTGTTCGATCTGGCGTTGCGTTTTTTCGCACAACCGTAGAATTTTGTGAAAACGAAACAAGCGCAGCGCCTGTTCGCTATCCTTCACAAAATTTTCGTCGGGCATTTTTTGTGATAAAAAAATCTCCCAGCGGTCGGCCCAATTGCCGCTATACTCATAGGGCGAAGTAGCCAGATTCATGGCCAGCTTGCGGATTTCCTCATCGGAATGGTTCAAAAAAACGGCCTGATTAACCGGTTGCTGAGCCATAATCAAACGCTGGCACTCCTCGGCAACCCTGCGATACAATGCGTGGTCGAACTCGTCCATCACATCTTCAATATTTTGGATAACAAAAGCCGCCACGCTGATTTTCTCTTCCTCGTCGTACCACTCTCCGCCGTAATTGATCAGTACCCGGATCAGATCGATCTCTCTGAATTCGTGGCCTATAGAGGGCCTTGCCTGGGTAGTCGGAGTAGTTGAATCCGGTTCCTTTTGGGGTTGCTGGGCCTCCTGTTGCTGGCGGCTACGGGCCATCGACTTAGTGAGTAGTTTATTAGACTCCTGCACCAAAATAGATTCATCAACCTCAAATAGCCGGGCACATTCTTTGACATACATCGCCCGTTTGAGCGGATCGGGTATCTTGCTGATGCTCTCAATAATATCCTTGAGCAACTCCGTGCGCTTAATGGGCTCATTGCCGGCTTCCTTCAACAGCAAATCGGCTTTAAACAGGATAAAGTCCTTGGCCGCTTGTTGCAGGTAAGTTTGGAACGCCGTAATGCCCACCTTTCGCAGGTAAGAATCGGGGTCTTCTCCGTCGGGTAGCAACACGATACGCACATTCACATCCTGTTCCAACAGCATATCGATGCCGCGCAATGCCGCTTTAATACCGGCGCTGTCGCCGTCGAACAACACCTTGACATTGGGCGTATAGCGCTTGATCAACCTGATCTGGTCAACAGTTAGCGAGGTGCCGGATGAGGCCACCACGTTTTCGATGCCGGATTGATGCAGGGAGATTACATCCGTATAGCCTTCAACGAGAATGCATTCATCGGCTTTTCGGATAGCTTGTTTGGCAAAAAAAGCGCCGTACAGAACCTTGCTTTTGGAATAAATATCCGTTTCGGGCGAGTTGATATACTTAGGCGCTTTGGCGTCTTTTATCATAATACGCCCGGCAAAAGCTACGGGTTTGCCCGACAGGTTGTGGATGGTAAACATCACCCTGTTGCGAAAAAAATCGCGGTCAAATTGCGTGGTAAGCCCCAGTTTGCGCAGCAATTCAATACTATAGCCTTCGCTAACCGCTTTCGAAGTAAAAACGTCTTTTTGATCGGGGGCAAAGCCCAATCCAAACTTGCGCACGGTATCCTCCAGAAAACCGCGTTCTTTAAAATAGCCAAGGCCCACACTTTTTCCCGTCGGAGTGTCAAAGAGTTGATTCTGGAAGAATTGCTGGGCGTATTGATTGACAATAAAAAGACTTTCGTGGTATTGTTGGGCTTCTTCTTGTTCAGCCGAAGGTACAATTTCCTCTACCTCCAGATTATATTTTTTGGCCAGATAGCGCAACGCTTCGGGAAAAGTAAAGTGCTCGTGGTCCATTAAAAACTGAACGGCATTGCCGGCACGGCCGCAGCCAAAACACTTGTAGATGTTTTTAGCCGGAGAAACGATAAAAGAAGGCGTTTTTTCGTGATGAAAAGGGCAATTGCCGATGAGGTTGACCCCCCGCCTGCGCAGGTTGACAAAATCCTGGATCACGTCTTCTACTCTGGCGGTATCCAATATTTCCTGTACGCTTTTTTGGGTAATCAAAATTGCCGGTTTTACAGGTACAAGATAGCGACTTTACTTCAGGATAAAAAATTCTACCGATTGAGGGGTAAAATACACATTGCGAACGAAATAGGGCTGGCGAGCCAGTACAATAGGCACCGTATTGGCGCCCCTCGAGGTAGATACGTCTTTTAAGTCGGCCAGCAGGGTAAAATCGTCCGGATCAAGATCATTGTACCTGCTCAGTCCAACCACGCAAGTAAGTTTGACCCTGTCTGGAAAAAACTTCAGACTATCGGACACATGGGTAACCGTAAGGGGTACAAAAAGCCATTTTTCCGTAAATTGTTCGACTGCCACATCCGCTTCTACCTCTCCATGGCTGATTGCAAGGCCGGACGGCGGTTTTCTGAGTTTCACTTTGCGCTTTACAGGGTCGTTGAGTGCTTGCAGTATCAGCGAATCTGAAGGCCAGGACTTTAGTGCCTTAATTTGGGATGCCGGCCCGCTCACGGTAATGCTATCGGGTGTAAGCACAACTTCCCGCTGCAACTCGTATTCAGCCGCAAAAGAGAAGCGGTAATTAAGTACTACCGGTACTTTTTTCGACTCCTTGTTTTCGAGTTGCAGCGGTATGTCATCGATATTTACGTCGAGTACTTTCAGCCCATTTGATGCCAGGTTGCGCTGGATATCGTCTTCGAGTTTGGCGCGGCTGAGCGTTGTCGCTGTTTCCGTTCTTATTTCATAAACCAGGTTATGCCTGGCGTTCATCAAATATTCGAACATCAGTTGCCAGCCCGTTCCTTCTAATTCCGCTTGTAAAACGGCAGGAGCTGAAGCGGCCAGGGTTTTTCCGTCGGGCACGTGGAGGGTCAGGCCGACCTCCCTTGCCACCCTGTATGTTTGTGACAGCTTGACCAACAACCAAAACGCAAGGGCTATGCCGATACATACCAGCAGGATAGTGCGATCTTCAGAAGGCTTAATCCGTGGTATCCTCAGCAGCAGGCGTTGCAGGTTTTTTACTCTTGTCAGCGCCATAAATAGCATCGGTCATTTCTTTAGAGATGGAGTTTTTCAATACACGGATAAAAACCTTGTTGGCAATTTCCAGTGTGATGACCTCTCCGTCCATTTTATTGATACGACCAATAATGCCGCTCGAAGTGACCACTTCTTCCCCCTTCTGCAGGCTCTCCATAAAATTGCGCTGTTCGCGCTGCTTGCGAGCTTGCGGGCGTATGAGGAATAACCAAAAAATGAGAATCATGGCGCCAAAAAAGATCAGGTTGATCGTGCCTGGATTAGCCCCAGACTGAAGTAAAAGCGATTGAAATAATAGAATCATAATGGATTGTTTATCTGATAATTGTAGAAATTTTCTTTGATCTGGTATTTGGACATTTTTTGATCAGGTTAGCTGTAAACGCTAATTCGTCATTCGTCATTCGTCATTCGTCATTCGCCATTCTAACCATCCCCGTCAAATAAATCCGGGTTGTACTGGGATAAGTATTTGCCGTAATCGTAACAGGTTTACTCTGGCGCCCCGACTTACCTTTAGTATTAAAGCGCACCTCAATTTCGCCTTTTTCGCCCGGAGCTATGGGCGTGTCGGGCCATTTGGGCACCGTACAACCACAAGTAGAGCGGGCATCGCTGATAATAAGCGGCGTTTTTCCGGTATTGGTAAAAGAAAACCTGTGCGTCACCATGTCGCCTTCGAATACTTCTCCAAAATGATAAGTTGTAGAATCAAATTGAATTTTGGCGATATTAACCGTATCAAGCGGAGCAGTAGCCGACACCGGGTTTCTGATGATATCTGCATTAGAAGGCCGCCCTTCTGTAGAGATCGACTGAAACGACGTATCTTCCTCATTAGAAGATGCATTACATCCTGCCAGCAGCAGTACCAATCCGAACATCCAAATATGCGCATTCATAGTGTGGTGCGTTGACAACGCAAAAGTAGACCTTTTTGTCATAATAGAAAAAACCAAACTTAACCCCAACTTGTTTCGTTGGTTAGCATGCGAATTTTCCTGACAGGATTTATGGGTTCCGGCAAAACAACGGTAGGCGCCGAGTTGGCGAAGCTATTATCATACCCGTTTATTGATCTCGACGAACAACTCGTCATCGGGCAGGGTATGCCGGTCGCTGAGCAGTTTAAACTATATGGAGAAGAAGTATTCAGGCAAAAAGAGCGCGAGGTTTTGCGCCATACAGCCGTATATACTCATGCGGTTATTTCCTGCGGAGGCGGCGCTCCTTGTTATTATGACAATATGGACTGGATGAACCGGCACGGGATCACTGTTTTTTTGCATATCCCCCCCGAAAAGCTTGCCATCAGGCTACAGTCTGAAAAAATGCAGCGCCCCTTGCTGCAAAATCTTTCAGACGAAGAACTTGCCCTTTTTATCACTAAAAAATTACAAGAACGGCTGCCATATTACTTACTGGCAGCCCTTACCGCCGACGCTACCCTACCCGTCAAATCACTGTGCGCGCAAATTTTCCGCCAACTAAATGATATCAACGGCCGTTGATTGGGTCAACATGTGTAATTTAGCCCCAACTTGATGCAAGCTGCCATGTCGCACTTACTTCACATACCTTTTCGCGCTTTCCGGCTTCACTTCAATACCGGGGCCAAAATAACCATTCCCTTAAAGGACAAGGATGTGATGAGTATAGGCGAACCCATGCAGCTGCTGGCCCGCCGTTATGAATCGGTATTGCAGCGAGAACTGCTCAACAAAGGGCAATTTGAGTTATTACTGCTGGAACTAACCAGTGGTGATTTTTACAAAAGCTCCATTGCAGTGTCTTTTCCCGCAGCAGCAGATGGCGTCAGCTATCCCGCTTTTGAACTCTCGTTCGATTATTTTTTCAATCCGCAGGCCAACGGCTATTGGGCAATTGTGCCCGCTCTGGGCGTAGAAGCATATGCTACCGATGATGTCGAGCTGACAGCCCAGCTCAATGAATCCATACGGATGGCATTTAATAGAAAAAAGAAGCTATCTGCCGTTCAAAGAATAGTTGCTTCAGTCTGGTTTGATTTTGTCGAATTATTGCAAGCACCGTTAGAGCTACAGGCGCCGACACCGGCAGAAATAGACCGCCTCGCCGACGCGCCCGAAGAAGAATGGCTGCCTCAAATCGCCCAATTATTACAGGTAAAAGACCGGCAGTTGTACGGCCTCGATAAAGAGCTGAATGACTTACTTGGCGCCCTGAAAGACCAGTTCAACAACAATGTCTTATTGGTGGGGCCTTCCGGCGTAGGAAAAACCACATTGGTGTGGGAAGTCGCCCGTCTGTTGGAACAAACCGGCTATAAGCGAAAAATCTGGGAAACCACCGCCTCCGTATTGATCAAGGAACTGGCCAACGATACCGACTGGCAGGACAATATTGCCTATTTGTGCAAAGAACTTACCGCCCTGGGTGATTGGCTTTTTGTAAGAAACCTGGCCGACTTGTTTGAGGTAGGCCGATCGGTTGGCAATGTATTGAGCGTAGCCGAATACCTGCAAAGTTATATCAGCCGGGGAGAAATTACCCTGATCGCCGAATGCACGGAAGAAGAGCTGGCGCGCATCGAACTGCAAAGCCCTCAATTTCTTACACTTTTCAAGCTAATTCGGATCGTACAGCCGCAAACGCAGGCGCTGGAGGACATTATCTTTCAAAAAGTGCTGCAAAGCGCAGCGGTTTCCGGCATGCAGGTCAATGAAGACGGTGTAAAAGAGCTCATCCGGCTCATCACTCGGTTTAATCCGTATTCCGGCTTGCCAGGCAAACCCATACGCTTTATGGAACGCCTGCTGTCGGGGCAGCTTCGCAGTGATCAAACCGCAGGCTCCGCAAGCGGTATCATTACCCGCACCGACGTCATCAGGGCGTTTTGCGAGGAAAGCGGCCTGCCTTTGTTCATGGTAGACCCGGAAATCAGTCTGCAGTTGTCACATATCGAAGATTTTTTCCAGCGCAACCTGTTCGGCCAATCCCTGGCCATCGAACGCGTGATCAACCTGATGGCTTCGGTAAAAACGGCGCTTACCCGGTCGGGGCAGCCGATCGCCTCGCTCCTGTTTGTAGGTCCTACCGGAGTGGGCAAGACAGAAATGGCCAAGCTCGTTGCTGAATTTATGTTTGGCGACCGCCGGCGGATGCAGCGTTTTGACATGAGTGAATTTGCCGATTTTTGGAGCGTGGCCCGACTCACCGGCGTCGATTCACAGGAGGAAGGTCTGCTCACTGCCGCTATTCGCAAATCGCCTTTCAGTGTGGTGCTTTTTGATGAGATAGAAAAAGCCGACGCTTCCTTTTACGATCTTTTGCTCCAGATACTCAGCGAAGGCAGGCTCACCGACAGCAAAGGCAACGTGATCAACTTCTGCAGTTGTATTATCATCCTGACTTCCAACCTCGGCGCCGAGAAATTGCGCTACGCCCCGGTGAGTCTTCAGAAATCAGGCCAACCACGGCAGGATCTCCAGGATGCCTTTATCAAAGAAGCCCAGCGATTTTTTCGCCCCGAATTATACAACCGGATTGACCAGGTACTGGTTTTCTCCCCCCTCGACAGCGAGCTGATGCGCGCCATAGTAAACCGCGAAATCGAAGGCGTTTTGCAACGCGAAGGCATCAAATTCAGGCGGCTCGATCTTACTATTGTGGATGAAGTGTACGAATACCTGTCCAAAGAAGGTTATCACCCGCAATACGGCGCCCGCCATCTGCAAAGGGCCATCCGCCAGTACCTTCTTATACCCCTGGCCAAAGCCCTCAATGCGCAGGACGCCGAAGAACGCATCATCGTCAACATCACCATGAAGGCCGATGCGCTACACGTAGACGCCCACGCCGACCCCGAAGGGCTCGAACTACTGATAGCCGAACTCGAAAAAGACAGCTACGCAGAATACGCCGGGTTTTTGCGCCGGCAAATCCACGCCCTGGCTGAAGGACATTGCTACGTACACCTCGTCAATGAAATAGCCCTCCTGGAACGCCAGCAACAACAGCAAAGCAGCGCTTTTTGGCAGCAGGAACAACTGGTAAGGAAACTAAACACGCTGTACGACCTGCAAAAAAAGATGAACAGCCTCCAACAGCAAATTGAAACCGTGGAATCGAGCCTCTGCCTGGCCCGGCTGGGCCTCGAAAAGTTTAATCCCGCCGTACAGAAATACCTGGAAGACTGGGAAAACCAGTTAAAAAACTTCAAACTCGATCTATTGGGCAAAATGTTTCCCCAATATAATTATTGTCATCTCGGCATTTACGGCGCCGACATAGAACCTTTGCTACAAATATATTTAGACCTGCTATCGCAAAAAGGCTGGAAATACAGCGCACAACTCGTCTGGTACAGGGAGAGCTATTATCACGAAATGGTTGCTTCGGCCAACCAGCCCCGGCAGCCCCGCGAAGCTTACCTGAAAACGCCGGTTTCGGGCGTTTTTGAAGAAATACCCGCTCCTTCGATACCGGGAGATTTATGCTGCGGTATTGAACTGGCCATCAGCGGCCTGTGTGCACAGTTTTTTTTTCAAAACGAAGGCGGCGTGCAACGCTGGACGGATGCACAAGGCAGAGACAGCCTTTATCTGGTTGCCTTTAACCAGGAAGCGCTTCAAACGCCGGTTAAAATTCACCGGCAGGAAACCTATAGAAAGCTGCCGCCGCGGCGGGTCGTCAGCCCGGTGGAATGGCGTGATACGGTTTACAAAACCAAATTCAACCAACCTGAGAAGTCGCCGAAAGAGTTGCTGTTGCAACAGCTAGATATACAATTCAGCCTACATGTCGATTCGTCTCTCTAAAAATAACACAGCAGAGTTAATCGATTACAACCATTTTTAGCCCGCCCATCATCCAATCGTTTGCCCCATAAAGCACATAGTATACTCCAGCGGTTAGTGTGCCAATAGGCAATTCAGCCTCTCCTCCGATCACCTCAAATCGGCCCAGGCGCTGCCCCTTGGAGTCTGTCAGGGTGTACCAAAGCGTTTGCCCCATTACTTGCACATCCCATTGCGTCAGGCAGCGCTCCCCGGCTTTAGCGGGATTTGGGTATAATTTAATTGCCGCAGAATTGTATGGATGCCCCACAGCTACATCCGCACTAATCGTTATGTCCAACCCCAGCGCGCAGCCCAGCGAATCGGTAATTAAAGCCTGGTAATCGCCAACACCCAAGCTATCGATGATTGCACCCATATCGCCCGTACTCCAGTCCACCCCGTATGGCGGCGTTCCGCCTGTGATCTGATTTATTTCAATACTACCGTCAGTAGATTCAAAGGAGCTCGCATTGACTGCCTCGTACGCTGCGGATAACGGCTGCGGACTATCAATTTGCACAGCCAAGGTGTCGCTGCAGCCCGGAAAATCCGTTACGGTGACCTGGTACGTGTCGGGAAGTAGTTGTTCATTCCCCGTACCGCTCTGGCCTTGTTCATTCAGCCAGGTGTATGATAGCGGGCCGTCGCCATTGGTTGTTACCACAACACTGCCTCCCGGTTCGTCGGCGCAATCCGCCGGGTAGGCTTCGCTGTTCAGCAACTGAAAGTGGGGCCGCTCATAGGCGCCAATATCTACCTGGCTTTCCAGAATGCGGGGGACCCCCGCCAGATCGTAGTATATGCCCAGGCTATCCAGGTGCGCATTACTGCCCGCGTTGATGGCCGGCGAACAGGCTGCTAAGCGGAAATCATCCAAAAGCGTATCCACAAAAACCGGGTAAGTATCAAAGATATTACCAGCTTCGCAAGCTACAGCGCCGCCAGGCAGGTTGCAGTCATCAGCGCTGATCAGGCAGTGGCGAATAGTATAGTCGTGAAGCGTAAAATTAGCCAAGCTGCCGTTGTACAATATCCGGCCCAATGGTTGCGAGGGTTCCCAGATGACGCTGTTGGCAATTTCCATGCGGTTGTAGTAATCCTCGTAGTCAAACAGCGGGTCCCAGTTTTTAGAAATAGGGTATTTGCCGTTTTCGTAAAAAGTGCAATTCTGGATTAGTCCGTCTGCAGCGCCCGGCCATGCATTATATGCAACCGCACCATCGTTACGGATGAACATCGTATTATAAATATTGAAACTTACTTTTAAGGGAGGGCTCACATTACCCCAAAACATGATACATCCATATTTCTCAGGAAATGTGATATCGTTCGCCCTAAATTTGGAATCGCCAATTACGATGCGACCTATGGAACCGGATTCATAACCGAAATAAATAGCCGAGCCTTCCATCCAACAACTATTATTAGAAAAATCACAACCCAGGAATGTGGTGTTGCAGATTGACCCTGAATTAATAATATATGCTGCTGCTCCGGCAGTATTTGGCGCGATATTGCCATCAAATATGCAATTGCTGAAAAATAAATTATATCCGATCGAATCCTCGCCTGTCTCTTGTGTATTGATAAACGTAAAAGCGCCACCGCCATCACCTCTGTTTGAATAAAAATCGCAATTATTGATTAATAGAAGTGCTTCCTGCGAGAAAGTTTCATAAAAAATAGCGCCGCCGCTACCATATGCGAAATTATTTTCAAAAATACAATCTGTCAATTCCAGGTAGAAACTCGGGTCTTTAAGCATAATTGCGCCTCCGTTGTTCAATCCAATATTCTCGATAAAACGACAGTTGCGCATGATAAATCCGCCTCCAATCGGGCTATCTCCTTCCTTGTATATAGCGCCGCCATAAGTCACCGCATAATTTCGTTCAAATACACAGTCCTCTATCACCGGGTCCGCCCAGCGGTTTCCTCCCACGCCGTAGCAATAAATACCGCCACCTAACCGGGCCGTATTCAGTAAAAACTTGCAGCGCCGTATTCGCGGCCTGGCATAGGGGAAATTAGCATTGACATCTACATAAAGGCCGGCCCCAACATTATACGGTCCCACGTAAGTTTCTCCTGGCGTTTGATAAGCAAAACCCCGCGTAATGGTAAAGCCGTCTAGTACCGTATTTTCATCCGTGCCTAAGGTGTACACCACGTGCATGCTGTTGTCTGTGCTATCTGCCGGGTCGCCGATCTCTCCGCTCAATACCGTTTCGTATAGCTCGGGATTGCGCTGCCACTCGTACCACTCCGTGCCGTTGAAGCCGCCCAGTATCGCCACGCCGTTGCGCAGTTCAAACGATATGGTTCGGTCGTCATCATCTGTGGGGTGATAAATGCCCTGTGCTACCCAGATCGTGTCGCCGTATTGGGCTATGGCAATGGCGTCTTGTAAGTTATGAAAGGCATCTATCCAGTTCAATCCATTTTCCTGGCTGCCGGCTGCGTTTTGGTCGACGTAGTAGCGCGTGTTGTCGCCGTTTTGTCCGTTAATTATTATTAAATGAAGTTGGAAGATTATAACAGGTAGTAACCTTTTCATAATGAATGGATTATAGGGGGGCTAAGCGGCGCCTCCCGACTCTATAAGGGCAGGAAACGCCGCTTGGCTGTTTAATTTACTTTGATGATATTTCCTGTTTACAATGGCGTTGTTGCATGAATCGTCTGGGATGAAGAGTTGGGCCGAATAAGTATCTTTGGTTTTCCAGAACTAAAGTCACAAAATCCGGCCCATGTCAAAGGTAAAGAAAGATCAGATTAAAAGCGAAGAGGCGAAGCAGAAATATCAGGTAATTAACTGGAAGAGCTATAACGCAGCGCTCATAAAGCGCGGAGATATAAGCCTGTATTTCGATGAAGAAGTCTTTGCGCATTGGTATAGTGATTCACCGGCCCAGCGGGGCGGCCAAGAGGTCTACAGCGATTTGTGCATAGAAACGATACTGATGCTCAAGGTGGTATTCAAATTAGGTTATCGCCAGGCACAAGGATTTGCGTGCGGATTATTGAGAATAATGGGCTTGGAGGGCTTGTGGGTGCCCAGCTACACGCAGTTGAATCGCCGGGCCCGAACACTTGATGTGCAGCCCTACCATATACCGCAAAGTGGGCCGATAGTGATCGCCATAGATTCCACCGGGCTAAAAGTATACGGGGAAGGGGAATGGAAAGTGCGTAAACACGGCTGGAGCAAACGCCGAACCTGGCGCAAGCTGCACCTGGGCGTGGATACGCAAACCGGCTTTATCCACTGTCATGTGTTGACTGAAAATAATGTGGGGGACGAGTCCCAGCTTTCAGATCTGCTTGATCAGGTGGAGGCGCCTGTGAAGGAGGCCTGCCTGGACGGCGCCTACGATACCGAGCACTGCTGGGATGACTTAATTGAGCGAGATATTATTCCGGTCATCCCCCCTCAAAAAAATGCGGTAGAGTGGTATTTGAAAAAGCCGGGCGATTTACCACACTACCCCAGAAATAAAGCTATTCGACAAATTGATGAAATCGGACGCAAACAATGGAAACAACAAGTGGGATATCACCGTCGAAGCTTATCAGAGACAGCCATGTATCGCTACAAGGTTATTCATGGCTCCACGATGTATTCCCGAAAAATGCATTATCAGCAAACAGAAAACAACTTAAAAATAAAGGCCCTCAATATCATGACGGCCCAAGGTATGCCTGTTTCTGTCCCCAGAAAAACAGTGTAAGGCCAGGTTTAAAAAACCGAATTGTTTTCATTTTTTTCATGCAACAACGCCGTGTACAATTCATTTCCGATTGTAACGCGGTAGGATAACATACTGCCCTGTAGTGCGGAAGTTGAAGCAAAAGAAATAGTGTGAATACCAGCGCTATAGCTACCGGAAGAACTGAGTGACCCGTTAGAGCTGTCCAGTATTTGTATAGTCATGTCTGCGGCCTCTCCCAATTCCACATCAAAAGCGACAGCGTCGTTGGTGGGGTTGGGGTACACACTGAGTACTTTGTGCTTAATTTCTTCTGCTTGCACCTCCAGGGTGAGCGATACCTCCTTGAGATTTAAATCCGGATCGTAAAACAGATTTTCGATGATGGTATGATCGAGTTCGATATAATCCGCAATATCGCAAACCTGCCTTAACGCTTTCACATGCAGTTTAAACAGCGTTTTGGTCGTATTATTCAGTACTATCGGTGAGCCCGCATAATCTATCCACATCGTGCGCAATTCTCCATCGTTCAAAAAGGCTAATCAGGCTACGGGCGGCGAGTATTTCTTCAGTTGTACTTTCAGGTGTTCCGCAGATATTCAGTTGTTGTGCGTGTAACGGTGGCAGGTTCAACAAAAACGACAGTAAGATACTAATGCAAATAACCCGTGTGCATTGTGTGTGTGTGTGTGTGTTCACGCACAATGTCAATAACAATCATTAGGTTTTTCATAATACAAAATTTTAATATGATAAGATAAAGCTATATACACGGCATAAGAAGATGGACAATATACTAAAAAAAATTGTAACTATTTAGGTCGCCTTCATTGGAGTCCTAAAATGCCTGGTTTTGCCCTAACCCTAAAGGGAATCCAGGCATTTTAGGCCTTTGCTCCCTTCAGGGCTGGGGCAAACAAAGGGCTAAAATGCCGAGCGAGGAGCGACCTAAATAGTTACAAAAAATTTAGCATACGCATTAAAAAAAACAACGTGCCGGCTAATTGACAAGAAGACATGCTTTGATATGAAATCAGAAAGGTAGAGGCAATTATACAGAGTTAGCATTCAGCATGCCAACTGATCGTTTACATTTACCCCTTTTTTAGTTAACATAACAATTTCGACTGCATACGGCCAAAAGCCAGTCAGGCTAAGGGTAACAGGTTTTTTCAAACATTGATTAATTATGTATAAATAATTGTTTATCAATAAATTAAACAAATGAATTACACTTTACGCTCGTCGAAAGTTCGATAATTTTTTAACGAAATTAGTTGCCAGGAAAAGGGATAATACCTACTTTTACGGCTGTGGTTTTCGAATTACTCCGGCACAAGCCGGTCAACTTATATTAGTATCAGTAAGTTAGGTAAGCTCCGCTGTGTTATGCAGCGGGGTTTTTTTATTTTACGCAGTTTGGTAGCCTATTGCTATATTTGCCGCCGGACTAAAAAAGTACGATCATGAACTTCGATCTCATCGTCATAGGCAGCGGACCCGGTGGTTATGTGGCCGCTATCAGAGCAGCTCAGTTGGGGATGAAAGTAGGCGTGGTAGAGCGGGAATCGCTGGGGGGTATTTGTCTCAACTGGGGTTGCATTCCCACCAAAGCCCTGCTGAAAAGCGCCCAGGTATTCGAATATATCAATCATGCCCAGGACTACGGCATCAAAATAGGCAAACCGGAAGCTGATTTCGGCGGTATGGTCAAAAGAAGCCGCGACGTAGCCGACGGCATGAGCAAGGGCGTAAACTTCTTGTTCAGGAAGAACAAAATCACGATCATCAACGGCAACGGCAAGCTGACGCGCAATAAAACAGTAGCTGTTGTGGATGAAAGCGGCAAAACTACGGAATACACGGCGCCGCACATCATCGTCGCCACCGGAGGCCGCGCCAAAGCCCTGCCCAACGTACCCATCGACGGCGAAAAGGTGATCGACTACCGCAAAGCCATGAGCTTGCCCAAGCAACCAAAGAGCATGGTGGTGATCGGCGCCGGCGCTATCGGCGTGGAATTCGCCTATTTCTACAGCACCATCGGCACGGAAGTTACCATCGTAGAGTTTCTGGAGCAGGGATTGGTCCCCCGCGAAGACGCCGACATCTCAAAAGAACTCGGCAAAATATACCAGAAAAGCGGCATCAAAGTGATGGGCAACACCAGCGTAGAAGCAGTGGACACCAAAGGCAAAGGCTGCAAAGTGACCGTCAAAAACCGCAAAACCGGCCAGACGGAGGAGATTAGCTGCGATATCGTGCTTTCAGCCGCAGGCGTGGCGCCCAATACCGAAAACATCGGCATCGAAGAACTAGGCATCGCCACCGACCGCGGCATGGTAAAAGTAGACGAATACTACCGCACCAATGTAGCCGGCATCTATGCCATCGGCGATATTATACCGGGCCCCGCATTAGCCCACGTGGCCAGCGCCGAAGCCATTATCTGCGTAGAAAAAATCGCCGGGCATCATCCCGAGCCCATGGACTACAACAATATTCCTTCTTGCACCTATTGCAGCCCGGAAATAGCATCTGTCGGATACACCGAACTAGCCGCCAAAGAAGCCGGCTACGAGATCAAAGTAGGCAAGTTTCCCTTCACCGCTTCCGGAAAAGCCAGCGCAGCAGGCGCTAAAGCCGGTTTTGTGAAGGTGATCTTCGACGCGAAATACGGCGAGTTCCTCGGCGCCCACATGATCGGCGCCAACGTAACGGAAATGATAGCCGAAGTAGTGGTAGCGCGTAAGTTGGAAACAACAGGCCACGAGATCATCAAATCGGTACATCCACACCCCACCATGAGCGAAGCGATTATGGAAGCCGCTGCCGCCGCGTATGATGAGGTGATACACCTTTAAGACCGCAGTAGTAGAGTCGCAAAATTTTGCGACTCTACTAAATAAACGTGTTTCTTACCTTTTCAAACAGCCATTCTATCAGCTTCTTGCGATCGGTAATAACCTGAGCTTTGCCGGTCATGGCATTTTGCCCTGCCTCTAAAACTCGCCCGGTGCTGGTAAGCATGCCTTTGGGGAAAGTCACCTCAATACTGATCTCGCCATCGGAGGCGAGTTTGCTCTTTTTGGATACCACACCTCTCACCACGCCAAATTCTTCGTAGGGATAACTATCAAACTTAACGATCACATCGTTGCCTACCTTAACTTTACCGGAGCCGACCAGCTTAACCTGTCCTTTGCCTACAATTTCCTTGCGTTTTACAGGCACAATAGTCATCAGTTCCATATCCGTACTCACGTACTGTTTTTCAGTAATTGCATCATTCGACAAAATGACCACACCGTCTACCGGGGCTCTGACCAGGTATTGCTTAGTCCATTCTTCCAGCCTGTTGCGCAAATTGCCAAAGCTCTCCAACAATTCACGGTTTGCCACGTCGAGGTTATTGTCAGACCCCCTCCGAAAACTGGAAATCTGCCCTTTAATGAGCTGAATTTCTATCTGTTTGGTTTTGATATTGGACTCCGAGCCCTGTACCATACGTTCGCTCGTGAGAACTTCTTCTTCCAGTTTGTGTACTTTATCGATAGATGACAGGTTATCGCTCATCAAATTTTGCTCGCGGGTAAACCTGTTTTTTACAAGTGCCAGTTGCTTCTCAAGGCTTTCTTTTCGTTTTTTCTCCCATTCCAGCGCGGATTGCTCCTTTCTCAGTTGGTCGCGCAATTGGGAGCTCGTCAGGTTGTCGAATTTACCGGATCGGCCGGAGGTATAGGCCTCTTGTTTTTCCATGAAAGCGTAATACGCGTCTTGAAGCTCGCCCAAAATGAGGTTTGGCGGAGGCCGGAAAGCCATGATAGACGGCACGTTAATATCTTTTACGCGTATGATATGGTCTTCCAGGGTAAGCACGTCGGCGTAGTTAGCCTTGTTTTCAAACACAATCAGCAATTCGGAGGCAGACACCGTATCTTCGTTAACCGCCTTTAGTTCACTGATAAAAGCCGAGCGCTCGGCCAGGATTTTGCGGGGAGGATCGGTAGAGGACACACGAATGTCGGCCTCGATACTATCGGGATAAGGTATCAAAAATCCTATCCATCCCAGTATCACTAAAGTAGCCAGGGCGAGCGTAGTACCCCAACGCACCAACCACGATGGAGGCGTGCCGAGGATTTCCTGCACCTCTTCGCTTCTGATTTCAATATCTTTATCGGGTTGCATGCTAGCGGGGGTTATGCGCCGAGTTCCAACTGATTGCGCACCAGGTGATAATAAGCGCCTCTGATATAGGTAAGTTCTTCATGCGTGCCTTGTTCCACAATTTCACCTCCGTCGAGTACCACGATGTTGTCAGCGTTCATCACCGTACTTAAACGGTGAGCCACGATAACCACTGTTTTTTGTCTAAAGAACTCTTCGAGGTTTTCCATGATCACCATCTCGTTATAGGCATCAAGAGAGGTTGTAGCTTCGTCAAAAAACATGTACTCCGGGTTTTTGTATACCGCCCGGGCAATAAGCATACGCTGGCGCTGGCCTTGGCTGAGGCCCAGGCCTTCCGTTCCTATTTTGGTATTGTAACCAAGTGGCAGCGACTCGATAAAAGACTGGATATTAGCTACTTTAACTGCTTTTAGTAGTTTTTCCTTGTCCACTATCTCATCTCCCAGGGCTATGTTTTTGGCGATAGTGTCGTTAAAAATAAACCCATCTTGCATTACTACGCCGCATTTGCTGCGCCATAGCTTCATATTCAGATTTTTCAAATTAACATCGCCGATTCTGACACTGCCCTCTACCGGCTGATAAAACGCCAGCAATAATTTCAACATAGTCGTTTTACCGCTGCCGCTACTTCCCACGATGGCGGTAGTTTTACCTTTGGGAATATGCAGATTGACATTTTTCAATATCGGGCGGGTATGCGGTCCGGGATAATGGAAAGACACATCATCCAGGATCAGGTCGCCAAACTCGGGCAGAATGGTGATTTTTTCTTCCAGATTCTCCTCGTCTTCTTTGCTATGAATTTCGTTCATACGCTCGAGGCTCATCTTGGTCTCCTGCCAGGAGGCAATAAATTCGATGGCTTGGCTAAGGGGCGTATTCAACTGGCCCACTACATATTGAATGGCGACCAGCATACCTATCGTCATATCTCCATCCAATACGGCTTTTGCTACTATCAAAGTGATAATAAGGTTTTTACCTTCATTGATCGCCGTAGCGCCTGCGCGTTGTATCTGCTCGATTCGCATCGAGCCGATGGCGGTGCGGAACAAGCGTGCCTGCACGCGCTCCCAGTTCCAGCGTTTCTGTTTTTCGGCATTGTGGAGTATAATCTCCTGCATACCGTCTATAAGTTCTATCAGGTGGCTTTGGTGCTCTGCTGACTGGTCGAAACGCTTGTAATCAAACTCACGGCGCATATTTTGAAGCAAATACAGAAATAACAGATACAGCATGGTACCTGCCAGAAAAACAGAAGCTACTGCCGGATGCCAGAAAAAAAGCAACAGCGAAAAAGCGATAATATTGACAAAAGAAAAAACAGATACCAACGTAGTAGAAGTCAAAAAACGCTGGATGCGCTCGTGGTCAGCTATACGCTGTAGTAAATCGCCCGTCACCTTGGAATCAAAAAACCGCACGGGAAGACGGGTAAGCTTGATCAGGAAATCGGATATAAGGCTTACATTAACCCGTACACCGATATGTATGAGTATCTGGCTGCGAACATATTCTACGCCTACCTGGGTTATCAATAACACGGCCTGTGCGATCAGGGCAATTTTGATAAATCCCAAGTCAGCGGTGCCGATACCTACATCGATCACTGACTTGACCAAAAACGGGAATATCAGTTGCAAAATGCTGCCGATAAACAGCCCCAAAGTCAATTGGCCAATTAATGCCGTGTGCTTTTTAAAATAAGCATACACATACCACCAACTGGCTTTGCTGGTCGACTGGTCATCGCGGTCAAAAAAGGCTGGCGTAGTTTCCAGCAGGAGTAAGACACCCATCGCCTCTCCTTCTTCCGAGTCGCTCACCCAGTTCTCCAAAAATTCCTGGCGGGTCAGCTTGTAGGTACCCGAAGCGGGATCTGCTATCCACACGAAGTTTTTGTTGGCTTTGTATACCACCACAAAGTGGTTTTGGCGCCAGTGCACAATACAGGGCATGGGGATATCGGAAGACAAGCGCTCGTAGGTGGTCTTTACCGCGAGGGTTTGGAGGCCGATATGCTCTGCAGCGTCGCTAATGCCAAGGAGGGTAACGCCTTGTTTACCTATATGGGTAAGCTCCCGGAGGTATTCGAGGGTGTAATACCTGCCAAAATGGCGAGCGACCATGCGCAGGCAGGTGGCCCCACAATCCATGGCGTCGTGTTGTGGATAGAACGGAAAGCTATTCAGCATATAGCGGATTGGATGGCATCACACAAATTTAACAATGAATTTTCAGCATTATATTGCATTTTTGACGCATTTTTTATAAAAAGTTGCAGAAATTGCCCTTTTTATGGCAAAAAAAGCCACTTTTTTATCCTTCAGGCATGTTCAACACATTTTTATCCGTCGTTAGCGTGGTTCCCGACACCTGGCAGCAAGGCCGGCTTACCGACTTTTTGCAGCGTTTGCACCCCCTGCTCGATACGCATTTCAGCGATTTTGAGATCATTTTGGTAAATAACTGCGCCGGCTGCCCGGTTGACCCCGAAATAGCCCCGCTGGATGAATCGCTAAAAAAGAACATCTACCTGCTCAATATGTCTAGCCCGGTAAATAAAAACCACGCCATCGTGGCCGGCCTCGACCGCGCCAACGGCGATTATACGGTGATTATCGAACCCGCTTTTTATCACGCCCCCGAAGTGGTTGTTTCTCTTTTTGAAAAAACCCGCGAAGACTATGATATCGTATATCTGCGGGCGCGTACTCGCGAAGTGAGGTATTACTTGCGCTGGCTCTACGGCTTGTTCTATTCGATATTAAAACGTTATTCCAAACTCAAAATTGACAAAAAAGCTCACAATACACGTATTATTTCCCGCAGAGCCCTCAATTCGCTGTTGCGACTGCGCGAGAACCTGCGATATATGAAGGCAATTTATTCCATTGTGGGTTATCGCACCACTCATCTGCTCGTCGAAGAGCCGCTCAAAGAAGACATGGATGAAGCCTTTACCGAGCGCTTCCGCACTTCGTTGCTGGCCATTACCTCTTATACCACTTTCCTTCGCACGCTCCTGCTGTGGATTTTCCTGTTTTCGCTTTTATTCCTGATAGGCGTGGTGGTCAATGCGCTCAAATTCAAGTTCACGGGCTTTGATCTACTCGGCAACGCCACCCAGGCCAACGCCGGCTGGACCTTCCTGGTGCTGCTCATCTCTGTTTTTTTTGCGGTCACCTGTCTCAACCTCTACATCATGTCGATTTATCTGTCGAACATATACAGCGAGATCAAACAGCGGCCACTTTATATTATTGAATCTATCAAGCGATTTTAAGCCTATGTCGTTGCGCATCGTTTTTATGGGCACGCCTGCCTTTGCCGTACCTACGCTCGATTTGTTGATCCGGGAGGGATACCAGGTGGTAGGCGTGGTTACCGCTGCCGACAAAACCGGCGGCCGGGGCCACAAGCAATTGATCGAATCGCCCGTTAAGCAATACGCCGTGGCCAAAGGCTTGCACATTCTGCAACCCCTCAAGCTGAAAGATCCCGAGTTTTTGGCGGCCTTACAAGCGCTCAAAGCCGACCTCCAGGTAGTCGTCGCATTCCGGATGCTGCCCGAGGCGGTATGGCGAATGCCTGCTTTGGGCGCCTTCAACCTGCACGCCTCCCTGTTACCCAAATACCGAGGGGCCGCCCCCATCAACTGGGCGATCATTCGAGGCGAAAAAGAAACGGGCGTCACTACCTTTTTCATTCAACAGGATATCGATACCGGCGACCTGCTTTTCCAGGAACGCATTCCCATAGGTGAGAACGAAACGGCCGGCGAACTCCACGACAGGCTGATGAGCCTCGGAGCAGGTGTAGCGCTCAAAACGGTTAAAGCCATCGAATCGGGAAAATACCACGCCCTTAAGCAAGACGACAGCCAGGCCACCTCAGCACCCAAGTTATTCCACGAAACCTGTGAGATCAACTTTGATCAATCCACCGAGGCCGTACATAATTTTATCAGGGGATTAAGCCCCTACCCTGCCGCCTGGACTACCTTTCAGGGACTCGAGCTCAAAATACTTCAATCCGTTCCTGTGTTTTCCTCTCCGGCCGAACCTCCCCGCACTGTAGTATCCGATCACAAAAAATGGCTTCACATCACCACCGCCGACGGCTATGTCAATGTGCTCGAACTGCAATTGCAAGGCAAAAAAAGAATGTCGATAGCTGACTTTTTAAATGGCTATAAATGGTAAGCTTTTGTAAATTGCTTTTTGTTTTTTAATTAAAATAAATCGACAGGAAAATTTCATCTGAGTAAAATAAAATAATAAAAAATGAATAATTCCTACATCAACCCCAGGTTTTTGCAATTTTTGTTGCTCGAAGTGCTAAACGGGCCCGAACTCAGACGCCATTCCCTGTTTTCTGACTTCGACGCCGAAGCTTTCCTAATGACACTCGATGCGGCCAAGCAGTTGAGCGACAACTACCTCTACCCTATTTTTCGCGAAATGGACAAAGACAAAGCCTACTACAAAGATGGCGTGGTAGAGGTACATCCCGGTTTAAAGCAGGCCATCATGGCCCTAGCCGAGGGTGGCTGGATATCAGCCATTGATGCCCCTCACAACAACGGCCGACTCATGCCACAAACCCTGCTAAGTGCTTGTCAGTTAGTTTTTTACGCCGCCAATGCCAATGCAGTGAGCTATGCTTTTCTCACCCAGGGCGCAGCCAGGCTCATCCGCAATTATGGCACAGAAGAACTGGCACAAACGTATATTCCATCTATGTTCGCCGGCAGCTGGCAGGGCACCATGGCGCTCACCGAACCCCAGGCAGGTAGTTCGCTATCGGATATTACCTCGAGTGCTATGCCGACGCCTGAAGGGCATTATTTAATTAAAGGACAAAAAATATACATATCGGGAGGCGACCACACAGCTGTCGACAACGTGGTACACCTCTTGTTGGCCCGAATCAAAGGAGCCCCCGCCGGCACCAAAGGCATTTCCCTGTTTGTCGTGCCCAAATACCGGCCTGAAAACGGGGAATTGGTTTTTAACGACGTAACCACGGCGGGCATTTTTGGCAAAATGGGCCAAAAGGGATACGTGGCCGCCCACCTGATGATGGGTGAAAACGACGACTGCCGCGGATATCTGGTAGGAGAACCCCACAAGGGGCTGTCGTATATGTTTCAACTCATGAATGAAGCCCGAATCGGCACCGGACTGATGGCTACGGGCGTAGCCTCCGGCGCCTACCAGGCCGCACTCAAATACGCCAACGAGCGCCCCCAGGGCAGGCATCCTTCCAACAAAGACATCAACCAGCCCCAAGTACTTATCATTGAACACGCCGACGTAAAAAGAATGTTGCTGTTCCAAAAGGCTGTAATTGAAGGGAGTATGGCCCTTTTGCTACAATGCAGCTTTTATGGCGACCAACACCGCGCCGGAGAGGGCGAAGAAAAAGAAAACGCCCATTTACTGCTTGAATTACTTACGCCCATAGCCAAATCCTATCCCAGTGAAATGGGTACGCTAGCTGTCAGTGCAGGAATGCAATGTTTGGGAGGTGCCGGTTATTGCGACGATTTTCCGTTGGAGCAATACTACCGGGACATCCGCGTCAATGCCATTTACGAGGGCACTACGGCCATTCACGGCATGGATCTGTTGGGAAGGAAAATATTTATGGCCAACGGAAAAACGGCCCAATTGTATGCGGCTGAACTGGCCAAAACCATCGAAGAAGCCCAGCAAAGGCCCAGATTGAAGGCCAGGACGGGGCAGTTGGCTCAGGCTGCCGGCGCCCTGCAGCAAATCACACAACACCTCGGCAGGCTTGCGGCCACTCATGCGCCCGAAGTCTTCCTGGCCGACGCCACCCTTTACCTGGAGTATTTCAGCATAGTGGCCATCGCCTGGCAGTGGCTCAAACTGGCTGTGGTCGCAGACCGGGCACTCGATGGCGCGCCTCATGGCGATGACCTCCATTTTTATGAAAGCCAATTGCACACCTGCACTTATTATTACGAATACGAACTACCTAAAACCGCTGCTTTGCACCAAAGGCTGAGTAGCGACAACCATCTTACGTTGGACATCAAACCGGCGCATTTGCAATGAAACTGCCTCCTCATATCAAATTATTGGATTTAAATTTCCAGGGCAACGACCACACCGTCGCTGCTTTTTTATTGGAAAGCAGCGACGGGCCGGTGCTGGTAGAAACGGGCCCCCACTCCACCCTGACTCAATTAGAAGCCTGCATCAAAGGAGTGGGTTATCGCCCCGAAGACATTCGCCACGTGCTGGTCACCCATATCCATCTCGACCATGCCGGGGCGGCCTGGGTATTCGCCGGGCAAGGCGCCACCATATATGTACATCCTTTGGGCGCGCCGCATATGCAACAACCCGAAAAGTTGTACAACTCTGCCAAATTGATCTACAAAGACCAGATGCAAACCCTGTGGGGCGATTTGCAGCCCATCGCCGAAGAACGCTTGAGAACCGTTGCCCACCAGGAAAAAATACAGATTGGCAATCTCGAATTTACCGCCTGGCATACGCCCGGTCATGCCGTGCACCACATAGCCTGGCAAAACGGGAGCGACTTGTTCACCGGCGATGTGGCCGGTATACGCATCAATGGCGGCATGGTCACAGCCCCCTGCCCTCCTCCAGATATTCATATTCCACACTGGAAGGAATCCATCAAGCTCATACGCGGATTGTCGGTAGAGCGGCTATGGCTCACCCATTTCGGGCCTATAAACGATATACAACCTCATCTCGACGAGCTTGAATTCAGGCTCGACAAGTGGGCTCAATGGATGTGGAAACCTTTTAGCCAGGGTGCGAGCATAGAAGACATCACCCCCTTGTTTCAGGAATTTGCCGCCTTGGAATTAATCGATTCGGGTACGGGAGAATTCGATATGGCGCGTTACGAAAGCGCTAATCCTGCCTGGATGAGCGTAGCCGGATTGATGAGATACTGGAAAAAGAAAACGGCAGTTTAGTGGGCAGGGATGAATCTTCTGCCTCCTTCTACTACTTTTTTGAGCAGGTGTACATCGGGCAGCGGAGTATGAGCAGGTTGGTCTTCTTCAAAAGTTTCTTCTTCTGACAGACGGCCTAATACGTTTTCTTCCTGCTGTACATTGCCCGCACCAAAAGTGGCTCCCGCATTCAGGTAGAGGTAGGAAGCGGCACTCATCATAGCCAGGAATACAAAAAGTACGGTGCGATAGTTCAGCTTTTTCATGGAGTTTCGTCTTTGATAACAAAAACCGGATTTAAAAATAAACAAATTATTGCTATTTAACCTGTTTTTTTCGACATATGACACTGTGATGTCGATCACAATACAAGAATAGACGGTTTTTTTTTTCGAAAGGTTGCAAAATCCGTACATTTTTTTTGAAATTTGCCCACACACAACCTATACACAAAAACCAGGGTGCTGAATAATCAGCTTCTCATACCCAGATATGCAAGCCCCTTTTATCAAAACCAGATTCATCAATTGTTTTTTTTCAATTCGTAATAAAACCGGACTAATATGAAAAAACTGTTTACTCTTTTGTTTGCTATCGCAACCATGCAATTTGCCATAGCGCAAATTAACATCGACTCTCCCTTCCCTGTAGATGTGGAAGTGCTTTCTCCTGCCGGCATTGCAGGCGTTTATGACTATGGCACCCAATCGGGTTGGGGACCCACATTGAGCGAAACGGTAACGGGACAGTTACAATGGGCCTTTACCGAAGTCGACAGCATGGCCTGCGGCGAAATTCTTGCAGATCTGACAGGCAAATTTGCATTGATTCGCCGAGGAACCTGCAACTTTACCGTGAAAACCTACAACGCTCAGCTTGCTGGCGCTGCCGGCGTGGTAATTTGCAATCATTACACTACTGCAACGGATGGGGCTACGACAGTTTACAACATGTCGGCTGACCCCACTTTTGACAGCACGATTACCGTACCGGCCGTCTTTTTGTCGCGTGCCAGCTGCGAAACCATCGTACCTGTAGTTGATTCGGGCACACCGGTAGAAATGTCTTTCACCATTAAAACGTTTTACGGCGGCGTTGCATCGTATTCTTACCACACGCCGCTTTCTCAGGCTGTTCCGGTAGATGTATTGAGCGTAAATTACGTGAATGCCTCTCCCGATCCGCTTACAGTGACAGCCTCTGTGACGATCACTGATCCCAACGGCGTAGAAACTGTACTTACCGGTTCTAAGGATATCGCCGGTTTGTCAGACTCTGCCATTGCGATGGTAGGCACCTACACACCGACCGAACTTGGCGAATACACGGCCGTTTTTGCGAACGACCAAAACGACGAAACAATCGCGACCAAGTTTGAGATGACCGACTTTACCTGGGCGCTCGACAACGGCACGCTGGATGGCAGCGCAGGCCCCTCTGATGCAAGCTTCGTCGATCCTTACAACCTTACTTACAACATCGGCTCATTGGTCATTGCAGGCCCTGACGGCGGCGTTGTAACGCATGCTTCATTCGGCCTGGCTAATCCTGGAAGCCTGATCTCCGGAGATCCCGCACTCGACGTGATTAACGTTGTGCTCTTTGACGCCGACGCTAATGACGATAACGTGATTGACTTCGCCGCCAGCGGTGCAAGTTTTGACAACCTGACGCCTATCGCACTGGCCTATTATTCTATTACAGCCGCTACGCCTGCCAACGAACTGCTTCTGGTAGAACTTGAGTCACTCTCCGGGGACGTAGTAGAACTCGAACCAGGTGGAGCTTACTATATCGCTTTGTTGTACGACGGATCCGGCCCTGCATTGAGCATTGCGCCGAGATTTTTGGCTTCCAGCAATGTGGAATATGCCAACTTCCCTACCCAGCCGCTGTTCCTCGATATCCTGTATTCGGGATGGTCTGACCGCACTGTTGCAGCCCGCCTGCACCTCGACGGTTTCGTAACCGGCACGGAAGATATCCAGCCGCTTGATGCCTTTAAAGTGAAGGTAATGCCCAACCCGGCGAGCGAATACCTGAACCTCGGCTTCGAACTCGACCAGACGGCTAAGGAAGTACAAGTAGGTATCCTCGATATCAACGGCAAAATGATCGGCCAGCAGCGCCTGGAAAATGTACTCAACGAAACGTATCGCTTCGACGTACACGATCTGCCCAACGGCACGTATGTATTGTCTATCCTGACGCCGGAAGGCTACCGCGCCGAGCGTTTTGTGATTGCACGATAATTATTTGTTGTAGGTTGTAAGTTGTAGGTTAAAAAAACTTACAACCTACAACCTACAACTTACAACCCCTACCTCGGCACCGCGGCCAATAATTGTCGTGTATAAGGATGTTGCGGGCGGCGGTAAATATCCTCGGCGTCGGCCAATTCCACAATCTTTCCTTCCTTCATCACCGCAATGCGGTCGCTCATAAAGCGCACCACCGACAAATCGTGAGAGATAAATATATAGGTGAGCCCGCGTTCTTCCTGGAGTGATTTTAGCAGGTTGAGCACCTGCGCCTGCACCGACACATCGAGCGCTGACACGCATTCGTCACATACAATAAAACGGGGATTAACAGCTAGTGCCCGGGCAATACCGATTCGCTGCCTTTGTCCGCCGGAAAACTCGTGGGGATATCGCGAAAAAAAGGAACCTTCGAGGCCCACTTTTTCCAGCAAGGCGATGGCCATATCCCTCCTTTCACTCTCGCTGCTGCCGATGCCGTGCACAATCATCGGCTCTACAATCGCTTCGCCGATCATAAGCCGGGGGTTAAAAGAGGCGTAAGGATCCTGGAATATCATCTGCATCTGACTACGGATCGCAGTGAGCTCTGGTCGGGAAGCATGGCTCACATCCCTGTTATCGAATATCACCCGTCCTTGCCTGGGTTCTACCAGTCGGAGAATACTGCGCCCCAGGGTTGTTTTTCCCGAGCCCGACTCGCCGACCAATCCGAGGGTTTCGCCCTTATACACCTCAAAATTAGCGTCGTCAACTGCTTTTACCCAAGAGGGCGTGCGATTCCAGAATCCGCTTTTGCCGCTAAACCAGGTATGCAGGCCCTCCACTTTGAGCAAAGGTGGCGATTCGTGTAATGTGGTTTGGCGTTGGGCTATTTCCTCGGGAGTAAATGCATTCGCAGCCACAACTGATACCAGATCAGCAGTATCGGCGTTTTTTTCAAAATCGGCAATTACAGGCAAGCGCTTCAACCTCACATCCAGCGGCGGACGGCAGGCTAGCAGACCTTTGGTATAGGGGTGTTGCGGCTTATTAAACAGCCGTTCCATATTTCCTTCCTCTACAATATTGCCCTGCCGCATGACCAGCACGCGATCAGCAATAGCAGCCATCACGCCCAGGTCATGGGTGATAAACAGGACGGAAAGCCCCAGATCCTTTTTTAGTTGGTTTAGCAATGCCAGAATAGTCTGCTGTACCGTTACATCAAGGGCGGTAGTGGGTTCATCGGCTATCAGTATATCGGGTTGGCCGCACAGAGCCATGGCAATCATGATGCGCTGTTTCTGTCCGCCGGATAGTTGGTGCGGGTATGCGTCAAAAACGCGTGAGGGATCGTTGATCTGCACCTTTTCCAGCCACGACAAAGCCGTTAATTTTGCCTCTGCTTCCTGCACGCCGTGATGCAACCTGATCGCTTCGACGATCTGCTCGCCGCAACGCATCACGGGGTTAAGGGAGGTCATAGGTTCCTGGAAAATCATTGCGATCCGGCGGCCTCTGATGGTTCGCCATTGCGATCCGCGCAGTGCATTTAAAACTACAGGTTCGTCGTTTTCGGGATAATACACCATTTTGCCACTTGGTATAGCGCCTATCTGAATAGGTAACAAGCCCATCACCGATAGTGCGGTAACAGACTTTCCTGAGCCCGATTCGCCTACAATACCCAGTGTTTCTCCTTTTTGTAGCGAAAAACTCACCCCATTCACGGCAGTGAGCGGCCCTGCAGGCGTATTAAACAGTACCTGCAGATCGTTGACTTCTAATATGGAAGTAGCCTGTTCCATGTAGTGTCAGTGATAATCGGCGTCATTCATGATGCGAAGCTCAATCGAGCCGTCGTTAATATCCAGTTGCAACTGGTCAAAATTCACTAACCATTCAACAAAGCGTTCACCTAAAAGCTGCCGGCGCCAGCCGTTTCCCAAATACTCTTCGATAGCTTCCGGGTCAGACTTGAGTCGAGCCAGTGCATTGCGCGCGATGACCAGTGCCGGGGAGATTCCATTTTCGAAACTCTTCTGTTTGACCAACAAGTTGAGCATCTCGATCAAAATCTCCTCACGAGGGTTTTCCATCTCTTCGGGCTGTACCTGGTCTAGTACTGCGCGTTCGTCGTCGGTAGCAGGGGTTCGGTACAACCTTTCGAATTCAGCGCCATACTGGTTGACAATCTTTTCGGGGATACGACGGTTTTGGCGCAGTGCGTCGCGGCCTGAAGACACACTTTTTACTATAGTTCCAATCAGCTTGCTCGGCAGCACCATCTCTTTAGAATAATCTTTTTGAGATGCGATCTGTCGCCTCCAGGCAAACAAGCGAAGCAAAAAAACCTGCTCGCGGGTATTTAGCGCCTTCATTAATCCGCTGCTCAAGGCTTCCTGGTGCGGATCACGGGCATAAAACGCAGGATCTTCCCAGCGAGCGCATTCTTCTGCTGCCCAGTGCAGCCTATCCTTTTGTTTGAGCTTTTCGGTGAGTGCCTGCCAAAGTTCATACAAAGGCAACACATCATCCAGCGCATAACTCAACTGTTGTGAGTTGAAAGGCCGGGCCTCCCAATCAGCTACCGCATATCCCTTAGACAACGACAATCGCAACTCATTCTCTACCAGCTTTTTAAAAGAAACAGGGTATTTATACCCCGCAAAAGCCGCCGCAACCTGTGTGTCAAATACATTGCGGGGCACAACATCGAAGTGGGTATAAAACAACCTGTAATCGTTATCCCCTGCGTGCGTAATTTTGCATATATTGGGATCGGCCAACAAGTCGAGAAAAGGGCTTAAATCCTTGATTTCAAAGGGATCAATGAGGTAATTGCCGTGTGGGGTTACCGCCTGAATCAGGCAAATACGGGTAAGAAACCTTTTTTCTCCTACAAATTCGGTATCGAAACACAACCACGGGACTAATTTGTTGGTCTCATAGAATTGCAAGAGTTCTTTTTGATGGGAAATGAGTAAATACGAACGCGTTGACATGAAATTATGGACTCTTTTAACGTTATAATTAGCAGAAAAACGACTTTACTTTGTGTAATTCTGCCATTGATAGCATCAAAGATAAAAGTAGTTTGTTTCTTCGTTCAACTAATCGGCCTTAAATACGTACAAACATGAAAGTGGTTAAAAAAATAGCGATCGGCTTATTAATATTACTCATAGTAGTAATAGGTGCTGCTGCTGCATTGCCTTTTATTTTTAAAGACAAATTGCATAAAGTAGCCGTAGAAGAAATCAACAAAACTATCAATGCCAAAGTTGATTTCGGAGCGGTCAGCCTTACACTTTTCCGCAGTTTCCCCAATTTCAGCTTCAGCCTTCGCGATTTCAGCGTTACCGGAATTGACGACTTCGAGGGCATTCCGCTCGCATCGGGAGAGTCGGTCGATTTCACCGTCGATTTGTTGTCCATCCTCAGTGGCGGCAACCCCGTGCGCATCCAATCGGTGCATTTGGAAAAACCCAAGATTAATATCCTGGTGCTGGAAGACGGCAGGGCCAACTACGACATAGCCAAACCCTCTGAAGCCCCCGAACCCGAAGCCGAGGCTCCACCTACCAACGTAGAAGTTAAACTCAAAAAATACAGCATCGCCGGCGCCGATATCGTATACGACGACCGCAGCGGCGGAACCTACGTCAACATAGAGCAACTCAACCACGAGGGTTCGGGCAATTTCAGTCTTGACGTCATGGATTTGGAAACCCATACCGACATGGCCTCTTTTACCGTTCAACAAGGCGCCATCCCTTACCTGAAAAAAGCAAAAACGAGGCTCGACGCCGATTTTTTGATCGATCAGATCAACAGCAAATACACCTTAAAAGATAACAAATTCATTATCAACGAGTTTGAATTAAGCGCCGACGGTTTTGTACAAATGCTGGAAGAAGATATCAACATGGATCTCAGCTTCAGCACCCCTCAAAACGACTTCAAGCAACTTTGGTCGCTCATCCCCAATGCTTATATACAGGGGTATGAAAATGTAAAAGCTGATGGCAAATTTGAGTTTTCCGGCCAGGCAAAAGGCACTTACAACGGCGAAAAAGAACAATATCCCGCATTTGACATTCATATAGGCGTAGACAATGCCAATGTGAAGTACCCCGATTTGCCCTTGGGAATCACCAACATACAGGCCCTGGTAGACATAAAAAGCCCGACCAGCAGCTTCGACGACATGACCATCAATGCCCCGCGGTTTAACCTGCGCATAGGTAAAAACCCCATCAAAGCCCGTTTTACGCTCGAAACGCCGATCTCCGATCCCGATGTAGACGCCGATGTTGAAGGAGTACTCAACCTCGCTGAATTGATGCAGGCCTTCCCGATGGAAGGTTTTGAACAGCTTAGCGGCATCATCAGCGTCGATATCACGGCTCAGACCCGTTTGTCATATATCGAGCAACAGGACTATGAGCGCGTAAATATGGCCGGCGATATGACTATCAGCCAACTCAAGTACAAATCGAGCGGCATGCCTGCCGTACTCATTCGCAATGCCGCCATGAATTTTACCCCCAAACACGTGGGTATCGAGCAATTTGACGCGCAACTGGGAAAAAGCGACTTACAGGCCAGCGGCGTCATCGACAACATCCTGGCATATTTTTCACCCAAAAAGACCATGACAGGCAATTTGCGCGTGCGTTCGCGTTACTTTGACGCCAACGAGTGGCTGACCTCTACTGAACCTGCGGCCACGCCGGCGCCTGCTACATCCGCTATCCCCGGTACGGAGTCTGCCGAAGGCGAAGCAGCTGCTGAGCGCCCCTTCGACCGCTTTGATTTTACACTGGACGGCGAAGCCGGCGAAATAGTCTACGAAGATTACCACATCAAAAAGGCCGCTTTGAAGGGCAATGTAAAGCCCAATCGCATGGAAATGCAAAACCTGAGCGCCTTGATCGGCGACAGCGACATAAAGGCCAGTGGAACCATAGTCAATGCCTTTGATTACCTATACGGCGACGCCGTTTTGGGCGGTGATATCAATTTGAGCTCCAGATTGCTCAATCTCAACCAATTTATGACCAGTGAAACCGCCGCTTCTTCATCCTCCGGCAAAAGTACAAGCCAGGCGCCTGCCGGCACAGAGGGGCTCGAACCTATCGTAGTACCAGCCAATATCGACATGAGCATTAATGCCGACATTGACAAACTGATTTACACTAATATGGAGCTACTCGACCTCAAAGGCAGGTTGCTGGTTAAAGACCAGGCGGTAGTGCTCGACGAAACTACGGCAAAAACGCTGGGAGGTACTATCGGGCTGGCAGGCAGTTATGATTCAAAAGAAAAAGACAACCCTGCTTTCAGCATGAAGTTCGATTTGAATAAAATGAACTTCCAAAAAGCCTTTAATACGTTCAACAGCTTCCAGAAGCTGGCGCCGATAGGCAAATTTATTGAAGGCGTCTTCACCACCAGCTTAATCATGGATGGCAAGTTGGGCAAAGACCTCATGCCGCAATACAATACCCTCAATGCGGAAGGATTCCTTCAAACGATCAACGGCGTCGTCAAAGGTTTCAAACCTTTACAAGCGGTGGGCAATGCATTAAACGTAGACTACCTCAAGAACAACCTGAAGTTGGAAAACACCAAAAACTGGTTTGAGGTAAAAGACGGAGCTTTGGAGCTCAAAGATTTCGACTACAAAGTCAAAGACATTGCCATGACCATCGGTGGGAAGCATTCCTTTTCTCAGGATATGGACTACAAAATAAAAACGCGTATTCCCCGAAAATTACTGGAAAGCAATGCAGTTGGCGCAGCTGCCGGCAGCGGAGTGAACGCGCTGCTAAGCGAAGCTTCCAAGTTGGGCATTAACATCAAACAAAGCGAATTTGTCAACGTGATGGTCAACTTGACCGGCACCATCGCCAATCCCAAGGTTAAACTCAAACTACTGGGTGGCGAAGGGGAAGAAACATCTGTTGTAGAAGCTGCCAAAGATGAAGCCAAGCAACAACTCCAGCAAAAGCTGAATGAAGGCAAAGCAAAAGCCCAAGAAACGGCCACCAAAGCAGTAGATTCGGCCAAGACAGTCGTCAAAAAAGAAGTGGACAAAGCTGCCGAAGACCTCACCAAAAAGGCAAAAGAGGCCGCCAAAGATAAAATCGGCGGCGTACTCGACTCCACCACGCAGAAAAAAGTAGACAAAGTGCTGGAAGGCGCAGGCAAAGAAGGCACCGATAAAATCAAGGAAAATCTGGACAAGTTTAATCCATTTAAAAAGAAAAAAGACAAAGACGGCAACAAGTAGGAACAGCCGGCTCCATCAGGCGCCTCACAAGAGCAAAGGATAACCACCAGCTCCTTGTGAGGCGTTTTTTATTGACCTATACCTAATATACTGAAAATAGTTAATTTGCAGCTCATTTTGTGCTATTATAAACTAGAACGATCCATGTTCTAACTTAGACAAATGAAATCGAAACACGTCGAAGTTCCTTTATTTTGGGCAAGCCTGGCGGGCTTTGTAGTGTTACTCTATGACATTGGTTTTCAGCAGAAAGCGATCCATGAGAATTTCATACGGTGGTTTTATCTCCTGTATGCCGTCGGCATGTTCGTAGGGTTGAGCATTCGGATATTTTTCAAACAAAAAGAAAGGCCGCTTCGCCGGCTGGCGCATTATATTACCTGGGGACTGGCCCTATCCATTCTGCTGGCTGAAAGCATTTTTGGGCTCAGCGGCGTATCCTTGCTCGATATGCTGGGCCATTTTTACCTGGAGCGATGGCTGGCCGGTATGATGTTTGTGACTGAATTTTCGGAGCGACTTTTTGCTGTTCAGAAACAACCGCTCCATCCCGCTTTGATATTCGCCGTCAGCTTTTTATTTCTGATATTCGGCGGCACTTTTTTGCTGATGGTACCGAGTGCCACCTACAAAGGGATTAATTTTGTAGATGCGTTATTTACGTCTACTAGCGCAGTATGCGTAACCGGTTTAGCCATATTAGACACGGGAAAAGATTTTACCCGATTCGGGCAAATCGCCATATTGATCCTCATTCAAATGGGGGGTTTAGGCGTACTAACTTTTACCAACCTATTCGGTCTGTTTTTCAGGGGAAAAACATCCTTTCAGAATCAGATCATGCTCAAAGACTTTATCAATGCAGAAAACATCGGTCAAACCTTTCGCACGCTGGTCAAAATAGTCTTGTTTACCCTTGCTGTAGAATCTATTGGCGCCGTATTGATCTATTCTTATACGAACGAAAAGATAGTTTATGGTTTTGGCGAACAAGTGTTTTTTTCTGTTTTTCACGCCGTATCCGCTTTTTGTAATGCCGGTTTTTCCACACTTACCAACGGGTTATACGAAGAGAGCATCCGCTTTAATTATGGCATCCACCTGGTTATTGCCGTATTGATCATCATTGGAGGTATCGGCTACGTAGTGGTTTTCAACTATTTTACTTTTATAAAAATCTGGTTACTCAACAAATACCAGCGATTATTTACCCAAAAGCATATACACCCTACCCGTCCGCTTATTAGTTTAAATACCAAAATCGTAGTGTATACTACCTTCTTATTATTAGTCGTGGGCACTTTGGCTTTTTACATCCTGGAATACAACAACACCCTCAAAGAACACCAAGGCTGGGGGAAAATAGTGGAGTCTTTTTTTGGGTCGGTGACGCCGCGAACAGCCGGCTTCAATACCGTAAATATTGGAGCTTTAACACTGCCCACGTTGCTTATATACTTGCTACTCATGTGGATAGGAGCTTCGCCAGGATCTACCGGCGGCGGTATAAAAACAAGTACCTTTGCCATTGTAACGCTCAACATTTGGCAACAGCTCACGGGTAAAAGGCGAATGGAGCTGGGATGGAAAGAAATTCCTCAAAAAACGCAGCAGCGCGCTTTTTCGATTATGAGTTTGTCATTGGTAGCGCTGGGATTTTCGGTATTTCTGGTTTCTATTTTTGATGGCGAATTGGGCCTGATGTCTTTGTCTTTCGAATGTTTCTCCGCTTACGGCACCGTCGGGTTATCTATGGGCATAACTCCCAAACTCAGCGATGCCAGCAAAATAATACTGACTATTACGATGTTTATCGGCAGAGTGAGCTTTCTGACTTTGCTCGTGGGTATCGTGCAACAGTTCTTTAGGGTAAAAAACAAACCCTACCAATTCCCCGAAGAAGATATCTTTATTAGCTAACGAGCCAGTTAAAAATAAAAAAGTGATGAAATTTATCATTATCGGACTGGGTAACTTCGGCGCAAGTCTTTCTATCAAGCTGATGGAAGACGGTCACGAAGTGATTGGTGTGGACCGAAGTATCAACAAGGTGAATTCCCTCCAGGATAAAATCACGCATGCCATTTGCATGGATACTACCGATGAAGAAGCCATACAAGCCCTCCCCCTCGACGATGCCGATTACGTCATTATCGGCATTGGCGAAGACACGGGCGCTTCTATACTCACCACGGCATTGCTCAAAAAATATTGCTCCAAAAAGATCATCAGCCGGGCTATTTCCGATTTGCACCAGACGGTACTGGAAGCCATGGGCATCGAAGAAATTCTACACCCGGAGGCAGACACCGCGCGCCGGCTGGCCAGCCGTTTTATGATAAAAGGAGCATTATCTTCATTTAGCCTGGACGATGAATTTGACATTGTGGAGGCAGAAGTACCAGAGCAGTACGTGGGCATGACTATACAGCAGGCTAAATTCAGGGAAGACCACCACGTCAACATAGTGACCATAATCCGCAAGCGCAGGCGGCGCAGCGTTTTGGGCAACTGGCAGAATATTCAGGAAGTTATCGGCGTGGTAACGCCTAATACCATTTTAGAGGCACACGATATTCTTGTGATTTTTGGAAAAGCCGACGATATAGAAAAACTGCTAAATACTTAGCGGCCACTCACCTCAAAAGCCGCAGTATGCTCGAAGCTGCGGAAATCAACCGGGCTCACCCCCGACACGCCCTGTTCGGCCATGAACACGCCGTAGATGGTATCCACGGCTGCCATAGTGAGCTTGTTGTGGGTGACAATGATAAACTGAGACTCGCCCGAAAACTTTTTAATGATCTTGTTGAACTTACTGATGTTGGCATCGTCAAGCGGCGCATCTACCTCGTCAAAAATGCAGAAAGGCGCGGGTTTAAGCAGATAAAGCGCAAACAGTAAAGCAATAGCCGTCAGCGTTTTCTCTCCGCCCGAAAGCTGGCTGATCGTCTGGGGGCGCTTGCCCTTGGGTTTGGCCACGATTTCTATACGCGATTCAAGGGGATTATCGGGTTCGAGCAGCACCAGGTCGCAGTTGTCATCCTGGGTAAACAAACTGCGGAAGACATCGATAAAATACAGCCTTGCCTTTTCAAAAGCCTCCAGAAACTGGGAAGTAGCGGTTTCCTCAATTTCTTTGATCGTCTCCATCAACGAGTCTTTGGCCTTCACGATATCGTCGCGTTGCTGCGAGATGGAATCGTGGCGTTCTTTCATCTCGTCGTAGGCTTCCACAGCCAGGGGGTTGATTTCGCCGTAGTTATCTAGGCGGTTTTTGACGCGTTCTACCTGTTGTTGTAGTTCATCCACGTTGACCTCAGCCGGCGGCGCTTCGTTGATGATATCGTTGATCTCGATATTAAATTCAATGCGAAGGCGCTGGGCTACGGCGCTGATATCGAATTTTACCTCGTTGAACTTGTCTTTCAACTGGTTGATCAAAATCTGCTGGTCTTGCTGTTGGCGGTTGACTTTGCGGAGGTGGTCTTCCATCTCGGTGATACCTCCCCTGGCCTGGAAATAGGCTTGCTCGGCATCGGTCAGCGAGGCCTCCATCACCTTGCGTTCTTCGTAGCGCATCTGGAGGGCTGCTGTGAGTTGGTCGATGGAGGTCTGGATTTGCATCAGTTCCTCATCGCTATTGTTGAGGGTTTGCTGGGCCGACAGCATGGCCGCGCGAGTATCTTCGAGTTGTTTTTCTTTAAAATTCAATTCGCGTTGGAGGGCGCTGACCTTATTCTGCTGGCGGATAAACGCGATATTTTTATCATTAAAACCCGACGAAGCCTGGCTCATTTCTTCGGCAACCTGGCGGTAAGAGCCGTTGGCGTTAAAAATATTGTCTTTGATCTGTTTCAGGTCGGCCAGCTTCTGCTCCATGTCGGTTTCCAAGTCGGACTGGGCTTTTTGCAGAGCGGCCATGGCCTCGTCGATCTGGGTGCGGCGCTCGTCGGCGTGGCTGATAAAATGCGCAAAATTTTCCAGGCGGGTATTCAGCGACACCTTTTCGCGCGACAAGCGGTTGAGTTCGTTGCGCTCTTGCTGGATTTGCGCGGCTGCTTTCTGGGTTTTGAGCGTTTCAATCTGGCTTTTTATCTGGAAAAACTCGCTGGAAGTTTTGTTTTCGTCGCGTTCCAGCTTCTTGATCGCCTCTTCGAGGTGTTCGAGGTTTTTCTTGCGGCCGATCTTTTTGCCTTCAAACAAGCCCACCGATCCTCCGGAAAGGCTGTACCGGCGATGGATAAACTTGCCGCTTTTCGACAGCAACACCAGGTCTTTGCCGGGTTGTGAGGCCCTGACATCGTCATTTTCCACTACCAGCACATTTTCGAGCAGATAGCCGACCAGGTTGCGATATGCCGGTTCCGTTTCCACCATATCGATAGCTTGCACGGCGCCGGGGAGCAGCACGGCGGGCATCGTATAATCGCGGAAAGCGTCGAGCATAAAGAAATTAGCCTTGCCCTTCTGGCTGCGGCTGAGCAGTTCGATAGCCTGGAAAGCCTCCTCCATATTATCCACCACGTAGTAGTTGAGATAGGGATCGAGGTAATTTTCGATAGCGATGCGGAACTGTTCGTTCACGTAAATGAGGTCGGAAAGCAGGGGGGCTTCCTTTTTCCAATCCTTATTAGCCTTCAAAAAGCGTATCGACTCTGGGTACCCTTCCAGGTTGTCGATCATATTTTTGGTAAGCTTGTATTCGTTGCGGCGGGCGTCAAGTTCGCGGTTGATGCGGGTCATTCGGGCGGAAGTTTCCTCCAGCAACGCCTCCGTCTTTTGTAGTTCTTTTTGGCGGTTTTCCTCCTGCAGTTCCAGCGTCTCCAGTCGACCGCTCACCTTGCGTTCTTCGGCTTCGATAGTTTTTGTTTCCACTTCCAGTTTGCCGATCTCGTCGCGGCGCATCTGGGTATCGAGCTGGATTTTCTCCAGTTCCTGACGCAGGTTGTCGTGTTGGTTAAAATGTACCGCCTTTTGTTTTTCGAGTTCAAAAACGGCTCTTTCGGCCTGTTGTTGGCGGCCTACGATGGCGTCGAGTTCGGTTTTGAGTGAACTGTGGCTGTCTTTGATCTTATTCAGCGCCTCTTCTGCTGTGGTGAGTTCCAGTTCGAGGCGGGCCTCCACGCGTTTTTCGGCGGTTAGTTCTTCGCGGTATTGGGCGATTTCCTGTTCGAGTTGTTGCAGGCGGATTTGGGCGTTGGTAATATCGCCGGCCAGTTTGAATTTGTTTTGGGTCACAAATTGCTGGCGTTGCTCCTGCAAGCGCAGGTCGTTTTCGGCGTTCCTTACCAGTCCGATGAGGTTATTGAGTTCGCGCTGGCGGTCGGAGAGCACCTTTTCCTTGTCGAGGTTGGTTTTGCGCTCGGCTTCCAGTTGGGCTTCAAGGGTGCGGGTATCCACCTCCAGTTGGCGGTAGCGGTCTTCTTCCTGTTGCAACTGGCTGCTCACGGCTTTGTGGCGTTCTTTGAGTTCGGCCACTTTAATAAGCGACAGCTGGGTACTCGCTTGTTTATATTCTTCTTTTAGCTCAAAATAGCGCTTGGTCCGTTTGGCTTGTTTTTCTAGCGTTTTGAGGTTATTGTCGATTTCGTGGAGGAGGTCCTCTACCCTATCCAGGTCTTCTGTGGCGCTTTTGAGTTTGGCGAGCGTTTCGCGTTTGCGCACCTTGTATTTTGAGACGCCGGCTGCTTGTTCGAACATCTTGCGGCGGGCATCTTCCTTGTCGGCCAGGATATCGTCGACCATTCCCAGGGCGATAATCGCGTAGGAATTAGAGCCGATGCCCGTATCGAGAAACAAGGAAGTAATATCTTTTAGCCGGCAAGCCACGCCGTTGAGTCGGTATTCGCTTTCGCCGGTGCGGTACAGCATTCGAGAGACTGTAACCGTTTGATATTCAGTAGGAAGGAGATTACGGGTATTTTCAAAAGTCATCGACACCTGTGCTACGCCGCTTGCTTTGCGTTTTTTGGTGCCGTTAAAAATCACGCTGGTCATCTGGTCCAGGCGCAATTCTTTGCTTTTTTGTTCGCCCAACACCCAGCGGATCGCGTCGACGATATTAGACTTCCCCGAGCCGTTGGGTCCTACAATACCGATCACGTCGGCATTGAAGTGAATGACCGTCTCGTTGGCAAAACTTTTGAATCCCTTAATTTCCAGCGTTTTCAACCTCATAGCCCGCAAAAGTAAGAAAAATTCGGAATTCGAAATTTCGGAATTCTGATTGTTCCTTGATAAATCTGCAATCCGAATTCCGAAATCTGAAATTGACAAACAATGACAAAAGAAAACCTTGCAAAAGGTAAAAACAAGCGTATTTTTGCAGCGCTATGGAACACACGGCCTGGAAAGCCGAAAAATTTATTTCGGCAAAACGCCCGATTCGCATGAAAAAAACAGCTTTACTATTTGTAGCCTCTCTTCTGCTCGCAGGAACGGCATCGGCCCAAACGGGTATTATTCGCGGTAACGTTTACGATAAAGAAACAGGTGAACCCGTCATTGCAGCCACTATTCGTTTGCTCAATACCAACTTCGGTGAGGTAACCGACCTCGACGGTTTTTTCAGCCTGGGCAGCATACCCGCGGGTAATTATACCATGGTGGCCTCGTATATCGGTTACGACAGCGTGGCAGTAAACGTGAGCCTCAAAGCCGGCGGCATCGTCTATCAGCGCATTAGCATAGCGCCCAATAGTATAGAACTTAGTACCGTCGACGTATCCGCACAGCGCGAGCAGGCGCGCTCCGACGTACAAGTCTCCAAGCTCACCGTATCGCCCAAGCAAATCAGGGCGCTGCCGGCCACCGGCGGCGAAGCAGATATTGCACAATACCTGCCTGTATTGCCGGGCATCATCGTGTCGGGCGACCAGGGCGGCCAGCTCTACATCCGCGGCGGCTCGCCGATTCAGAATAAGATCCTGCTCGACGGCATGACGATTTACAATCCTTTTCACACCATCGGCTTTTTCTCGGTATTTGAAACAGAGACTATCCGCAGCGTAGACGTACTCACCGGCGGCTTCAATGCCGAATACGGCGGTCGCATTTCTGCGGTAGTGGATATCAAAACCAGAGAAGGCAATAAAAAACGCTTCGCAGGCCTGGTCTCCGCCAGTCCTTTCCAGGTAAAAACCCTGCTGGAAGGCCCCATCAAAAAAATATCGGAAGAAACTGGCAGTAGCATATCGTACTTGGTGACAGCCAAACACTCTTATCTGGATCAAACCTCTCAATATCTTTATAAATACGCTGCCGACACCTCGTTTTACTCTTTTGCTGCGGGTGATACCAGCTTTTCCGATATTGCCGACGACGTAGTACTGCCTTACACCTTCACCGATATTTACGGCAAGGTATCCATCCTCGGCGGCAATGGCAGCAAATTAAACCTGTTTGGTTTTAACTTCACCGACCGCTTCGATTTTGTCGGATTAACCAAACTTAATTGGACGACCACTGGCGGCGGCGCCAATTTTACCCTGGTACCTCCCTCCTCAAATGTGGTGATGGACGGCTCGGTAGCCTACTCAAAATATGACATCATGCTGGACGAATCGGACAACAGGCCCCGTCGCAGCGGTATTACAAGTTATTCTGCCATCTTGAATTTCACCTATTTCGGCAACAAAAACCAGGTCAACTACGGTTTTGAATTCACTGGCTTTAACACAGACTTCTCGTTTGTCAACCCTGTAGACATCAATTACAGCCAGCGCGACTTCACCACCGAGCTGGCCGGTTATGCCAAATACAAACTCAAAGTAGGCAACCTGATCGTCGAACCCGGCTTCCGGGCGCATTACTATGCCTCTCAGGCCGCCATGTCGTTTGAACCGCGTTTTGGTTTAAAATATAACATCACTGACTTCCTCCGATTTAAAGCGGCAGGCGGCATTTACTCCCAGAACCTCATCAGCTCGGTAAACGAATTCGACATCGTCAACTTTTTCGTAGGATTCCTCGCCGGTCCCGAAGAGACGCTCTACAAACCCGGCTCTAACACACCGACCAAAAACCGCCTCCAAAAATCATTCCACGCCATCGGCGGTCTCGAAATAGACCTTTCCAAAAAGATTCAGCTCAACGTAGAGCCCTATTACAAAGGGTTCACGCAACTGATCAACATCAACCTAAATAAGCTCAGCAACCAGGATCCCGACTTCGTCACTGAAACCGGCGAAGCCTACGGCGTCGACTTGTCGGCCAAATACGAAGACAAAAACCTGTACCTGTGGGCTACCTACTCGTTGACCTACGTAAACCGCGACGACGGCGAGCAGGTTTACCCGACGGTTTTCGACCGCAGGCACAACATCAACATGCTCGGCACCTATTCTTTCGGAAAAAAACAGGCTTGGGAATTTAGCCTGCGCTGGAATATGGGTTCGGGTTTCCCCTTCACGCGCACACAGGGTTTTTACCAAAACAACAATTTCGACGATTTGCTGCTGACCGACATCCTCACAGGGAATTACGACCTGGGCACTATTTTATCTGCCAAGCGCAACGACGGCCGACTGTCGTATTACCATCGTTTGGACGCCTCGTTGAAGCGCACCGTAGAATTCAGCAAAAACTCGAGTCTGGAAGCCGTGTTAAGCGTGACCAACGTGTATAATAGGGAAAACATTTTTTACGTAGACCGCATCAGCAATAAACGGGTAAACCAATTGCCTATTTTGCCCAGCGTGGGGCTTACGTTTAAATTCTAGCCGGATTGGGCCCGGTCCGACATCCAGGTTTGTAATTCCTGGAAAGTCTTGGTCAGCTCCTCTAATTCTTCGGGAGGAGCGCCGTAGCTTTCGCATTTGCGCTGGAAGACTTCCAACACCTCCATCTCGCTGAGATCCGCCTGTTCGTCTGCCAATTGTGCATCGAGGGGCTGGTATTGCCGGTACAGCTTAATCTTCAGGATATCGAGCGGCATATCCTTTGCAAAAGCGTGCAGTTGCAAGTCGAGTTGAGGGATCATCCTATCGGTATGCACTACCAATTCTACCCAGGGCCTTAGTCCCTCTCTTTTTTTGGTTTGGAAAGCAATCAGGGCGTCCTTCACCTCTTCGATATTTCCTTCAATAGTTTTTAGCCGACGGAAAGTGGGTACCGGTACAGCCTGCACGGTTTTTATGGCCCGCCCTTCTGTTTCGAAAATATAAAAGCTTTTATCGTCGGCCATCTCATTAAAACTCAGTGGGATAAGCGAGCCGGAGTAGTATACATGCCGCTTACGCCCCACCTGTTGGGCGCGATGCAGGTGGCCCAGGGCCACATAATCAAAAAGCTTGGGAAAATCCTCGGCGGCCATATTCTCCACATGACCTATATAGATATTATTCTGCGGGTCGGAGGCGGTAGCGCCGCTGGCGTACATATGTCCCATAGCGACAAAAGGGATATCGAGGTGGCGGTATGGAGCGGCCAGTGCGGCCACTGCGTCAAAATGGGCTTTCATGCCCTCGCTCACAGCGGCGATCCGGTCGTAGCCGCTTTCGCCGGCTTCGCTGAGTCGCAGGTCGCGGTCGCGCAGGAAAGGCACGGCGGCCACCAGGGCTTCGGGTCGGCCATCGGGGCCGTTCAGGATAAGCAGCTCGTCGGCAAGGTTTTCAGGTGCGGCGCTCACCACATGAATGTGCAAGGCCTCCAGCAACTCGCGGGGGGCGTCGAGCATGGGTGGTGAATCGTGGTTACCGGCGGTAATCACCACATGCCGGCAAGGCGAGCCGATGAGTTGCGCCAAAAAACTGTAATACCGCTTCCGGGCGTAATTAGGCGGGTTACCGATATCAAAAATATCGCCGGAGACGAGTAAAATATCTATATGTTTCTCCCGCACTTCGTTGGCGAGCCAGTTCAGGGCCAGGGTATGCTCCTCTTCTCTGTCGAAGTTGAGCAATTTTTGGCCGAGGTGCCAGTCGGAAGTATGCAGGATACGCATTCCGGCTATTTGATCTGGTGAAATTCTTTTGCGGCTCTTTCCGGAGAGAGCGAGGCGTGTTTTTCACCTTCTGCCGCCAGGTAGTATTGCAGGCCTTTAGACTTTTGCACCGTAGCGCTCCAGTTAGCAAGGCTTATTTCTGCATCGCCTTCGCGTGGGCTGTCGGGAGTCATTTGGATGCGTTGGAATGGTTCGAACTTGCCATTTCGATAAAACAACCATACCTGTTTAGCACCCGCAACTTTAGCTGAAATTAATGCCCCATTCGGCTGCACGGCGTGTTGTACATTAGAGATAGCCGGGGGAGTACCTTTCAGTGCCGGATGGTTGAGCAAATAATTGACGCGTTCGCTCATCAATTCGACAATACCCACCACGCTGGAATTGTCCACTTTGACAGTCTGGTAGAGATTTTGTCCAAAACTTTCGGTGGCATACAGCTTATTCGCATCTTTTTCAACCAGCGGTTTAATGAGCTTTTGGATAGCTTCCGCCCGTTCAATATAAAGTCCGTTAGAGAAATTTTCGGCAATAATCGTGCGCACGTGAGCCAGGTATATCTTCCGGTAAAGCGGATTAGCCAGCAGGCGTTTAATCAATGGCTTGCGCTCGTTATCGTAATGCAGCATAGGGCTTAGTTGCTGCATCTTTTCGGTTGACAAAGCCGGCCCGTCGTCGGGATATCGAAAACCGCCGAAGCACATATTCATATCCCAGATAACAGGATGGTAAATACCAAACATATCGCGGTACAGATAGTAATTATGGCTCAACCTGCCGATATAGCTATCGAGATTCACCAGCACATTATTAAAAGCGATCATCCAGAGTGCCTGGTCCACGTCAAAAATCGAATCGAGTTGCTGTGGCGCCTTATTAATCACATGAATGAGACTGATCAGATCTTTCCAGTTGGTGCCTTTTTCCAATTCATACAGGTTCATATAGCAAAGCGAATCCTCTCCGAAATAGACGAGCGAAGCTTTATCGGTAGGCGGGCAGGTTTCAATCTTTTTACCGTTATAATCAGGGTCGCATTTAATCAGCGGCCCGGTATTGCTGCCAAAGTAAGTTTGCAAAAACTTCTCGTCTACTGATTCCGTACAGTTGTATAGCCCCAGGTACTCGTTATTGACGTATACTTTTGCAAAATTAGCCCTTGGCGAGGGCATGTATTTGCGGGCAATTTCGTAGGCCATCACTTCGCGAAGGAAACTGGGATCGCGAAATACGTTAGAGAGTTTGAGCGTCGTAAATCCACCCGGCAGCACCTGTTTTTTATTTATATGGTCAACCTTCACATTAAGCGGAAGCTTTGAGGCGCCAATTTTAGCCACATTAAAAAAAGAGCTGCTGCCTTTATAGCGAATGCCGACTTTGGAGTAATTCACGCCGTTTACCGTCACGTCGCCCACCAGGCGTTTTTCTTCATAGCCCTCTTGTTTAAACGAATTGAGCAGTGAATCCCAGTTGCTTTCTTTGAAAGTGATTTTTACTTCGAGGATATTATCAAGTTTGTATAAATCCTGGTTCGTATTTGCAGTTTGCGCGGGGGCTTTTGCAGGAGCTTTTGCGGGGGCTTTCACCGTCGTTTTCGGCTTTGCCGGTGTTTTAGCCTTAGGCTTATTTTGGGCTACCACCACTTGTACAACGAGCAACAAGCAGGTGAAAATAAATACTATTTTCCTCATGGTCAATTGATTGACAGCGTTATGATGACGGCATCCTGGCGAGCAGGATGCCGGTGTGCGTTTATTGGTTAATTTCTGACAAAGTAGCGCTATGCCGGTTGTAAGTATAACGCAATGGGTCGTAATTTACTGCTTTTGCGTTTTCGGCCATGATGTAATATTCTATGCGGGTAGAGCCAGGTGCGGGTTGTATGACTACGCCGTAAATGCCATCGTTGGCTTCCTGGTCATTATGCCGGCTATCGTCGTGCATCGGCGACTCGGCAAAATCCTGGCTGCTTTCAAAACGGTAAAAGAGGCGCACATTTTTGGCGTATTTTTCCACTTTAGCCTGAATTTTGAAATCAGTGACCTGCTGGGTAGAAAAACGTTCCCGGTGGGTTACTTTCACGTCTGTGATTGCGGGCGGGACTACTTGAAAAGATTCATCCTGTTCGATATAAGCTAACCTTTTTTGCATAAAATCAACAATACCCGGAATATTGCTGCGCGTACCGATAGTTTCAAGCAGGCTGCGATTAAAATCTTCTACGGGGTAATACCGGTTGCTATCTTTTGAAAACGCGTCGCTGATCAGGCTTTGCAATTCCCTGGCTCTTTTTTCGAAAAGTCCGTTATGTAAAAATTCAGCTATGATCGTGCGCATATGCGACAGATACTGCTTTCTATGCAATTCATCGGCAAGCAGCACGCTGATCAAGGGTTTGGTCACATCGTCGGCATGGAGAAGCACGGGTAGTTCGAGCAGTTCGTTTGTACTAAGGTCAGAACCGGCGCCAGTATTTTTAAAACTCCCAATAGCCAGGTTGAGGTCAAAAATCACAGGTACAAACCTGCCTTTGCCATCGTTGTACAAATAGTAATGGGGGCTATATTGCCCTGCATAGCTACTCAAATTCACAAATAAGTTATTGAATGCCAGCATCCACAGCGTGCGGTCTACGTCCAACACGCGGTCGATCTCCTCAGGCGACTCATCAAGTACGCGGGTTAATTCAACTAATTCGCGCCAATCGGCATTATCCGAGCCTTTAAAGTGGAATTTAAAACAAGCGGGGTCTTTGTCGTACTGCAGCGAAGCATAAGCCTTGGCTTTGCAGCCGTCGGGCGCCTGTTCGACCGTATTGGGATCGCTTTTAAACAAACTGCCTTGCGAAGTGCCAAAATGGTGGGTTAAAAAGGCATCGGTGACTGTCTCCACATTGACAAAAAGGCCGTAGTATTCGCCGTTGATCGTTACTTTGGCATAGTTGGCTTTGGGTGCAGGCACAAAATGGCGGGCAATTTCATAGCCAAGCACTTCTCTCACCATACTGGGGTCGCGCAGGGCGCTAGAGAGATCGAGGTCGGTATAGCCCTGGTAGTTCTGGCTGTCGTTCATATAATTTAGCGACACGAACAAGCCGTTGCGGCGCCCACCCGGAGTAAAGGCTTTGCCGTCGCGATAGCGGATTCCTGCGGCATCAAAGCGCTGCCCATTAATTTCTACCCTGCCCTTTAGGAGTGCATCGCCGTTGTAGCGCAAAGAATCCAGCATATAACGCCAGTTCTTTTGCTCAAAGGAAATACGGACATCCTGGATGGTGTTCGTGTCGTAAAAATCCTTCTGAGCCGACACCGAGGAAACAAAACTAATACAAAAAAGGAGGCCGGTAAGCCATTGTGTATTCTTTTTCATAATGCGATTGGATATGCTTGTGATGTTGCAATATTAGTAAAATAAAGCTTCAAAGCTCTTCAAAAAAGCCTGTTTTCTTGTTCTTTTGCACATTATTCCAGTGGAAGTAGCGGCCGTTCATAACCACATACACGCCCGGGGGGAGTGTTTGCGCAAAAGCGAGCGCGCTGCCTAAATTAAAAAATCCATCAGAAGAAGTGCCAAAGGCATAAGGCACCATAGCGCCGGTCAGCACAATTGTTTTGCCTTCAATATGTGCCGCTGCCAGGTACTTTGCCGTTTCCACAATACGGTCGGTGCCGTGGGTGATGAGGATATTGTCGTATGTCGACCGGCGGCAATTGTGTACAATGATCTCCCGGTCGGCATCGGTCATTTCCAGGCTGTCAACCATCATCAGCGTTTTCACATCGATATCAAGTGTACACCTGCCCAAATCGAGCATTTGGGGCAAGTGCGTATCTTTGAAATACAATTCGCCGTTGATGTAATTGTATTTTTTGTCAAAGGTACCGCCAGTTACAAAAATTTGAACCATAGGTTAATTTACGCGCTTACAAAGATGCACAAGTTTAATAAGAAGTTGTAAAAGACCCGCTTTATTCTACTTTAAAGAATGAATCGTCGACGCCTTTATTAATTTCCAGGCTAAGCAATTCCATCTCTAAGGGAACGGGCATCATACCGGTAGATTTTTTCTGCGCCGGAAACTTAATCCCCTCCATTTCTTTGTAACTCAATATGTCGTCAACTACGGCAATTTCGCCTGCGGGGCCTGGTTGCAGGGCGATAGTGCGCAGTTTGAGGCCCGTGTCCGCATCAAAATAGGATGTAAATTTTTTCCCACCCGGACGGGTTATGTCCAACACATAAGCCTTCTTCTCATCCAGCATTTCTACACCTATCAACTGCAGGGAATAGCCCAGTTGTAAATAATGCAGCTCGGGGAATAAAAGGGATTGTTCTTTGATTCCCGCCAAGGTGGCTGAATCTACCGGCTGAGGTTTGCCCATGACTTTAATCTGCGCTTTTTCGCCGTCGAAAATGGTTTGGTTGACTACATTGCCGCCGATTTGCACCCGCATATTCATTTTTGCGGGAGCTTTTTGGGTCAGGTCGATTTGCATGCTCATTCCCTGGATGTGGGTGGTCATCACCACTCTCAGGTCCCTCACTGCTTCCAGTTTTTCTTTGCCACCGATAGCTATCAGATAATGGTCAATTACGCCGGCAGGGTCTACATCTTGTGGCAGTGCGATAGCCAATTCTTCTTCGGGTTTGCCGAAACTATCAAAAAAATATATGGTAGAATCAGGCGCCAGCGGCTTGAGCGCAGGCGCCAGTTCGTTTTTGTTGCCCACTGCTAATATATGCAATTGATTTATTTTCAACCAACTAACAGCTAATTCCTGTAATTCGTCGGCAGTTACTTCGTTGAGTTGTTTGCGATAAATTACGTCGTAATCTGCCGGGAGTTTGTATCGGGCCAAATCCAGATAATACCTGATCATTGACTCCGGCCGATCCAGATCCTGTTCAAAAGCGGCCAGCAACTGCCGTCGGGCGCTTACAAGTTCTGCTTGTAGTAACTTTTCGGTACGCAATCGTTTAATTTCTTCCAGGGCAACAATGCAAACGCTATCTGCCTTGTTACTACGGATGGTAGCCTGAAGCTGCCAGTTGCCAATCTGAGGATCAGCTTCCACTTCCGAAAAAACCCGGAAAGCAAAGTTTTTCTCGTCGTGTAATTTTTGATGGAGCCGTCCGGAGGTTTCCCCCCCCAGTATCTGGTTGAGCATTTGCATCCTTGGGAGATTGGCAGAACCCGGATTGAGTACTATTGGCGATGAAAGATTCAACACAGCCTGTGCCATGCCAATTTTGTGTATTACACTAACCTTCGTTTGCGCGGGAGGTTCTGGTATCGGAAAATATTCGAGCAACCCGGAGCCTCTTTTCCATGTCTCAAAATATTGGCTGGCGAGTACCCTCACCTGGTCTGTATTCACATCGCCGGCCACCACCAGGTAGGACATTTCCGGTTTAAACGTATTGTAATAATAAGTAGAACAGCGAGCGGCAGTGAGGTTATTCAGCGTTTGAGGGGTAATCAACTCGCCATAAGGGTGTTCGCTTCCATTGCGCAATACGGCGGCTACCTTGTTGGCAACTGCCGTAGGATCACTCCGGCTTGATAACACGCCTGATATCATAGTCTGCCTTATGCTATCAAAAGCAGGCACGGGAAAGGATGGATTGATAACTATATCGGCCATCATATGTAACATAGTGCCGATATTGTCGGGGGGACAGGAACCAAATAATCCGTTCCGTCCCGAAGAGAGCGAAGCATCAGTTGTATCGAGCGTTTCCGCTATTTGAGCCGCATTGCGGTTATTGGCGCCGGCCATGAGTAGCCTGCCCGTTAGTTCCGCCATGCCCGCCAGTTGTCGCTCGCCCATAAGCGGCAAGTCGACAAAAAGCTGCATGTAAACTTCCTGCAAAGCGGGATTTTCTATCACGATGACCTTTAGGCCATTTTCCAGGTCGAAGCGCTGGTATGGCGGCATGGGCTGGTAGGTATCGCCCTGCTGAGCTTGCAACCCTAAGACTGAAATCCAGCATAATATGCTAAAAAGGAAAACTTGTTTTTTCATTGTTCGCGCTACTCCTTTCTCTTATTTTCGATAAGGAAGCGCAAAGATATACAGTAATAATAATGAAGAATGAAGATTGAACAATGAATAATGAGGATTTATCAAACCACCTTATCCGCACAGGAAGAGCTGGCAAAGGCATCGGGTTTTGCTTTGAACACAAAACCCATTCCAAGTATATAGCCCATTGCTTCTTTGAGTGCCAGGTTGGACTGGAATGCGGGGTCAGTGTTGATGTCGGCATGGACTTCCAGGGCTACGTCGTAGGAGTCGAGCAGGTCGCAGAGCGAGTAGGCCACTTCTACTGAGCGGGCCACTTCGGAGATCATTCGTTCGCGAAGGCTCATTTCTTTTTCATAGCGGCTGTTGCTGATAAACATAAAGCCCCCTTTCTTTTCCCGAAGGAAAACCACGACGGTGGCAAACTCTATGATATCGCCACGTACCTGAGAATCTGAACCGATGCAAACCTTGAGTTTGTACCCCAACTCTGTTTCTCTGATGATTGCCTCTTCTACTGCAGCTTTAAGCGGCATTTCAAGGCGTTGTCCGTTAAGTCTTCTCCAATTCATGCAGTAAGCCGATTTTTAACAAAACTACTAAGCAATTTTGCCATATGCGTTACTTCCAATTCAATTTATCACAAAATTAATATTGGATTAACGCTTATGTAAACGGGTTTGCTGCCAGGAAAGTTCCCGAAGGGACTTTGGGACTTTACGACTTTACGACTTTACGACTTTACGACTTTACGACTTTACGACTTTACGACTTTAGGACTTTAGGAACTGGGATACTTTACGTATCTTTATTTGTCCATTTTTACAGTCGTACAGTCGTACAGTCGTACAGTCGTACAGTCGTACAGTCGTACAGTCGTACAGTCGTACAGTCGTACAGTCGTACAGTCGTACAGTCGTACAGTCGTACAGTCATACAGTCATACAGTCGTACAGTCGTACAGTCGTACAGTCGTCATTCCAGTGCCACCCAGTCGGCCACAGTCACAATAGCGGCCAGTTCTGCGCCGTTGGGTTGTTGTTTATAAATAGCGGCGTCACCCATTTGCAGTAGAGGGCCGGGACTACCTGTGGGAAAAGAATGCGCGGTAAGTAACACAACGCCGTTGCCGGCGGGTAAACCATTGATCAGGTCAAGGGTACGCTGGTAGCGGCCATTTTCATCGCCATATACGGTGTAAGTAAGGGATTGAGAAGTTTCGATAGGGAGTTCGGGTTTGACATCAAAACGCTGGGCGGTTTGGATACAGCGGCAAAATTCGCTGGACATAATTTTACTGAAGGGCAAGCCAATATTTTTGAAAGCCGCACCGGTTTCTGTTGCCTGCTGGCGCCCTTCGGTCGACAATTGTCTGGCTATAGTAGAGTCGCAGCTTTTCCACCATTCCGGGATAGTGGAGTTAAAATTGTCGATCCCAACCGTTGCATTGGCATGGCGGAAATAAATGACATAACCGCCGTTGCGCATGGTTTTAAACAATTCGGCATGGTAGGTAACCAATACGATGCGTTCCGCCGAGCGCGCAGGATCGTTTTTGCTGGTGGCGGTGACGATGAATTTGCCCTGTTCGCCGGGTGCAATATACATGCCATTGCCGTCAATGATTCCTGCGGTGGCCGACCAGTTTACAGATTCACTGGCGTCCAGTTGCAGGGTATCGCCAGGTTCGATCAGTAAATTACCCTCGGGGGTAATAACAATCGCAGTTGTGCTATCGTCATCATCGCGCTCGCAGCCGGAAAAGACAAGGGAGGCGCCGGCGAGTGCCAGCAATAACAAAAGTCGCATATACTTCCAGTTTTGATCAGGGTAAATATACGCGATATTTTGTGTTGTCATTGCGTCAAACCCCAGATCCAATGTCCTTCCGTGTCGAAATATCCGATTTTGTCGCCTTGTTCCACCCGGAAGAGGCCCTGGCCTGCATAGCTGATAAACTCGTAATCAGGTTGGGCGATGAGTTGGCCGTCGAGATTAGACAGGCCGTTGAGTCCTTCTATGCGTACTTTCGCGTAGCCGCCTTCAAAACTATCAATGCGGTCGTATTTTGGCGGAATAATTTCGATACCTTTTTGGTTAATGATGCCCCATTTGCCGTTGATCTGCACTACTGCCACGCCGTGTTTAAATGCGGTGGCCTTTTCATAATAACCGTCGTACACATTAGCTTGTTCGGTAATATAATAAAATCGCAGTTTTTCGTCGCGCATCAGTCCGCGGCCTTCCTGAAATTTCAGCAACCTGTCCAGGCCGGGTTCCAGGATAAGTTCTCCGTCTAAGCTGACCAGGCCCGCCCGCTTGATGCCTTTGTAAACCACGGCCTTGTCGGCATCAAAATCGAGACAACGCGAAAAATCGAAGGGGATAATCACGGCGCCTTTAACATCGATATATCCGCAGGCGCCATCCTTGTATACTGCGGCGCGGCCTTCATAAAAAGGCGCCGCTTTGGAGTAGATACAAGGAATAACCAATTTGCCGGTAGTATCGATAAATCCGAATCCTTTGCTGTCTTTAACCAATGCCATGCCATCCTGAAAAGGCTCCACCACCACATAACCCTGAGAAGTAATCAATTGCCCCTGCCTGTTAATCACGCCGTAAGTAACCTGCTTATCGCCAAAGCGAACCACTGCCAGGCCCGACGAATCAAATTCGCGGATATCCGTGAAGCGGGGACGGGCAATAGCTTTGCCCCGCATATCGATCAACCCGTATTTGCCGCCGGACACGATTCGCGCCACGCCGCCCTGAAAATCAAAGGCTTTTTCATAGCGGGCGGGGATGGCCATGGCGCCCAATCTGTCGACATACCCTACTCCTTCGTCGTTTTGCACCCAGGCGAGGCCGTTGTTAAAATTGCCGGCGCGTTTATATTCAAACTTGATTTGCACATCGCCCTGCTTGTCAATGAATCCCCATTGGCGCCCCAGTTTAACGGCAGCCAGGCCCTCGCTGAAATTCAATACTTCACGAAAACGGCAGGGGATAACCTCCAAACCATCCACATTGACAAAGCCCCACATTCCGTTGCGCTTCACCGCCAGACGGCCTTCTGCAAAGGAGCCGATCTCATCGTATACAGCGCCAACCCTGAGTTGCCCCAAAGTATCTATAAGGCCGTATTTGGGAGCTTGTACGTATACTTTGACAATACTGTTGTTGGTATTTTCGAGAAACCCGATACCATCGTATTGACAGGGAATGAGCGTATGGCCACTGCGGTTAATCATTCCCCATTTTTCGTTGCAGGCCACTATTCCTACATTGTTGGTAAAGTCGGCAGCATACGTGTATTGGGGCTGAATGACCACGCTTGCACTTGTATCGATATATCCCCATTGGCAGCCATCACATACGAGCGAAGCATCAGAGCTAAAAAGCTGGTCGTATTGCGTATAATCCACCAGGTACCCTGCGCAAAGGTGGTTAGCCAGATAATTGCTCAACTTACCCAGGCTGCCTTTTTCCTTGAGGCTGCCCGACAATTTACCCTGCAGGCTAATCCGTGCCAGGCCGTCTTGAAATTCACCGATATAGGCATAATCCCGCTTCACAATGCGACCTATACGGTCTATTAGTCCGTGGCGGCCGTTTGAAAAGATACATCGCGCCACGGGATAGTTATTGTAATAATCATCAAATCGGATATCCCAAAAGTCGACCTCCGTGACCAGGGCGCCAACTTCGTTGTTGACGAGCCCATAAATCATATCGAAACGGAAAGTTGAACGCTCAAACTCATATTTGCCCGATTTTTCGATACCTACCAAAGTAAAGCCCAGTTTGGGTTCGACTTGAATAAAATGAAATTTGGGTTCGATCTGAATAGCGCCGTCTTCCAACTTGCGCAAACCCCAGCGGTCCATCGCCGGCGAATAAAACCATTCGAATTTCTCGAGCACAAAATTATTGTCGGATACGCCGGATTCCGCTGTATTTTTTTTACTCCCAATGGTAATCTGGAAGTGTTTGTCGGAACTACTGTTGTCTTTTACCAGCCCCTGGTCATCAAAGCTAATAAGAGTAAGTATTTCTTCCCCGGGTTTGTCAGGTTTATAGGTATACGCCTTCGCCTGGTTATTTTCGAGCACGATGCGATTGAATTTGGATTCCACCACTTCTTTACCCAATATATTTGCTACGCCGTATAATCCGTCCTTTTTTACAACACAAACCTTATCGCGCAACGGTGCGATGTAATCGTATTCGAACGGGATAATGGACTGGCCGTCAGTAGTTACCACACCCCATCGTCCTTTAAAATTTACGCGAAACCAATTGCCATCATATGGCTGTATTTCGTTATACTGACAGGACAGAAGCTCCTGCCCGCACCAGTCTATAAGCCCTAGCTGGCGTTTGCGTTTAGTGATGATATATTTTTTTGAAAAAGGATAATAATCGTCGTATTCGCCATGCGTGACAATACTTCCGCAGTTGATGGAATAGAGGTAAAAGGTATTGTCAGCTACCAGTTTGATAAACTGGTCTGATATTTTCTTATAACTGTCGTACTTGGGGGGGATCAATGGGCCTCCGTAGTGGTCGACTGCGCCCCACAACCTTCCTACCCTGTAAAAAAACAGGGTGTCGCTAAGGATTTTGATTTCGGCAGCGGCGTTGGTCAGTATTTCAACACCAGTAGGCGATAGCAGGCCAAGCATATCCCCGCGTCGTGTGACAAAAAAGGCGTCTTCCCGGTAAACCTCGTCGAAGCGGGGCTCGGCGATAAGGCGACCATATTTGTTGACTATGCCCCACTTTTTATTTTGAAGAAAAGCCAGGTATTCGCCATCCCAAACTTGCACCCGTGTATAACCTTTGTTGAGTACTACCTGGCCGTGCAGGTTGATGACCATCCATTCTCCAAAGTCCATGACTGCGATCAGCGTGGAATCAAGTACTTTGAGATCTTCATAGCGGGGAGCAATGATCTCTTTTCCCTCCCGGTCGAGCAGTCCGATCTTGCCCTGGCGCTGCATTACCGCATAACCGAAGTCCTTAAAATCACCAATAGCATCATAACCGGGTTTCAATACCACCTGCCCGCTCGCGTCGATTAATCCCCACTTCTTATTGATTTTGACAGGGAAGTATGGCTGAGCCTGAAGCGATATTGACCATAACCCTAAAAGAATACTTGCAATCCAATTCCACCGCATAGACGTTTCAGCTAATGACCACCTGTTTCATGGACAAGCAATTAATAAACGTTGTTTCTAAGTGCAAAGTATAAAGCCTTAACACTTCTCTCGCAAATATTTCATATTTTTTTATATATAACTAATTCCCCAATGAAATTAACAATTGAGCGGAAATCGGTGGATAAGCTCCCACTCCTGTTTATTGTGCTGCAACAGGCCGATTTCACGCACTTCGTAGGTTCTTTCGTAATTTATTTTGGAGAAATAATCCCAGGCCGGGGCGAACAGACGCCGGTGCAGGTCTTTGAAGGCCACAGTCATGTGCGGGTGATAGCCGCGCTTATCCTCGCCGCCCAGATTGAGTTGCTGATGCAGCCGCTGCGACAAAGTAGCCTGCAAAGCTGCAAGCGCCTCGTTTTGGGGCACATCGACAAAGATTACCCTGGGTGGAAAACAATTAAAATTGCGCAAAGCAAGCCAAAACGGCGGAAAAGTGCAGGTCAATTGTTCAACTTCCCGAATTACATCCGATAGCTGCCGAACCGGCCACGAAAAAGGCGGAATAAGCGTAATATGAGGTGGGGAGTGCAGCGCCCGCGAACTTTCAAAATTCGAAGCGGCATACTGCTTGAATGCAGTTACTTCTTCACTGACATCGGCAGGCGCTAATACGGCAATGAAATATAAGGCATGATCTTTCACAAGAGGGGTTATGAAGGGTTATGAAGGGTTGAAATTATATAAACTCCTATAATCCCTCATCAACTTTCATCAACTTTTATAAACCCTCATCAACCATTTTTCAAACCACATCATCATGGTGATTGCGGGGAAGAAACAAATAAAACCCCACCAAACCCGCGCCTCCAAAGACGAGGGGCATAGCAAAATAGACCACATCTTCGTCCATTCCGAAGGCTCTCATCACATTACCCATGAGCAAGCCGGCGCCTACCATTACGGCCACAACGCCATGCTTGAGCATGCGCAGCCGGTTGGGGCGTTTCTCAAATACATTTACGTCTTTGCCGTACTCCAGCAACGCCATACGTTCTTTATGGCGGGAAGAAAAGTAGGTAAAGACAACAAAAATCACCGTACAGAAAAACCCAACGATGGCTACTAGCGGTATTAATATTTCGGGACCATTCATGGCGCTTATTTTTAGATTACGACGAGAACAGAGCCTCGCCGGTTGCAAAAAACTCATTTTTTTTAGAAGTATATTTGCAACCGGCGCCTATTTTTTATCGTCGTAAGCCATAGAACAAACACATGGAAGAAGACATCAGGCTGGTACGCTTAACCTTGCAGGGCAGTCGGTTGGCTTTTCGCCAATTGGTGGAGCGGTATCAGAATTTTGTATTCACCATCACTTACAGGGTGTTGCGTTCAAGAGAGGAGGCGGAGGAGGCTGCACAGGATGTGTTTGTGAAAGTCCACAAAACCCTGGCGAGTTTTGAGCAAAAATCGAAGTTCAGTACCTGGCTTTATACCATCGCCTATCGCACGGCCATCGACGCAAACAGGAGGAAAAACAACGATACCCGATCGCTCGACGACAGCGAGGTCTTTTTGCAGGTGGAAGATACCGCAACAGCCTCGCCTGTGGCCGTACTGCAAAACATGGATTTGCAGGAAGCCCTTCAGGAAGCCATACTCAAGCTAAAACCCGAGGATGCAACGATTGTGACTTTATTTTATTTAAATGAAAAACCGATAAAGGAAATTTCTGAAATCACCCGACTGACTGAAACCAACATCAAAACCCGGTTATTTCGCCTCCGGGAGGCCCTTAAACACCATTTAACCCCGTTTTGGGAGAGTGAGAGAGGGAGGTAGGGAAGAGGGGGAGATCAAAATGAAGTTAACAATGCAAGAAGATCAAATTCTTATCTGGAAATACATAGACGGCGAGTGCTCGGAGGCCGAAAAAAAAGCCGTCGAAGCCAGGATATTCACCGACCCTGCCTTCCGGGTGGAATGGGATTACAGCAAAGCGTTGCAATCTGAATTGTCAAAACAGCAACCCGAACAACCTTCTTTGCGTTTTCAAACCAATGTACTGGATCGCGTATTCAAAGCACTGCCGGCCAAGCCCGCGCAGGAATTACTCCCCCGGTCTTTTGTGCGCTGGACGGCCGGACTGGGCAGCGCGCTCACTGCCACCCTAAGCTGGGCCGTGTTAAACGTTTCTCCCTATTCACATAGCCACAGTCGTCTCGATCATGTGGTGGATTCTGCACTGGCCAGGTTAGCAGGCACTATCCCCTACTCTACTTTTTTTATGATCGCCATGATGGCAACTACCCTGGCTGTTTTATACCTTCTTGACATGAGCTTGCGCAGGTTTTTTAGGAGTTAGCAGTCGGCTTTTCTGACCTAACTGCCGGCTGCCGATATCTAATAAAACCGCAATCGCTCCCCCATTTTTTGTTCGTTAAACTGCCCGTCCCGGTACGCCAAATGTCCGCTAACTATCGTAGTTACCACTTTCCCCGTAAACTTGTGCTCTTCCAAGGGCGACCAACCGCACTTGTAATGGATATTTTCTTTTGCCACCATCCACTCTCTTTCGGGGTCGATGATAGCCAGGTCGGCCCAGTAGCCCTCCTGTATAAATCCCCGCTTTTCTATGCGAAAGCAAATTGCGGGGGCGTGGCACATTTTTTCAACAATACGCTCCAGACTGATCATGCCCTGCTGATGAAATTCCAGCATCATATTCAATGAATGTTGAATGAGCGGTAAGCCCGAGGGCGCCTGGAAATAAGACTGTTGTTTTTCTTCCCAAGTATGCGGGGCATGGTCGGTAGCCACGATATCGAGCCGGTTGTCGAGCAGGACGGGCAGCAAGGCTGACTGGTGTTCCCTGGATTTTATCGCCGGGTTGCATTTTATGCCGGCGCCCAGGCGTTCGTAGTCGTCGCTGTTGAAATACATGTGGTGCACGCACACCTCGGCCGTAATGCGCTTTTCCGCCAGGGGCAGGGCATTCGAAAAAAGAGCCAATTCATCGGCAGTGCTGATGTGCAGAATATGCAGCCGCGTATTGAACCGCCTGGCTAAGTCCACCGCCAGCGACGACGACTTCAGGCAGGCCTCGGCGTTGCGTATTTCGGGGTGGCAGGCCATCGGCACGTTTTCGCCGTAGCGCTCGCGGTAAGCCGCTGCATTGGCCCTTATCGTAGCCTCGTCTTCGCAATGGGTTGCAATCAACATAGGCGTTTGGGAATACAAAGCCTCCAGCGCCTGCACGTTGTCCACCAACATATTCCCCGTACTTGACCCCATAAAAACCTTGATGCCACATACGCTGCGGGGGTCGGTGCGCAATACCTCGACAATATTGTCGTTGGTAGCGCCCATGTAAAAGGAGTAATTAGCCAGGGATCGGGCGGCGCCGATATCATATTTTTCCTGCAAGCGCTCCTGTGTGGTACTAGTGGGCGAGGTATTGGGCATCTCCATAAAAGACGTCACCCCGCCGGCCACGGCGGCTTTGGCCTCGGTATAAATGCTGGCTTTATGAGTAAGCCCAGGCTCGCGAAAATGCACCTGGTCGTCGATAATACCGGGAATCACCCAGTGTTTTTCGGCGTCGATTTCCAAGTCGGCCGGCGTAGAGACATGGCCGTCGATGCGTTCGATAAATCCGTTTCGGATAAAAATATCTTTTTCGCTGATAACGCCGCCGTTGACGATGCGCGCATTTCTGATGAGTATGGTAGACATGACAATTCGCGTATTTGCGATAGCGAAGATAACCAAACTTGACTTACCTTCGCGGAAAACAACCACAGTTTTCAAGCTGTGGAAACACAAACTAACATGAACCTCCAAACCCGCTTGGGCATCTTAGGCGGCGGTCAGCTCGGTAAAATGCTGGCACTAAGCGCCGGCAACTGGCATCTCCCGGTGTGGATACTCGACGAAGCCGGCGATTTTCCCGCCGCGCCATACGCCACTACTTTCGTGAAAGGCGATTTTCGCAACTACGACGACGTATACCGCTTCGGACAGATGGTGGATGTCATTACCGTGGAAATCGAACATGTAAATACCGCTGCTCTTGCCCAATTGGAAAAAGAAGGCAAGATCGTGCATCCTTCTCCGGCGCAACTCGATATGATTAAAGATAAAGGCCTGCAGAAACAGTTTTACGCAGAAAAAGGTCTGCCCAGTGCGCCCTTCAAGCTTTACAGCGATGAAAAATCGGTACAGGAAGCCCTTGACAATGACGCGATTTCCTTTCCTTTTGTCCAAAAATCGCGAACGGCCGGTTACGACGGCCGCGGCGTAGCCGTCATCCAGTCGGCTGCCCACCTGCCCAAACTCCTGCCCGGCGCCTGTGTTATCGAGCCGCTCATAGATATTGCCAAAGAACTCTCGGTAATCGTGGCTCGCAATGAAAGCGGTGACATACAAGCTTTCCCCGTCGTAGAAATGGATTTCAACCCCGACGCCAACCTGGTGGAATGGCTGCTCTGCCCGGCTCAAACTGCCCCTGCAATCGAAAAACAAGCCGAACAACTTGCCCGGCAAACGATAGAATCCTTTGGTTTATGCGGGCTGCTGGCCGTAGAATTGTTCCTCACAAAAAGCGGCGAATTACTCATCAACGAAGTGGCTCCGCGCCCCCACAACAGCGGCCACCATACTATCGAGAGTTGCTATACTTCGCAATTTGAACAGCACATCCGTGCAGTGCTCAATCTGCCGCTGGGCAGCACCAAAATGAAAACGGCCTCGGTGATGCTCAACCTGCTGGGCGAGCCGGGTTATGCCGGCCCTGCCTATTACGATGGCCTTGAAGCTTGCCTGGCAATGGAAGGCGTAAACATCCACATATACGGCAAGGCCCAAACCAAGCCCTACCGCAAGATGGGGCATGTGACGGTATTGGGCGCTACATTGGCGGATGCGCGGGAGAAGGCGCACAGGGTAAAAGAAAGGTTGAGGGTTTTGGCGGTCGGCGGTTAACAAATCTCCCCCACCCCGGCCTGCGTGATCCGGATTACCTCCTGCGGCGCTACCCCAATCAGCATGCCCCTTTGTCCGGCATTGATATAAATGCGATCCCAGGACAGGGCCGATTCATCAAACCAGACCGGGTAATTTTTTTTCATTCCCACAGGCGAACAACCGCCTCTAATATATCCGGTAAGCGATTGCAAGTCTTTGAGTGGTACCAGGCTTATTTTTTTATTACAGGAATATTGCGACAACAACTTAAAATCCAGCTCTTTATCGCCGGGTATCACGGCTACCAATACACCGGTTTTATCTCCGGTAGCAACCAGCGTTTTGTATACCTGCCCAACCGGCAGTCCTAAAGCAGCAGCAATAGTACTTACCCCTAGTTGGTCGGGATCGTAGCTATACGGCGCCTCGATATATGCCACATTGTGGCGGTCGAGGATGCGCATGGCATTGGTTTTTTTCATAACTTATTTAACCCAATTAGTTTGTGGTCCAAATGATATACATAGCTTATTATGAATCTTTAAGCCGCTAATATCTTACAAATGAACTAACTTGGATTTCAATTTTTCTTTGGAACAGGCACGAAACAAGGTGACGAAATTCGCCCAAAAGCGTCCAAAAACGGTAAATTCGCCACTAACTATGAGAATAAATCACTTACCTAACACTTGCTTCCAAAACTTCAACAGTATGAAAAACTACTCCTTGATTTTTGCACTATCACTAATCATAGGCAACGCAATGGCTCAAGCACCCGCTAGTCAGGGCGTAAGCGCCATCAGCGCCAAATTATTGTTCATCGATTACGGCATGCCCAACAATGTTGACAATCTCGACATCACCAACGGCCTGGAAATAGGCTATACCCGGCATTTTAGTCGTTTCCTGGGCCTTACGGTTCCGCTGAAAGTGGGGGTGGCCAATATCTCCGGCGTACAAGACAATGTAAATATCGTAAGCCTTGATGCTCTGCTTCGCCTCCAATATTTCAAAGAGCAAGCCCGTTTGGTGCCCTATGTGTTCGGTGGTGCGGGATACGTATCTGAGCGTTTTGAAAGCGGCAATCTGCAGATCCCGGTTGGTTTGGGCCTTGATATCAGAGTAGGTCGCAATTCGTATGTCAATGTGCAGGGTGAATACCGCCTTTCGCAGGAAGATTTTCGCAAAAACATGCAACTCGGCCTCGGCTTCGTATACCGATTGGGCAAAAACGACGCCGACCGCGACGGCGTGTCAGACGCGTTGGACAAATGCCCGAACATCCCTGGCGTGGCCGCCTTGGGAGGCTGCCCCGATGCCGACGGCGACGGCATTGTCGATGCCGACGACAAATGCCCCGACCAGGCGGGAAGCAAAATGACCAACGGTTGTCCCGATACCGATGGCGACGGCCTCGCCAATGCCGATGACGGTTGCCCAGAAGTAGCCGGTACACTGAACGGCTGCCCTGATACCGACGGAGATGGTATTGCCGATAAAGACGACCAATGCCCACAGGACAAAGGCGCCGCAGCGCTCAACGGCTGCCCCGACGATGATAACGACGGCATTGCCAACCGCTTTGATGATTGCCCCAGCGAAGCCGGTCCGGTTTCCAATAAAGGCTGCCCGATCAAAGATAGCGACGGCGACGGCATTGCCGATGACATGGACGCTTGCCCCACTGAAGCCGGCAACGCTACTGCGAAAGGTTGTCCCGACCGTGACAATGACGGCGTAGCCGACACCGATGACCGCTGTCCCGATACATACGGTAAATTTGCCGGCTGCCCTGATTCTGACGGCGACGGCCTGATCGACCCCGAAGATACCTGTCCCCAATTGGCAGGCCCTGTCAGTAACAAAGGTTGCCCGGAAGTAAAAAAGGAGGACCAGGAATTGCTTATCACAGCTATGCGCTCTGTACAGTTTGAAACCGGCAAAACAACCCTGAAAAGCGAATCGTATAAAATTCTCGACCAGGTAGTAGACGTGATGAACCGCTATGCCGGCTATAGTCTTTCCATTGCAGGACACACCGACAATGTTGGCGATGGTAACGCCAACTTAAAATTGTCAGACGGCCGTGCTAAAGCCTGCTATGATTACATCGTATCGAAAGGCATCGACGCCAAACGCATGACTTACAAAGGATACGGCGAAGACCAACCCATCGCGAGCAATAAAACGTCAAATGGCAGAAGCTTGAACCGCCGCGTAGAGTTTAATTTGTATGTGAAGTGATTTTGAGGTGACAAGGTGACGATGGGGAAGTAGCCAGGTTGGTGACAAGGTGACAAGGTGACGACGGGGAAGTAGCCAGGTTGGTGACAAGGTGACAAGGTGACAAGGTGACGACGGGGAAGTAGCCAGGTTGGTGACAAGGTGACAAGGTGACGACTGGGAAATAGACTGGTTGGTGACGGCATAGAATAGAAACATCCAAAGCCGTCACCCCCTAAGACGTTCCCGGGCCGTCACCAACCGGGCATTCCCCCCAGCCGTCACCCTGTCACCTTGTCACCTCAACAATCAACTCCGGAAAAAACAATTGAAACTCTTCCTCCAAAGCCGGCAAATGCGCCAACAGGCTGTCTACTGCCCTATCAAACAACTCCGGCTTGCTGGCCCGGCGTTTTATGCGGTGAAAAGCCTCCTCCAATCCTTCCAAATTCGTATAGCGCATCAACCAGTCGTCGGCGATCATCAACTCAAGCCGGTGCTGAAATGACTCGGGCAATAGCGCGGCATGCGATTCCAATACCGCATACATGCTGCGGGTAAAGTCCCGTAATTCCTGATCGGTATACTTTTCCCAATGCAGCGACAGCACATAGTCGTAATACACATCCACCAAAACAGACGCATACTTGCTGTGTCGCTCGCGCAAACGCCGAACGCCCTGCAGCACTACCGGATGCTGATCGGTAAATGTATCTATAGCCCGGTGTACCCTGATCCCTTCTTGTACGTCGGCCGGGTACGCATAGATCGCGTTGCCTTTGATAAAATCGGCGATATAATTGCCGACTATCCAGCTATCGTTGTGTTGAACCAGCAAAAAATGGGCTAGGAAATTCATGTTTATATATTCATTTTTAAACCAGGCTCTTTTCAAAACAAATTAAGCGCTATCTTTGCGCCTCTTTTTAAACACAACACAACACCATGGGTTTGAAGTGCGGTATTGTAGGACTGCCAAATGTAGGTAAATCTACGTTGTTTAACGCGCTGACCTCGGCTAAAGCCCTGGCGGCCAACTATCCGTTTGCTACCAAAGACCCCAACGTGGGGATGATCACTGTTCCCGACGAGCGCCTCGACAAACTGGCCTCGCTGGTAACCCCCTTGAAGGTAATCCCCACGACGGTGGAAATTCTCGATATCGCCGGCCTCATCAAAGGCGCCAGCAAAGGCGAAGGCCTGGGCAACCAGTTTTTGGCCAATATCCGCGAAGTAGACGCTATCGTTCACGTGGTGCGCTGCTTCGACGACGATAATGTGGTGCACGTAGACGGCAGCGTCAACCCCGTGCGCGATAAGGAGATCATCGATACCGAGCTGATCTTCAAGGACATGGAAACGGTGGAAAAGCGCCTCGACAACCTGCGCCGCCAGGCCAAAAGCGCCGAAAAGGAAGCTATCCGCGCGGTTGAAAATGCCGAAAAAATACTCCGCCACCTCGAAAGCGGCCAACCTGCCCGCTCAGCAGACCTCGATGAGGAAGGCAAGCAACTCGTGGAGACGATGTTCCTGCTCACGGCCAAACCTATTTTGTATGTGTGCAACGTAGATGAAAATTCGGTGCTCACTGGCAATAAACATACAGAGGCTTTTGCACAATTGGTAGCCCCCGAAAACGCGGAAGTGATCCTGATCAGCGCTGAAATTGAAGCCGAAATCGCACAACTGGAAACCCGGGAAGAACGCCTGGAATTCCTCGAAACGATGGGCTTGCACGAACCCGGCGTCAACCGCTTGATCAAAGCCTGTTATCATTTGCTCAACCTGATCACTTATTTCACCGCCGGCGAAAAAGAAGTGCGCGCCTGGACGATCCACCGCGGCATGAAAGCCCCCCAGGCCGCAGGCGTGATCCACACCGATTTCGAGCGAGGCTTTATCCGCGCAGAAGTCATCAAATACGACGTATTCGTACAGTATGGCTCCGAACATGCGGTAAAGGAAGCAGGTAAAATGAACGTAGAAGGTAAAGAATATGTGGTAGGCGACGGAGATGTGATGCACTTCCGCTTTAACGTATAAGTCACTCCCGGCCTGAAGCTGCCTGGCGCTCCAGGAATTTCTGCCGGATGACATCCTGCACGCTTATTCCTTCGATTTTGCTATCCAGCCAGGATATAATATCGAGGTAAAGGAAGGGGCGTCGTTCGAATGGGTCGTTTTCCAACTTTCTGAGCTTATCGCGCAACCGGATGAATTCCCCCCGCAACTCGTTGGCCCGCATACGTGGAATTTTGCGCAAGAAGCGGAAAATCTCCTTTTGCACCTCGTTGAGGTCTTCTTTTTTTAATAAAAACCGGAACACTGATTTTACCTGGTATTCCAATAGTTGCGCATTGCCCAGCTCAAAATGGGCGATCAGGCTGAGAATACGCGCAAATCCCTGGATATCCTCCCGGTAATCCGGATTTTTTTGATTGATGATCAGGTTGAGATAATGAATCGCATTGCTATTGTCGCCACTACCAAAATACAAACAGGCTATCCGGTAATAAAACACCATAATCCGGTGGTTATCCCAGTTGTATTCATCGTGTTGAATGAGCTTATCCAGCTCGGGGACTAGTGCAAGCCCCTCAGAAAAAGTGCCTTCTAGGTAGTGTTTTTTAATGCTATGTATGAATTTATAGAGCTGAAACAAACCCGCAATATTTTTATCTTCACCCAAATCGAATTGGTCATTAAATTCGAGCAATTCATCCAACACTTCCACAAATCGCTTGTAATACAGGGTGTTAAACAACGCGCTGAGCAAATTGTGCAGTCCTTTGAGATACAGCGGAGGGTTCACCCTGATCAGATCAGGCGACTCATGGAATAAATCCACCCACTTTTGGGCATAGCGATAACAAAAAGCGAATTCCTGGGTCATGTGGTAATACCAAACGTGGGCCTGGCAGAAGTAAACCTTGCCCCAAAAGTCGAGTTTATCATAGTTCAGTTTGGGTAGCCTCGCCTGGAAAAATTCTTTTACATAATAATAATCCTTTTTGTTGCGCACGTAACCCACCTTGAGATAAAGCCCGTAGAGCTGAAGCGAGAGGTTGGTAAAAGCGTGTGTGCTGGCTACAAGGGTATTTAGTTCGATGGCTTGCGAGGTGAGTTGTTCTGCCCTTCCGGCAATGCTACGCGTGATATACTGGCCCTCGATTAACTTTTCAAATTCAACCACTTCAAGTGCCAGGGTATAATGGCGGGTTTCCATAGCCTTTGATTTGGCTTTGTCGAGAATATCCAGGCTTTGACGGTATAATCCCTTGTTGTACAAAATGCGGGCATAATCGATCATTTCCCTGATCTGGATATCGTCGTTGCCGCTTTTATTGAGCAATCGCAGACTGATGAGCATTTGTTTGTATAAATGCGCCTTTAGATTTGACAGCTGCGCCTTTTTAATATCGGGCAGTTTTTTCAAAAGTTCAGCTTCATCATACGTCTTATGCCGTTCCAGAAAGTCAAACAACTGCATAAAAAGCATGTCCTCAGATGCCTGGTTGCGGCCGACGAACAAGCGGAAATGGCGCTTTTCCGAGCGCGTCATCGACTCTATGAGCTGCATTAAATCATCTGTGCGTTGTTTTGGCATTGTAATTTAAAGTAGTATATAAAATTGACAATCAGCAAATTGAATCAGTACTAAAGTGTTTCAGGTTTGGATTAATACAATTTTTTGATGCCCTGCCGGTAGGCCAAACAAAATAACTTTGGCCCTCACAAACTTACTTTTTTCTACAGATTAAACACAGTAGTTGTTATGTCGAACCCTCGAGTATTTATTTTTGATACCACGCTGCGCGACGGCGAGCAAGTACCCGGCTGCAAATTAAACACCGCACAAAAAATTGAAATAGCCCTCGCCCTGGAGGAATTAGGTGTGGATGTAATCGAAGCGGGTTTCCCAGTGTCGAGCCCAGGCGATTTTGCCTCTGTAGAAGCAGTAAGCAAAGCCGTAAAACACGCCGTAGTATGCGGTTTGTCGAGGGCAGTAGAAAACGACATTGAAGTCGCCGCGAGGGCATTGCGACATGCCAAACACCCGCGCCTACATACAGGTATCGGTGTTTCCGAAATGCATATTCGCTACAAGCTGCGCTGCTCGCCCTCGGAGATTATCGAAAGGGCTGTGGGTGCAGTGAAATTCGCCAAGCGCTTTGTGCATGACGTAGAATTTTACGCCGAAGACGCCGGCCGGGCCGATAATGCCTTCCTGGCCCGGGTGATCGAAGCGGCCATAAAAGCCGGCGCTACGGTGCTCAACATACCTGATACAACCGGTTATTGTCTTCCGGAAGAATACGGCGCCAAGATCCGCTATCTGAAAGAAAACGTAAAGGGTATCGACAAGGCTATTTTATCTACCCATTGCCACAACGACCTGGGGTTAGCCACCGCAAACTCTATCGCCGGGCTTCAAAACGGCGCCCGCCAGGTAGAATGCACCATCAACGGAATCGGAGAACGAGCCGGCAATACCTCGCTTGAAGAGGTAGTAATGATACTGCGTCAGCACGCCCACCTGGGATTTGAGACCGGCATCGACACGCGGCTGCTCAATCCTATCAGCCAATTAGTGTCGGAGCGCATGGGCATGCCTGTACAACCCAACAAAGCCATCGTGGGCGCCAATGCCTTTGCGCATTCCTCCGGCATACACCAGGATGGCGTGATAAAAAAACGCGAAACATACGAAATCATCGACCCGCTCGAAGTAGGCGTCGACCATTCTAAAATAGTGCTCACCGCGCGCAGCGGCCGTGCCGCCATAGCCTACCGGGCAAAAAATATCGGCTACAACCTCAGCAAAGAAGAATTAGACCGGGTGTATACCCGTTTTCTAAGTGTAGCCGACAGTAAAAAAGAGGTTAACGACGAAGATTTGTTGCAAATTATTTCTATAGAAGTGCCCGCTACTGTTTGATTATCAATAACCCATGCAAGCTGAGCTGAATATGAATAAAACCCTCTTCGACAAGATCTGGGATACCCACGTGATCAAACAAGCCGACGGCGGATTGGATGTATTGTATATCGACCGCCATTTTATTCACGAAGTAACCAGCCCCCAGGCCTTCGACGGGCTGCGCAAACGCGGATTAGGCGTTTTCCGGCCGCAGCAAACCGTGGCTACCGCCGACCACAACGTGCCTACTAAAAACCAACACCTCCCCATAAAGGAAGAACTGTCGAGATTCCAGGTGGATAAACTGGTAGAAAACTGCAAAGACTTCGGACTCGAACTCTATGGCTTGGGCCACCCTTACCAGGGCATCGTTCACGTTATCGGCCCCGAGTTAGGACTTACCCAACCCGGCATGACAATGGTTTGCGGCGACAGCCATACCTCTACCCACGGCGCTTTCGGCTGCATAGCCTTTGGCATCGGCACCAGCCAGGTAGAGCAGGTACTGGCCACGCAATGCCTGCTGCAGCGACGCCCCAAGCGCATGCGCATCACCGTTGACGGTCAATTGCAGCCGGGCGTATTGGCAAAGGATATCATCTTGTACATCATTTCCAAACTCACGGCCGCCGGCGGTACGGGGTATTTTGTGGAATACGCCGGCGAAGCTATCCGCAGCCTGTCGATGGAAGGGCGCATGACCATTTGCAATATGAGCATCGAAATGGGCGCCCGCGGCGGGCTCATCGCCCCCGACGAAACAACCATCAACTACCTGAAAAACCGGGCTTTTGCACCCCAGGGCGAAGAGTTTGAAGCTGCCGCTGCCTATTGGCGCACTTTGTACTCCGATCCCGGCGCTGAATTTGAGGTGGAACACCATTTTGACGCCGCCGATATTGCCCCCATGGTGACCTACGGCACCAACCCGGGTATGGGTATCAAAATCAACGAACACATACCTACCGCTGCCGGACAAACCGCTTCTTTTGGAAAATCGCTGGAGTACATGGGTTTTCAAGCCGGCGAACAGTTGCTCGGTAAGCCGATTGACTACGTATTTATCGGCAGTTGTACGAATTCGAGAATAGAAGATTTGCGCCTGGTAGCCCAATTTGTAAAAGGAAAACAAAAAGCCGGCCATGTCAATGCATGGATCGTGCCGGGCAGCAAGCAGGTTGAAGCGCAAGCTAAAGCCGAAGGCCTCGACCGCATCTTCCTGGATGCCGGCTTCGACTTTCGCGAACCGGGTTGCTCGGCCTGCCTGGGTATGAACGAAGACAAAGTGCCCGAAGGCGCTTATTGTATTTCTACCTCCAACCGCAATTTTGAAGGCCGCCAGGGCCCCGGCGCACGCACCATACTAGCCAGCCCGCTGATGGCTGCCGCCTCGGCTATCGCAGGAAAAATTGTGGATGTAAGAACCTTATTAAACTAACAAAGCCGATGGAAAAATACGCTCAAATACGTTCCTATGCCATACCACTACCAAACGAAGATGTGGATACCGACCAGATCATCCCGGCGCGTTTTTTGAAAGCCACCACGCGAGAGGGCTTTGGCGAAAACCTGTTCCGCGACTGGCGTTATAATCCCGACGGCAGTCCCAAAGCGGGTTTTGTATTAAACAACCCACAATACGGCGGTCAGATACTCGTAGCAGGAAAAAACTTCGGTTGCGGTTCCAGTCGGGAACACGCCGCATGGGCGCTCTACGACTACGGCATACGCGTAGTGGTATCCAGCTTTTTTGCGGATATCTTCAAAGGCAACGCCCTCAACAACGGGCTATTGCCTGTACAAGTGAAAGAAAGCTTTTTACACGATATTTTCCTGGCGATTGAGGCCGATCCAAAGGCTATTTTTGAGGTGAATCTGGAGCAACAAACCATAACCATCATAGCGAGTGGTGCGCAGGCTTCATTTCCCATCGACCCATTCCGCAAAATGTGCATGATCAATGGATACGACGACATCGACTACCTTTTGAGTATTCAATCAGACATCGAAAACTTTGAACAACGCCAAAAGCGTTATTTCACCAATACCATACTCCCATGAAGAAAAAAATTGCCGTACTGCCGGGCGATGGCATAGGTCCGGAAGTCATTGATCAGGCGATCAAAATATTGCAGGCTGTCAGCGAGCGCTTTGGCAGGCAGTTTGAATACACCTTTGCCGACGTAGGCGCTGTCGCCATTGACAAAACCGGCGATCCGCTGCCACAAGCCACGCTGGATCTTTGCCTCCAGTCTGACGCCGTGCTTTTTGGCGCTATAGGCCATCCGCGCTACGACAACGATCCCAACGCCAAAGTGCGCCCCGAGCAGGGCCTGCTTCGCCTGCGCAAATCGCTGGGTTTGTTTGCCAACCTCAGGCCCGTAACTACCTATCCCACGCTTTTACACTTGTCTCCTCTCAAAGAAGAGAAAGTAAAGTCGGTTGATATGCTGATACTGCGCGAGTTAACGGGCGGTATCTACTTTGGAGAAAAAGGCCGTACAGCCGACGGCGCCTACGATCATTGTGTGTATAAGGTTTACGAAATCGAGCGCATAGCCAAACTTGCGTTTGAATACGCCATGGCACGTCGCAAAAGAGTGACATTGGTAGATAAGGCCAACGTACTGGAAACCTCCAGGTTGTGGCGCGATACCGTGACCAAAATGGCTGCTGACTATCCGGAAGTAGAACTCGACTGGATGTACGTCGATAATGCAGCCATGCAGCTGATACAATGGCCGGCCCATTTCGACGTATTGCTCACCGAAAACATGTTTGGCGACATACTTTCTGACGAAGCCAGCGTCATTCTGGGCTCGCTGGGTATGCTGCCTTCCGCCTCCATCGGCCTGCACACTTCGCTATTCGAGCCCATTCACGGTTCGTATCCGCAAGCTGCCGGTGAAGACATCGCCAATCCCATTGCGGCCATACTTTCAGCTGCGTTGATGATTGAATCTTTCGGTTGGAAAGAAGAAGCAGAGACTATACGTCAGGCCGTTTGGCGCCTGCTTGAAAAAGGCGTCGGCACGCCCGACCTCGGCCTGCCCATCGCACATAGCTGCTCGCATATCGGCGACATGCTGGCACATCTGATCACGGAGCCCGATGCGATTTTTCTGAAAGAAGAGAAAATCAATTTGCGGGCGTCGACGATAATTTAACAGTGAACTGTGAACTGCTCCTTGTATCTGTTCACTGTTCACTTAAAAAAATAAGTTCGAAGTATAAACGATATGAGTGAGAGGGGCGTCTCTGTGGAGGCGGCCCTTTTTTTGTTTGTATTTTTTTATTAGAAAAATGCCCCTTATATTAAACCTCCAATAAAAACACCGACTTATGAAAAAACGCTTTTTAGGGGTCACCCTACTTATTTGTTTACTAAGTACGAGCCTTCCGCCTTTATTGGCGCAAAAAGGAAAAACAAAGCCAGGCGCCGCTACGCCGGCTACGGCGGCCAAAGCCGCCTTTGATGAATCGCTTTACAACTCGATGGAATGGCGCAATATCGGCCCCTGGAGGGGGGGGCGCAGCGCAGCCGTTACAGGAGTGCCCGGCAAACCCAACTTATTTTACTTCGGCAGTACCGGCGGAGGCGTGTGGCGCACCAGTGACGGAGGCAATACCTGGCAAAATATCAGCGACGGCTTTTTTGGCGGATCGATAGGCGCTGTGGCCGTGAGTGAATACGACAACAACGTCATCTACGCCGGCGGCGGCGAAAAAACGGTAAGGGGCAACGTATCATACGGCTATGGAATTTGGAAATCGGAAGACGCCGGCAAAACCTGGTCGTTCAAGGGATTGCCCAAATCGAGGCATATCCCCCGCATTCGCATTCATCCGCGCAACCCCGATCTCGTGTATGCGGCGGTATTGGGCGATTTGTTTCAATCCAGCGATGAGCGAGGCGTTTATCGCAGCAAAGACGGCGGTAAGACCTGGGAAAAGATCCTTTTTGCCAACAAAGACGCCGGCGCAATTGACTTGTTGATTGACCCGGGCAACTCAAGGGTGCTTTATGCCACTACCTGGCGCGTGCGTCGCAGCCCCTACAGCCTGGAAAGCGGCGGCGAAGGCTCAGCGCTATGGAAAAGCACCGATGGCGGCGACACCTGGAAAAACATCTCTGCTAATAAAGGTTTGCCACAGGGCATTTGGGGTATTGCCGGCGTAGCCGTATCACCGCTCAACTCCAACCGCGTGTGGGCAATCATAGAAAACGAAAACGGGGGTGTATACCGCTCCGACGACGGCGGCGATACCTGGCGAAAACTCAACGACGACCGCTCGTTGCGCCAGCGTGCCTGGTATTATACCCGCATTTATGCAGATACCAAAGATGAAGAAATTGTGTACGTGCTGAACGTAGGTTACCACAAAAGCACCGATGGCGGCAGGACTTTCAAGAGTGCCTACGCACCCCACGGCGACCATCACGACCTCTGGATCGCCCCCGAAGACAATCAACGCATGGTCATTGGCGACGACGGCGGCGCGCAGATTACTTTTGACGCCGGTGAAAACTGGAGCACCTACCACAACCAGCCAACTGCTCAATTTTATCGCGTCACTACTGACAATGCCTTCCCCTATCGCATATACGCCGCACAACAGGACAACTCGACCATCCGCATCCAACACCGCAGCGACGACGCAGGCATCAACGAACGCCACTGGCAAACCACAGCAGGCGGCGAAAGCGGCCACATCGCCGTCGATCCGCTCGACAACGACGTAGTATACGGCGGCAGCTACGGCGGTTTCCTGATCAGAATGAACCACCGTACACAGGAAGAACGCGCCATCAACGTGTGGCCCGACAATCCGATGGGGTACGGCGCGGAAGGCATGAAATACCGCTTCCAGTGGAACTTCCCGATCTTCTTTTCGCCCAATAACCCTCAAAAGCTGTACGCGCTATCCAACCACGTACACGTTACCTACAACGGCGGCGAATCGTGGGAAATTCTCAGCCCCGACCTCACGCGCAACGACCCCGCCAAACTGGGACCCTCGGGAGGCCCTATTACCAAAGACAACACAAGTGTGGAATACTACTGTACGCTCTTCGCCGGCGCCGAGTCGCCTTATGAAAAAGACCTGGTATGGGTAGGCTCCGACGACGGGCTCATCCATGTAAGCAAAGACGGCGGTAGAACCTGGGAAAACGTCACCCCTGCAGGCATGCCGCAATGGACTATGATCAACAGCATTGACCCCGATCCATTTACCAAGGGCGGCGCTTTTGTGGCCGGAACACGTTACAAACTAGGCGACTACAGCCCCTATTTATACCATACCACCGATTACGGCAAAACCTGGAACCTGATCACAAACGGTATCGCTGCCGAGCATTTTACTCGGGTTGTCCGTGCCGACCCCAAGCGCAAAGGGTTGTTATACGCCGGTACCGAGTCGGGCATGTATATCTCTTTCAACAACGGCGCAAACTGGAGTCCGTTCCAGCTTAATCTGCCAATAGTACCTATTACCGATCTGGCTGTAAAAAACGACAACCTGATCGCCGCTACTCAAGGGCGGAGCTTATGGATACTGGACGATATCACCCCGCTGCATCAGTTGGATGAAGGCATGGCAAAAAGCGATTTTTTCCTTTACAAGCCCCTTCCGAGCTACCGAATGGGCGGATTTCAATCTAAAAGAATAAAAAATGCCGGTATTAACCATCCGGGAGGCGTAATGGTTAATTTTTATTTAAAAGAAAAACTCGCCGACTCGATAGAAGTCAAACTCGAATTTTTCGAGCAAGACGGCGACCTGGTCAAAGCATTTACAACCAAATCAAAAGAAGACGCTACCAAGCTTACCGAACTCAAAAAAGGCGGAAACCTATTCGTTTGGAACATGCGTTATCCCGATGTAAAATCCTTTGAAGGTATGGTATTGTGGGGGGCAGAAACTGCAGGCCCCAAAGCCGTACCGGGGCGCTACCGGGTGAAACTCAGCATAGGCGATAAAAGCCAGGAGCAGGAATTTGATATCGTAAAAGATCCGCGTTCCTCTTCCAGTTTGGCTGATTTGCAGGAACAATTCAAATTCCTTACCGAGGTCAACAACAAAGTATCGGAAGCCCACCAGGCCATTATAGACATCAGGGAAACGCGCAAGCAGATCAACACACTGGTGGATAAGATCAAGTCGGACGAGCAACACAAAGGGTTGGTCGACAAATCGAAAGACATCGACAAGGCCATGACGGCGATAGAGGAAGCCTTGTATCAAACCAAAAACAGAAGTTCGCAGGATCCGCTCAACTTCCCGATCAAATTGACCGACAAATTGGGCGGAGTGGCCGGTTTGAGCGGCATAGGTGACTTTAAACCTACTTCACAATCGTACACGGTAAAACAAGAACTCACCCAGGCTATCGACACTCAATTAACTGCTTGGCGCAAAATAAAAGACGAAGAACTACCCGCTTTCAACCAGTTGGTTAAAACAGCGGCAGTAGATGCGATTATTTTAAATAAACCATAATAAGTATAGCGGGCACATCAACCGGCCTGGTTCTTGTGCCCGCCTACTTACAGTATCAAAACACATGCCCACTCCGCTGGAAGTATTGAAACAATACTGGGGTTATGAGCAATTCCGGCCTATGCAGGAAGACATCATCCAATCTGTATTGGGTGGTACGGATACGCTTGCCTTGATGCCGACCGGCGGCGGCAAATCGATTTGTTTTCAGGTGCCGGCATTATGCCAGGAGGGCATTTGTATAGTCATATCGCCGCTTATTGCCTTAATGAAAGACCAGGTAGAAAGCCTCAAAAAGCGGGGTATTTCGGCTGCTGCCGTGTATTCGGGTATGAATTACAGGGATATAGACCGTATTTTCGACAATTGCGTTTATGGCGACATCAAATTTTTGTACCTATCACCCGAAAGGCTACTCACCGACATAGCCATTGAGCGCATCCCCAAAATGAAAGTCAACCTGCTTGCGGTAGACGAGGCGCACTGCATTTCGCAATGGGGCTACGATTTTCGGCCACCCTACCTCCAGATAGCCCAGATACGGGAACGCTTGCCCCAAACGCCCGTTTTGGCGCTTACCGCCACGGCTACGGCTGACGTAGTAACAGATATACAGGAAAAACTCGCCTTTCGGAAAGGCAAAGTTTTCCAGAAAAGCTTTGCCCGAGATAACCTGGCCTACGTAGTACTTCACGAAGAAGGCAAAACTCAAAAGCTGGTCGAAATATTGCAGAAAGTGCCGGGCACTGGCGTAGTATATGCGCGCAACAGGCGGAAAACCAAAGAATTGGCCTTGATGCTTCAACAGCAGGGTATTCGCGCCGATTACTACCATGCAGGCCTTACCCCCCAGGAGCGCAGCGACAAGCAGGACGCCTGGATACACAACCATACCCGCGTCATTGTGAGCACTAATGCATTCGGCATGGGTATCGACAAACCCGACGTACGCGTAGTTGTGCATATGGACTTGCCCGATAGCCTGGAGGCTTACTTTCAGGAAGCCGGCCGCGCGGGCCGCGACGAAAAAAAAGCCTATGCCGTACTATTATATCACGTCACCGATAAAATTAACCTCGAAAGGCAATTCGAACTGGCATTTCCGAGTCTGCAAGAGATCAGACAGGTATACCGGGCTTTGGGTAGTTATTACCAGCTTGCTATCGGGTCGGGGCAATTGGAAAGCTACGATTTCGATCTGCTCAAATTTACAGAAACCTTCAAACTCGATGCCGCTAAAACGCTAAGCTGCCTCAAAGTGTTGGAGCAGGCCGGCTGGCTTAGCCTTAGCGAAGCCGTTTACATTCCTTCCACCATCCGTATATTGGTGAATAAAGACGAATTGTACGATTATCAACTCAAGCACCCCCGGCTGGATCGCATACTAAAGGCCGTACTTCGCAGCTATCAGGGCGCATTTACGGGTGATATCAGTCTGCGGGAAGGGCAACTTGCCAATTTTTTGGATATCAAAGTTGCCGATTTGTCAAAAGCGCTCGAACTGATGCACAAAGACGGTATTCTGCACTATGTTCCGCAAAAAGACCAGCCCCAGCTTGTTTTCTTACAGGAAAGAGTGGATGCCTCGAACATGAGCATCGACCACAAGATGTACCAGTTTCGAAAAAACCGCCACGAAACCAGGATCAAAAGCGCCATTGCCTACGCAGAAACGCCGGAATGCAGAAACCGGCAATTACTGGCTTATTTCGGAGAGAAAGACGCGCCTGCCTGTGGCAAATGCGACGTATGCCTGGGTCGCAAACAATCTACCCTCTCCACCCTTGAATTTGAATCCTACAGCGGGCAAATCCTGCATATACTTGAAGAAGGCCCTAAAACGGCCGAAGAGCTTATTAACCGGATAGGTAGCGGTAAAAAAGAAATGGTATTGCAAACGCTTGAGTATATGGTAGATGAGGGGGTGGTGGAGTTTGATGCGGGGTTGTTCCGATTACCGGTCTGACGGTTTGTAACCGTCTGACCGGGCGGGGATCAGACCTGGCGGGGAAGGGGTCAGGCCGGTAGGTCGGGGAGTTGGCGGGAAGTTTTGGCGCCCAGCGCCTTAATTTTTTCCGCTCTTCCAATCAGCGTATCGCCGGGGCGTTTGGCGTCGGTGAGTTTATTCATTGCATCGTGCCAGGATTCCTGGGCCTGGTCGATGCGGGCGCCGATATTTTTGAGGTCATCCACAAATGCGCAGAGGCGATCGTAGAGCAGGCCGCTTTGGCGGGCGATTTCGAGCACGCTGCGTTTTTGCTTTTCCTGTTTCCAAATGTAGGATACCGTGCGCATCGTAGCCAGCAAAGTCGACGTAGTTACCAGCACAATATTATGGTCGAGTGCATCGAGAAACAAACGTTGGTCTTCTTTGAGTGCGATAGCAAAAGCGGGTTCGATCGGCACGAACAACAACAAATAATCGGGGGAATTTATGTGGTATAGCTGTTGATAATTCTTGCTGCTAAGTCCTTTGATATGGTTTCGAATACTGTCGATATGCGCTTTCAGGTGGCGGCGTTCGGCTTCGGGCGATTCCGCGTTAAAAAATTGCTCATAGGCAGTAAGCGAAACCTTGGCATCAATGATAAGATGTTTATCTTCGGGCAAATGAACAATAAAGTCGGGGCGTTTTTGTTTGCCTTCTTCATCTTTAAAACTGCTTTGGGCGGTGTAGTGTACATTTTTTTCCAGGCCGGCCTTTTCGAGTAACATTTCCAGTTGTACTTCCCCCCAGTCGCCCTGGGTCTTTTGTCCGCCCTTGAGTGCTGATACCAGGTTATTTGCGTCGTGGCTGAGTTGTTGGTTGAGTTCGCGAAGGTGTTCAATTTCCTTTTTTAGCGAAACCCGGCCTTCCATTTCTTCGCGGAAACGCTTGTCGATATTATCTTCAAATTCTTTAATCTTTTCGCGCAGGGGATTTAGCAGATCGCCCAGTTGCTGTTGGTTTTGGGCGGTAAATTTTTGACTTTTCTCTTCGAGCAGGCGATTGGCCAGATTTTCAAAATCGAGCCGCGCGCGTTCCTGTAGGGCTTGCACTTCGTCTTTTTGTGTAGCGAGTTTTTCCTGGAAATGAGTCAAAGATTGCTGTTGGGCGGCGTTTTGGCCGGTGAGTATCTTTATTTCTTCCAATTTTTCGTGCAAATCTTCCCGGCAGAGGTCGTATTGGGTTTGGAGTGCATCGTAAAGGGGTCTTTGCACGAAATTCTGTTCGAGATCGGACTTAGGCGTCATGACTCGAAGGAGGTATAGCCGGGCTATTAACCAGCCCAGCAAGCCGCCGGTAAGCAGACCAAGTACCAACAGTATCCAACCAAGCGCAACAGGAGACATGATTTCGGTTTTTAACACACAAAAACTGACACCTCCCTGCTATCATTCATCACCAAAAAACTGTCAATTTATCGGCTATAAAGTTACATTTTTTGCCGACAAGTGCTTTTTTATCATCAAAAAAAGACAAAAAGGCGTTATTGCTTTTTATCCTGGTCTTTAATGATTTCTTTCAAAACGGGTCTGATTTTAATTAATTTTTCTTTGGTCACGCCTGCATCCCTTGCATTTTGTAGCGCTTGCTTAGCCGCTTCGGGCTGCAATAAGGCTTCTTTTGATTCGATTAAGGTGGCATGAGCATTGGGGTTATCAGGGTCTTTGGTAAGTATACGCTCAGCAGTTTGGGCCGCGGTGCGGTAGTCGCCGAGGTTGCGACTAGAGACTGCCTTTTGCTCCAGGGCTTTTACATCATTGGGGTTAGATTTCAGGGTCTGCTCGGCCTTGATTTTTTTCAGCTCTTCTGCATTAACCTTTTGCTGGTATTCTTTTTTTAGTTCCGCCAATACCTCGCTTGGTACCTTCGGCGATGTTTTCACTTGCCCTTCCGTGCTATCTTTAATCGTATTTTGAATTCGTTCTATACTTTCAATTTCCTTACCCGCTTTTTCCAACATATCGGCTTTTACATAAGCCGTTGCACGTGCGGCACGGGCATCGAGGTTATTGGGTTGCTGGGCTAACAAATTGCTTAAGTCGGTGGCTGCTTCAGCAAACAGCCCCCGCTCGAGCAGTAGTACCCCTCTGTTGTTTCGGGCAAAGCCATAGTTGGGGTGTGTTTCCAATACCTCATTATAAGAAGCGATAGCCTTGTCGGTTTGTCCCAGCGACAGATAGGTATCGGCAAGTGCCATGCCTCGCAGCAAAACGCCGGCGGAGTCTTTCGGTTCTACCGAAGCGAGGAGTTTTGTGGCCAGTTCTTCGTTGTGCATTTCACGGGCGATAAGACCGAAGATAAGCCTCATGTTGGCCTCAACCTGTTCGGTCAGCACACCCTCTGTAGTGATGCTGGAAATTGACGAAAGGGTATCTACGTTGGCGCCTTCTGATATTTTTAATTTGGTAAACTTAAATTGTTCGCCTAGGTTTAAAAATTTAAACCTAGTAAGCACGATATCATTATTGTTTTTGGACTCGGTAGTACCCCATATGACCAATTGCGAGGCGCATTTATTGCCGAAGTTAGCGGCTTGCTTACCGCTTGACGGATATTTATTATTATCGTTTACGTCCAGGTCCAGGGTTCTGGCACTGGTTGGCATGCCGTATTGTTCGCTAAGAATACTCAGTCGTTGAATTATGCCCGTGTGAATTTTTGTAACCTTTTCGTCAAGCGGCTGGAAAGGCAATACGAGTACCTTAAAAGAGGCCTCCTCATCAAATTCGGGGCATTCGGGAATTCCCCCCATATCGATTACGGTGTCTTCAGGCGCTTCTTTATTAAGCAACAGAGCAATAGCCACAATACCGCCCACGAGTATGACAGGCAGCGCAACCCACCACCATTTGAATCGACGGGGGGCGTCTTCCCTGGGTACTTTACCGGTTTCGATGCCATCGATTATCCGCAGGGTTTGGTTGGTAATCTGGTTGTAGGCCAATTTAGCATTGTCAAAACTGACCAATCCACGCGATTCATCGCTTTGGGTTTTTTCCAGCGAAGATTTAGCGTGTAAAACCAGATTCCTGAAAGGTAGGAGTTCGGGGGTTTGCTGAATGCTATCTATAAGTAGCACTAAGGATTTTTCAATCTGCCCTTCGCTTACCAAACGCCTGGCTTCTGCAATAATTTGCGCTTTGTTCATATATTGAATGTTGTGCCTTTTACATTTGTTGTAGGTTGTAGGTTGTAGGTTGTAGGTTTGTCAGTTATCAGTTCATTTGTTGACCTACAACTTACAACCTATAACAGAGAACCTCTACCCCCCCTTCCCCAGTTCAACTGCGCGATGCAGGGCGGCCACGGCGCCGGTAACAATGTCCTGGTGCACTGCATTTTCGCGATAAGTGTGCAGCGCGGCCTCGGTGGTGCCGCCACGGGAGCAAACCTTGTCGATCCACTCTTCGCATGAGAGGTTCGACTTGCTGTACAACTCGATGGCCCCCCTGAATGTCTGGCTCACCAGCAGTTCGGCCTCCGATGGATTAAAGCCCATATTTGAAGCCGCCTGAATGAGCGCATTCATAAAATACCATACATAAGCCGGACCGCTGCCGCTAATAGCTGTAGCCGCATCTATAGCCGATTCATTTTCCACATATACCGTTTTACCTGTGGTGTTTAGCAAGTTTTGTACCATTACCAATTCGATACGCGTAACGTCATCAGAAGAAGTAAATGCCGTCATACCCATTCCTATCTGTGCGGGCAGGTTGGGCATGGCCCTGATGATCTTTTTCACCCCCAGGCCCGCAGCGATAGTCTGTATCTTAACGCCGGCCATGATAGAAAGGAACACTTGTTGGGGGTCAGTCATGGGTTTTATTTGTTCAAACAACGCCGGGGCGTCTTGTGGTTTTACAGCCAAAATGATCAAATCCGCCCTCTTCATACATTCCTCGGGGTGCAGATAGACCGTACCAATATCCATTTTAATCAAATCGGAGGTTTTATCGGTGGCTTTCTCCAATATCATCATATCTTCTTTGTTGGATATATGGGACCGGAGAAAACTCTCGGCATAGGTCATCCCCATATTACCCCCACCTATGATCAGTATTTTCATTTTCTATTTGTTTTTTAAACCCCAACTCACATTCGTAAATTGTATTCTTCTTTACAAACGCATAACATTGTAACTTTGAATACACTTATCGCCCTTGGTTTATTGGGCACATGGTTAAATTCATCTTAAAAGCCTCACATGAAAATCGAAGATGCAATTCAGCAAAAACGCTTTACCAGCGAATTCCATAAAGCGCATATCAATGTATTGTATACAGCTGCCTGTTTTAGCCAGCAAACTACAAAATTACTAAAGCCGTTTAATATCTCCTGGCAACAATTCAATATACTGCGTATTCTCCGAGGTATGCACCCGCAACCCGCCACCGTGAAAGAACTTGCAGCGCGGATGATCGATAAAATGTCAAATGCTTCCCGACTTGTTGAAAAACTCAAACAAAAAGGGCTGGTTGATCGCAACGCGTGTGAATACGACCGCCGCCGGGTTGATATAAGTATCACCGAAAAAGGCCATGAAGTACTTGCTTCCGCTATCGCACTCATCGACCAGGCTATTGACAAGGATATGCGCGCTATTTCTTTAGAAGAGGCTACCCTACTCAACAATATCCTCGATAAGCTTAGGCATTGAATCAAGATTTTATCCTAAATAAAAGTTAAAATTCAATGTACATACATCAATGTTTAAACTTCATTATACTTTTGTCTTCGCAATTAACTATTTAATCAACAAAAAGAAGACATAATGAACAAATTGATCGCTCTTGCAATCGGCGTTGTTGCCGTGGCGCTCAGCGCCTTTACCACCCCTGGCAAACCTGTCAGTGCCAATGTGGACACCAAATCGAGCTACATCAACTGGAAAGCTTACAAAGTGACCGGCCAACACGAAGGCCGCCTGCAGCTAAAAAATGGCAAGCTCAATTTCAAAGACAATATACTCACAGGAGGAAGCTTTGAAATTGACATGAACACGATTACTTGTACGGATATGACCGGCGGCGGCGCCGAAAAATTGGTAGGCCACCTGAAATCGGAAGATTTCTTCAACGTAGCTAACCACCCAATCGCCAAGTTTGAAACTACGCAGGTTGTTTCCCGCGGTACTCCCGGCGCATACAAATTGATAGGCAACCTTACAATCAAAGGAATTACAAAGTCTATCAAATTCAACGCCGATCTCAAGGAAGATGGCGGCAAGGTAACGGCTACAGCAAAAGTTACGGTTGACCGCGCTGATTTCGATATCCGTTTTGGATCAGGAAGCTTCTTCGACAACCTCGGCGATAAGACTATCTACGACGAATTTGATCTGAATGTGAATTTGGTAGCGAGTAAGTAAGTTTAGTGCATGCGCAGTTTAGCGGTTGGGTTTAGCGTTAGGGTTTAGATTTCTAAACATACAGCTAAACCCAATCGCTAAACCCAATCGCTAAACCTACCTTATCAGCGTCACATCTCCTTTTTCCTCAAATTCCTGGTTGCCAAGTTTAATCAAGGCGCGATAAATATAGACATCCGAAGGCGCCGGTTCTCCTTTATAATTACCATCCCAGCCTGCGTTATTGCCTTTTCCATCAAATACCAATTGTCCCCAGCGGTTATATACTCTCAGTTCTTCTATTACAAAATTGCGAGAGAAAAACACCCTGAATACATCGTTCCTGTCATCGCCATTGGGCGTAAACACATTGGGAATTCTATAATTAGCCGGCAACACCCGCACGGGGGTTTGATCGAAACGTTCGCATCCTTCGGGCGTAGTTACCACCACTTTATAAACAAATTCTTCTCCATCCGTCATTTCGCGGTCGATAATGGGTGCGATATGGCTGAAGGAGGGCGAAGTCGTTTGGCCGATCTCCACGTCGTTTTCATACCAGGTGTAGGTTAGTCCGGTTAAATCCGGCGGCACTACGTTGGCTGTGAGCAACAGCGTGTCAAATGATATGAGCGAATCATTGGGCGCTACTTCAATACTAACCGCAAATTCACTGCCCAACACATTCACAGTAAACGTTTCTGTTACAGTGCCGCAATTGGGGCCGTAGGTATACGTAAGTACCACATCCGTAGTTTCAGTTAACCCGGTCACGGTGATGGTCTGCCCTGGGATATCAGTGCCGTTCACCAGCCAGCTATAGGATTCCGTAACTCCATCCGGAGCGGTACCTTCGGCGGTGAGGGTCAGGGGGTCGCCTGCACAGATCACAACGTCGTCTACACTTACGGAAGCGTCGTTGACTACAAAAACGGTTGTTTGTGCCGATCTGGTAAAGCAACTATTGGTTGCACTAAGCGAATAAGTAGTCGTGGTGGACGGTGAAAACAGTTGCAAAGGATCGTCAGACATAAAGTTGGGCAAAGTGGGCGAAGTCCACAGGTATGACACCATTAATTCCGGGGTGGACAACAACAATGGATCTGTTGAATCTCCCTCGCAAATTTCAACGGTAGGCGGCACACTGATTACAGGAGGTAATATGACGTCTATACTAATAGAGGTACCGGTGGGACAATTACCCAGTTTTCCGGTAACCTGGTAGGTGATATCATTCCCGGGAGTAGCTATCGGATTTGGGCAATCCGTGCAGCTCAGCCCATCGGCAGGCTCCCACGATACTTCATCAATACCGGGGTCAAATACGGCATTGAGCTGAAGCGGGGAACCCTGGCACAAGGTGGTATCTCCCGGTATCAACATGACGGTAGGTATCGGCGTCACCTCCACAAGGACATAGGAGGTGTCGATGCATATTCCGTTTGTGGTAACCCGGAAGTAGTTAGTAGTCGTATCGGGTGTCACCACGAGGTTAAATAGCGTATCAGGCGATTGCTGGCCTTCGGTTGGGCGCCACAGGAAAGAAATATCCGGAAAATCGCTGGGTTCAAAGACCGGCGTAGTTAAGACTAACACTTCGCCTTCGCAGATATTGGTATCCAACGGCATAGCCGTAAGGTTAGACGGCAGAGAATCTACTAAAATGGTGATTTCAGCAGTTTTCAAACACCCCGGCACGGTCACTGTGGCGGTATAAGTCGTAATTGTTTGAGGTGTGGCAAAAACGCTGTTGCCCACATTCGTGTTCAGCGAACCGTTATTGGGCGTCCAGGTAGCCTGCACATTAGAAGGCGTAGTAGACGTTTGCAGATTTACGGTTGTACCCCGGCATATCAGCAGCGTATCCGGTTGAATAATATCAATTGCAATGGGCGTGATGGTCACATCAACGGTAGCTGTGACTACACAAGCGCCCCGTGTGGCTGTAAGCGTGTAAGTACCCGCCCCTTCCGGATACACCAGCGTATTGGGATTAGTAGGATCTTCTATGATAGCGGGGCCATCCCAAAGGTATGTCGTGTTGGGTTCCGGCACGGTTGTGCCCATCACCAGCGGCACGCCCTGGCAAATAGCCGTATCTGACGAAACAGCCAGCAAGGGGTTTGTATCCACGATCACGGTCACACTATCGAGAGAAGGGAGTGGACAACTGTTATTTGTTGCACTAAGATAATAGGTAGTTGTCTGTCCCGCCGAAACGGATGGGTTGGACAAAATAGAGGTAAAACCGCTGGGCACCGACGACCAGTTATATGAAACGCCTGCGATTGGAGGGCCGCCGAGGCTTACCGTCGTACCAGTACATACCTGTTGGTCCTCGCTTACCACTGCCTCGGGCGCCTGCTGGGGTAATACGGTAACAACCGTCGTATCGCTCAATACGCAGTTGGGGGCCGTGAGGGTAACGATCACGGGGTGATTTCCGGCAGAAACTGCGGTTACTGTCGGATTGGGGCAATCGTCGCAACTCAGGGCTACGCCTGCAGGAGTAGTCCAGGAGTAGGTGGCCAATGCCGGGTCAAAATCGGCGCCGGCAACTATGCCGAATTCTTCGCCTGTACATACCGTAATATCGGAGCCTGCCGTAACGTCAAATACAACTACTTCTACTTTGATGGTATCCGAATAGCATACGCTTTCGACGATGGCCTTGTAAGTAGTCGTTTCCGTAGGCGTAGCGATGGGATCGAAGCAGTCGTCGCAAGACAAGGTAGACAGGCCTTCAATCCATTCTATATTATTAACCGCGCTCGAAATAGCAATCTGAACCGATTGACCGATACAAACCGTGGTATCTCCTCCCTCCACAACGGTAGGTACGGGTATCAACACATCGGGGTCGGAAGGCGACCAGTCAATAGAAATACCGCCGTTGATGATCTGGTTGCCCCAGTCGTTGGACAACACCACGTATACTTCTCCTTCCTGAGCTGCAATGGTACTCACAAAGTCGTCGCCACCTGCACCGGGAAAACCACCGCAGTCCCAGGTATCGGTAACGGGAGTGCCCAATACCGGATGGATATCGGCGAGGCCGGTAGGATCGCCGCCGGCAGCCCAGGAGCTTCTGATTGGTTGGTTGTTTGTCACAAAATTGATAACCGTCAGCGGCGTTTCGCACACCTGCTGCTGGGTAAACGGCCCCCAAACACTAAAGTCTATATCGGAGGGCACGTCGGCGCTTTCGAGGATAAACCCGAAAGGCCCATCTGCTTGTGCCTGCACGGTAAACCAATAAAAATTGGGTTGAACGCCCACGCCCAGCCAGCAGCCGTCGTTGGCGCCGTTGGGTACGTCGATATCCTGGAAACCCTGTTCAAAGAAAAAGATAGACGGTACGCCGCCTTCTTCCACACAGCCGTTGAGCGGATTACATAATGCCGAAGCCAAACCCGGAGATAATTGGCAATCTGTTTCCTGTACCAAAATATTAAAGTCGGTACACCCGCCGGCATTGTCTACAACAATGTAATAAGTGCCGGCCAATTGGAGGTTGGCCGCATTAATGATGCCGGTTGTACTTTGCGCCACACAGAGCGTATTGGGGTCGTCGGCAGGACCGTTGAGAATTAACACGCCTGTGCCTGCATTGGCATTGGAGATCGTAACCGCTATACAAATATCTCCGGGAGATTCGTAGGCAAATACGTATTCAGGGCCATTAAGGAAGGCGTCGTTGCCGCAGGGGCTGCTTCCGAAGTTAGCTGCGTCGTCGCAAGTGCTGAAAGGAAGATTAAACGGCAGTGAATTAATCACCGTGGGGTTGTCGATACTTGAGCCGTCGCAGGCGACGGGTGAGCAGGCCCACTCCAGTTCGAAGCCCGCGTCCTGCACCGAACCGTCAGAAGTAAATTGCACGGTCACACATCCGGAGCTGGCCTGGATGATAAAAGGCTGGCCGTTTCCAAAGCCTGTCAAACCGGAGATAATCGGGTCGTTGACATCATCGCCGGCATAAAAGATTAAGTCTTCAAAACCGGGCTCCATTTGGAAATCGAGCACGGTGATTTCGATACATTGGTGAATGTCGTTGGGACAGATCGTAAACGTATGGTTTTCGCCCGGGCCGTAGTCGCCGTCGGGCCCTCCGGAGTCGTAGAGGGTGCCGAAACAAGCCGTCGTACTGGGTTCATCTCCAATATTGACAGCGGGCACGTATTCGTCTACGCAAAGCGTAAAGTCGCCTGAGTTAGGGCTGGCGGATGCCGAATAATCGTTAACGCGAATAAAATACTGTTCATTGGGCGTAAGACCCAAAATATCCAGTTCAATTTGCGTGCTTCCGTTTGGCGCCGAAATACAGGCCAATTCGGCTAAGCCGTCTACTGTGCAATCACCCCGATAAATCGCTATCTGGGGGTTTTGGATTGGATCGCCGTTGGGGCCCGTGGGTACGCCCACGAGCGTGATCGTGATATCAATAATAGTATCGACCGTAGTAAAGGCGAACCAGACATCTCGCTGGGTATTTCCGCCATTGAAACACGAAGGGTTATTGCCAAAACCGATATCGGAAGCCGTAGCATCTACGTTAGTAAAGATAGTGGGCGGGCAAGCGGGAAGAATACCCAGGTTAATTAAACCGCCACAATCGTCGTTAATAGGTTGTGCAATTGCTAGTGTTCCAAAAAGCGTAAAAAAAATTCCGTAGAAAAGTGATCTCATTCTGATGCGTTTCGTTTGAGATGAAAGAGTATTGATCAAAATTAAACAAAATTTGGGATTTGAACCCCTCAGGTCATTATAATGCTATGAAAGAAGTATTTTTATTGCTGGGCAGTAATGTAGGCGACACAATCCGCCATCTGGATACCGCCCGGCAGTTTTTGTTGGAGGAAATAGGCGCGCTTTCGCGTTTATCTTCCTTGTACCGCACAAAGGCCTGGGGAATTACCGATCAGCCCGATTTTCTAAACCAGGTTGTCGCGTTGATAAGCCCTTACCCACCTGTTGAAGTACTCGATCGCATACTTTCGATTGAAAAAAAAATGGGTCGTCACCGGCTTGTTAAATGGGGGGAGAGAATAATCGACATTGATATTTTGTATTACAATCATCAAATAGTGGATTATCAAAATCTAAAAATTCCTCATCCTCTTTTACAGGTGCGCAATTTTGCTTTGGTCCCCCTGGTTGAGATTGCTCCTGACTTCGTTCACCCTGTTTTTTTGCGGTCCAATGCAGAGCTTTTAGCCAAAAGCACCGATCCCCTTGAAGTAGAAAAATGGGGTTAACCTACTACTTCCGTTTTTCCTTCGTCAACCTGTATAAGTGCCGCCGCTAGCTTACGCGTTTCAAACGGCGCATTTTTCCACCAGGCGGCCGACCACACGGGCATCGTTTTTACGCGAAGTTCTTCGAGCCGGGTGCGTTGTTCCAACTCCCAAACGTGATCCGTACAAGGCGCCTGGGCAAAAAAACCGTCGGGCTGCAGATAACAGGCTTCTCCATTATCGTTTTTGGGTTGAACCAGCAGGGGAAAGCGCCATTCGCCCATAGGCACATCAAGCCTGAGCCTGCCGGATTCGATATAGGCCTCCAGTCTGAGTGCCAGTTCGGAGGCAAACACCGAAGTATGATGTTGTTTTTCAATGCCGATACCTTTTCTCAATCCCGCCACCACTTCATCCTGTTTTTTTGCTTGAGATTGTTGCACATACACAGCGTAGTGATAATAATTGCTCAACAAATACAAAGCCTGTAATGGTGGAGTATGCGACCAATCTGCCAACAAAACCTCTGGAATAGAATTGAGTAGATACAAGGATTTGATGGGGCGGCTCATGAGCAGGTATAAACGTCTGAGGCCTTTTTCGCCCTCGAAATAGTCTTTACAACCTTCTATTTGGCCTTCCAGGCCGGTAATGCCGAAGGTACCTGAAAAAAACAAGATATCTGGATGAATGCCCGGCATTTCGTCAATTGTATACACATGAAGGCCGTTGCGTTCCAATTGTTGAATCTTCTCGACTCCTGGTAAACGCCTGAGTTTAATTTGCAGCAGATAGTCGGCTATGAGGTTGCGCTGGCCGGTTGTGCAACACACGATCCCCACGGAAGGATAAGTCCGCTGCGGGGTAGGTTGAATATCATTCAGTAATTGGATGAGTCGTTGGGCTTCAGCTGCATTTGTCTGGGTTTGGGGGTCGTAGCGCCCCTCCACTTGTTCGAAGCGCAATTGAAACGCGTTTAATGCCGAAGCTCCCCATTGGGTATTGGGGTCGAGCAGAGGGGTTAAATCGCCGGGGCGCCAGTGGTGGCAAATCTCCAGTCTGGTTTCCCGTATTTTAGCCCTGCGCATGGCTGTTGGCAAGGCAAGGAGCAGGTTTTCATCTATGAGTTGGGTATGTGCCAATACAACCGTTTGCTTTGCCATACTCAAAAGCGGAGTTATAGCTCCCGAATTCAACATATGTCCTTCTTCCACGATCATCAGGTCGAAATGAGCCTCATCTGCCGGCAGGATTTGCGAAGCCAGTTGGGGAGTAGTGAGCCACACCGGCAGCAGATCGGTGACGGCTTCAATTCCATTGCCCATGAGCGCTGCAAGGCTCATCCCCGAAGATGATTCTATGTTTCGGCGTCCGAACAACTGTTCATATTGATTTCGCCCGGCCCTTTTTGCAGCCCGCAAAGCCTCCTCTTTCTTACCTTGCCAGCGGTGCAATATTTGAGCCGGGAGCATATCCCTAACGGCTTTGATGGCGCCTACACATATTTTGGTATCAAAATCTTTTAATGGCAGGGCAGCGTCATAAGATTTTGCCAGACAATTATTTAGATACCAGCTTTCAAAAGCGCTTACCCAATCGGGGGGGCGCACTTTGGCCAGTGCTCTGACCACCCTGCGGGCGTTTTCGGGTAGTTGGAACCAGTTGCGCTGCCAATCGTAAAAAACGTCGTAGTCGCGCAAATTAAGCCGCGTCACTTCCAATTGGTCGATGGTATCTTCCAGGTATTTTTGCTGGCGCGAAACGGTCAGCATCTTGTTTTCAAAAGGCAACTGGTATAACCCGGATTCGTTTAGTTCTTCTACCAGGGCCGTCAGGCTGTCTTCAATGACCAGCACCTTGTCGTGTCCATCCACATTTGGATTAACCGTTTTGTGGTTGAGTCTGAGAAGTTCTTCCTGCACGATCGACGGTAGTTCTTTCCTCCATTGCCGCAGGGCGCCTTCAAAACCCTCCAGTATTTTTTCCAATTGCTTGACCGGGCTGCTTTCATCCCAGGAAGGGAAAGTAAAATCTATATATTTATAGGCTGAAAAAGTCGTTTTCAATTCTTTATACAGCCCCGCAACCGATTTTCTGGCCTGCCTGATCTCTTTGTATTTGTCAGAAAACAAACTACGCAGCCCCGACCATGCCGGGCTTCCATAGGCAAATACTTCGCCGAACCTGCTAATATGGTCGCGAATGGCATCGTGAATCTGTTCGTTGTGTTCTTGCAAAGCAGCATAATATTGCTCATAGTGATTCATCAACTGATCGCCATATGCATTGTAAGTGGCGATATATTCCAACTGCAGTTGCTGGGCTTTGGCAATAAATTCCTCCTGCTTTTGCTGAATAAACTCGAGACCTTCTTCTTTAGATTTGTGAATAAAAATACCTGCATTCAGGTTTCGCAAAGGGTGGTTGAGCGTATTAATTCGCTGGAAAAGCGGATAACAGTTGTTCACCGCATTTTTTACCGATACATATTCCTCATAATGAAAAGCAAAGTCTTGCGGGTTAAGTTGACTGCTGAGCAATTCTTTGCCTTCTCTTCGAGTAGCCGACAAAAAGAGACCTACCGTCTCCGACCAATCGTAGGCGCCAAATACCTTTTTGCGTACCGACTGGTAGCGTTGATCCAGCCTTCCTTTTTCCCTCAGCGCTTTGTCTACTTGCCGGCGAAAAGCCGCGGCATCAAAAGCAGGCAAAGTGGTTGCTTCGGTTTTTGCCAGTGTTTTTATAGTTTCCAGCAATACCGTTTTGTCAATTACCGCATCTCTGAACAGCCATTGCAAGCGTTCAAGGCCTAGAGCCACCAACTGGTCCTGTATGCTTTTCAGAGCCGTCATGCTTTGCGACACCACCAGGCATTTGCCCCCATTACTCAGCGTGCTGGTAAGTAAATGCAGAGCTAAATGGCTTTTTCCCGACCCCGAGATACCCGTCACCAGCAGGGGGCCTCCCTGTTGTACCGCTTCAACCGCAGTGGCTTGCCAGGGATCCAATACAGATACGCCAAACGGATGGTCTCCAACAGGCGCAGCAGATAATTTGGCAGCCTCCTGCCAGGCAGAAGGATCGGCTTCTTCTGTGATAGTGGGAAAAACACCTACTACCCCCGACCAATAAATAGCGTCCTGCTGCCGGTTTTCAAGCAGCGTTTTGCGGTTGGGACAAGGCATTATTGAGGCGCTCTGGCTGGGATTATTGATATTTAGATGTGTAGCAAGCTTATCGCAAAAAGCAGCTAAAGCTCCCGAAGTCATCGCTTCGGGTTGCACCAATGAAAACCACTCCGAATCATCCTCCCAGCCGCACTGCGCTTTTAACCAATGCAGCAAGGGTTTATTTACCGTCGGCAGGTAGTCGGGGGAATAACTCAGCCACCAGTGGTTAGCGGTTTGGGGGTCGGGCTCCAACTGTACGGGCCAGATTACCAGGGGCGCGGTACAGATGCCGGCTTCGCTATGCAATACCAGAAACGGGTATGCAAATCCCAACGTTTTAACCCCTTGCAGGCGTTCGGCGTTGCGGTATTCAAAAAACAAGGATTTCAGCGTTTCTTGGATATCATGCGAAGCACTGATTTCCAAGCGCAAGGCCCGCCGGTGGAGCAAATCGTCGAGCCAGGAATAAGCCCAAAAAGCGCCTTCGGCAGAACCCTGAAGTTGGGTGATATCTAAATAGGGCCCTTCCTGCACCAGTGTTTGCAAGTAGGGGGATAACCGGCTATCTGATGGCGTTTGTTGCGGGTTCATCATTAGATGTCGTTTTTGAATGCGGTGGCATGCCTATGCCCGGTCATCTGGGGGCATTCGTTTTTGTAGTGTCCATGATAGCGCCACTTACCTGCTCGCCATTATTATACAAGTACTCCAGCGTAATTTTTCCTTCGGGATTGTAAAACCGGTAGGGGCCGTCCAGTTTCCCATTTTTATAGTTAATCTCCTTTTTGATTTTGCCGTCCCGCAGTTCGAATTCGCGATAGACGCCGTGTAATTTGCCGTCTTGATAAGTGGCATCGATAAGTGGTCGGCTGAAGCTGTATTGGGTCCAGTTGCCGTGCAACATATCATCTTTATAAAAAGCTTTCAGTTTGATTTGGCCGTTTGGGCCCAATTCGAGATAGGGACCGTTTTGCACACCGTCTACGTAAGTTTCGATGCGGGTAGGAAAAGTAGAATTCAGGCCTTCATAATGAAGCCAGGCGCCCGATTTACGTCCGTTTACGATCACGCCTTCTTCCACGGTTTTCCCGTTACTGTCCAGTTTTACTGCACGCCTGGCGCCGCTCACACTCTTGATATCCTCCAGTTGATATGCTTTCCACTCGGCAGGAAGTTCCTGCGTTTTTTCTTGGTTGCAGGCAAAAAGTGCCGTTAACAATAAACCTCCCAACAGGCTAAAACGTATTTGCATAAGAAATTCGGTTTTACAATAAATTTGCGTAAAGCTAAGGAATGATCGACAGCACACACAATAATGCTAGGGTTGGAGTCAAAAAAAATCATACAGATGTTTATTTTTGCATCCCGATATTCAAATTAACACCTAAGCGATGGATATCCTGATTCAGCATCTCAACAAAAGTTACGGCCCGCAGAAAGCCGTAGACGATATCTCGTTTGAAGTTAAAACCGGAGAGATCCTGGGTTTTCTGGGCCCCAACGGCGCCGGAAAGACCACGACCATGAAAATGATCACCGGTTATTTGCCTATGGATCTGGGCGACGTGCTCATCGGCGGCCAGTCGGTAAAAACCGGCGCGCTAAAAAAGCAAATCGGTTATTTGCCCGAAAATAACCCATTATACCTCGATATGCCCGTGATGGATTATCTAGCTTTTTGCGCGGCTATTCAGGGTGTGCCCCATAGCGCCATTGCAAACCGGGTGCTCGACATGGTGCAGGTATGCGGATTGGGCGCCGAAAAACACAAGCGCATCCGCGAATTGTCGAAAGGATACCGGCAACGGGTGGGTTTGGCGCAGGCCATGATTCACGACCCGGCCGTGTTGATACTCGACGAACCTACCACGGGCCTCGACCCCAACCAAATCGTAGAAATCCGGGAACTCATCCGCAAATTGGGACAGGAAAAAACGGTGATTCTCAGCACTCATATCCTTCCCGAAGTAGAAGCAACCTGCGATCGCATTTTGATTATCAACAAAGGGAAAATAGTAGCTGACGGCGCTCCCGCCACCTTGCGCAAACAAGCACAAGGCCGGCAGGTATTACAGATCAGGCTTGAAGACGCCGGCGTGGAAGACGCCCGGCAAGCCTTGGCCAATCTGCCCGGCGTATCTGCCGTGGAGATCAGCAATCCCAGCGAATTGCGATTCGACGTGCAGAGTCATCCCGAGCACTTATCCAATCGCGAAATATTCGAATTGTGCGTGCAGCGCAAATGGATATTGGCCGAGATGATACCGCTGGAGACCAAACTCGAAGACGTCTTCCGCGACCTGACCGTAAACTAGTCTTAACGATAAAAAACGATAGCGATGAAACCTGCATGGATCATTGCCAAAAGAGAGCTCAACGCTTATTTCGACTCGCTGATAGCCTATTTTATCATAGTCTTGTTTCTGGCTTTCAGCGGCTTTTTTACCTGGCTTGCCGGCAACGGCGATATTTTCTTCCGCAAGCAGGCCGATCTCAACGTTTTTTTCGGGGTGGCCAAATGGACCCTCTTTTTCTTCATCCCGGCGCTCACCATGCGCCAATTAGCCGAAGAAAAGAAAACGGGTACTATTGAGTTATTGCTCACCAAAGCCGTTACGGACCGCCAGGTTGTCCTCGGCAAGTTTTTGTCGTGTTTTCTGATGGTCGCTATTACGCTTGCGCTCACCCTACCCTACTACATCACCATAACTTACCTGGGCAAGGTAGATCACGGCGCTATTTGGAGCGGTTATCTGGGTTTATTACTGCTTAGCGCGGCCTATATCAGTATCGGCTTGTTTGCCAGCAGTATTACCAGCAATCAGATCGTGGCTTTTTTGCTTGCCTTGTCTATCGGCATTTTCTTTCAGTTTTTGTTTGAAGTAATTGCCGGCGGAATGACCGGCTTTATCGGAGAGCTGTTTAGTACGCTGAGCTTGTCGATGCATTTTGAATCGATTTCAAGAGGCGTCATTGACTCCAAAGACCTCATCTATTTTTTGTCAATTGTCGTGCTGGGATTGTATTTATCAGAAATCAGTATTTCAAAAAGATAGTAACGCACTATGAAAAATACGGCTTTATCTATCGCATTGCTCGCAGCCATATTGTTGCTGCTCAATATTTTAAGTAATAAATTTTTCCTGCGCGCCGACCTCACCGAGGGCCGCCAATACACGCTGTCGCGGGCTACAAAAGACATTCTAAAAAATCTCGACGAGCCCGTTACGATTACCGCCTATTTTTCTGACGACCTGCCCCCCGACGTGGCCAAAACCAGAAGGGATTTTCAGGACATGCTCGTAGAATACGCCAACATCTCGAAAGGCGATGTGCGGTTTGAATTCATCAGCCCCGAGGACGATGCCCAAAAAAAAGAAGCCACCGATCAGGGTATCCAGCCGCTGATGATCAACGTACGGGAGAAAGACCAGGTCAAACAACAACAAGCTTATATGGGCGCTCTCGTACGTATGGGCGACCGGCAGGAACCCATTCCATTTATACAGCCCGAAATGGCAATGGAATACGCCTTGTCAACCAGTATCAAAAAACTATCGGTTAAAGACAAACCTGTTATAGGTTTTCTACAAGGGCACGGCGAAGCTGCGCTCAATGAAATGGGGCAGGTATACGAGCAACTCAGCATATTATACACTGTAGCGCCGGTTTCGGCCGATTCGGCCATTAACCCCAGTATTCGCGCAGTAGCCGTAATAGCTCCCCGCGATTCTTTCCCCCCCGCGCATTTGCAGCAATTGGATGCCTATCTGTCACAAGGAGGCAAACTGGTGCTGGCAGTCAACGCGGTAAATGGAGATCTTAGTGCCGGGCAGGGCGCCCCGGTCAGCACAGGCCTCGAAAGCTGGCTGGCGGCAAAAGGCGTAAAAATAGAACCCGGTTTTCTTATCGACGCCCAATGCGGAAGCGTAACACTGCAACAGCAGCAGGGGTTTTTCATGATCAATACCCCAGTACAATTTCCTTTTTTGCCGCTCATCAGCGATTTCAGGGAACACCCGGCTGTAAAAGGCCTCGAACAAGTGATGATGCCTTTTGCCAGCCCTATCAGCTTTGTGGGAGGCAACCGGGGTATTAGCTTTACCCCCATCGCTTTTAGTTCAGCCCGGTCGGGTATAGTAAATGCCCCAACAATATTCGATGTGCAGAAAAAATGGACTACTGCCGATTTTCCGCTTGGCGGCATGGCCGTTGGAGGTGTGCTCGAAGGTAATCTGGCTGGAAATACGCCGTCAAAACTCGTCGTTTTCGGTGACGGAGATTTTGCCGTCAGCGGCCAGAACCGCGTGCAGCCCGACAATGTTAGCTTGTTGGTCAATAGCATCGATTGGCTTTCCGACGACACCGGGCTCATTGAATTGCGCACCAAAGGCGTGGCCAGCCGCCCCATTGACCCGTCTTACCTGGGCGATGAAGCAAAAGGCACCCGCAATATGCTCAAAGCGGTTAACGTCGGATTGCCCATTCTGTTGGCTTTGCTCTACGGTTTATTCAACGCGCAACGCCAACGGGCCATTCGGAATCGCCGCATGGCTTGATATGGGGTTACCATCCTTTACTGCGCAGGGCATCCGCCACGACTTGTGGCAATTCAAAATTAGTAGAAGCAGAATGTTGAACGCTTACCAGCGGGGCATCCCAGGTAGCCGCCATGGTTGCCCACACGTGGTAGTTACCCGAGTTGTCGCGTTCGCAGTATACCCCCAGGGGCATATGACAGCCCCCTTCCATTAGTTGAAGAATTTTTCGTTCAATATTGGTGACCGCCGCCACATCCGGATGGTGAATGCGCTGGAGGGCGCGCCGTACCTCTGTGTCGTCGCGCCTTGTTTGGTAAGCCAGAACGCCTTGCGCCGGCGCGGGCACAAACTCGCGTACATTAAACCTGATCACCTGCAAATCGCTCAAATCGGTTGCCAGCCGGGTTAGTCCGGCAGCGGCCAGCACAATAGCGTCAAAATCGCCGTTGCGAAGTTTTTGCAGCCTCGTCGGCACATTACCCCGGATATCAGCCAAATGCAAATCGGGTCTGAAATGAAGCAACTGCGCCTTCCGGCGGGCTGAGGAAGTACCCACCACCGCGCCCTGGCGCAATTGCGACAAATGGGGCGTAGATGCTATCGATCGGGGTAACAGCAGCCAATCGGCGGGGTCTTCGCGATAAGAAACGGCTGTAATAGCGAGTCCGTCGGGTGTATCAGTAGGCAAATCTTTCATCGAATGCACTGCCATATCAATTTCACCGTGCAGCAGGGCATCTTCGAGTTCTTTAGTAAAAAAACCCTTGCCTTCGATCTTGTCGAAGCTGAGATCCTGGATCTTATCGCCCTTCGTTTTGAGAATAACGAGATCGCTGGTAAATCCCAAAGCGGCTAAAGCAGTCTGTACATGGCGTGCCTGCCACAAAGCCAGATCGCTGCCACGGGTACCGATGCGTATATTGTGTGTCAAAGTATGCGCTTTTTGCGGGCAAAGATAGTTCTTAGCCAATCTACCATTCAACTTTTTTTTTCTACCTTTGCCGCATGCAACTGTCAGCGAGAGAATTAGCCGCATTACTAAACGGTTCGATAGAGGGAGACCCTGATGTCAAAGTAAATCGCCCCAGTAAAATCGAGGAAGGGGGTGAGGGTTCTATTTCCTTTTTGGGCAATCCTAAATACGAAGATTACGTATACCAAAGCACTGCTTCCGTACTTCTGGTCAATCGTTCTTTTACCCCCCGCCATTCAGTCAAGGCCACGTTGATTCGAGTTGATGACGTGTATGCATCAGTAGCCGTTCTGCTGGAACAATTCGGCAAAGCTACAACCCGCAACACCGGTATTTCCAGCCAGGCTTTCATACACCCCTCCGCCGTGTTGGCCGATGAGGTGACAATTGAGTCATTTGCCGTAGTGGAAGCCAACGCACGCATCGGCAAGGGCAGTTATATCGGCCCCCAGGTATATATAGGTCAGGATGTGCAGGTGGGCAACAATACCATCATATACGCAGGCGTACGCCTCATGCAAAAAACGGAGATAGGAGACAACTGCATCATACACCCCAATGTGGTGATCGGAAGTGATGGTTTTGGTTTTGCCCCCAACACCGAGGGTATTTACCAAAAGATCCAACACGTAGGCAATGTAGTTATCGAAGACAATGTGGAAATAGGCGCCAATACCACCGTTGACCGGGCTACCATGGGCTCTACCATTATCAGGCAGGGCGCCAAGCTCGATAATTTAATTCAGGTGGGTCATAACGTAGAAATTGGCGAAAATACTGTGATCGCGGCACTTGTCGGTATTGCGGGAAGCACGAAAATAGGCAAATCCTGCCGCATAGGCGGGCAGGTAGGCTTTGCAGGGCACCTCAGTGTGGCTGACGGCACGCAAATTGGCGGCCAAACCGGTGTCATGTCAACCATCAAAACCCCTAATGCTAACTGGGTGGGAACGCCGGCTATTCCCTATAAAGATTATTTTCGGTCTTTCGCCCTATTCAGGCAATTACCTGAAATATACCAACGCTTGAATGAACTTGAAGCCTTGCTGCGTCAACAATCGAATTCAACCGACACTTCTTCGCCCACCCCTCCCAATAACTGAGACCAAAACTACCTGAATAACAATCTATTGCAATAGCCTATCTGCTGCATCTTTCAAAATAACTAAAAAACCTATCTTTGCACCATTATTTCTCAGTCGTTAAAATATGAAGCAACAGACGATTCAACACCCGGTTACCCTGAAAGGCGTAGGTCTACATACAGGCAATACGGTTACACTTACTTTTCATCCGGCTCCAGCAGATCATGGCATCAAATTTCAGCGAATTGATCTTAAAGACCACCCCGTGCTTAGCGCTGACGTAAGCCGGGTTGTAAATACACAAAGAGGAACTACTATCAAACTTGGAGAAGCCCAGGTTAGTACAATCGAACACGTATTATCTGCCCTCGCCGGTTTGCGCATCGACAACGTACTGATTTCGCTCGACGGCCCCGAAGTACCTATCCTCGATGGAAGCGCTATGCCCTTTGTATCTGCTTTGCGCAAAGCAGGGATTGAACAATTGGAAGTCGACCGCGATTTTTTCGAAATAGAAACACCGATTACCTACCGCGACGAAGCTACCGGCACCGAATTGGTGGCCATGCCCGCCGATGATTTTGAAGTGATCACCATGATCGATTTCAACTCAGACGTTTTGGGACAGCAATTTGCTTCGCTACGCAACCTGGACGATTACGAAAAAGAAATCGCTCCGTGCCGCACTTTTGTTTTTCTTCACGAATTGGAATATCTTTTTAGCCAAAACCTGATTAAGGGCGGCGACCTGGATAATGCCATCGTGATCGTCGACCGGGTGATGAAACAACCCGAACTGGACGATCTGGCCAAAAAACTCAACAAACCTAGCGTAAAGGTTGACAAAGAAGGCATCTTAAATACCGTAAAACTACATTTCAGCAACGAACCCGCCCGGCATAAACTACTGGATGTGATTGGCGATTTGTCGCTATTGGGCAAACCCATCAAAGGCAAGATCGTGGCTACCAAACCCGGCCACAAAGCCAACGTGGAATTCACCAAATTGCTGAAGAAATACTACCAGGAACAACGCAAACTGAAGGGCAAACCCAAATACGACCCCGATCAGGAACCCCTCTTCGACAGTGTGCAAATAGCCCAATGGCTGCCACACCGCTATCCCTTTTTGCTGGTGGATAAAATCATCGAAATGTCGGATCACCACGTAGTAGGGGTAAAAAATGTAAGCTTCAACGAATATTTTTTCCAGGGGCACTTTCCCAACAATCCAGTGATGCCTGGCGTATTACAAATAGAAGCCATGGCACAAACGGGAGGCATTTTGGCGCTGTCAACCGTAGATGATCCGGGGAATTGGGACACTTATTTCCTCAAAATTGAAAATGCCAAATTCAAACAGAAAATACTGCCCGGTGATACCGTACTGTTTAAACTTGAACTAATGGCGCCCATTCGCAGGGGTATTTGTCAAATGCAGGCAACTGCATACGTCGGAAATAAAATTGTTTCAGAGGCTGAGTTAACTGCTCAAATCGTTAAGCGTTCCTAAAATGAATCACGCGAATCCACAATACTATATACATCCGGATGCCATAATAGGCAATGACGTCACCGTTAGCCCGTTTTCCTACATTGATAAAAATGTAGAGATCGGCGACGGTACCTGGATCGGCCCCAACGTGACGATATTTGAAGGCGCCAGGATCGGCAAAAATTGCCGCATTTTTCCCGGCGCGGTGATTTCAGGTATTCCCCAGGATCTCAAATTTATGGGCGAATCTACTACGGCTGAAATTGGCGACAATACGACTATCCGCGAATACGTGACCGTAAACCGAGGCACTTCGGCTGCAAACAAAACGGTGGTGGGCAGCAATTGTCTGCTGATGGCCTATGTGCATGTGGCCCACGATTGTCAGCTGGGCAACCACGTGATCCTGGCTAACAATGTCAATCTCGCCGGCCACGTCATTGTAGAAGACTGGGCGATACTGGAAGGACTTGTGGCCGCACAGCAATTTGTGCGGGTGGGCGAACACAGCTTTATAGCCGGCGGTTCGTTGGTTCGCACCAACGTACCGCCTTTTATTCGCGCCGCCCGAGAACCCCTCTCCTACATCGGGGTGAATAAAGTAGGCCTTGCGCGTCGCGGGTTTTCAGACAAACAAATTGAACTTATCAGGGATATTTACCGGATTATATTTGTAAAAGGCCACAATATCAGTACCGCACTCGAAAAGGTGGAAACCGAATTCGACCAATCTCCCGAACGGGAAGAAATCCTGTCTTTTATCCGCAATTCGGCCGAAGGTAGAGTAAAAGGCGTGATCAAAGGGTTCGGCCATATGAATGGCAATACGGTGTATGAAGATTGAACTGACAGGTGCAGCCAAACGCTACCGCAGAGAATGGGTGCTGCGGGAGGTGAACCTTCTTTTAGCTGTAAATACGTCTTACGCTGTGGTAGGCCCAAATGGCGCCGGTAAATCCACGCTTCTCCGCATGATATCCGGTTATTTAACGCCGTCTAAAGGCAAAATCTCTTTTGATTACCAAAATCAGCCCTTACCCGTTTCGGAAGTATACCGCTATCTGTCGTATGCCGCTCCTTACATGGATCTGATAGAAGAATTTACATTAGAAGAAGCGCTGGCGTTTCAACAAGGCTTCAAACCCTATGTCGCCAACCTGCATCCTAAAGAAATTCTGAGCCATGTACTCGATATGCATAAGCAACGCCATAAACCCATCCGCCATTTTTCTTCGGGCATGAAACAACGCCTCAAATTAGCGCTGGCTGTTTGTGCAGATACGCCTATTCTGCTACTCGACGAGCCCACTACCAACCTCGACCGGCAGGGCGCCGCCTGGTATAATTCGCTGCTTTCAACTTATCATTCTGATAGAGTGGTTGTTATAGCGTCCAATGTAGAAGAAGATGTAGCCTTCTGCACGCAAAGAATTGAAATCCAAAAATTCAAGTAAGCGCTTCTACTAAAAAATCATTGAACGGCCTTGCAGCCTGAAAATAATTCGTTACCCTTTGCACGCTATCGGGCGTGATGGCATTTTCAGCGGGCAACTCCGCCATGTAGTAAAATTGCTTATTGGCGATGAGCGGTATTTCTTTTTCCGCATCTCTGAATTCAACGGGTAGAATCTTGTTGCGCTCGCCGCGCAACTCGCCGTATTTCTCTACAAATTCGGGAGCTTGAACCAGGCCTTGAAACTTGTCGGGCTCTGCCATTATATGCCGGCGGACTTTTTCCAAAGCAGGTTTTTCCAAAAAATAGGCGCCGCCGCCCAGCATAAGCATGCCGCTTTCCAGATGCACATAGAAACCGGGATACTCCATTTGTTTGCGCCCGTATGGAGAGATGACCGCTGCCATGTGTTCTTTGTAGGGGCGTTTATCCTGTGAAAAACGGGTATCCCTGTATATTCTGAAAATCGCATCCTGGGGTTTGATCATGATGGCGGGGTCGATGGCATGAAAAGCCTGGATGAGCTCCCCTATCCACTGTTCAAACGGCTTCTTCAAGTCTTTTTCAAACCGCGATTTGTGGCTTGTAAACCAGTCTTTGTTGTTGTTGTTCGATAGGTCGCGCAGAAAATCCAGCGCAGATTGAGTTAAGGCGCCCATGGTTAAGATCCGTTGTTTTTTAATTTTCTGGCCGACCGCTTAAATCCGGCCAAAAAATCGCTGAAGGAATCAAATTCTTTGCGGTAGCTCAAGCCAGTACCCACTTCCAGGCGTCTGCCTCCGCCGATATCCGGCTGCAAACGCTGGTACAAACGCAGTTTCAGGGTACGGTTGGTATTGAGTACGTATTCTATGACGACGTCATTGCCAATAAAGGTGCCATTAGCCTCCGGAGTAGCGCGAATACTGCTGCCAAAATCGACGTTGCCGCCCACCTGTATAGATAAGCGGTCGTTGAGGAAATTCTGGCTGATGGTAACTTGGAACTCATCGCCGCCGGTAAAATCCTGGCCTTCCCCCAGATTGACATTCCGGTATTGGTTGTAGGCAATGTCGAAATCCAGTCCCGACAATACGCTTTCTTCGCCCAAGGCCTCCGATAATAATTCGGTGACGAGGAGGGACAACTGGTTGGATACAAATTCGCTTACGGTATTATAGATGATATCCGTGCCTTGGAATGACAAGTCGGCAGGCAAAAATTGGCCGATGATAATAAGGCCGAATACTTGTCTGTTGAGTTCGTTTTGGTCTTGCTTGAGCAAGCGCAATTTGTTTTCCGTATAGGTTTGGAGTTGGCCGGTGAGCGCCGGAAAAGTAATATCAAAACTAATCTGGGGGCGCAGTAATTCGCCTTGTAATTCGAGCAACAGGACTACGTTGGTCGACTTGCTGGCGTCGTTTTTGATAGAAGCTTCTGCATTGATGAGGTATTCCTGTATAAAATTGGCCATTGATGTCTTAAGGTCTTTATATTCGGCTTCCAGGTGTATTTGTGCGCCAAAGGGGTCGCCCGACCATTGAATAACTCCTCCGGGTTTTATGCGAAAATCTTTATTGACCACATTGTAAAGGGTAAACAAGTAGTTGCCCCTGGAAATTGTATAATCGCCATACATCTGAAAATCCCCCCCGCGTGGCACCAGGATGCGAATATTTCCACGCCCGGAACCTCTGATGATATCGCCGGTTTGCTCGTTGAATACCAATTCCATTTGGGCTTCTTCACGGATAGACAGGTCCATTTCCAAATCGACACCCTCCAGTGAAGCCCGTTTTTCGGCTTGATCCTGGCCTGTGCGCTTTTTTTCGTGTTTGTTTACAAACCTCACGTTTAATTCCGAGGCTTCCCGTTGGCTACTAATAGGAATGACCAACTTGGAGCTATCGCCTACCGTAGCATTTACATAAATATCTACCTGGTCGAAAAGCCCTGAAAACCTGACTTCACCGCTGCCCAGCGCTTGTCCGTAAAACACTTTATTGTCGCCTTTTTTGGTATCAAGCGCCAGGAAGCGTTCGGTGCGAAGGCGAGCCTTCACGCCGAGGTCCTTGAGGCGGTTGTGACTAATACCGCCATAAACCGCTGCCCGGTGGCCGTATCTATCCCGGAGAATAGTGCCGGAAGCGTCGAATAAATAATTGCCGGCTTTGATATAGCTCCGGTCAAAATGGTAGCGCGTTTTTAAATAATCGATGGTCACGGCGCCGTTTATGGCATTGATATAGCCCTCCACTTCGGGTCGGGCGGGCATGCCGTAAATATGCAGATTGGCGCCAAAGCTGCCTTCGATATCCCGCACTGCCGTTCCGAGAAAATACCGCACCAGGTTAAGGGGATAACCTTTGATATTGATACCGAGGTCAAAATATTTAGCCAGCAGCTCTGAAGGGGTTCTATTGGTGCGCACGGCTTCCAGGTCGGCCAGATTGTAAGTAGCCGTGGCAGTGAGCAGCGAAGTATCTTTTTTGATATCCAGTTTTGATTCGAGTTTGCCTTTCAGATTAGGCGCCACGGCGTTCAGCGTTAAGGCGCCGTAATAATCGTTGTTGATAAAAAAACTGTCGGCGGTAATATTCGCCTGGATCTGAGAGAAATCGAAAACCTTGCCGATATTTATTTTGGCATTAAATTTTCCATTAAAATTGAGCTGGTCGTAATCCCAGTAAGTATCGATAAAATGAAAATCAAAATTAAACAACCCCAATTGCACCCCGTTTTCGCCTATTTTTTCGAGAATAACGCGCCGGTCCTGGTGAACCAGCAAGAAGTTTTTGGTGTCAAAATATTTTTTCCCAAAGGTAATATGGTTGTTTTCATTGATCTGCCAGATGTCGTTGAGAATGACGAGGTCGGACTGTTTAAAGCTTATTTCATACCTGCTGGAATCTACCAAAAAAAGCGATCCGTTCAAGTTAAGTTTATCCAGGATACCGAAAGAAGATTCGAGGTAATTGATACCGAAACTGAGCGTATCGCCGTCAATCTGGTTCATCATGGTCAGTGTAGGCAAGAAATGATTGCCATTGAGATAAGTAGAATCGACAATTACATTCAGGTTGCCCACTTCGCGTTGCCCGTTGAACAGCACCAGGATATTGGCCAGGTCTATATTATCGTATTGCAGGTGTGGGACTTCCAGATCGAGCGTAAGGGAATCTTTGGGGCCGCTGAAATACCCCTGCATACGCACGTCTTTGAGTTGCCCCAATTTGCCGCTCACCAGCCAATTGAGGCCTTTGGAGTCAAAAATCGACAGGTCGTAAGAGAAAAAATCCGGGTTTTGTTTTTGTATGGGTTGTTTGGCGTCTTTGATGCGAAGGCGCTGTGCAAAGCCGGGGAAATTGCGTTTGACATATTGCAGAAAATACTGCGGGAGGGTTTCTATTTTAAACTGCCCGGCTATGTCTGCCTGCATAATATCGGAGCGCACCGACAAAACGCGTTCATTAAGGCTGTTTACAGTAGAAGAAGCGACGATAGAATCAATTTTATAGCTATCTACGTCGTCATGAGTGAGCAGAAGATCAGTTACTCGCGCATGGCCGTCCATTTCTCTGTTATTATTCCCGCCCATGAGATTAAGTTCCACATTTCCTGCTATGAGCAAAGCTTCATCCGATAAATTCAAGGCTTTGAGATCCAGGTGATTGACCAGTGCATTAAAGTTGTAGGAAGGTACCGTATCGGAGAAATTTAATTCGCCGGCAAACAGGAAGTCGATATTGTCATCCTGAATCGCAAAATCACCGTCAAAAAGTGATTTATTGAGTTTACCCGTTAATACGGCATTTTGATAATTATATCCTTTAAAAATAAAACTTTTAATATTGGCGCTAAGCTCTGCGTTGGCCGTAGCGCCGGTAAGTCCGATGCCGTTTTTAACTTCTGATGTAAAATTGACCACGCCGAAATCGTTATTTCCCGACCATTTGCCCACATTAAAATCGATCAGCGATAATTTACCCGAGTAGCTGGCTTTTTCTTTACCAGGTTTGAGGTTCATACGCATGTCCATCACGGCTCGTCCGATGTCGGTACTCAAATCGCCGTAGGCCACAAAGTCGGCAAAAAAACCATCGAAACTACCTTTAAAATTGAGCGCGCCAAGCCGGTCAAAATTACTGGGGGGATTAAAACCGGGTATTAACTCGCGAAGCGTTTGCATGCGCGTATTAAATTGTTCGAGACGCAGGCTGACAAATTCTTCATTTTTCACGGCCAGGTTTCTGGAACTGAAATTCCCTTTCAGCGCGCTGCCGTCATCGAATTCGATAAACAGGTCTCTTGCCCTCAGGTTATTGACCTCCCCTCTTACGTCACCCTGGCAACGCAGCGTGGTATTGCGGTTATTGCTAAAAAAGGCATTTTGCTTAAGTACGGGCGCAAATACCATAATATCGCGCAGGGCGACAAAACTGTGGTGCAGCCGTCCGTCAATTCGCACCTCGTCGACAAATGATTCGAAGTCGCGGTATGTTTTATATCGCAATGCCAGTGTATCTCCCAGGTAAGTATAGGGTGTTACCAATTCGAAGCAATTGAGGATAACCCCTTTTGGCGACACCATCGCCTCGTCGGCAGACAGCCGTTCTAATTGAAATCCGCTGCTGTCATTAAAAGCGATGCGATCTACCTGGCCTTTGAACAAGTCATTGATAAAACTAAAATTATTTACCCCGATATTGATATTAAAAACCTCCATATGGTGATAATCCAGCTCATCATCCGGGGTGATTTTTACAGGCGATTTTCGGAAGTTGTGCAGCGAAAACCGGCCATCTTCCAACAAAAAATGCGCTACCGTGATAGCCGGCGCAGAAGTGTCGCCAGGCTCAGGAGGCAGGTCTTCTTCTTCGTTTTCGGAAACTTGTACGTAAGTCGGAAGCGAAGGGTAGTCCTCTACCCTCACGCTGGGCCCCCTGAGCGATACATCCTGTATATCAATCCTGTGAGGGAGTTCAATTTCACCCAAACGAATATGGCCTTCTGCCAAATCAATCAAAAGTCGGTTGCCGGCTATTTTGTCTTCTTTTTTGAAATGTACATCGTAGAGATGCAATTTTCTGAGATACAGGGTAAAAGGTGTTGAGGCACTAGTATCTCCCGACGAGGGTAATAATCGTTCAAAAAACAGGGTGGCGTTAAGTTTGTCCTGTTTTTCGAGTTGGCGCAAGTTAAACTGGGCTTCTCTGAGGGTAATTTCTTGTATATTGAGCCCACCTCGAAGCAAAATCAAAGGATTGGGAGCTACGATGGCCTCCAACTTATGGGCATAAAGCAGGGTGTCGGCCTCATAGTCTTTCACGTATAATCCGGTAATCACAAGCCTGTTGAAAAAACCGAGGTAAAAGCTTTCAATTTTTACTTCTGTGCCCGTTTTTTCGGATGCAGCCTCCACTATATAACGCGAGGCCCAGCGTTGAAGCGGTGGAAATTGCAAGACGACATTAAACACCAAAAACAGCCACAATAGCCAGGCAAATCCCTTGACCGTCCACTTAAGTACAAAAAGTACTGCGGTTTTGATAAAAGAGAGCAGCCTTGACAATTTTTCGTTCATTCCCCGTTTGCTTTGAGCGCTTCTTTAAAGACCGCTCCTACGCAAAAATAGCTGTATTAGTTCGCACAAAGAAATGTTAAACTATACCAAACACCTTTTTATTGCCGGTGTTTAACCCCATTATCGCTCGCCTGGGCGCTGATAAATTTCCAGGCGCGGCGCTCCGACCAATAAACGCCATCCTGGCTTGACGTGACAAAACCTACGTGTCCGCCATAAGCGGGTGTCTCCAAATAGAAAAGGGGGTGTTTTTCGGCTATTCCTACCGGATAACAGGCAGGACTAAGAAAAGTGTCATCCTGGGCATTGACCATTAATGCAGGCACCCTGATATGAGGAATAAAGCGAATGCTGCCGCAACGCGTCCAATAGTCATGGGCATCAGCAAATCCATGGAGCGGCGCAGTGAAATAATTGTCGAAATCGCGAAAATGACTGGGTTTGGCCGGCGGCATTTTCACCAGGTCGGGCCATAGCTCGGCTTTGCGGCGCATCTTGGCATTGAGCGAACGCATAAATCGCCAGCGGTAAAGGCGGTTTTTCAATTTGTCGATTTCTACGTTGGCAGTAGCGATATCGCAAGGCACTGAAAATACGGCTGCTGCGCATATTTCCCGGGGAACGGCGTCGGGGTCTTCCCCCAGAAATTTGAGTATAACATTCCCGCCCAGGCTAAAACCCGACAGTGCCACTTGTCGATGCGCTCCCTGGTTTAATACATGGTGGACGACCTGCCGGAGGTCCGCAGTATCGCCAATATGATAGGAACGGGGCAACAGGTTGGGTTCGCCGCTGCATCCTCTAAAGTTGAGTGCAGCCACATCCCATCCCTGGGCGTTAAACACGCGGGTCATACCCAATATGTAGGGCCGGAAGGAATTCCCCTCCAGGCCGTGCAGCAAGATAAGTAGCCGGCTGCTGCCCACTTCCGACCAATCAAGGTCGATAAAATCGCCGTCGGGCGTAGTCAGCCGCTCCCTGCGAAAAATCACGCCTTTTACTTTTCTCCCCAGGGCCGCATACAAGGTATTAAGATGTGCATTCCTGAAAATTAGCGGTGGCTCATAACCGGATTCATCAATAAAAGGCATAACAAAACGGAATAATTAATCACTAAAATCTGTCGAAAATTGCACGATGCGCAATGAGGCGGGCAGATCCGCTTTACGCAATCGCTGCTGGTATATTTTTAAACGCCCGGCGGCATAAAGGCTATCGCTTTGCAACAGATCGAGATAGACCAAAAAGCCGTCTCCTGCATCAAACGGCACGCATGTTGTCGACATCGCACTTGCCGGCACCCCTGCTTTGCGGAGCGCCGTAATTCGGCGTTTTGCCGATTCCAGATCGGTCACGCTTTTGTCGCGAATCATAAAACGGGCTCCGGAATAATGGCTAAACCGTTCGCAATCGAAGTACATCACCCATCCTGTGCCTTTGTTGTCGGCAGTAATAATGGCCACCTCTCCTATTGGTTTGATATATGAATCGCCAATAGCAGCTTGTTCTTTTACAAATGACTCCCATGGCGGCGGGAGGATAGAATCAAATGGTATAGGCGGCACGTCGAGAATATATTCCCTGGCTTCACTTTTCATGGTCAGGGATTGGGCGACCATTTCTTTTTCATATAAATACTCATTGACGTAGTGTATGGGCCTGTGCTGCCAGTCGAACCATAATACAACCCCTGCAATACACGCAGAAAGGGCGACTAAGAGGAACTGCCTGAAATAAGGCCTGTTGTAATGTCTTAACTGCAGGGGTTGTATTTTCATACCGCGCCAGCTGATACCTTGGGCTATTCTGCCCGTAAACTGTTTGATCCACCCAGCTTCTCCTGCTTGCTTGAGGCGTTGCGACAGCACGTCGAGGGGTAAAAAGGCGATACGGCGGCGAGAATGCTGGAATAACTCTTGCGGGGAGGGCGTTACCAATACGCGCGATTGCCCCAGTCGGCTGATCATGAGCATGCCAAACCCATTAAACACGCATTGACTGCGCAGTTCCTTGTAGTATTCGTCTTCCAGGCTGGGAAAAACGTCTTCGCCTATGGCGATCCACTGTTCGTCGGCGTGGTATTGTTTGAATTGCTCAATAGCATAAATAGCCCGATAACGCCGGTATTTGCGAAAAAACATTTGGTAAAGCATCATACCTGCCACCCAAACGCCCAGCGTGGTTAGAAAGCCGATGAGGATATTATAGTGTACCGAAAAATAAAAGCCCAGCACGTACACGCCAAAGAGCAAGCCGGAAGTGCCCATAGCCGACACCGCCGCCGCATCCCAGCGCAACTGCTGCCGCTGGCGGGTATAGCGCACTTCTTTTACCGACCCGTAAGAGGTGGCTTCCACAGTGGCCAGGAAAGTAGAGCCGTCTTTTTGTTCAAATGACAGGTAGCCGTCGGCTTTGATGCCCCCCTCGCCCTGCATATCGGTACTGGAACGCACCGTGCCCGAAAAGGGCCGGTAACGGTAATAAGCCCGCAAAAAATTAACAGCGCGCTTTTTTATTTCTTGTTCCGATAGAATTTCCACAAACGACGGGGTGTTGAACGGTTTTGAACGGTCGAAAATACAACTTTATTCCGCGTTGTACAAGGCTTCCCACAAGCGGATCACTTCCTGTGCCGGTTTTACATCGTGTACGCGCAGTATTTTGGCCCCTTGCTGCAGGGCCACCATGTGCAGGGCCGTAGTGCCGTTGAGCGCTTCTTGCACCGTTACGCCCAGTGTTTTATATATGGTCGACTTGCGGGAAATGCCGGCGAGGACCGGTAATTCGAGGATGCCAAGTACGTGAAGGCTGCGCAGCAATTGAAAATTGTGTGCAATGGTTTTTCCAAAACCAAACCCGGGATCGATCACGATATCTTTTACGCCCAATTCCCGCAGTTTGCCCACTTCGGCAATGAGAAAGTCGAGCACTTCCAGTACGACATCGCCGTAAACGGGGTTGCGCTGCATGTCCTGCGGTCTACCCTGCATATGCATCAAAACGTAGGGCACTCCCAGCTCAGCTACGGTGCGGTACATCGCCTCGTCGAGGCGGCCTGCCGAAATATCGTTGACCATCACAGCGCCTTCTGCCACAGCCGCCGCTGCAATTGAAGCCCGGAAAGTATCCACAGAAATAAGCGCCTCCGGAAAATGTCGTTTTATAGCGGCAATAACAGGCAGCACGCGCCGGCGTTCTTCCTCTTCGCTCACCACTGCTGCGCCCGGCCTGGTGGATACCCCTCCCACATCAAGAATAACTGCGCCTTCTTCCAGCATCACAGCAGCAGACTCCAGCAGTTCCTTTTCGCTGAGCACGCGACTTCCTGCATAAAAAGAATCGGGAGTGGTATTGAGGATACCCATAACGATGGGGCGGTGCAGACTGAGCAACTTTCCGCCCATGTTCAATGTTAATTGTGGGTTTAGCATACACGCTACTTTTTCATAGTGCATAGCTATCATTAATCAACGGAATATTTATGCCCTAAAGGGCGATTTTTAAGCTAATTTTGTAAAAACAATAGAAGCATGTCGCAAGGAAGATATCCATCAGAAGGACCGGCGCCTAAGCAAACACTCAATACGGGTAGACTGCTGATTTTTACGCTGTTGATTTGCCTGGCGGGTTTAGTGGTGTTTAAATACACCTCCAAAAAATGGAAAAATTACACCATGATCCCTAAAGAATTGCAGCTCAATTATATCCCCGCCGATTACAGTCCCAATGTAGATGAAGAAGAAGCGCTGCGTATTCTATCCAATCCCCAGCGCAACAGAAAAGAATTCAACGACCTGGTATTCAAAATAAATATGTCGATACTTATGCACGTGGCAAACCGCATGGGATTAGATGACGCAAACAAGAGCAAAATCAGGCCGGAATACGAAAAACACCACGAATACCTGAAAAATCTGTATTACCACGATTTCGTTTCTCTCAAGGACACCACCTCCAATCTTTACCAATCCTGGTACGACAACGAGTCGTCTAATGCCGTAGATATCCTTCGCGAGATAGCCTCCAAATACACTTGTTTTTTGGTTACCCAAATTATGACTACGCTGGTGCAAACCAAAGCGGGCAGCATTTACGCCCGCGGTTCCGACGTGGATACGCCCTGCGGTATTGCCATGACAGAAGCGCTTACTCCTTTGCTCAAACGAATGGAAGAAAGGGCCGCTATTGAAGATTTTAGCCGCTCAAGAGGATTGTTACAGGAAAAAGTAGAAAAGGCCATTGCCGAATTAGCCACCATGGAAGTGCGCGATAAAAAAGGCATCAACAAGCAGATGCAAACCAAAATATGGGGTTTTCAGGTGTCGTCTTCTGATGTGGAAATCACGGCCATCAGCATCCTCAAAGTAGGCTTTCGCCTCGATGAGTATTTCAATATCAGCCTGAATCCCAAAACCAATATTGTAAGCATCACGCTGCCAGAACCTACCATCCTATCGCACGAAGTATATCCCAAAATTGAAAAATTGGACATAGGCTGGATGCGGGAAGTGAAGAGTATCAACCTCAACTCGGGTATTAATGCGCTGCGCGAAGAATTCCGGCGAGAAGCCCAGGAGAGCGATATCATGGATCAATCGCGCACCCAGGCCATCGAACTCATGAATACGATGTTCGGCCCTCTGCTGAAATCCATGAACCGCAACTACCAACTGCGCGTTAAATTCAGAGAATCGCCCCGCGACACAGAAATGCCCGACGAACCCGGCGACGATCAAAGCGAGGTAAAAAAAGTGTCCACGCTTGAAGAAGAATAAACATCCAATAAAAATGCAATAGCCGCGTGAATAAAATTGCCGTACTCATAGCAGATTCGCAATACCTGGTCAGACAAGGACTTTGGCGCCTGCTGTCGGCACAATCGCAATTTGATATTGTGGCTGAAGCTGCCAATGAGGAAGAACTCATCGCGTTGCTGGAAAAACACCGCCCGGATGTCGTCACGCTCGACTACCACCAGCCTCCTTATTTCAAACCCTCTACCGTTCAACTGATTAAAACACTGGCCCCGCAGGCCCATCTACTGATAATCAGTTCCGACAATAACAAAAATTCTATTTACCAGGTATTGGAATACGGCGCCAATAGTTTTTTGACAAAAACCTGCGGCGAGCAGGAAATTGTGGACGCCGTAAAAGCGGCGGCAAAAGGCGATAAATTCTTTTGTTCGAAAGTATTGGACTATATTCTGGAGCGTTCTTTTTCCAAAAACGACGACAATTGCGCACCCATGCCGCTATCGCCCCGCGAGGTGGAGATTGTGAGACTGGTAGCGAAAGGATTGATTGCCAAAGAAATTGCCGGCACGCTCAACCTCAGCACGCATACCGTGTATACCCATCGAAAAAATATCATGAAAAAACTACAGCTAAATACTTCTTCAGAGCTTGTATTATATGCTGTTAATCAGGGGATAGTAGAGCAGGAAGGGGTGAAATAACAAAGCTCCGGAGGCTTACGTTTTTTTTAATCGCCCCCAACTTCCCGCATACCGGATTTAGCCAGCTTTTGCTGGTTATGGAAGCTGGCGCATTGTTACCTTCCGTATTTTTTATTCCATTTTTCTAATTTTAATACAAAATCATCTTTAAAAATATTAAGGTCAAATACGCTTCTTTCATGTTCATTTCGTTGAGAAAAATATGTGGCATTTGCAAACAATTGTTCATTATTTTTTATTCTTTTTTCATAGAATTTTTGCGAGCACACCCAGTTCTCACATTGAAACATCACTAAGTTGGTAAGCTTTTTTTGCAATCTTTTCTCGCCTTCTTTGAAAAACTGATTAAAATATCCTTTGACTTTCCCTTCGTCTTCTTTAGCATATCCCATTATCAGGATAGATTTACCTTGATAAGGAAAAACTGTTACAAAGATTGTTGAAAACCTTTCAAATTCTTTCCCTGTCTTTGTTCTGTAATTATTGACCTCGTGTGATGTTTCATAATCAAAATATGAAGATAAAATTAAATCAATGCGATTAATTTCTCGGTATTTAAATACAAAAGATTGAGAACTTGAATTATAGTCTTTCCAAATCAGATTTTTTAGAAAATCCAAGTCTTTAAGCGCCAATTTCATTTGTTCAATGTTTTGACGTATAAATTCTTTTTGTTGATTATTTTCCAGCTTATCTATCAAACAATAAAATTGATCAACCCCAACTAATTTTCTAAATAATTCATTGTAAAAAGTTCTGATTGTAAAAAGAAAAAGTGTCCTGTATTTTTCAAAATCAATTCCTTCCTGTTCTATTTCGAAAAACAATTCGGTATCGTGTTTATTGCAAAAACACCTGAAAGAAAATATTTTATTAATTCCAATCCTTTGAGGATGAAATGCGGGTGATTCGAATGGATTTACCCCTATCTCCCATAGATGATTATCTTTTGCAATTGATGAAAGAATACCATTTTTTTGGAGAATATGAGAATTAATAGATTTTTCATCGCATCCAGGGAAAAAGCAAGTTCTTATTTTGGATTTTGCTTTTTCCTTGCATTCGACAAATTGCTTTGCTATTTCTATTTTTTTTCTATTCATTTTATATTATTGGAAGGTAACCTGTTGCTTACCAGACTGTGTCGAAAATTAGGAGGCATGGATAGATAAACATAGATCGCGAACATATTTACTAGTTTATATAATATCACATTATTTCAAATATTGATTCATCTGATCTAAAATTTCTTTGCAATAGATTTCTGCTTGCTGGACAGTCGTTGAATTAATTGCATAAAATCTACTATGAGCATAAGGATTCCTGATTTTAACAATAAGTTGTATCTTCTTTTCGAAATCAGACTTTGCTTTGTCTCCTCCAAAAATATCCTTAAAGTCATTCCAACATTTTTTGGACAAAACAATTTCAAATAAAGGATAAGCATCAAAGTAATCTAATAAATTATTACTTTTATTATCCTCCTTCGCTTTGTTTCTTTTTGCAATAGCCCCCTCTTTTCCAGTACTTATATCTCCGGCAAAATGAATTGGAAATAAACTTTCTAATTGCGTTAGCCATGTTTCGCCAAATTTTTCTTCCATTACTTTCGCCATTACTTCTCTCATTTTAGTTTCTAAAGTAGTCCATAGAGCCCAAAAATCGATTTTTCGACCTAGATTTGATAAATATTCTTGGAAATGTTGTGAAAAAGCAACTAAGCCTCTATCATTATCGGGCAAGTTGATTTCTTCAAGCAATCCATAGATGTCTCTTAATTCTTTAATATCCCCCTCCGTAACATTGAGCATTGGTCCAAAAAGGATTTGTAACATCTTTTCATAGGTTCTATCCTCTTTGAGGAGAGAAATTAGTTGTTCATAATAATCTTCAAAATCTAAACAGATTTTTTCAAAAATTTCTGAAACACTAAACTTGCCATCCTCCTTGAATGTTTCCACAATTTCGAATCCCAAAGCCGCTAATAAATATGGATGCCCACCACAGTAATAAATTATCCTTTCTTTGTCTCCCGCTGTAAGCGGGATTTTTATATTTTCATAAAGCCTAAAATACTCATCTATTTCACTTTTATTATACATCGACACATATTCTTTTTTGAAAATAAGGTCAAGAACCGAGTTCGCAGCACATTGAATTTCAATTTCTTTGATACTTCTCCGTGAAGTCGTAACAAATGTAACTTTAAAAGCACCTCGATAGCCCAGTTCGCGTAACTCCTGAAAGGCTGTATAGTTATCCTTGAAGATAATTCTTGCGCTATCAAACTCATCTAAAACAAATATAAAACGATAGCCTTTTTTAGTCGCTTTTTCGAAAAAACGCTCCACTTCACTTTTCAGGATAGACCAAGAAAGTCCTTCGTCAAGAATTTTTTTATATGGTTTTTCAAGTATAGCATCAACTTCAAAGTGTTCCTCCAAATATTCATATGCTTTTATTACAAGTGTTCTGAAAAATGATAAAGCATCTTCATAAGTGCCAAAATTCATCAAAATAGGTATTTTCTTCTCTGCAACCAACTCGTTCTCAATTTGCATTATTGCATGTTCTGCAAGACTACTTTTGCCAATGCGGGGATAACCAATCAAAGCCAAATTATTTGGGTCTTTTTGCTTCGTTACCCTGTTTTCAATGGTTCGGATATACTTTTCCCGACCAATAAAGCGTTGCCCACTTATTGCCCTACCATAACCAGAAAAAGGATTCTCTATGTTTAGCATACTTTATAAAGGATTTTCGTTTAACCAATCTTTAAACAGCCCAACTCTAATGCGGTAAAGCCCATCTCTATTGATTTCTAGAACTTCACGTTGTACTAGGTTATTGAGAACTTCTTCAATGTTAATCACTGCGGGACAGTTTATTTGAGATTTATTACAATAGGGTTGATTGTTAGTATGTTTGGCAACCTCCCGCAAAACTGACTCTGAATCTTCTTTTTTGATTGCATCTAGCGAAGTGTCACCATCATTAATTAGATTATCAAACACTCCTTTGTCCAATTTCATCATTCTATCTTTTAATACTTTATTAACATTGGCTTCTGTTATTTTAATTACTTTTTCATCATTGACATACTCCACCAATTTGTCGCAGAAAATTTGAATATAAAAAGGGCTTCCTGCAGTCAACTCGTAAATCCTATCAATTGCCTTTTCAGCATATCTGCTTTCACCATTTATCCGAATAGGTTTGTCAATTAATGACTTTGCTTCATCCTCTTCCAAATAACTTACTCTATCCGACTGCATAGTCTGAAATGCATTGGCATCTAATGCTTTAAATTTTGGATAAAAGTCTTGTGCAACCAAAACAACACTAAAATAATTTTCTTGGAGCAGTGCCTTCCAGTTTATCATAAAATCATTACTTAATCGGTTTGAAACTATTAAATGATACACATAAGTGAATTCATCAATTAGTACTACTGTTCTAACATCTTTCCAATTTTCAATACGGCTTATTTTTCTTTTAAATTCTTGCAAGATACTTCTAAAATATTGCAAAGGGCTTGGGTGCGAATACAATTCAATATCAGTTGGAAAAGCAAGGTCTATTGGCACCATTCCATCGTATTCCTTATCTTCAACAGCGTATTTAATCTTGTTGAGGATTTCAAAAAGCATTTGATATAAAAGAGGTGTTTTAGAATTTTCATCAATTACGCCACCAATATTTCCAATATTTGCAACAAGTATATTAGGGTTTTCTCTTAATTTTTTTTCTAAATGATATAAAATGGAAGATTTTCCCGCTCGTTTTTGTCCATAAAAAACGAAGCTCTTATAGTTGTTACATACAACATTATAAATATTATTTATGATGTTTTTCCTACCAAAAAACATATCATCGTCTTTTACTTCTGCACTTTCCGCGTAAGTTGCATATTTGTTCTCAGCAGGGACAAAATCTTCTGGACTCCCTAATTGAACAGATATTTCTTGTTCGTCAGTTGAAATAATATTATCATTTTCACCCGTCTTATATTTTGCGAATGACTTTACAGTAAATGCTTTTTGCTGAATAGAATCTTGCAAAAGCCGTAACGTAACAATCTCAATTTGTTGTGCTTTACCTCGGATTGTTCCAAATCCGATATTCTGTTTATTGACAAGTTCGTATGCGTTTGTATCTTCCACAACAACGAACTCTACTTGTTCTGCATGGCCTTCTGAAATATTTTCGATTTTAATTTGAAGATCAATTAAACTATTTTCTTTTAATTGATATGAAGGTATTGCAGAACTGAAAATCAATTCAGGTTTTGAAGTTTGATATAGATTACCTAAAAAATCTTTCAAAACTTTTAGTAAGTTCTTAGTAACTGGGTGCAAATCTTCAATTGAAAGCTTTGTAGGATTTTTCTCAATTTTAGATAAAAAACTTTCAGCCTTACTTGTAATATCTTCACATTTCCGATTCTTGTCGTCAAAAGATGTAGCCTTACATAGAGATATGCATAAGTCTAATAAATTATGAAATTCTTGTAAATAATCTTTGTCAGAATCAAAAAGTACTTTTGATAAAAGCGGTCTTATCTTTTCAATTCCCGATAATAACCAAAGCTCAGAAACTTGAAAATTCCTGAAAGAGCTAAGTTGTTCAGAAAGTTCATTTTCAACTTTAATTATCTTTTTTGCTTCACTCTTCCACTTTTCAGCGAATTCTATATTATCAATTTCCTCTTTGAAACCAAAATTTTTTATTACCCTATTTTTAAGATCATTATCGCTAGAAATAACCTGAAGTATTTTACTCATGGCAAATTGAGGACTCCGAGCAAAAATTAATGGAAGGGCATTAATCACTTTAATATTTTCGTTATTGTTGAAAATATTCTCAACAGATTCTCTAATGGCAAGATTTTTTGCGCCTCCCGCACTTAACGGTATTCGATCTCTACCTAAAAATGAATATAGGTATCTGCAAACAGCATTAATAGCATCTTGTTCTTTCCCCTTTTGGCTTTGTTCTTCATCTAAATACAAAGCATCATAAATCTTTAAGGCGGCGAGATAATACGTTTTAACTGTATCAATCGAGTTATTTACCTGAACAGCATTATCTCCTTTAGATGCAAAACTTCTACACAAATACTTATAAAAATCATTTTCTTGTTCCCCTAAATCAAAGAGAATTTTAGAAGCGTTCAGATAAATATTACTTCTTTCTTCTGCGATTCGTGAACGTAAGGTAGAAGCTGTATCTTCCAATTTACGAATATCAAATTTCTTATTTTCTTCATTTCCAATATATTTTCCATCTTCGGAAAGACGGCTTTTATCAACATATTTCAAGTCACAAGATAAAAGGAAATAATTAGTAAATGAATCAATGTTTTCAAAAATAAGCCCTCCTACATCAATAAATAAATCTTCAATAGGGTTAGTGTCTCTTCCTTCAATTTTATCTAAAAGTTTTTGTGAGTTTATGTCGCCAAACTCTTCAATAATTTCATTTAAAATTTTCTTTGCTTTTTCGATATTTCCTTGTTGAAAATTGCACAGAGCAATATTTCGTTTGATAGAAAAATTTGAAGGATTAATTCTAAGAGCATTCTCATAATTATTTATAGCCTCTCCATATCTTGCTAACCTGAAGAAACAAGAAGCAAGTAAAATATATTTTGATACACGCTGATCCTTTCTTTGCGTATTTTTTAGTAACTCTTTTTGAATTCTAATTGCTTCTTCGTATTCGCCTAATTGAAAATTGAATGTATACAGCAAGTTAAGATCAGAGTCAGTGTGGACATCTTGGTATTTTTCAATAATATCAATAGCTTTCTGAGGGTGATTCATTTGCTGAGCCAACATACTCGCAAGGTCACGGATTGCACCTTGTTTTATAGTTTGATTTTTTTCTTTTTCAATACCTTCAATAAACAGTTTTTCTGCTTTATCATAATCTTTACTTATGTCTCGTGCAGTCCTTGCCTCTCTTAGAGTATCTATATATTTAGATTTATTAGATGCTGATGAAGGGCTTTTTTGTGCTTGTGGCTTTACAACTTTTGAAACAATAGGTTTCTCAACAATTTTATTGAAGTCTAACTTAAAGGACAAGTAGCTTGGAATTGGCTGTTGAGGAAGGGCTAGTAAACTCTCCAAAGCCAACGACTTGTAATTCCCATTTGAAAAAGAAGATAAAACTTGGGTTTCCACTATTATATTTTCACCATTTTTTAATAAACAAAAGCATAATGCTTCAAATATTTTTTCATATTCAGATTTAAGCAATCCTTTTTCAAGTATTGATTTAATAGATGAATAAGAGGAAAATTTAATTATTAATTCTATGAACTTGTACCAAGCTTTCTCATATCTGATCTCAGTACAAGAGGTAATTAAAAATAATTTTTCTAATGCAATACATCCTAGTTCATACTCCTCTTTTTCAATTGCAATTGCTGCAAGATTTAACCATTCATCTGGTTTATTTGATAATTTTGCTGCTTTTTTATATGATTTTATTGCCTCAACTTTACTTTTATTGAGGTAATAAAAATACCCCAAATAACTTTGAATTGTTGCAGAATCAATTAACTTGGGATTCTCACTTAATGTAATAGCCAAATTGATTATCGCTCGCAAGTCATCAGAATTAGGCAGTAATCGCCCTAATTTAACAGCCGAATCATATTTATTTTTTAAATTACTCCATTGTCTGCTTTCTTCCGAAATTGCTGTATAGGTAATTTTTTTTATGTCTGTTGGTGTTGCAAAATCAGGTTTTGAAACAGTTAATATTGCATTTCTGATTTCAGTTTCATATAGTATTTCGAGTTTTGTAATTTTTTGAATTTTTTCTTGGCTTTTTATATCTGTCTCATTGCTTAAGTAGGAAATTCCTGTACCATATTTTTGATTTATTGTAGGTTCAATATTTTCAATTCCGTTTAAGGATACATAAGGTTCAAGCATACCAATCATTGAAATCAGTAACGAGACTTGATTTCCACTTTCATCTTTCATTTTAATAGAATTCTTCTCGGTATCAATCCCTGTGATGATACCAATTCTTTCTTTGCCATTTATCAGTGTTATGGCAACTTTTTTGTTGATATAACCAATTACTTCATCAATCATTTACTATAATTGCCAGGTTGTAAGAGTGTAAAATTAGAAATTTTCAGACTTGATATTTATTTGTTTTTCTTTTAACATTTCGTCCATCTCATGTTTACCGACAACAACCAAGGGCGCAAACCAAATTGTCGTATTTGAGAAATACTCAATATCATAAAAGTCCTTGGATTATTGGATTCCGGTGATCAAGGTTAGGACTTGTGGAGGTTTTGTGCGACAATTTGGCCTGCGCCCGCAACCAATACGTGCTGATGACGATTAAATTCACTTTGTCATCATGTCATCTCTCTGGGTCGTCCGTGCCATTGCACCTTAACTTTTCCACCTATTCCAGATTCACTTAGCCGACTAACCAAACCCGCATTTCGTCTTGACCTGGTCAAATCAAACAATCCACACAGTGTACCACACCCTACAGTGCATACACCAACCAAACCTCTCACAATTAAAACAGTAGCGACCAGGTAAACCCCTTCACGGCGATTGGACTATATGCAAATATAATACTCCAACTATTAAAAGGCAAGGGGTGTTGCGAAAAATGTTACAACAGGAACCGTCATAACTGAACACAGCCGCATCGAGGGCGCAAAGCCCTACCGTGTTTTTTTACTGCCGAGTGAAAGGAGTTTAGCTCCAAGATGCACAGAGTAATATAAATGCTGATATAAGACTACAGGGAAGGGGGATATTAGAGCAAGTGCGCTTTGCCGAAGGCATACGGTTAGAATCCCTCACCTGCAAGTTCTGAATCGCAGATTAAGCGGATTGCTGGATTTCACGGATTTTTGACAGGGGCGATTACAATCCAATCTGCATAATCATATAATAGATCCAATCTGCGATTCAGACGGCTTTGCGTCTATGCCCTTGCTGCACTGTGCCTTCTTCACTCCATTTCCTTTTTTCCCTAAAGCTTAATGCCGCCTAATTATTAGTGCAAGGTGAGGTTCGTCGGAGGATTACAAATCAGCTCCATAGGAGCGTAATATCGTCTACGGAATATTTCGCTCCTTGGAGCTTAATTATGGTCGGGGGTATTTGATTACTACCAATAGCACGCCCCACAGGGGCTTTTCAAGCGCCAGGGCCGCTTTTGCAATTTTGCGAGCCTGGCGCCTAAGTATTTTATTTAGCTAAAGAAATTATCGTACTGAGAATTCCCGCCTTGTTTTTGTTGTTCTGCACGAGAAGCGGGCAGGCTGTTCAGGTCCAAAATATCGCCGGATGACGATTTTTTCGTACCACCCAACAACATCAGCGTGCTTTCCTCTTCCCATTTTTCCAACATCTGCATGCCCTGTTCTTCGAACACCCCGTTTTGGAGGTCGATAGAATTCATGAAATTGGCTGACATTTCCATAAAGCGCTCCATTTCGCCCACTTTATTGGCCACATCGTCGGCAACGGCTTCCATGGCCATATCAAACATAGCGCGTTTGTCGGGGTCGCCGCTAATTACACTCATAGCCGAGCGCATGGCGCTGTGGCTGGTGCGGATCGCCTTGCGCTCTTGTTCCTTCAACTGTACCTGATCGCGGGTATCTTCGAGCAATATCTCGGAATTATCGTGCATCTTCACCAGGATACGGTTTAAGAGCTCCATTTTCTGGAGCAACGCCTGGTATTTTGAATTGCTTTCTTGCAGTCGGGCGGCTTTGCGCGAAGAGAGCAACATCTGCTGGTCCATGCCTTTATCGCGGGCGGCACTGGCCAGTTTCATATTCTGGTCGATTTCCTTGTTGTTGTCCTCCATCAGCGTCTGCAACTTGCGCATCTGGCCGCGCAGGATGCCGATTTGCTTGCGCATCTTGCCCAGGTTATTTTCTAGGTCTTCTACATAAGTTTTGAGGATGCCAATAGGATCGAGATTTACAAACACGCCCGTAATCCAGCGCATGGCACTTTTGTAGCCATACCATATCAGGTTGCGCATCTTCGGATCGAGCACTACGTATAACAGGGCGCCAAGCGCAACGAGCATAGCGCTCAGGTATAATATATTGGATGCCAGCGTAAGCAAAATGGGCATAAAAGTATACAACAAATAGCCGCCGCCCAATACCAAAGCGGCCATAAAAAGCGTGCCGGTGATACCTTCCGGGCGTTTCCAGAAAGATTTTTGTTTGAATTCCGGATTTACAAACTGCATATTATCAGCCATCGTAAGAAGTGTTTTTGATTAAAGGTACCGGTTGATATTATCTACGTCCTGGTTGATCTGGTTTTGAATAGACTGCCAGGTGTTTTCAAAATTCTCTCGCGTTTGTTCAATTTTCTCTTTAGACTGCCGGATGTGTTCGTCTGCCTGATCGATAATGGCTTGCGAGCTGGTGATTTTTTCCTGTAGCTGTTGGATTTTCAGCCTGTAATCGTCTATCTGTTTTCTGAGCTTGTCGACTTCTTCCAGTTTGCCCTGCACTTTTTGCTGCATTTGCTTTTGGAGCGCGGCATCAAATTGAGATTTTTCTGCATTTAACACACCTTTATAGTGTTCCGCGGTTTTGATGAGTTTGTCTTTGGTAAGTCCCACCGTAGAAGCCGTGGCAAAAGCCGACTTGATAGCCGTTGCTTCGTCAATGTTCATTTCGCCGAGTGCCAGCAGCGATTGTTTGAACTCGAGATAATCAAATCCCGGCAAGTTGCTGCGTTCGAGGGCCTGTGTGAGAAATTCCACGCTTTTTTCATCCAGTCCGTGGTAGCTGCCAAAAATGGTTTTCAAACTTTTTTGCATATTTACTTAAGCTATTGAATCACTTTTACAAATAAACGCATAAAGGTACAAAGGTGACGGCAAAATTCGATATTCTGGGCTCAACAACCGATTAAATCATCCACTTACGGCAATTTCGCTAAAACCGTTGCCTTTCATTTTTACCTGAATTTGGGTAGAAACGCGTTCTTTGAGGGCTTTGACGTGCGAGATCACCCCGATGGTTTTGCCGCTTGCCTGCAGGTTTTCGAGGGTGCTGATGGCCAGGTCGAGGCTGTTATCATCGAGGGTGCCGAAGCCCTCATCGACGAAAAGGGATTTTATCAGCGCATTTTTGCCCGCCAGATCCGACAGGCCCAATGCCAGGGCCAGGCTTACCAGAAAACTCTCGCCGCCGGAGAGCGTGCTCATCGAACGCTTGTTGTTGGCCTGATAGGTATCTATGATTTCAAGCGCGAGGTCTTCGGTTTGGCTCTTATGTATAATATAACGCCCGTTGAGTTGTTGTAAGTGCCTGTTTGCAAGCAAGGTGAGTTTTTGAAGCGTTAATCCCTGCGCAAAAACGCGGAATTTTTTGCCGTCGGCCTGGCCGATGACGTCGTTGAGTTTCGACCAGCGCAGACAGGTACTCTCTTGGGCTGTTATTTGCTGCAGAAGCGATTGCGCCTCCTGCCTGCGCTGTTCGCCCTGGCTTTTTTTCTCGCGCAGGGCCCCAATCTCCTGCATGGTCGATCGGTATTGCAATTCGGCGCCGGCAAGCCATTCTGCTATGGTTTCGGCGGTTTCAGTTGTGAGCGATTTTGCCCGTTCCTGGGTCTGATTGTGGAGTAATTCTTTCCATTGGCGTTCCAATTCTAGCCGGCGTTTTTCCCGTTCCTGCAGGTTTTCTTCCATTTGTTGTAGCATATCCGGCTCCAGCAGCGCCTGTTGCAGGGCTTCTATGCTATCAAAATCGGCTTTTTTCAGCTTTTTCAGCAATTCTTTTTGCAGCGCTTCCATGTTGCTTGAGGCGGTATGTAGTTCATTCGTTTTGCCCAGGTGAAGGCGGCGAAGGCTTTCGAGTTCTTTTTCAAGTGCCGTTCGGGACTCCCGGGCATGGTCAAACAGGGCTTGTTGTTGAGCTATGGCCGTTTGCATCGAGGCCCTGGCCGTCTGCGGGTCTTCGTCGCCTAAAACCGCTTTGCGCTCCGCGACGGATTCCTCCAACACTGCGCGCTGAGTCGCGATCGACAGGTTGAGTGTTGCCAGCCGTTCTTGCAACCTCGCCATTTCTTCGCTCAGTTGCTCGGTGCGCTGGGTTTTGGCGGCTTTTTCTCTTTGCGCTTCTTCTAAGCGGGCGCGTTGTTGCGTATATTCATTGGCTCGTTCCTGTAATGTATCGAAAATAGCGGCGCCTTGTTCTACATCAAACGACAGGCCGTAGGGTTGGAGTAAGGCATTGATCTGCGCCACGGCTTGCTCCCATTTGGCGTTGATTTCCGTTTGCCATTTGGCAGCGGCCTGTCCCCGTTCCTGTGCCAGCATATGGGCGCCCTGAGCCTCGGCATAAGCCTGTGAAGCCTGTTGCGCTGATTTTTCGAGGGCTGCTATCGATTTGTCGAGCTCCATCAATTGTATCCTGCGACGGCGCTTGTCAGCCAGCGATTCGGATATATTGCTAACGAGTTCCTCAATACCTTTCGCAGATTGGGGCCGCATAAACCCGGGCAGAACGGCTGATTCCGCTGAAACCAGTTGTGCTTCGATATCGATCAAGTCGAGCCGAAGGCGTTCCAGGCCCTCTTCACTGCCTCGCAAGCGTTTGGTTTCAATATATAACTCGTTTTGACGGCGCAGGAGGGATTGTTGCCTGGTCAGTGCGTAGTTGTATTGTTGTTGGGCTTTATCGCGCACTGCCCGGGCCTCGTCGACCATAGGCTTTATGGCATGTTCGCGAAAAGGGTGATGCGTAGAAAAACAGAGTGGACAAGGATCGCCTTCCTGGAGTAGCTCCCTGTCTTTTTCGTAATTGGCGATCTGCCGCTGCTGGTCGTAGATCTTGTCGGCATACTGGAGGCGTAGGTTGTAGTCATCGAGTGCATCCAGGGCTACCATCAGCGTTTTATTGACGTCTTCTTCCTCCAACTGCAAATGGCTGAGGCGGTCCTCCATATCAGCCGCCATTTTTAATTTCTGTTGGTAAATAGTTTGGATATCGGCCCATTGCTTAAGTTGTCCCTGTTTATCGTTCAAACCTTCTATTTCCTGCACCAACAGATGTAGCAGTTCCTGGCGGCTGGGTGCATAGTATTCCGGAGCCAGCCGTTCGAATTCCGTTTGGAGTTGCTTCAGTTTTTCTTCGGCTTCCTCTCTGGCGAGTAATGCAGTGTCCAGTTTCCGGGTGATATCGGCCAGTTGGGTTTCGGTATGTTGTTCTTTTTGTTTGGCTTCCTGCAATTCCTTCCATAGCAGTCGAAGCTCGTTGCGTTTATCCTGCATGAGCGGGAGTTGTTGGGGCAGCGATTGCCAGGAGGCATGGGATTCCAGCCACAAGGCGCCGGCTTGTGCTTTGTTTTCCCAATCTTTCAACTGCGCCGACTGGGTCTCCAACTGTTGGGAAAGCTCGTTCCAGGTTTTTTCTTGTGCGGCCTGCTGGGCAAGTTGGGCCTGCAGGCCTGCGTCTTTTTCCTGGATAGCGGCGTCGAGCGCCAGCGCCTTTTCCCAGAGGGGGTATTTAATTTGAAAATCTGCCTGCAGGGCGCTTAGCGTTTCCTGCAAGGCCGTATTTTCCTGTTGGGATTCGTCCAGCTTTTGCTGCGCCGCTTGTGCCTGGATATCGAAGGCGGTAATTTCAGAGGTCAATTGATTCAAACGCTGCTGCAAAGATTCGAGCAGCGCCAGGTCGGGCTGAAAAGCGGCCGCTTTCCGGGCATTTTTTAATTGAATTTTAAGCCTTTCGGTTTCAGTTTTTTCGAGTTCGGAAGCCTGTAGTTCTGTTTGTAGTGAAAGCTGGCGTTCATCCAGTTCTTTCAGGCGCTGCAACCATTGGCTTTGTTTTTGGAGTTGGTCGCGTTGCACGGAGATTGCTTCGCCTTCCGACTGGTAGCGGGCCAGGGCCTGATCCCAAGCGGCTATTTCTTCATCGCCTGGCGCCTGGGTTTGCTCAAGCGATTGGCGCAATTCTTCGAGGCGTTGTTGTTCCAGTTTATTGCGTTCAAAGGCGGCCATCGACAGGCGGCTGTATATCTCTACGCCGGTAATCCGTTCGAGCAATTCGCTTCGTTCTTTTTCTCCCGACTTCAAAAAAGCCGCAAAATCGCCTTGGGAGAGCAGCACCGAGCGACAGAACCGGTCGTAATCGAGTCCGCTGACTGCCTCCACCTGTTCGTCCACCTCTTTCGCCTTTTCGGCAATAATCTCGAAAGCTTCGCGCTGGGTGTTCCACTGGGATAATTCGCGACGCGGCCCCTTAATATCGCCGTCGTCTTTTTTATGGGCCCGCCAGATGCTCCATTTCGCTCTAAACAAGCCTTTGTGCGTTTCAAATTCCACTTCTGCCAGGCTTTCCACCGCCCCATACGACATCACGTCTTTAGCGTCTTTATTGCGGTGAATACGGCCGTAGAGTGCCAGCGTGATTGCATCCAACAGAGTTGTTTTTCCGGCGCCCGTATCGCCGGTAATAGCAATAAGGCCGGCATGCGCCAGCGGCGGCGACGAGAAGTCTATCGTCGCTTGCAAGCGCAAAGAGTGGAGATTATTGACAGTTATTTTGGTAATTTTCATACCTATGCATTGTGCGGGCGCCTCAATTTAAGAATCTTTAACCATCTTGGGTTTAGCTTTAACGAATTCTTAGTTTCGGCGTGTGAAATTCGGCGGTAATTTCGCAGTAAGTTTAGCGATTAGGTTTAGTGCATTCGCAGTTTAGCGTTAGGGTTTAGTTATCTAAACATACAGCTAAACCCAATCGCTAAACCCTAACGCTAAACCACAAATGTTATAACAAAACGAAAACACCATGCAAACCATCTCCCTTCCAAGATTAAGCGCAAAAATCCTTGCAGCCGTAATCATCATCACTATTGGGGCTTGTGCTTCGCCGCAAAAACTGCTCGAAACCGGCAACTACGACGAAACCATTTCTGTAGCCGTCTCCAAACTCGCCGGCAAGAAAAAGAAAAAAACCGAATACGTACAGGCGCTGGAGGAAGCTTTTGCTAAGGCAACCGATCGCGATATGAAAGAAGCCGACCGGCTTAAGAGCGAAAACCGCCCGGAAAACTGGGCTCGTATCAATGACATATACCAGCGCATCCGGCGCCGGCAGGATATGATCAGTCCGCTGCTGCCGTTGGTAGACGAAAGGGGCGTAAAAGCTGAATTTCGCTTTGTGCGCACCAACGACCTGGAAAAAGAAGCCCGCGAAAATGCCGCTGCGCACCACTACGACCGCGGCAAAGAACTTCTGGAAGAAGGTCGGCGGGGAAGCAAATCGTCGGCGCGCGCTGCGTACAATGAATTCGGAAAAATCACCGAATATTTCCAGGATTACAAAGACCGCCGCGAACTCATGCAGGAAGCCCGCAACCTGGGCACCGTCCGCGTATTACTCACTATAGAAAACGAAGCGCCGGTAGTATTACCCAACGAATTTGAAGAGATCGTGACCAGCATGGGCGTCAAAGACCTCAACACCGAGTGGACCGTCTTTTACAACCGCAATACCAACCAGGCGCCTATCGACTACCGCGTGGTGATGCGCATTACGAGAATACAAATGCAACCCGCGCTGGTCAAAGAACGCGAATTTGAGGAAACCAAAGAGATCGAAGAAGGCTTCGAATACGTGCTCGACAGTCGGGGTAACGTGATGAAAGACAGTCTGGGCAACGACATCAAAGTACCCAAAAAAGTGCTCATCCGCGCCCGCGTTATCGAAGCGTATCAATTCAAATCCGCTACCGTGGCCGGAAAAATCGACTTTTTCGACACCCATACCCGCGAATTACTCGATAGCCAGCCCATCGCCGCCGATGCGCTGTTTGAAAACTATGCCTCTACCTTTACCGGCGACAAACGCGCATTAAGCAAAGAAACCGCCCAGCGCATCGGCAACCGCCCCCTACCCTTCCCTACCGACGAGGCCATGCTGCTCACCGCCGCAGAACGCCTGAAGCCCGTGGTGAAGGAGAAGGTGAGTCGAAGCCGGTATTTTATCTGAGATGTAGAGGATGAAGGCGCGAAGAATAAACTCCTGACTTTAACAATATTACGGCTTGCATTTGTCTTGTAAATATATTACCTTGCGATAGTCGTTCCGGAAAGACCGTAGTTAACTACTCAGCGCGCTATATTATTTCAACCCTTTTCATCAAGTTGTCTTCCTTGACAGGAGGCAGCCTAAAATTGTATTGCCATGAAAAACCTTGATTGTATGCTTTCCACCCGGGGTTTAGTTACCCCCCCCCCTATTGTATTCTAATTGTTATACTACTTAATCTTATCGCTTTGAGACCTGAAACCCTGCTTGCACAGTGCCTGCCACCTGCGCCTGCCATCGTCAACGGCAGCTTTGAATCGGGCGATTATCCCTGTACCGCCCCCCTTGACGCCTTCGCCTACGGCTGTGTGGATGATTGGTTTGCCGGGAGTCAATCCCCGACTATTTTTGAGGAGTTTAGCGTTGCGGGCTCTTCTACGGT
>Ga0209573_1000159_pt1 | contig 171525 bp, 108 predicted proteins | sample TNRBio252014_DNA_FD_185870 | JGI IMG/M metagenome (GOLD analysis project Ga0209573, IMG submission 185870) | Wastewater treatment Type I Accumulibacter community from EBPR Bioreactor in Madison, WI, USA - TNR Reactor_6/25/2014_ DNA (SPAdes)... | ecosystem: Engineered > Bioreactor > EBPR >...
AACGAACTTACGGGCGTGACGAAAGTGATCGGCAACTACAAGGCAGATTTCAGCGGTCCGAAAGAGGGCCAGGCCTTGACGTACACGGAACAGACGGTTGAGAAGGGCGCGACGCATGGCGGTGTTACCGGCGACTGGACGAAGACGAAGAGTAAGCTGTCGAGCACCTTTGGTGAACAGGCCGGCGTTACGCAGTACGCACTTCAAATGAGTGAGGCTAATGGTGTGACGTATGTCATCAGTGATTTGACGTCCGAATTTGACCCTGCAGTCGCAGGGGCAAAGTTCGCCAGGCAGGAGACCGAGACCTCAACGCACGGCGGCGTAACAGGAGAGTGGGTTAAAGTTGCTTCTGATCTGGACCAGAATTTTAATCCCATCCTCGCGGCATCTAGATTTTCCAGACAGCACACCGATGAGGCTTCGAAAACGACGTATATCCTGTCAGGATATACGGGCATCGACTTCGTTGACGGTAATTTGGAAGCCTCTACCCAGAAGGGGCTTGGCGAAAACGGTTTTATCACTTACAACAAACTGAGTTTGGCTGACTTTAGCGCGACAGCCAGAACTCAGACTTCGCACTCCAAAGACTTCTTCAATGCCAATGGTGACGCGGGAACAGACGGACGCGATGATCAGATTACGTATGACGAAATCTGCTCCGAAGCTAATGTGATCGCTGGCAGCTGCACCAACAAAATACAGGAAGTTGTGACCCTGGCCGGTGATGAATCCATCATTTATACCACCAACCGCACAGACGGTGTCCGCAAACAGACAACGTGGGTGAAGGATATTGATGGCAACGGGCTCGCTGATCAGCGGATTTATGACGCTGTCTGTAATTATTCGCAACTCAGCGGAGGTTCCTGTTCTCCTCTGATTCAGGAAATCTATTTCTTTAACGGCTCCGAAAACATTTCTTATGTTTTCGATAGCCAGGGCAACAAAGTTCAGACACTGCATACGTTCAACAACGCTCAGGGCAAGCTGGTTCAGCGCACGTATGATGCGGTTTGCTCGGCTTCGCAGGTGAACAATGGAACCTGTAATCCTCTCGTTCAGGAACTGATCACGCTGGACAACCTGAACCAGTTGATCAAGCAGTTCAGTGCCGGTACGGGAAGCTCTCCTCGAACGGTGCACGTGATGTTTGATGAGGCGACTGGAGATGTGATTCGCCAGGATGTGTATGACGGTCTTCACGATACACTTCAGTCAGTGCTTGGCGTTGATCTTGAACATATCAGTCTTGCTTACTTCATCGTTGAGGGCGCGGGACAGCAGGGGACGCTTGAAATTAATCACAAGCCTCTCGCCGGGGCTTTGAGTCCTTCGACAGTTCTTTCACCGATGGATATTCCGCGTCTTCCGACGGGTGCTATTGGCGATCCTGTGCCTGCCTACGCGGGCGCGAGCGGAAGCCCGGCCATTTCGTACAAGGCTGACGACAGAGGTCTGGTTATGGATTACAGCGCTGCGGACGGCCCTTATGCCGGCCTCGGGCTCTCGTATAATGATTTTGCCACGGGCCCGGTTGAGACGGCGGATCTGTCAGCCCAGTCCCAGCTGATCTTCGGCCTCAAGGGCAATACATCGTCTGTGAAGCTGGAGATACAGGATTCCACGGGCGCATCCAGCTCGGTCACTTTGAGCGGTATCAATGCCTTTGAGGAAAATGTGTTCGCGGTCAACAAATCGCTGTTCAGCGGTCTTGACTGGACCAAGATCACTTATATTTTCTTTGTGGTTGAAAATACAACGCCTGCTGGAACGCTTGAAGTCAATTACGCCCCCGCAGATCTGCACACGGCGGGTCTGATTTCGAAGTCCAGCCTTGGCGTGAACGATATCACGGCACTTCCCAACGGGCAGATCGGCGCGCCTCACAGTGCGGCGGCCAATGCCACAGGAAATGCCGGAACGGTTCAGGATACGGCCCGAGGCTTCCGCCTGAATTACTCGCAGGCGGACGGCAGCTTCAGCGCTGGTGCCTTCAGCTATGATGATTTCGGTACTTCACCGGCCAAGGAAACGGTCGACATTTCGATGCTTGACCGGCTTAACTTCGGCATCCGCGGACAGGCGTCTCCGGTCAAGTTCCAGATTCAGGATAAGAACGGTAATTATGACGTGATTATGCTGAACGGCATTACGGAGTCGGAAAAAGTCTGGTCGATTCCGATCTATGAACTCAATCCGGAGCTTGATCTGAGTCAAATCGTGGACATGTTCTTCATTGTGGAGAACACGAATGCGATTCCAGCCGGTTTCCTTGAAATCAACCGCATCGCCGGCAGCGCGGATCTGGGCGTGGTGCTGCCTTCTTCGGATCTCACGACGGCGGATCTGACGGCACTCCCGAACAACAGTCTGGGCGCGGTTGGAACAACACCGTTGAATCCGGCGAATGCGAGCGTCGTCGATACGGGACGCGGCTTTACGCTCAATTATGATACGAGCGCCGACGGTTACAGCGGCGGCGGATTTAAATACGATGACTTCGGCACGGGCGCCGTGGAATCGGGTGATCTCAGCAAATTCGGTCAGCTGGTTTTTGGTTTGAAGGGTACAGCGTCTGAGGTGAAGCTGGAGATTATCGATGACAAGGGCTTCCGTTATCAAGTCACGCTTTCAGGGATTTCGAACACTGTAGAAAAAGTGTTTTCGATATCCACGGCTGATTTGAAGGGTGCGAAGCTTCTTTCAAGCGTCGTGTTCCTCAGCCCGACTGAGCAGCTGGTCATTGACCGTGAGAACAATCAGACGGTTTATGCCCTCTTTGACGGAAACGGCAAGGCGCTACGTAATGATGTTTACAGCGGTATTTATACCAGCGCGGATCAACTGCACGAATCCAATTTGATTCAGCGGATCTACTTTATCGATGTTAACAATCAGCTGATTCAGAGCCGTGGCGCGGGCGGTGCTTTAAACCAGACGACGCATGTTCAAATTAATGCGAATGGTGTCGTCTTCAAACAAACTCTGTACAATCAGTTGTTCAGCGCGATTGAGGATGCAGATCCGTCCAAGAAAATCGTGACCACTATTTTTGTCGGGGAGTTTGAGCAGATTACTCAGGATCACATTGCCGGAGAGACGGTCCACCGTCTTTTTGATGATGTGACGGAACTCGTCACTACGGAGACACGTTACAGCGGCATCCATTCCACATTTGAAGGTCTGACGCCGATTCAGAAAACGTATTTCCTCAGCGGTTCCGAACAGCTCATTCTCGATTACCAGAGTGATCCTGATGGTGATGGAACACCGAATCCTCAGACGCGCAGGATTGTCTTTAATCCTGTGACATTCCAGACGCAGCAGGTCGACATTTACGAAGGTCTTCCTGATCCGGGATCAACGGATGTCAGCGGTCTGGAACTGCTGATGACGATTATTCCTCTGGATTCCGGAAGGAACTTCGTTAAGAACTTCGCGGACGACACCACCTATATTGAATACTTCGATCCGGCAACGAACGCGGTGTTGAAACGTGAAGTTTACGCGGGGATTCATGATGATTTGACGGGGCTTCCAATGGCGAGTGCCGTTTTCTTCCTCGAGAACCTTATCTTTACCAAGGATTTCGTTGAGGAAAGAACGATTCTCCAGTACCTGGATCCCGTTGACGGCAGACTCAGAATCCTTGAGATTTATGAACCCGTTAAAGAAGAAGTTGACGATCTTTCGCTGGATGGGTTAACTCTTATTGACCGCGTAGTTTACCCGTAAATCACAGGCACTGCCCCGGCTTGACTGGAGCAGTGCCTGTATTTTTCCGCAAACCTTCCAACCCAGTGGGACTTTTATGCAGCCTCTCGACATCCGTGCCGTGGATCAAGGAGAAGTCCTGATTCTCTGGGAAGATGACCATCGAAGCCTTTATTCCGCGTCTTATCTTCGCCTTCATTGCCGCTGCGCTCATTGTGTTGATGAATGGACGGGGCAGGTACTTGTGAATCAAGACCGCATTCCAGCTAATCTTAATCTGCAGACATTTGAACCCGTCGGCCGGTACGGAGTCAAGTTCCGCTGGAGCGACGGGCATGACACCGGTATTTTCGCGTTTGAGCAGCTTCGGCGTCTGTGCCTCTGCCCGGAGTGCTCGGTTTCCGCTCAAAAATCTTCAGTTTAAGTTGTTCTCCCGATTCTTGCGGCACTTCCCGGCGCCATGTATCTTTTCTTAGACGAGGGCTAAATATTGTTATGACCAGCGGTTTCAGCATCCGATCCTTCTGGGCGGAAGCATTCAGGCGCGGGATATGTCTGGGTGTGTCTCTGTCGCTTTGCCTGTCAGGGCCGATACCGGCTGCTGCCGCGGAGGATCCTCTTGTCTCGGGCAGCATTTTAAGTCCCTCTACTGTGAGAATTCCCGAAGCCCTTGGGGAGGTTCTGGAAAGCTTTGAAGGCACCGCAGGTAAGACGGTTATTTTGATTCAGGACGCCCACTGCGTTTATGAGGCTCAGAAATCAATCGAGGGGCTGCTTCAATTTTTTCAGGAAAAATACAACGTGACTTCAATGGGCGTTGAAGGCGGTTCGGGCATCGTGTCGCCCTTTCTTCTTCAAAGCCACCCCGACAAGAACTACAGGACCCAGGTGCTGGAAGATTACCTGAAACAGGGTGAGCTTTCCGGCGCTGTCACGGCGGCCGCCTCTTTTCCCCAGGAAAGCCGAGTCCAGGTGCTGGCGCTTGAAGATAAAGCGCTTTATGAAAAAGCGATCAGGGCCTATCAGGCTTCTCTGCAGGAAAGAGAAGCCAACCGTTTGAGTCTTCTGACTGCTGAGCAGGAACTCGATGGGGCCAAGAAGCGTTTTTATTCCCCTGAATTTCTGGCCTTTGATTTTCTTGACCGGAGTTACCGTTCAGGCGGGAGCCGTGACCTTGCAGAATATCTGCTCAAACTTTCCGGCATCAAATCTCCAGAGGGTTATCCCTTGGTTTCGGCGCTGCTTCAGCAGATCCATCTGGCGGACAGCTCGCTGAGTGAAGAAACCTCGAGGGAACTCGAAAGTCTTATGGCCTGGCTGCGGTCGCTCCCGCTTGCCAAAGATGATGAGATGGAACTTAACCGAAGGATACAGATTTACCGGACATCAGAGTCAGAATCATTCTCATCCGCAGGCGCGCTGTTTGAATTTGCCCGCTCACGGGGGCTTGAAGAGGGGCGCTTTCCTGCGCTGGAAAAAATGACAATGTATTATCCTGTTCTCGGGACGATGAAAGGCCCGTCTTTCGTTTCAGAACTGGAGGCCTATACCGCGGAGATCCGTTCCGGTTTTCTGTCCTCGCCTGAATTGAAAGCCCTGCATCAGATTTCAGAGAAACTCCAGCTCCTCGAAAGCCTGAATCGTCTTGAGCTCACTCTGGAGCAGTGGCGACTCTATAAGACTCAGGGATCATTTGAAAATTTCCGGCAGGAAGCGGCAGAGACGGGACTGTTCTCTTTATCTGACGGCTGGAGTGTTTCACTGGAGAACGCGGAAAAATTCTATGAAGCGGCGGAAGCCCGCGATTATGTGTTTATGCAGAAAATCCGGCAGGCGATGGAACTGAGAAATGAACGGAGCTTTCTATTTCTCGCGGGAGGATTTCATTCAGGCGGTCTTACCTCGCTTTTACGCGAAGCGGGTCTATCTTATGTTCTTGTGATGCCCCGCATTTCCGCAATTCCGGAAAACAGCGCTTATGAACGTGTCATGAAAGGAGATGTGTCCTGGAAGTCATTTTTTGTCGAAAAGAACGGTGAAGTGGATCTCGAAGCCGCATTTAACCGCGGTGCCGTCCGCAAGCTTATAAACCCAGCCTGGGGAGATGAAACAGGCCGCTATATGAAACTCTGGCGCGATGAGCTTATTCGGCTCATGTCTGCGAGGGGTGAGCTCTCACGGGCCGGATCCATGACACGATATCTGGATGAGGCGGGAGGCGGGAAAATGCCGGAACTTCCCGAATCTTTCGCTGAAGCGCTTCTGGAACGGCTTCGCGTCATGGTCTTTGAGAACCGTGTGACGCGTGAAAACACCTTGAATCTTTTCCGGGCTCATTCCGCAATGCCCTTTACGAATATCAATGCAGGTTCAGTCAGCGCCGAACTGCTTGATTTAACGGATTCCGGACGGTCCGAACTTCGCATTGAGGAGCAGGGAGACAGGCTGGGAATGTTTAGCGCGATCACACGGAATATGCCCATCGTTGACTTTCTGGCGGCTTTTGGTATTGATGCCGAGACCGCTGTTCTTACGCCCGTAAAGGATATGCCGGAATTTGCCACTGTGCCTGTGACTGTTTCTCCGGATACGCTTGAAAGCGCCGCGACTGTTTTTCTTTCGGAAAATACGCGGGTTCAGGGCCGGGTTTACGTTAAAGCAGTCGCTGAAGGCAGTCTGGAGTCTTTGCGTCATCTTTATCTTTTGACTTATAAAAGCCGTCCGGCCGCGATGATCTGGGCGATGAAGGTGCCTTCGGGAGGCTTGAACAGACCCGAACTTCCCAAAACGCTTATTTATCCGCTCCTTACTTATGAGCAGGGAGGCCTTTTTACCGGATCTCCCGGAAATTTATCCAATCCGCCGTTTCCTGATATGAGACAGGCACACGGTTTTTACGGTTCGGTCATAGAACCTTACGTCAGACGGATGCATCAGACATCCGGCTATTTCAATAACCTTAATGTTTTGGAAGACCCGTATCATGAATCTCCTCAATCCGCGATGAATGTCCGCGTTTACGATGATTTGATAAGCGGCTTTGCTTTTCCAGGCAGTTACGGACCCTGGGAGCATTCGACGGTTTTCCTGCTCGATATGCTTGACGCGCATCTTCTTCCAAAACTGGGAAGGGAGAGTCTTGAAGGACTCAATCTGGTGGACGTCGGGTCGGGAGCGGGCCGTGTTTCTGTTTACCTGGCCCAGAGAGGCGCCTCTGTGCAGGCCTACGATCTTACCCTGATGAAGGCCATGAATACAAAAGCGTGGGCACGCGTGAACCGGGTATCCGGAAAAGTACACGCGCAAAAAGCGCTTTCCGTCACGGAACTTCAAAGTGCTGACGGTTATATTGTGAATTTTCCAAATCTGGATGAAGACGCGAAAAGGATTGATGAAGTGGGTCTAATGGAGTATGAGGACTCGCGTCATTTAAACGTTTCCATGCATCCGGATGATTTCAGAAAAGTCATGATGGATCTCAGAGACAGCGCCAGGCCAGGGGCTTTTTTATTTATCCGCGGCAACTACACAGGCCGTGGGCTGGAACTATTTCTGCCCATTATGCGTGAATCCGGGTGGACCGTCGGGCTTGAAGCTCCGCTGGCAGTGCCCGAAGAGGTTGAGCCTTTCGGGGCCGCCTATTTTCTTCGTCAGAATACTCTCCGCTCCGAACTCCGCGCTGAGACGGAGACGGAAAGCGTTTCCCAGAGAGAGCGTAATCTCGACCTCCGTGAAAAATACGAACGGATTCTGCGTGAGGCAAGCTACGGCCGGCATCTGGAAGCGCTTCTCAATGATCTGCTGGATGCGCTGGAACGGCCGGAACAATCCAGAATTCTCATCTGGAAAGAAATCCCGGGGACGGCGCTTGACCAGATTGTGAACGCGCTTCGCTCCGCGAATTCGCACTATCGAATCCTCAGTCCGGGGAGCTTGAAACAAGGGGACCATCTCCTGGTGCTTGAAGCTCCAGGCGTGGGTGTTCAGGGGCTGGGCCAGAAAGAATTGAACGCGATTTTTGGTGAGGAAAAAGTAAACCGTCTCATCGAGCTCAGGCGGCAGGCTCTTCATGATGTCCTTAATGAAAACCGTTTGTATGATTTTAACGAAGAAGTGCTGTACAGCACTTACAAAGAGGATGTTGTACGTCTCAGATTACTTGAGCGATCAGCTGATTTTCCCGAAAGCGGCAAGTGGAATTACCCGGGCGGTGCCGAAGCGTTGGCAGAATTCATCCGGGTCAGTGTGATTGAAGAAGTCACCCAGGTTCTGAGAGATCCCACCGGGCCTTACCGCCGGATTCTGGAATTGCCGGTGAACCGTGAGCTGCTGGCCAAAAAAGGAATTACGGATATTGACCATCAGCCTCTGTTTGAATTGAATTTTGGAATGAGTCAGGTGAGTGCGAATTCGGCCTCGTCCCGGCTCAACGCGGACATTAATGCTCATCAGGCCCTGACACTTGCGAATCTTTCGCAGGACAGCGTGAGCAGGCTCTTTCAGCCAGCGGTTTACCGCAGTGTGATTTTTGAGATGAGTTCTCTTAGGGAACGGCTTGCCAAAGGGCCGCTGCAAGGTCCTCCGGTGCTGGAAGGTGAACCGGGGACTCGTGCGCTGAGCACGGCCGCCGCGGAAATATTGAGAAAACGCTATGCGTGGAATGTTCTGGGACAGGACCTTCAGGGAGTCTTTGGAAATGATCCGGAATATTACGCCGCAGCCCAGAGGTATTTTGATTTCCTTCGCCTGCAGGATTACATTAAAAAATGGGATATCGATTTCAAAAGCGCTGTCCGCGAGGCCACGCGCATCCGTCTTTTGATTTCAAAGCTTGAACATTACCGCAGGCAGGTCCAGATTCTGACTGAAGTTGAGGAGATTGATGATTTTGCGGATGAGGAAACGATTATCCGTGACCGCGACAAGCGTTTGCTGCAGCAGCTTCCGCCGCTGCTCCTGAATGACAGCCGCCGCCGTTCCCTGGCCAGTCCTCGCTGGTTTCACGCGGTTGTGCCGGCGATGAAAAATCCAGTTTATGTAAACCTTGATGTCAAAGGCATGGGCATTATGAATGTCCGCGCTTTTGAAATGGAAATTCAGCAGATCGAAAAGCTGCTTCGTGAGAACGGGAGCGTGACACCGGAGGTTGAAAAAATCTGGCAGAGCAGCGCGGATGATGTGACCCGGAAAGTGCAGGGGATTGAAGGGATTATTCGGGAGCTTGCGGCCAGAGCGTATCAACGGGCGGGTGTTCAGCCGCCTGCCGAGATTGCCATGATGATGGGCGGTGATGAAGTCATTTTTGCTTTGGATGGTGATTTTTTTCAGGGGGAGCGGCTCGATGAACTGCTTTTTGAGATCCGGTCTGAAATCAAACGCGCACTTGATCTTGATATTCGGGCAGGTGTTTCCGAAAGGATACAGGAATACAGGAAGACTTTTGAACAACACTCGCGCCAGGCTGACGTTGCGCACGCGAGTCTTATTCTCGGGATCGATGATATTACGGGGATGCTGAAGCGGCTGGAGTCCATGGAGGCGCGGGGTGTGCTGGGTCCTGAATACAAGGAAGCGATTGTTTATCATGTTCCGGGTCTGGAATCTGTCAGCTGGCAAGGCAAGGTTCGCGATGCTGACGGCGCGATCACGGCTTTTAAAGTGCTGGAAGCTGCCGGTCTGTCCCCGCGTTCAGAACTGCGCTTTTTAGAGCAGGAAGAGCCGGAAGATTTGAAAGCCGCCCGGGAACTGGCCCGCAGCGTTGTGAGGTTTTTGTTTGAAGGACAGAGCGTGGAAGTTTTTGCCGGGCCCCTTGCCGAACTCTTTGTTGAAACTCCCCGAAGAAATCTTGTGTGGAACGCTTTTGAATCCGCTTATGTGAGGGCCCTCCGTCAAAGGAACGAGGCCATCTTTTCACGGACGGGTTCCGCGTCTCCCGATCTTCAGCTCAAGCAGTTTGTGTCCAGCGGACGTCTGTTTTCTCATCTGAATCAAAAGTACGAAAGCCGGATGGGTGTGCTGCCGGATCTTGCCGAAGAACCCGATCTTCCTGTCGCGTTTGCGATCGGAGAGAAACTGATTTATCAAGCCGGTTTGGAAGAAGCGGGTGACTCTGCCGAGGGTGTGAAAGCGGTCTTGAGAACGAGTCTTGAGGATAACGGCCGCTTGATCTATGCAACGCAAAGCGGCAGTCCATCCGGTGAAGCCTCTGCAAGAATGCTGGATCAAGCGCTTCGGGAGCTTGGCGGAGAAGTCCGTTCTGACCGGATCAACCGGCTGCAGACAGGCGCCGTTACGCCGCTTGATCAGTTTGAATCCCGGCTGGGTAAAGAAGGAGACGTGAACCGTTTTGTTGTTTTTGTCGAGCGGGGTGACAGCGAGGTGGTGCCCGAAACTGAGGACCAGAAAAAGAGAGGCCTTGTATTTGTTATTGACCCTGAAGTCGTCTCGCTGCTTTCTGTTTCCGATGTCATGAGGATTCTAAAAAATCTCGCCCTTGTACCGGAAAGACTGCGGGAATTTTACCGCGATGAACTTGGTCTGAGACCGGATCCTCAAAGCGGCCTAACCATGATCGGACGTGATTTTCTGAACCGGATCTCGGATCTTTTCAAAGCGGAAACTCAAATTCTTACTTCGGCTTAACCTGCGCTGCATTCTTTGTTGCATCCCGCACGCAGCTTGATTATCATACGCCCACGATGACTCCTAAAAATCTTCTTTATGCTGGCGACAGCCCCGCGGGCGGTCCGGCCAATTATCTCCTCGCGATGATCGGATCTCTCAAGGGTATCCGTCTTACGCATATTCCTCCTGGAAGGCCCATCGCGCCGTCTGTTTTAAAGACGAGTTTTCACGGTTTTATTTTGAGCGATTATTCCCGCCGTGATTTGTCTGTTCATGCTGAAGAACTTATGGTCCGTCAGGTTCGTGAAAAGGGCGCGGGCCTTTTGATGGTCGGCGGATGGGGATCTTTTTCCGGGCCTTTCGGCCGCTGGAGCGGATCCGCGATTGAGGATTTACTGCCCGTGCGGTGCCAAAAGTCCGACGACCGGATTAATCTTGCAGAAGGTCTGCTGATCCGCGAGGCAAAACGGCACCCCATGTTCAAAGGTCTGTCTTTTGATGACTCGCCCGTACTCATCGGTCTGAACGCCGTGAAAGCCCGCAAGGGGAGTTTGACGCTCCTTGAAGCCCTTCCGATGAAAAATAAAAAAGGCAAAGTCAGTGTTTCTGCCAAAGGCTATCCTCTGCTTGTCCTTCATGGCGACCCGGCGAAACGAACCGCAGCGCTGACAACGGACCTTGCGCCTCACTGGTGCGGCGGCTGGGTCGACTGGGGAACCCGGCGAATGAAACTGCCTGTGACTCCCGCCTTTGGCGTCGAGGTGGGACACAAGTATGCCGCGTTTGGCCAGTCTTTACTCCGCTGGCTGGTCGGTCTTTAAACTTCAGCTTTACCTCTTGCTGCATTAAGCTGCTCTTCCTTCCGCACGGTTCTTCGAAGAATCTTTGCCTGGCCTCTCAAGACTTGCGCCGTGCAGCCCGATACTTAACCAGCGAAGGGAGGGCTCGTCTATGGTTAATCAAATGGTTCTATCCACAGAAATCGAATGGATCGGTTACGAAAAGAGAACCCGGATGCTTCAGGTCGAGTTTTTGTCCGGTTCGATTTACCAGTACGATAATGTTCCTGAACATGTGTATTATGATTTTCTCGCGGCGTCTTCTTACGGACATTTTCTGGAAGATGAAATTAACGGAAAGTTTTCATACCGGAAAATCCGCTGAAATTTTACGCAGTGTCGTTTTATAAAAGTTGAACAGCAGTCAACACGCGCGGCTCGCTCCCCGGCCAGCCCAGAGGTTTCCTTTGAGAGGCAGAATCCTCATTATCGATGACGACGACAATATTCGTTCGTCGCTAACCTTTTTTCTGGAAGAGATCGGTTTTTCTGTTATTCAAACAAATAACGGAACGCTGGCGCTTGAATTAATCCGGGACAACAAACCTGATCATGTGTTTTGCGATGTTGTGATGCCGGGCATCAGCGGTCTCGTGGTTCTGGGTCATATCAAAAGAGCGTTTCCCAATCAGAAAGTCATTCTCATGAGCGGTTTGAATGAAGAGAGTGCGATTGAGGAAGCCCGCGTCCTGGGCGCGGAAACCTTCCTTTTGAAGCCTGTAAGTCTTGATGATCTGGAGCAAAACTTCATTAATAAGATTTTCCCTCCCGCTTGAGTTTCTTCTTCGATTTCGGCTCTACCCTCTAATTCGGCTCTTTTTACCCTCCTGGCCTGATAACAACTAAGAAAAACATAGCAATAACTATCATTAGTTATCAATCACTCTTTTTAAAGCTCTGTAATGATGCGATAATTCTACAAGAGAGAGGTATGTCCAAAGACTAATAAGAGGCTTTTCAAAAAGGAGTGATCTCTGTGCTGCCGCGTCTTTGCGCTCATTTCCCTATAACGCTGCGAAAGCTGGTAAGTGTCTGTGTCCTTGTCTGCTTTCCGTTCTCGGGTCTTTCCTCGGCAGCTCCCGCGCCGAAGATCCCAGGGCCCGAAGGCGTTCCGTCCGTCATTACAATTCCGGAGGCTTTGGGACAGATTGAAGTGCAGCATTTTGCCGGACCTGGGAAACCGTTTGTGTTTTTTGTTCAAGATGCTCACTCTGTGCTCGACGCGCAGCACAACATTCGGCGCTTGATTGAGTATCTCGAAAGAGAGTACGGCGTGCGGGCTGTCGGCATTGAGGGCGGCGAAGGAAAACTGGACCCGCTTGTTTTCCGTGCTTTTCCGGACACGTTCGCAAAAGAAAAAGTCATGGAAGATTATTTAGGTAAAGGAGAACTCACCGGTGCAGGGGCCGCGGCGATTTTCAGCCCTGTGAATTCCGCTTACTATGGCATCGAAGACTGGCAGCTTTATGGAGAAAACTACAGAGCTTATCTGAGCAGTGTTTCAGAACGGGCGGGAATTCTCTCGGCACTTGATGAAATAAAAAACAGCCTGGATGAAAAGCAGGCCAGGATTTTCAGCCCTGAACTTTCAGCTCATCAGAAAAAAACAGCGGATTTTTATTCGGAAAATTCCCATCTGCTGGAGTATCTGCAGCATCTGCGCGCTTTGGCCGAGTCCCTGCAGCCGGGCTCCGCCGAAGAAATTGGTGCCCGTTACCCGCATCTTTCCGTGCTTTGGGAGACTGTGGCTCGTGACCGGGCCGCGCCCTCGCTGGGTATGGACGCCTCGATGCGGCGCATGGCCAAGGCTTTTCAGGAACACTATCTGCCCAAGCTTGACCGCAGGACACAGATGGAATTTAACGGAATGCATCAACAGTTCCTGTCCGGACAGATGGATGCCGGAAAATTTTTGAGGGTTCTTGTTGAAACCGGAAAAAGCGCCGGCATACAGCCTAAACTGACACCCGAGATGAAAGATCTTCTGGGCCACACAGAACGTCTTTCCCAAATCAAGGGGACGCGGCTCTTCGACGAGCTTGAAGCTCTTGCCGCAAGCCTTGAAAGCAGACTGATTCAAAATCCGATGCAGCAGATGCTCTCCGATGACTATCGCCGGCTGCGCCGTCTTACGAGTCTCGCGAAGCTTGAATTGACCAGAGATCAGCTGGATCAGTATCAGGCAGATGCAGAAGGTCATCTTGCCCTTCTGGATAATAGCTCAACCCGCCAGACGCTCGCGCCCGCGCTGACTTTTTACAAACTGGCTCTTGAGCGCGACCGTGTTTTTCATCAGAAAATGGAAGAGGTCATGAAGAAGGAGAACGTGCGCGCTGCCGCCGTGCTGGCGGGCGGCTTTCACGCTCGCGGGTTTGAAGAGCAGCTTCGCTCAAAAGGGTATTCCTTTGCAGTGATGACACCGAGGATTGATTCACTTGAGGGATCTGGGCTTTATGAAGGGGTCATGACTGGAAAACTTTCTTACGGCAAGGATGTGACCCGCAGCCTTTATGAAGCTTTTCTCCGGCACGCGTCAGCATCGCTTGTGCAGGAGCTGAGTGAGCCTGATTTCAGAAAAATGATGAAGCTGTGGCGTGATGAAGTGATACGGCTTCTCGCGGCCGAAGGCAGAACAGGTGAAGCTGGCGAATACACGCGCGCGCTTGACGCTCTGAGTGCTGTTTATTTAAAAAAATTCGGACCGGGCGCGGGTTCCAAAAGTCTGCCGGAAGTTCTTGAAGCTCTCGACAAGGAATTGGCCGGATTCAAGGACAGGAGTCTTCAGGGGCTTTGGTCCCGCTTTGAAAGCGGCATGGAAAAGTTCTTTGCGTCTCCTGCTGCGGCTCCGGTCCCTGGCGCGGCGCTTGGAACGACCGTGATGCAGCAGATCCGTACCAGCCTTCCCGTCAATGATCCTGTTCTTGTGGCGGTCACCCAGGGACCCGAAGCTGTTCGGGCGCCAGATCTTTCTTTGCCGGAAACAGCAGTTCCCGCGTCGAGCACAAGAGAGATCCAGAATGCTTTGAGAGATCTTTTACCGGCTTCCAATCAGGGCGTCGTGAATCTGCCTGAAGTTCTTGAGCTGCGTCAGCAGCTTCGGCTCGCGGCCCAGGCCGGCGACCAGCTGGGCGCTGAGGCAAAGACAAATCAGGCCGAACTTGTCCGGGTGCTGGAATCGCGCGTTGATGAAATTGTCAGGGGTCTTCCGGCGGCGCAGCGCAGTCAGCAGGGAGTCGCGGCTTTGAAGGCCGCCATTATTGATTCGCTTCGGCAGGATTTCGCTGAAGAAAACGTGGAGGTCATTTCGGGTACTCGCGGGGCGGTGAATACTTCGGTTGCGGCTGAAGTATTGGAACCACAGACTCAGGCGCGTTCAGAGCTGCGGGACTCTCTGGATCTCGGTGATCGCTATCAGTCCACGTCCGATTATGTTCGCCTGGATGGGATTTTCTATGTTCAGCAGGGTAGCGGGTTTGAAAGCCGCTTGGCAAAGGCGAAAGATGAAATTTTACGCCGGGCGAAGGACGAAAAAATAGTGGTTCTGATGGAGGGAAAACTGTTCAAGGGCAATTTGACTTTTAAACATCATTATCATACGACGCTCTCTTTGGCGCAGTTGACCAGAGTCTCACCAGTGATGAAAGACGAAACTCTCATTGATCTTGGTGCTGGATCCGGAGTTTTGGGGATCACAGCGCTCCTGCGCGATGGCGCGAGAAATGTGCTCGCTGTTGATCTGGATTCAGTTTCCCTTGGACAGGCCCAGGAAGCTCTTGCGCTGACGGAACAGGCGAATGGACTTGAAGCTGGATCATTAAGCTCCAGATTCAAGGTATTCCCCATTTCCTATGCGGAGTTCGGACGTCTCATTGCCGCGGATAATTTCAGCCTTCTTCGAAGTGAATCAAGCGCTCATCCCGTAATTATCAGTAATAACGACAGGCCCTGGTCAATCCCGGATTTAATCAACGAGGATCTTGGGCCGTGGTTTCAGTCTCAAGGGGATCAGCGAGCCGGGTTGCCAAGCCCGTCTCACATTATTATCGCCGGGGCATCCTTCGAGGAGGATGATGAGAGGAGTGAGCGCCATGAACGAGTATCCCGGGACAGTTATAACATTGCAGTCCCTTTAGGGTGGCGTCATTACTCTGCCGAGCTCAGGGACGGGCCCATCGACTTTCAGACAACTTATCTAGGGGCTATTTATCAGTCTCCTGAGTTTTTTGGAAAGCTGCTCGAGTTTGAAGCCGGCCGCTCGGAGCTTCGATCTGAGGATGCCGCAGCCCTGGATAGTCTGCGTCAAAAAATGGCTGCTCAGGTCAAGGGTGATGAATCTGTTTTACGGGTGAGTTCTTTAGGGCTTTCCCAGGCGGAGATGGATTTTCTCGGAGCGGACATTGCCCAGCTTGATCATGAGGCCTTCGGGGGGACGGGTGAGGTTTCCGACTTTAAAATTGCCAAGGTTCTGGGAGCTCTTAAGAGAGGCGAGGATTTTTACGTTCTTGTTGATAAATCCGGACAGCTTCAAGGTTATATTCAATCCACTCTGAATGAAGCGGATCGAAGCTCTTATCTCTATAAACTGGCCGCGCTACCGGGAGGCGGCCGTGGAAGAAAGCTTATGGACCGGTATTTCTCTGATCTTTCGGCAAAAAAAATCGAGAGAGTTGGCTGGGTTGCTGACGGCTTTTCCGCCGGATTCTATATGCGTTATCTTACCGGAAAGCTTGCTTACAATGCCTCCTCAGCTGCCACGACTTTTGTCGTCGATCTGACAACTTATGATTTTGAAAAAAAAGCAACAAAACTGCCAGATGAGATCCTTTCTCTTCAACAGGCTCATCTTGCGCGCATCGCCGCGAGAGAAAATGAGGTCCGCACTCTTGTTGAGACTGTAAGTAAAACCGCTGGTGAATACAGGATTAGCGTGACTGTGGACGGTGAAACCCTTGAACTTCCTGCTTCTGTAGATGCGGAGGGCGGCTGGACTGTAATGGGAGGGTCCGAGATGGGCGCCAGCAGCGCTGAAGACGCGATTCTCCGTGTGCTTATGTACAACGGATCGTCAAAATTAACCCGTGCTGACGGAAGCTTGATTATTGAAGCTTCCGGCTTGGAAGATTTTCAGAGTATTCAACAAACTTCCGAGTCGCCCTTGGCCGTTAGCCCGTCTGAGTCGAAAAGTCCGGGGCGGCAAACTGTGCTGGATCTCTTTGACGCTTCAATACGCTATCAAGTGCTGCCGGAAAATCTTCCTCAGGATTTCTTTGTTCTTGCCCCTGTGCTCGTGAAGCTGCCGGAAGAGGTTGATGCTTTGGCGGATGTGCTGAGGCGCTCCCGCGAAAGCGGTTATCTTGCGCGTACGATTTTTGTGGATGACGGGTCGGCGCCTGAGCTGCAGGAACGGATGGCCGCGCTCAGGGAACAGTTCCCTGATTTCTATACCATTCAGTTTGACCGCAATCAGCAAAAAGAAGTCGCGCTCTACGCGGCCATCGACAGGCTTCGTAATGAGTATCAAAGCAGAGGCTTAACTTTTCCTTCTCATTTTGTCTCCGTTGACGCGGATTCAGCGCTTTTGTCGCCATCGGGAAATGCCGCTGAAACAGTATCGAACCTTAGCCGGGCTGTGGAGCAATTGCGCGCCAATCCTGGAATCGGGGCAGCTGGAATCGAAATTCAGGGCGCTTTGACCAAAGGGAAGTCCGGATTCATTGAATGGCTGCAGGCCATGAATTACTACGCGACCATGAAAGTTGGAAAATTGATCTCGTATTTGATCAATCCTTCCATTCCGGGCGGAGGCGTGATTTACAGTGCTGCGGCCTTTGATAAGGCCGTCGAAAGTACCGTTGCCAAAGAAAAGTCCTGGAGCTATCTCAGCGGTCCAATGAAGCTTCGGGACGGCATTGCCGAACAGGGTCTTCGAATCGGGGCGCCGCGGCAGGAAGTGGTGGTCAAAACTAAAATCTTTCCAGGTTTTCTCGATCTCGTGGATCAGCAGCAGCGCTGGTGGAAGATCAGTGATTTTCCGAGGTCATTGAAAATTCTGCTGGGCGCTCTTGGTGTGGTGCTCGCGGGATCGGTGATTCAAGCCATTATCAATGTGGGAATATTGCCGATTTTGGCATCCCTTGTTTCCGTCACAATCGTGGCGGCCGCTGTTGTTGGCAGTTTTACTGCGGTGTGGGCGCTGCAGCATTGGCTTCGAGGTGATCGTGATCAGGTGGGCGTGGCGGACCTGCTTCTTATACCGGCGTACATTACACTCTTCTTTCTAGCGATTCCGACGGCCTTGCTGAGCCGCACTGTGACGGGTTTACCCGCCTCAAAAATCTCTGTTCGTGCGGCACAGACCGATCAGCCGGACAGTGCTCAGGCACGTTCGGAGCTGCGAGCCGCCGATAGCATTGAATCAAAGCTGGAAAAGATCGCGGAGCAGCCTCGGGTATTGCTGGATGTTTCACGTCCCGGTCTGATGAGCCGCCTGAGGAGCCGTTTTCGCCTTATCCGTCAAATTCCCGAGAATTTTCCTGCCGTCATCTTGACTTCCGAAGGATTCCGGCTGCTCACGAGCGACGCCGACACTGGAAGTATTAGGGAGGGCGCCCTTATTCCGGGAACGGAAAAAGCTGCGGCAAATCTGCTCCGCTCCGGTGTCAAGTGGATTATGGGAGACAAGCTCAGGGAACGGAAGTTCGTTGGTTTAGCAGGCGAAGCGTCCTTTGAATCCCCGGAGGATGCGTCACGGTTTCTCAGGACTTACAGGATTCATCAATTCCAGGAGAGTGATTTTGCTTTTGTCCGTGATCCGCGCATGAATGACGAGCAGGAAAAAAAGCTTTTTGAAACCGCCCGCCGGGACTTGAACTCTATGCTTGGCGATGATGCCGCGCTGGCTGCTGCCTCGGCGCCTTTTGTGCCTCTTATTGCTTCGTATCTGCAGAATCTTCTGGCTGGAAACTATGAAAACATTCAAAGGACACTGAGTCATCATTCCGCATACAGCCCGGATGGTATTTTCAACCATCTGGGAAGGGACAGGGGAACACGCGGGAACTCGCCCGGCGCCTACAAAGCGCTGCATTTTATAAGTGTGATACAGCAGTACTCTGATAAATTCAATGACGCGGCTGGCAGTAACATTCCCGGCAGGATTCTCGCAACAGATCTGGATCTCATGCTTGCCGCGTACTATACCCCGGAGTTTACGCACGGATTTCTCGAAATACTGTTTGAGGTTCATCAGGCGTTCGCCCATAAGGATGGGCAAAGCGTTTTTCTGAAAAATCTTATCTCTACGCTCAAAAGCGCCCATCATGTGTGGGTGCTCAGCGACAGTTACAGCCAAGCGGATAGGATCGTGAACTCGGGATTGGAAAATTTACAGTATGCGCTGACACATGATTCGGATCTCAAGAACTTCCTGTCTTTATACACGAGACTGACAACCCGGAACTTGACGTTTGGCGACAAGGCATTCCGTTTTGAGTCCGCGCAGTATCTTTCTGAAACGGAAAGCGAAGCGGAGTTTCAGGGAAAAAATGATTCGTTCAAGGTTAATTACCGGGCCGAGGATGGGACGCGTCAATCCGTGCTGCTAAAAAACGTGAGTATGACTGCTGTCCGAAATGACCAGTTCGCGACGGGCTTGACACGGCTTATCGGTATGCCGACCTACAGGGTTTCCGTGGCGCAGAAGGTGAGCGAGGATCCCCGCTCGGATGATGTCTGGGAAATGATCCAGATGCGGCCTTCTTATACACTTGGCTGGTCGACCCGCTTCAGCGGCTATAAGGCTGAAAATCTGGATAAGCTCTTCAGCGGCTCCGTAGAGCAGGCGGCTTCCCGCCTTCAGCAGATCGGCGCTATTTTTGCCGTGGAGTATTTTGGCGCTAGGGATTCGAAGATGAAACATATTTTGATCGATGAAAACACAGGAGAACCTTTCCGCATTGACTGGGAATTCATGTTCTTTAATGACGATAAGCGGCCCGCCGGAATGACCGCGAAATTGAGTGATATTCCGCATGTCTTGGCCGGTGACGAACGTGACTTTCTGAGGGCTGTTCTCAACGGAGAACAAGGGGCTGAAAGACTTGAGCAAGTGATCCGCGGTTTTGATCAGACTCTGGGAAGAATGATGAGCGATCTGAAGAAGGGGGAAGCCCAGAGCGGTATTCTCCAGCTCGTAAACTCGGTGTACAAAGACGACACGCGTTTGCCTGTGATTAAGGAGTATATTCAGGCGCAGTTTTACAAGCCGGACGGGACTCCCAGAACTCTTGAAGAAATCCGCACCATGATCGGGCTCTCGGCCGGGGCTGTGGCCAATCCCTCGTTCCGGCGCTCTGAGCTAAGGCAGACCCTATCCGGATCAGGTGAAGCTGCGGATCAGACGCGGCTTGAGCAGGCTCAAAAGTGGATTCGCAATCAGCTCATGGCCGAAGAAGACCGGGCCGATGTTTTCACTGCCCGTAATGCGTCGCTTATTGAGCGCATTGCAACTGCGATTCGTGCTGGAACGGCTGAGATTTTGACCGAAGAAATCGGCGAGGCTGGCGGTCTGTCCGTGTACCGAGTGACAGGATTGCCCGAGTCCTCGGAACTTCTCATCTTTACTTCGAAAGGAGAGGTTCGCGATATTGCGCTGAGCACGAATGCAAAAGAAATGAGCTATGCGCTTAATGGTCAGGGTTTGAATGTGCCTGTCACGGATCCTGATGCGAGGCGGGTCAACCGTTATATTTCTCTGACTCGCGAGCCTCGTGCGGAACTTGTTAGCGCTGTTCTGCCTGAAATTGAAAGGGCTGTTAAAGGCACGCGGGAGCTCGATCGGGTGTATGTTCCTGCAGCAGGGCTCTTGAAGGACGGTCAATCGCTCGCGGATATGGCGGCCGAAAGTCCCGTTTTGCAGCATGTGCTGCAAAGCCTCAGCCGGCTGCCTGCAGGGACGTCTGAAGACAACCTTAATTTCCGTCTTTCACGTGTCTATGAGTTTGCCGTAGATGAGAGTGTTACCAATGCTTATTTTGACGGCAGACGTTCTCATTTTCAGATGGCATTTCGTCTTGACTATTATTCAGACGATATCAACCCTACTGTTTACCATGAGCTTCAGCACGACAGTTTCCGCGCTTTGAGTCCGGAACAGCGTGAGAGACTTGAGATTTACCTTCTTGCCAACGAACCTGAAATTCATGCCGCTATGAATGGATACAACCCTGTGCGAGTACTTGATGAATTTCTTGCCCATGTGGTCGAAATGCTTGCCAAAGAAAGACGCGAGGTTAAGGGAATTATTTTCGGCACGGAGGATGAAATTATTCTGCTTAAAATCAAACAGGAAACCATTGAATATCTTGTCTCGGAGGGCGTTTTACCGGAAGAGGCCGTGGCCGAGTTTTCATCCCGATCTGAACTGAGGTCGGTTCTCGAAATCTTTGATCGGGGAAGATCGCCAGCGGTCAGTACACGCGTGAATTCGAGTCTGTTCAGCGGAGATTCCGAGGATCATTTTCCTGGCGAGGCAGATACATCAAGTGCCGGCAGTGTGATTGATACGCGTAGTAAAATACGTTCCGAACTGAGACTTGCGGAGACTTCCGAACCCCTGATTCCGCCCGGCGCGGTTCTTTATCTGAATGCCGAAGATCTCAAGCTGCTGGAGAATCTTCAGACGGGAATTCAGCAAGATATCTCTGAGCTGAAGAAGGGCGTGGCTCAACGCAGCGCTCTGGCACGTGTTTCTGTGGAAGCCGCCGTGGATGGATTTATCACGGGTGTTACTTCGCTTTTGCGGGAGGAGGCGAACGTCGAATCGGTTGTCAGCCGTGCCTCTCGCGCGGATTTTGAAAGTGATCTGGCCGCACTGCTTGAAGAAAACGCTCTTGCACAGGGATTGACGCAAGAAGCTGCAGGACTGTTGTCACGGGAACTGGTTCCCCAGACCGCCGGTTTAATCCGCTCCGTCCTTACGGCTGCGGTGATGACGGGTGAGATGCGTGTGCTGACTTCTTCCGGACTTGTCACGGTTGATCTTTCGCCGGAGGCCCGCGCGCTTCTCGCGAAAGGATCACGCGCGGACTTTGAAGCCGCTTATGCCAAACTTCGGGCTTCGGGCCGCGCAGACCTGCCCGCTCAGTTTTTCCTGCCTGCTGAAACGGGTGCGAAGGAATCCTGGTTCATTCAAAGCTCGTTCATGCGCTCGGACAGCCAGACCAGTGCTGCTCTGGTCAAGAAGCAGCTGGAAGCTTTCCTTGCGGTCAAGAATGTTCCTCTGACTTTTGGTTACACAGCGGGCACTCCGGAAGAACGGCTCGCGCTTGAACTGGCCCGTATGTTTGCCGGAACGCTTACGGTAGGCCGCAAGTTTGGTGAAGCGTTCAGAACGTCTAAGATGGGGTATCACGTTAACCAGGCGGATCGTATCGTTTTTGTGCTGAACGCCGAATCCGGCCGTATTCAGGATCCGCTGACGGAGACAAGCCGGAAGGCCCGTGGTATCGTCGGGCAGGAAGATTTTATTTCTCCTGATCTGCTGAACCATAAAGAGTATCTGCTTCTCGCCGATCTTGTCGTTCAGTCGCCTTATCTCTACGGACAGCTTAAGTCCAAGGAGGGTTTCTCTTTCGGAGTTATGGATGAAGAAGTTCTGAACGGCTTCCTGGGTTTCCTCAACGATCTCGCCAAAACCAGCGCGGCCGAAGCTGCGGTCCGGGCTTCCGCGTAATCTTTAAATCAGTCTAAGAGCGGAAAGAAGAGGCTGGGCCGTGAGAATGATGAGCAGTCCCAGAATGGAAATAAGCGAACCCGCCTTGAGCATATCGGCCGCACGAAGTCTCCCTGAGGCAAATGCCATCGCGTTAGGAGCTGTAGAAATTGGAAGCGCGAGCGCGAGCGACGCGGCCAATGCCGTGAGAAATGCCGCGTGAATAGAATGCGCTGCGCCGCCTGCTGCGATGGCCAGCGGGATCAGAAGACTGGCCGACGCTGTATTGTTCATGAAAGTTGAAAGCGCTACGGTCATTCCCGCGATCATCGCCGCCCGCCCCGAGGGAGGGAGCTGGGCCCAGTTCAAAGCTCCGAACCAGTCTGCAAGACCCGTCAGCGACATGCCTGTACTTAATGAAAGCCCGCCCCACATCAGGACAAGAATATCCCACTCGATGGAATCAATATCCTTCCGATCCAGAAGTTTAAGGGCCGTGAGCCCCGCAGCGGCCATCAGCGCTGGAACGGACTCATCGAGGCCATGCCAGGGTCTTGTCAGCCACAAAAAAACTGCAGCAAGTGTGATGGCAGAGGTCCATTTTCCTTCCCGGGAAAGAGCCTCATCAGTTTCCGCAAGTTGAATTTGAAATTTATTCTCGACAGGAAAAAGCAGTTTTAAAACGATCCAAACCAGGCCAAGCAGAATCAGCATCAGCGGAACGGCGGCCATCATCCAGCCCGTGAAGGTAAGGGTAAGACCCATTTCGCGCAGCGCCGCGACGGCGATGGCGTTGGGCGGAGTCCCGATGGGGGTTCCCATCCCTCCGATGGTAGCGCCAAAAGGCACAGCCAGAATAAGCGCGCTGTGAAAACGGTCCCGCGGCATTTTTTTGAGCGCCGGGATCAGGATGGCAAGCATCATGGCCGTTGTGGCGGTATTCGAAATCCAGAGTGAAAAAAAAGCGGTGATCGCGATCAAAGACCAGAGAAAAAGGGAAGCCGAGGAAGCAAAGGGTTTGAGTATCTTTGAAAAAAGAATCCGGGCAACCCCGTGTTTGGTCATAGCCCGGGATAAGAGAAAACCGCCGAGGAAAAGCATGATGACGGGCGAGGCGAAAGGTTTCAGAAATTCCTGGTAAGCGATGCCGCCTTCGGGAGCGAAACCGCCTTCTTCGGCAAGAAGCAGAATCTGGAGAACGACAAGCGCAAGAGAAACAGCGTGCAGAGCGAAGACTTCAAACGCCCAGAGCAAGCCGGCAAACACAAAAAGAGCGGCGCATCGGCGGGCCAGTTCCGGCATGGATTCCGGTGTCAGGAGATAAACCGCGAAGGCGCACGCCAGGCAGAGCAGAAAAGACAGGCACTTCTTCATAAGTCTGCTTTCTGGAAAGAAGCTGCTTTTAAAAGCGAACGCCGGAAAACCAAAGAGCCGCGGCGGCAAAGCCGATGAGCATGATCAGAAGAGTCTGTCCTGCTCCGGGTATCGAAACCGAGGGAAGCGCCCGCTTGAGCTTTTCATTCAGTGACTTCAGCAGCTCGGAAAGTCCTGCCTGCACCGTCTCGTGCGTCAGGCGCGCGGGAACAGAAACGCCTTTCACGAACAGATCACCGCCTCTGCGGTAGAACCAGTCGAGGTCAAGAGTCAGCGCGGCGTGAGGGTGCAAATGGCTGCGCATGATGAGAAAAGCGGCGAGCGTTCCGGCCAAAAGCTGCAGGGTTTCAAAAATATGGGACGGCGTAAAGACATCGTAAACAACGGTGTACGGAAGGAAGGGATAGAGAAAAGCTCCCGGATCAAGCCCGATCAGGAAACACAGAAACACGGCGCCTGACATCCCCATCAGAACCGGGATCGGAAGACTGGGAGAATAACTTCCTGTTTTTGATTTGCCGTAAAACGCGAAAGTCGTCAGCTTCAGACCGATTGACAGAAACGTACCGACGGAAACCGCGAGGAATAGAATTTCAAGCCACGCAAGATGCGCTTTGGAGGCGGCCGCGAGAAGCAATGATTTAGTAACGTACCCGTTCAGACCGGGCATGCCGGAGATCGCAAGCGCTCCCACCAGAAAGAAAACGACAAGGCCTCGGTCCTTCGCGGCTAAGCCTCCCAGTTCGGAGAGGCGGGAGGTACCGGTCTTCATGATGATGACACCCGCCGTCATGAAAAGAAGCCCTTTAAAAAGAATGTTTCCCACGGCATGACCGGCAGCGCCGTTGATGCCCAGATCCGACCCCAAACCGATTCCCGCGAGCATAAAACCGACCTGGCAGATCAGGTGATAGGACAAAAGTTTTCGAATATCATCTTCCATCAGCGCGTAAAGAACCCCCAGAACAGCGGCTGCGGCGCCGAGGCCGATCAGCCAGTCGGAGCCCGCGAAACAGCGCGCGAACGCGAAAACGGCAACTTTGGATGTGAAGGCGCTGAGATAAACCCCGCCTTCCGGAGTGCTGGATGAATAAGCATCGGGAAGCCATGCGTGCGCGGGCGGAAGCGCGGCGTTTACGGCGAAAGCGGCAAAGAAAAGCCATCCTGCCGCATCAAAAGGCTGGGCCGCGAACGTGAGCGATTGCCCCTCACTGATTCTGAGAAGAAGGCCGCTGAAAAAAAGAAGTCCTCCCGCGGCATGGACCAGCAGGTAACGGAAAACAGCCTTGAGCGATGCTGGCTTGTCCGGGTTCCAGACCAGAAGCGCGGAAGCCAGTGCCATCAATTCCCAGAAAATAAAAAGCACGGCCAGATCGCCGGACAGAACGGCGCCGATGCTGCTGCCGGCGTAAAGATAAGCTCCGATCAGCTGGACGCGATTTTTTAATTGATACGCGAAAAGGTTGGCCAGCAGGGTGTAGACCATGAAGGTGCAGGCAAAAAGAAGGGAAAGGGAATCGATCTTAAGGATCTGCAGGGAGTAACTTCCTAAAGGAATGGATAACCGATGCAGTTCACGCAGCCCTTCCTTGGGCAGATAAGGGTAAAGACACGCAAAGGCCAGCGCCGGCACGGCCAGGTGCAGCGCCCTTTGCAGCGGGGAACGGCCTTTGACCAGCGTCAACAGCGCGGTCAGTAAAAAAGGAAGAGCCGGGTGCACAAACATATCAATCCTCGTAATAGTCCGGTTCGCGGTAAAGGAATCGTTTACCGAGCTGTTTGGCAGCCCCCATCAGGAGGTAGGCACCCGCGAAGCCGAGCAAAATATAAGAGCCGGGGATTTTCTGCCAGAGATTTTCCGCGTGCGCGTGATCGGTGAAATAAAAGCCCGCGGCGGCGAAAAGAAAGGCCGCGATCAAAACCTGGACCGTAGTGGAACGCGCAGTGGGAACGGATTTCTTTTTCATTTAGCCTCCAAACACTTTCTTTGCGGCCTCTGCCGCGAGTCCGTACTGCGAAAGAACCAGTCCGGGAACGCACCCGAAAGCGAGACCCAGGGATGCTGTAATGCAGGCAGGGATCAAAAGCTGCCAGTTCTGAGCGTGCACTTCAGGCTCTTTCTGACCTGCGGGTACGGGAAGAAACGCGCTGATCAGAACGGGGACAAAATAAGCCAGATTCAAAAGAGAACTGATCAGGTAAACCGTGAGAAAAATCGTCATGCCCGTGTCTACCGCGCCCTGGCAAAGGAACCATTTGCTGATGAAACCCGACATGGGAGGAAAGCCCGCCAGACCCAGCGAACCAACCCCGAAAAGGATGAAAGTTAAAGGCATTTTACGCCCAAGTCCGCGCAGGTCTGAGATGTTTTCTTTATGCGCCTGTACGTAAATAATGCCCGCGCAGAAAAAAAGCGTGATCTTGAGGAACGCGTGATTGACGAGGTGTAGAACGGCTCCGGTCATGGCTGTGGGGGTGAGAAGCGCGGCACCTAAAATAATGTAGGAAAGCTGGCTGATCGTGGAATACGCGAGGCGCCGTTTCAGGTTGTCCTGGGCCAGCGCGATGATCGATGCGCCCAGAAGAGTGAAAGCGGCAATCGCCGCGAGAGGTTCGCTGAGACGTGTGCTGTGAAGCAGGTCTGGTCCAAAGACATAACCCGTTATTCTGAGAACGCCAAAAACACCCGCCTTGACGACGGCGACGGCATGAAGAAGCGCGCTGACGGGAACGGGCGCAACCATCGCGGAAGGAAGCCACGCGTGGACGGGAAAGAGCGAAGCCTTGACCCCGCAGCCGTAAATGAACAGGAAGAAAAGAACACCAAGAAAACGCGCGTCAAACTGACCTGCAAGAAAACCGCCCGAGGCAAAAGCGGTAGAGCCGGTTTCAAGGTAGGTCCACGCGATAGCCAGCAGCATGAGACCGCCGGCTGAAAGAGAATAGACGAGGTACTTGCGGGCCGCCTTGAGAGCTTCCTGGTTTTCTTTGTGAGCGACCAGAGGGTAGGTGGCCAGGGTCAGCAGCTCATAAAAAATGAAGAAAGTGACCAGGTCCCCGGCGAACGCGATGCCGAGGGCCGCGCTCAGGCTTAAGGCAAATGAAAAGTAGTAGCGTGTCTGAGCGTGTTCTTTCAGGGCGCGCACGTACCCGACGGAATAAACTGAAGTGACGAGCCATAAAAAGGATGATAGAAGCGCGAAGGTCAAACCCAGCGAATCAACCCTGAAGAAAAGAGGCGCGTCGGGCAGAAAATCGGTCAAGGTAAAGATGACCGTGCCGCCGTCTTTAACAAGCGGGTAGAGAGAGGCAACGAGTCCGAATTTGATAAAGGCGGCAATGAACGTCCAGCTTTCGCGAAGCGCGGGCAAACGGCGGGAGAACAGAATCAGAACGCCGGCAAAAGCCGAAACAAGAACAGCCAGCAGAGGAGTCGCGGACACCGTTTCCATTAAAAAATCTCCTTAAGGAAACAGCGTTCGGCCCACGCGTAAAGCCAGGGAATGAAAAACCCTGCGGTCAGAATCAGCAGGGCCGTAAAGCCTGAGGCCGCGAGCATCGGACCGGAGACTTCTTCCTGAGGCGCTTTCTCCGCGCGCTTCTGAAAAAAAGCCTGCTCGACCAGCTTGAAAAAATAGAGCGCGCTCAGAAGTCCCGCGATAATGATGACGCAGGCGCTCCACGGATCGCCCGCGCGTAACGCACCGAGAATCATGAACCACTTGCTGAAAAATCCAGCCAGAGGAGGAATGCCGACCATCGAAAGTGCTGCCAGGCACATGAACGCGAAGGAAAGTCTCATGCGGGGCGCCAAAGTTCCGAGTTCTGCCAGCGTCCGGACACTATGCCGGGTTTCAACGCCATTGGCAAAAAGAAAAAGCCCGGCCTTCATGATGCCGTGAAAAACTATGTGCAGCACCGCGCCGAATAAGGCCGTCTTTTCATTGATGCCCACGGCAACAGCGATGAGTCCGATGTGACTGACGCTGGAGTACGCGAGGAGTCGCTTCAGCTCTGTCTGGCGGAAGGCCATGAGGGAACCCGTCACGATGCCCGCCGTGCCGAGAATTTTCAGAAGTGTCCAGAACTGCCAGGCTTCAAGCATGGCGGAGCCGCTGACCCAGAAACAGACGCGGATGAAAAGATAAAGAGCGGCTTTGGTCGCGATGGGGGCGATCAGACAGGTTGTTGTGTTCGACGCGTGCGTATACGCATCGGGCATCCAGCCATGAAATGGGGTCAGCCCCATCTTGACGGCCAGGCCCAGAAAAATAAGAAGGAAGCCCGCCTTCACGGCCTGCGTGCTTTGAGCCAGAGGAAGCCGTGCGGCCATGTCGCTCATGTTCAGCGTTCCTGAAGAGGCGTACCAGTACCCGACACCGAGAAGATAAAAGGTGGCTCCGAGAGAACCGATCAGCAGATAACGAAAGCTCGCGTAGGGTGCTGTTCGAACCCGTCCTGCCGCGATCAGCGCGTAGGTGGCGATGGCCGAAACTTCGAGAAACACAAAAGCGTTAAACAAGTCGTGGGTGAAGACCATGCCGGTCAATCCGCAGACCGCAAGCAGTGCGGCCATGAAATACGGCACCTGCCGAGAGCCCAATTCCACGGAGACCGCCGAGCCCGAGGATGCCAGGACGACAGCGGCTGTTCCCGAAATCAAGACGGCCATGAGTGAGCTCAGGGCGTCCATGCGCCATTCAATGCCGATGGGCGGCGCCCAGCCGCTGAAGGCGTAGGAGAAGACTTCGCCATGGCAGGTGGCTCCAAAAGCGAACACTGAAAGGATGAAGGCCGCGACCATCAGCAGGGCCGCGCCGAGCCGGGCAAAAGAAGCATTCAGCCTCGCGGCGAACGGCAGTAAAAAAGCGCCGAAAAAAGGAACGAGAAAAATCAGGGCCGGAAGCTGTGCGGCGCTCATTGGGGACTCTCCAGATTCTTCACAATCTCAGGCTCTTCCAGTGTGTCGTGTTCACGGTAAATCATCAGGCACAGGGCAAGAGCCACTCCGAGCAGGCTGACGCCGACGACAATCGCGGTCAGCATCAGGGCGTGGGGCAGCGGGTTTGCAAATCCATCCGAAGAGACAGCGGCGTATTTTGCCGCATAGGGCAGAATGGGGATCGATGCGCCCTTTTTATAGGCTAGCGATACAAAGAACAGGATCACGCCGCTCTGCATAATGACCATGCCGAGGACCTTGCGGATCAGGTGATGGGCTGCGGTCATAGCATAAATTCCGAAGAACACCATGAACAGGGAGGCCGCGTAATTCAGCAGGAAAAGAAACGTCATGACGCACTTTCCCTTCCTGTTTCTTCCGCGTGAGCCAGAATGCGGAAAATCATCACGATGGTCATCGCGATTGTGAGGGCAACCCCGATTTCAACGGTCAAAATACCAAAGTAGCGGCGCACGGACAGTTCATCACCCAGCAGGGAAATGGCGCTGTAGTCCAGGAAGTTTTTACTTTTACCCATCGCTGCGAGACCCGTGCCGGCGTAAATGAGGATGCCGAGAGACGCCAGCAGGTATTCCCCGCGTATATGGTAGCGGGGATGCGCTCCTGTTTTTCCAACGAGTTCTGCCAGCACAAGACTCGCGCCTAGAAGGACGCCGCCCTGAAAAGCGCCGCCCGGACTCGCGTGACCGTGAAAAAGAATATAGAGCGCGTAGACCTGGATGAATGGAGTCAGGATTTTGACGACTGTGCGAACCAGGATACTGTCATGAGGATTAATCATGTTTCATCCTCATAATGACAAGGCAGGAAATAGCAGCGGCGAAAATCACGACGGTTTCAATCAGCGTATCAAAAGCACGGTAATCGACGATGATGGAAGTGACAGCGTTCGGCGTCCGTGTGTCTTTAAGTGTGTTCTCAAGGTAGTAGCCCGAAAGATACTGGCTTGCGGGTGACTGAACGTCTCCCAGGGACGGAAGATCGAGGCTCATCATCAAAAAAAGAGCCGCCGCCCCGGTACAAAGAACGAGCGCGAGCCAGGGTTTAAAAGCAAAAGCCGGCTTTTTCATAGTGTGCCGGGTTTGGGCGAGCGCCAGAAAGATAAAGATCGTGGAGACACCCGCGCCCACGACAGCTTCGGTAAAGGAGACGTCCACGGCGCCGAGCATGGCCCAGAGAATGGCGCAGAAGAAACTGAAGGTTCCTATTAAAAAGGCGGCGCTGATGAGTTCCGGGACCATGACGGCCGCGACGGCCGCGATCAGAATCAGGAGAAGCAGGACCGCGTTCAGCGCTTCAATCACGAGTCCCGTCCTTGGCTTCTTTTGTCCAGGGTTTTAAACCGGAGCGCAAAGCCGCGCGAACGAAAACATGGCATGCGGTCGGGGTGGCGATAAAAATAAAGACGGTCAGGAGCACGAGTTTTCCGGCATCAAGGCTGAAACCCAGCGGCACCGCCAGCCCCAGCAGCACAAAAAGAGTGCCCAGGCTGTCTGTCATGCCGAGCGCATGGGCGCGGGTGTAAAAGTCAGGAAGGCGAAGAGCGCCCACTGCGGAGGCCGTCAGAAAAAAAAGGCCGGCCAGCACGAGCAGAATTGAAAGGGCGTTCAGAATCATTCGTCCACCCCCTTGGTCTCAAGGTACTTGCCGATGGCCAGTGCACCGACAAGGTTCAAAAGTCCGTACCCAAAGGAAAGATCAATAAACATGCCGATTTGCCCCGTCATTGCGCCGATCAGGACCAGAAGAAGAATGGATTTACTCGCGATTCCGTTGAGTCCGATCAGGCGGTCAAAAACGGACGGGCCTTTGACGGCCCTGTAAAGAAAGATAGGGAAGAGCGTCAGGATCGCGGCCAAAGCACCCAGGTAGAAAGCGTTCATGTTGGGTCTCCGCCTTTGATTTTCGCGATCTCTTTTTCCATCACATAAGAGGTGATGTCACCCGCCGAATCGCTGTCCAGTTCATGGACAAGCATTTCGCCGTTTTTTATATCCACGGTGATCGTGCCGGGCGTCAGGGTAATAGAGGTGCCGAAAATCGTGAGGTTTTTATCGCCGGAAAGAATGCTTTTATGACGGGACAGTCTGGGGTTCAGCGGCAGTTTCGGGTCAAGAACAACACACGCGACGTGCCAGGCGGCCATGAGAATGCGCTGGGTCAGCCAGACAAGATAGCGCAGAAACCGGAAAAGCCGCCCTGGCAAAACTTTGAGACTGGTGCTTGCCGAGGGATTGTGAGGTTTGGCGCTGATCCAGGCGACGGCAAGACAGGAGAGAACTCCGGAGCCAAAGTGAAAAGCGTCCCATTTGCCCGATAAAAGGCACCAGAACGCAAGCAGGCAGGCAAACCACAGACAACGCTCAGCCATCAGGAGCAGGCCCCTATATAGAATGAAGACAAGGTTTTAATTTAGAAGCTTTAAGACAGCGTGTTATTATAGCGCAAAATAACATTTCAAAAACCCCTTCTTTCCAAAAGTTTTCATGAGCGAATCCAGACACCCTGATTTCATCATTCCAGTCGCAGGGACGGTCATCCTTTTTTATCCTGAAGAAGGTGTGTTTGACAATATCCGCTGCTGTGTGGAACGTCTGGACAAGATTTACCTTCTCGACAACTCGAGCCGCCCGGCCGTAATTCCTCTCGATCTCAAAAAGGATCCCCGCGTCGTGTATCTGCCGCAGATGAAAAATCTGGGGCAGGCGGCAGCGCTCAATGCCGCGGCCGCCCGCGCCCGCCAGGACGGGTATTCATGGCTGCTGACGCTTGACCAGGACAGCGCCTTTAAACCCGGTGTTCTTGAAATGTACCTGCGTGCCTTTCGGGCCTATGAACCTAAAAGGAACTGCGCGCTTTTCTCTCCCGCGCACCAGCCTGTTTCTTTGCCGCCCGTTCCGCACGAAGGAATTATCTCAGAACCCGAGACCCTGATGACTTCCGGCAATCTGCTGAATCTGCAGATTCATGCCTCGCTCGGCGGGTTTCATGAGCCTCTCTTCATAGATACGGTGGATCATGATTACTGTCTCCGCGCCCGCCTTGAAGGTTTTCGTCTTGTCTGTTTTGACTCTGTTGTCATGGATCATGAAGTGGGGGAAGCGCTTTGGGTCGAAGAGCGGGGGCGTAAAGTCCGGATTACCACCCATCCTCCTGAAAGAATGTATACCATTACCCGGAATAATCTTCGCCTCTGGTGGAAGTTTTACCGTGTCTTCCCGCAGTATATAAAACACCGTATCCACTTTTATTTTTTTCGCACTCTGCGCCATATTTTTCTATATGAAGACCGGAAACTGGCCAAGCTCGGTTTTTCCCTGCGGGGAGCGTTTGATTTTTTGAGAGGACGCTATGGGCCCGCGCCGGCGTCACAAAGAGAATCCCATGATCAACGTTGAGTTTGCCGCAGGAATCGCAGCGATACTGATTGCGCTGCTCTGGCCGGGGTCATTTTTTTACCGGTATGTTCGGGATTTTTTTCTGCGGCCTGAAGGGCCCTGGAATCTGGCACTGTTCCGCGTTTTCTTTTTTTTCTGGTACCAGAAGTTCGGCCTGGCCACCGGGTTATGGATGTCTCAGGTTCCCGCGGAGTTCAGAAAGGCGCCGCCGGGTTATGATGCTTTGATGGCCTGGATTCCGTTTAGTTACGATTTTTATCTGACTGCTCAGGGGATTTTATACGTTTCCTGCGGTTTTGTGATCGCCGGGCTCTGGACACGCTTTTTTGCCGCAGTTGCCGCGGCTGCAGGGTTTTATGTCCTGGGACTGCCGAATTTCTTCGGCAAAATCAATCACGGAAGCCAGCATATGATCTGGTTTGCTGTGCTTTTCGCCTGTTCGCGCTGCGCGGATGTCCTTTCCGTGGACTCAGTACTCAAGGCCTGGCGCCAGGGAAGCTTCCGGGAGCCATTGCCCTCGCTGGCGTATTCGCTGCCCTTGAGATTTATGATGCTTCTGGTGGGCTTGATCTACTTCTTTTCGGGTTTATGGAAAGTGATTACGGCTGGAGACAGCTGGATCTTTTCTGATAATCTTATGTGGATTTTTCGGAATCACTGGATGTTGAAAGAATTTCTTCCCTCATTCAGAATTGACCATTATCCTTTGCTTTGCCGGGCAGCGGCACTGTCTGTTGTGGTTATTGAAATCAGCTTTCTTTTGCTGATCTTTCATCCGTCGACGAGGATACTGGCTGCGGCCGGCGCTCTCTTGTTTCATAAGATGACGGTCTATTTTTTAAGAATTAATTTTTTTTCGCTTCAGATATGTCTTTTTCCTCTTGTGAATTGGGCGGGACTGCTGAAAAAAGCAGGTGCCGGGATTTTGAAAAACAGGGGACCTTTGCGCGTGCCTGTTTCTCCGCGTTTTTTCGCGGTTCTTCAGACAGCGGATGCCGCGGGGGTTCTGGCGCGCGATGCCGGTTGTGAAATGGCGCCGCTGCGTGTTAAGAGCGTCCGGGCCGCTGCCGCTGCAGGAAGTTTTCTTGTGGCCGCGCAGCTTGTATGCGGAATTTCTCGGTTTGACTCGTGGCCGTTTGGGCTTTATCCGACTTTTGCCTATACGGCTTCGCCCTATCATGAGGCGGTGCAGGCTCAGGCCGTTTTCAACAAAACTGTCCAGCAGATTGATTTCAAAGTTTTAATGAAGGGATTTCATGGAACCCGCTGGATGGTGCTGCAGCGCCGCATCCTGAATGCCTCGGATGAAACCTCCCGCGAAACTCTTTTAAGGCGCTTAACACATTATATTGTTTTGAGAGAACCCAAACTTGCGGAAGCGGATGAGATCCGGTACTCGAAAGCGGTGCTTGCCAATGACCCGGAACGCTGGATGATTAATCCGATCGGCGTCAAAGGCCTCGGCATTCTCAAACCGGAACTTCTTTTTTCTTCCCGAATCCAAGCGGTTTCCCGGGAGGGTGACTCGTGAGAGAAAAACCTTCCATTGCGGCCATCGTCACCTGCCACAATTACGGGCGCTATCTGGCAGCCTGCCTGGAAAGTGTGCTCAGGCAAACGGTGCCGTTCTCTGAAATTATTCTCGTTGATGACGCATCCGATGATTTGACGCCTCAGATTGCCCAAAGGTACAAAGACAGGGGAGTGCGCTATGAACGCGTGAGTTACCTCAATGTCGCGCTCTCCAGAGAGCACGGCATCAGACTTACGACTTCGGAATTTCTGGTCTGCATCGATGCTGACGACTGGATTTTACCGGAATTTACCCGTGAACTGTCGGGGCCCCTGCTTGAAGATCCGGGTCTTTCTTTTGCTTACTCCTCCTGGGAGTTTCTTCCGGAAAATAAAGAGGCGAACGATTATTTAATCGCAAAAAGCCGGCTGCATCCTTTCATTGAGTTTGTTCCGCGTCTGTTGAGGCGCTTTAATTACATTGATAACTGCGCCATGGTGCGCCGTTCCGCCTGGCTGGGGCAGGACCCCTCTCTTTCGGGCCACCTTGAAGACTGGGATCAGTGGCTGAAGATCGCACGACGCGGCGGCAAAGGTAAACTGGTGCGGAAGCGCTTGTTTTTTTACCGGCTTCATCCGCGTCCCTGCGGCGCCCTGAAGTACTCGCAGAACAAAACCGCGGCCCGGCGCCTCGTTGTTTCGAGGCATCGCTATGAGAAGTATGAATTATCCGTTGTGCTTATTTTTCAAAAAGTTCCGGCTTCGGACGATCTGTTTTTCCGTTCACTCAAAACACTTCAGCTTCCGGAGAACTCCGAATTTCTTTTTGTGAATCAGACGGCCAGCCGGACTTTTCACAGCCGTTTGCTGGAAGCGGGGAAAAGCTGTTCAAATGCTCGGGTCATTTCTTTTCCTCACAAGCCTTTTGCTGTCCCTCCCTTTTTCCCAGGCCTTCAGAAAAGAGCGGTTTCCGAAGCCCTGGCGCGCGCCTGGATTTTCTCGAAACAGTTCATCGAAGGTAAGACCCTGCTCGCGCTTAAAGCGGAAGACTCTTTGCCGCACGATCTATGGACGAGCATGAAAACTCGAAAAGAAGAAGGCGGAGCAAATCTTGTTTACCTCGATCATCCCCGCGTGGTGCTGGGAGACGCGTTCACAATGGAAGCGATCACTTCGCTGGAAGGCGACCTCGAGAAGAAAGTTCATACCCGCAATGAAAAATGCCTGAGGATTACGGCGGACCCGAAGGTTCAGCATCTTTTTTCCAGTGTGGACGTGCCTCGGCCGCTCTCTCCGAGCCGGCTGCCCACGGCTGCGGCGATTGTGATCTGTCACAATTATGGGCGTTATTTGAGTAAAGCACTCGACAGCCTTCTTTACCAGACAAAGCCTTTTGATGAAGTCATTCTTGTGGATGATGCCTCGTCGGATGAAACACATGCGGTGTGGGCGGCGCATTACCAGGGGCGGGTCCGTTATGTCCGCATTGAGGCGCGTTCGCAGATGAAAGCCCGCCAGGCCGGGGTCGATGCTTCGAGCTCGGAACATCTGGCGTTTCTTGACGCGGATGACTGGGTGGCTTCGGATTTTCATGAAAAGCTTTCCGCAGAAATGTCCTTGTCCGTGTATACCGGTCTGGTTTTTTGCAGAAGGCGGGTCGTCCGGGAAGGCGGCGCACAAAGCTGGTATCCCGACTATCCCGAATGGAGCGGCGCCTGGTACCAGCCCTGTCAGTTCTATTTTAATCATATTCCCAGTGCCGTTTTGGTCCGGCGCGCCGCTTGGCCGGGTCCTGAGTTAACTTGCGGCACTCCGATTACCGGCGAGGTTATGTTCGGCGAAGACTGGGAGATGACGCTGGCCATACTGTCCCGGGGCTGGGTGCTTCGCTGCGTTCAGGAGCCCCTCTATTTTTACCGCGTGCATGGAGCCAATGTCAGTCTCGTGCCTGTGGGGTCTTCCATGAAAGGCCGCGATCTTCTGGCTGAAATCAGGCAACGGTGGCTGCCTTATGATTTGACCCTCGTTGTTTTCCTCTGCGGTGATTTTGATGACGCGCGGGCCATGCTCAAGGAGCTGTCAGCTCTTTGCCCTGATCAGAAAAAACAGGTCATTGTGATCGACGGCATGGGCGGCTGGGGCAGCTTTGAAAGCTGGCGGGGTGACGCGCATTTGTTTTTCTCTCATTTACCCGGTGACAGGGATGAAGCATCGTGGAAAAGGTCTGTCATGCACGCTTTTCAAGCCTATTTTTTAGGAAAAAGGCTTCTTTTCTGGGACGCCAGATATTCTGCAAATTCTGCGGGTCTTGAAGGCCTCAAACACCATCTTGAACGCGGGAGTCTTGTTTTTTCCAGCGCCCGGGCTGTTGAGACATCCGGAACGGCCGGCTCGATTGAGAGGGATTCTGTTCTGGATCCGGTTTTTCAGCTCTGGGACGCGAAGAAATTCTATGTGGCATCCAGCTGCTGGAGTTCGCAAACCGATATTTTGACATCCGTTCAGGCCATTTGTCTGCTTAACCCGAAAGGTGTGAACGCTCATATCTGCCCGCAGATCTCCGTAAGCCGGCGCACCCATCTCTGGGCCCGCGAGTTCCAGGCGCATGACTGGCCGGCCGTTTCTATTGTCATTCCGGTCAAGAACGACAAAGTCCGGCTGCGGCGTCTTCTCGAAAGTCTTTGCGCTTTGGACTATCCTTCAAAGAAGCTTGAAATCCTTGTCGTCGATAACGGGTCGAGTGACGGAAGTCTTGAGACGGCCGAAGAGTTCCGCGCGGTGCGCGTTCTGATTGAACCCGGCCCGGGATCTTACGCGGCGCGCAACCGGGGGATTCGCGAAGCCCGGCATTCGCTTATCGCTTTTCTTGATTCCGACTGCATGGTGAGTCCAGCATGGCTTAAGGAAATGGTTCGCTCGCTTTATGAGGATGCCCGTATCGGCGCGGTTGCCGGTGATAATGTTCCTTTGAATTCCGACTGCCTTTGGTCAAAGCTGGAACGGCAGGTTTTTGGTTATTGCAACTTTTCCGGAGGCGGGAATTTGCGGGCGTATGGAATCACGATGAATATTCTTTTTCGAAGAGAAGTTTTTTATCAATGCGGCATTTTTGACGAGTCCCGTCCCTCAGGCTCCGATGTGGAAATGACGTGGCGCATGCAGCTGAGCAGTTCATGGCGACTGAAAGTCCTGAAAGGCAGCGCCGTGGTCCGTCACTTCGATGCCGAACGTTTGAGTGCCGTGATCAAAAGGCATATGCGGCTGGGAGAAGGCACCTTCATAAACTCGGAAATTCAGCCCGAGGCTTATCTGCGCGCCTACTGGTGGATGCCGCAAACGTTTTTTGAAATCGCGGCCCAGGTTCTTCTTCGTCTGATCACTCCGGGTGAAGATCCCTGGAGCCGAGCGCATGCCGGAGCGCCGTTTGTGCTGAAAGCCTATCGCCTGATGCGCATGGCGCTGATGAAGCTTGGCTATGTCCGGGCGCTTCGCCGCACCGAGGCCTCGCTGCCGGCGAGCCGCGACTTTACCCCCTTTGTTTTTTTTGGAGCCTCCGAGTGTCATGTGCAGGCGCCTTTCTTTAAAGCGCTCTATGAGAAGGCCTCCCGCCACGATGCGGAAAACTGCCGCGTCCTTGCTGTCGATCCCCGGGCGGGCGTTTTAAAGTCCTGGCTTTGTCTTCTGCTCGCTTTGATCGGCGGAAGCCGCGTCTGGAGATGGCCCCGCGGCGTCCTTTCTATACAGCTGTGGCAGATTTTTCCTGAAAATGGCAAAGCCCCGGTGTTTGCGAGGTGGAATCAGAGGCTTAATGCCTGGCGTGTCCGGCGGACTTTGGGACTAAAAAAGAATGAGCCCTTGCGGGCTGGCGGCACGGTTCATCGAGCGGAACTCCTGCATTGGCAGCGTAGGCTTGGACAGACGGTGCTGCTATGGGAAGAGCCTGAAATCGTGCTCAGCAGTCTGGACTCTGCTTTAGCTGTATGCCTGCTGGACAAGTGGAATGATGACCTGGACTGGAATGAAATCAGAAGAGTTTCCGAGCATACGCTTTGGCCGGTTGTCGTCCTGGTCCGCGGCCAGCCCGGAGAAAGAAAAAAGTTCTTTCCTGACACCTACGACTCCCACCGTCTTAAAATCGTTTTCACGCCTGATTTAAAACGTGCTCTTCAGCTGCTCGACAAGAAAATTCTGATGCTTCTTTATGTTTTCAACGATTCCGCGCCCGAGGGAATCGTTCTTCCAGAAGTCTTGAAGCCGCTGGTTCAAAAAGGAATTCCTGTGGTGACAAACCGCGCGGATAAAACGGGAGAGTGTTCTTTTTACGGAGGAGACAGTATGTCTGACGAAAGCTCACTCATCAGACAGATTTACCGTCTGCAGCTGCTGCCTGTGTGGACGCACAGCACGCCTGGATCTTTTCAACCCGGGCTTTTTATGCCGGCCCCTCTGGCTTCTTCAGCAATGCAGAAATCGGAATAGTCCTTAATGATTCCTGCGGACGGACCATCGGCTCTCAGTACGCCTTTTTCCAGCCAAAGTGTTCTTGGACAGTGCTCTTTGAGAAACGCGTGACTGTGGGAAGACAAAATCAGCGTTTTTGAAGAGGACATCATCTGTTTAAACCAGTTCTGGGACTTAATTTGAAATGCCTGGTCCGCCACCGAAATGCTTTCATCAAAAAGAAGAAAATCGCTTTTGTTTTTAATAAAGACAGAAAACAACAGCTTCTGCTTTTGTCCGCTCGACAGGTCTTTGGCCTGCATGTAAAGAAAGTCCCCGAGTTCTGAAAACTCCACAATTTCTTCCAGCACCGCTTTGACCTCCGACACGAGCAATCCCTGAAAAGCCCCCAGAACGTAGATGTTATCCAGCACTGATAAATAGGGGTTGAAACCTACGCCGAAGTTGAAAAGTGTTTGAATGTCGGCGGTTGAGCGAACACTGCCCGAGGTGGGCTGGTAAATCCCTGAGAGAATACGCAGGAGCGTTGTTTTGCCCGCGCCGTTGCGCCCAATCAGCGCGATTTTTTCTCCAGCCTTAACACTGAAGGAAACATCATTCAGCGCCAGGAGATTGCGTTTGAAGGGAAACCCTTTGAGAAATGATTTTCCAAGGCGGAACAGCGTTTTTTGCTGCTGGTAAATGTGAAAATTTTTACACAGGTTTTTGACTTCCAGAACAGGCGCGCTCATAGGACCTCCACCACCTGTTTGCCCATTTTCTTATAGGTGGTCCAGCCAATCAGGAAAGCCGCGGCCGCGTAAGCAGCAGCCTGAAAAAGAGTTCCCTCATGAAAGGCCGGCACTTGCTGGGAAGTAATCAGCGCCTGAAAAGAAAGAATAAAGGGGGTGACGGGGTTCAGGTAAAGGATCAAAAAGCGGGCCCACGGAGAGATCATGGGCATCTGATAAAAAATTGGTGTAATGAAAATCAGCGTATGGGCCACGACCATCCAGATCTCTTCAATGTCACCTGCCAGCGTTCCCAAAACGGCGAGGTAGAGACCGACTCCGAGCGCCAGAAGAACAAAAAAAGGAATCAGTGTCAGCGTTCCCAGAAATCCCGCGGGACTGAGAATCCCGAGAAAAAAAGCGACGATGAGACAGAGCGAAATTTCAGTGATGAATTTCAGCAGAGGCACAAAGAGATGAGCCAGCAGCAGGATCTCTCCCGGGGCCTGGGAATTGACCAGGGTGTCGCGGTTGCTGCGGAAGAAACGGATCAGATACGAGACGGAGTTGGAAAAAAAGGAAAGCGCGATAATGCCTGTCAGCAGGGTCAACGCGAAGTAGGGGATCTGTTTACCGAACCGGTCGACAAAAATGAAATAGGTGACCGAAAACACGAGCATCGGGCCCGCAAAACTCCATAGAGCGCCGGCCGCGGACCGGTAGTCGCTTGTGCGCAGGTGCTGACGGCACAGGACGGCTAGAAGATTCTTTTTTTGCGTGAATGTCATCATTGAGTGCCGCCCATGAGTAAATGGCTGAGACCGATATGGCAAAGGAACCGCGACCCATAGTAAGGCTCGCGTGCGAGGACTTTCAGGCCCCGGCCTTCAAAGAAACCGAGGTAATCAAACATCCGGGCGCGTCTTTTGTCCAGTATTTTTCGCTGGCCGGGCGGAAGCTCCAGGGTTTCAAGCGAGGCGTAGAGATGAGTCATGAAGGTTTTCAGCCGCAGCATCCGCCCGTAAGTGATCGGTCCGAAGTTCGCGCTTGCCGTGTGAATGCGCCAGCGGGACAAACGCTCAGGCGCATAAACGAAATCCGAAAACGCGGAAGCGTGAGCGAGCACCCACCAGTCGTAAAAAACCTCTCTGTCCTTCTGCGGCGGAATGCGGCTGAAAAGCTCCGCGCGGATCATGAAGTGGCTGAAGGATGCGGCGGGATTTCTCAAGAGATAAAGCGAAAACATGTTCTGCGGTCTGCGAGGGCGCTGGCTTAGTCGGTTTGTGAGCTGGTAGATCTGCCAGTAAAAACACCCGGAAGGGTGGCCCATAAGACTATAGGCGGACGTGACCACGCCGGCTTGCGGAAAGCCCCTGAAAAAGCCGGTTTTTTTTTCCAGATAATCAGGCTGCCAGAGGTCATCCGCTTCAAGAAAAGCCAGAAGCCCGCCTTTCGCCAGACTTGCCGCCAGTTTGTAGGTGGCTTCAATTCCGGCATTCCTGCCGCCCTCGTGCCGCGTCACCTTTATTTTTCCGGGGTAACGCTCCGCGTAGCTTTGCAAAACTTCCCATGAGCCGTCCTGGGAGCCGTCATCGGCAATGATCAGTTCCAGGTCAGTGTATGTCTGGGCAAGGACAGACTCAATGGCTTCACCGATCACGGAGGCATAATTAAAACTGGGCATCAGGACGCTGACAAACATGATTCGGGAGAATAACACGCCTTTCGCGCTGCGGGCACTAGAAAATAGGGGATAAAAACGTTTCGAAACGCCCCCGTGACACAGGGAGAAACCTCTTGGGGATGCCTGTTTTTGCGCTTATAATGCGCAAAATTAATCAAACCCCTAACCCTCCGAGTGTGATGAGTTTACGGCGCATCAGCTTTATCCGCGAATTACTCCAGGGTCTCTGTCTCGCACTTCTGATAGTGATTCCCTGTGTTCTCTATGCCCGTACCCTGGCCTTTGATTTTGTAAATTGGGACGATGACCTTTACGTTTATGCCAATCCCGTGATCCGCGCTTTTACGGCGGAGCACATCGCCCAGTGGTTTACCCGGCCTTTTGTTTCTCTTTATGTGCCTGTCCCGATGGCCAGCTACGCGCTCAATTTCGCTTTCAGCGGCCTTGACCCGGGTAGCTACCACGCCTGGAATACCGCGATCCATACAGTCAATTCGGTCCTTGTTTTTTTTATCTTCTATTTTTTTCAGAAAGATATTTATCTGTGCTTTCTGTGCGCGCTTCTGTTCGCCGTTCATCCGGTTCAGGTCGAGGCTGTCGCCTGGGTTTCCCAGCGTAAAACGCTTCTCGCGGCTCTTTTTACGCTTTCAGGTTTTTACTGCTTCCTGCACGGCTATTTCGCGCGTGAAAAGCGCGGCCTCCTTTTCGCGGCCGCGTCAGCGCTCTTTCTGCTGGCTGTTTTCTCCAAAGTGACCGCGGTGATGATTCCGGCCGTGCTGCTGATTTACCATTTTTTTTACCGCACCGAGTCCGGCGCTTCCCGCAGTTTTGCTTTGCCCTATCTTCTCGCGGTTCCCTTTGTCTTCGCGGCTTTTATCACGCTCGCTTTGTATCCAGGGGCGCTTCGGTTTTTGATGGAGGGAACGCTTTTTCAGCGCGCCGTTCCATGGGCCGCCGCCACGGTATTTTATGTGAGTCTTATCCTTCACCCTGAGCAGCTCGATTTGCGTTATCCGGAGAACCTGGTTCCCCAGGGGATTCCAGCCGCGGAAGGGTGGCTCCTGGCAGGCGCTTTCTGCGGGCTTCTTCTTCTCATCCTGCTGACCGTGAAACGTGTGAAGCCGGTATTCTGGATTTACTGGTTTCTTCTCTTTCTTCTGCCTGCCTCGCAGATCGTGGCCGCGCCCGCGGGAGACCGCCATCTTTATCTTCCGCTCGCGGGTTTTCTCGGGCTGCTCCTGACGCTCGGGAGCCGCTGGCGGACAGCCGCTCTGGCGGTGCTGGGCATCTGGGCGGTCGTTTTAATTCCGCGCATGTCCGATCGCCTTGAGATCTGGCAGAACAGCGAAACGCTCTGGAAGAGCGTTCGTTTTGAGGGACCTCACAGAATCAACACGGATGTTCAGCTCGCCGGCTACTATGAAGAGCAGGGGCGCTTCGCGGAAGCGGCCGAGGTTTATCACGCGGTACTCCGCCGCCGTCCGCATATTCCTTACCCTTACATTAATGCCTATAATCTTTACGCGCGTCTTGGCCGCACGGAAAAGGCCGCTGAAATCGCCGTGCTGTTTCAAAGCCAGTATTCGACGGCCCACACGCTTGACGACGTTTACAAGTCGCTTCTCGCGCGCAAAGGCAGTCCTGAAAGTGTTCAGGCCTACCTCCAGGAAGTGATGAAGGCAAGTCTTTTCGGTCTTCCCGGCGGGAGGAAAGCGTGAAGGTTGTGATCCTGGGAGCCGGCCCCGCGGGGCTCGCGGCCGCGCATGAATTGAGCCGTCAGAAAGTGCGCTGCCAAACCGTAGAAAAATCCGCGACCGGCGGCGGCCTTTGCCGAACGCTGAACCACGAAGGTTTTTTGTTCGACATTGGAGGGCACCGCTTCCTGTCCCGAAATGACGAGGTCAACGCCCTCTGGAAGGAAGTGCTCGGGGAGGACCTTCTGGTGAAAACGCGGAAATCACGGATTCATTTCCGCGGCCGTTTTTTTGATTACCCTCTGCGCCCTTTTGATGCCTTGTCCAAGCTGGGTGTCGGTGAATCCCTGCGCTGTCTGGCCAGTTACGCGCGTTCAAGGCTGATGACCCCGGGAGACCAGAGTTCTTTTGAAGGCTGGATGATCCGCCGCTTCGGCCGGCGGCTCTACGAAAACTTTTTTAAATCGTACACAGAAAAAGTCTGGGGCATTCCGTGCTCGGAACTTTCCAGTGACTGGGCCGAACAGCGGATTCAGCAGCTCACGCTGCGCCAGGCCGTCTGGCGTTCGCTTTTTCCCGGCGCCGGGAAAAAAGGAATCAAGACCCTGACGGAAACTTTTTATTACCCTCGACGGGGACCTGGCCAGTTCTTTGACGCTCTTCGCTGTCAGAGTGAAAGCCGCGGCGCTTCTTTCGCTTTCGGCCGGGATGCGCAGGAAATCCGGCTCAACGGAGCTAAAGTGGATTCCGTTCTTTCCGTTAACCGCGACGGTCAGAGGGAAGTGTGGACGGGAGATTCTTTTCTCTCGAGTCTGCCGCTGTCGCTGCTGGTCCAGAAGCTGCGCCCGGTTCCTCCGCGCGAAATTCTCGACGCTGCCGCGAGTCTGCGCTTTCGAAGCTTCATCGCGGTCAATCTTGTTTTTGATGTTCCTTTCCTTTTTGATGATCAGTGGATTTACCTTCACTCGTCCTCGATCAAGGCTGGCCGTCTTCAGAACTATAAGAACTGGAGCGAGGGGATGGTGCCGGACGCGGGAAAAACCTCTCTGGGGATGGAGTACTTTGTTTCGGAAGGTGATGACCTGTGGAAGCTGGATGAAGCCGGAATGATCGGGCTCGCGCTGGCGGAGCTGAACATGATCGGGATCGTGGACCCGTCACATTTTGTGCGGGGCTTCACCGTTCGTGTTCCTAACGCTTATCCGGTCTACAGTCCCGGTTATGAAACGGCCGTGGTGAAAATCCGCCGTTATCTTGAGCGTTTCAGCAATCTTCAGGTGATGGGCCGGGCGGGTCTTTTCCGTTACAACAACTCGGACCATGCGATTCTCACAGGACTCATGGCAGCCCGTAATCTTCGGGGCGGAGAACATGATCTCTGGGCCGTGGATCCTGACGCCGCGGAGCCCGCCGGGGTTGAGGCGTGAAGCCCGCGGTTTTCTCGGTGATCATTCCCGCGCGCAACACCGCTGCAACCCTGCCGCTCTGCCTCGAAGCCATTTTCAGCCAGTCCCCAAACCCCTCGGAAGTGATCGTGGTCAATGACGGCTCCTCAGACGCGACCCGCGAAACAGCGCTTCGCTTTCCCTGCCGGGTGATCGATGTCCACATCGCCGGCGGCGCGATGAAACCCCGCTTTGAGGGCGCCCGGCATGCCTCTTCAGAACTTCTGGTTTTTATTGATGCCGATGTGGTGGTTCCGGCGGGAACATTTGAACGTATCGCCCGCCGCTTTGAAGACGGCTCTCTTTCGGCGCTCACAGGGCGTCTTACCCGGTCAAGCCGCGTCAGCGGATTTTTTACCCGTTACAAGAACGAGTATATGCATTACATCTTCGGTAGAAGAGCGGGGGAAACCGACTTTCTCTACGGTTCTATTTTCGCGGTCCGTGCCCGTGACCTTGTTCCTTTCATTCCTTTGTCAAAACCTTTTACCGATGTGGCGGACTCCGAGCTGGGTTTCCAGCTTGCCCTTCGCGGAAAACGAATCATGCTGGACCCGGACCTTGAGGTCGAGCACCTCAAGCACTACAGCTTCACTTCGCTCGTTCGCAACGACTTCGTCATTCCATTCATGTTTATGCGGCTTCTTCTGACCCGGAGGGAAGCCGCCGTGCGAAACGGAGGAAGACGGTTTTCCCACGCGGCACTTTCGCAGGTGCTGGCCGCAGCGGCGGCTTTTTCAGGTTCTTTTTCTTTGGCCGCCTGGCTGCTGGGCGCAGGGCCTGTTCCGGCTCTTCTTGCTCTTGCTCTGGCCGTTTTCTTTTACGCGGTCTGGGCGCCATTTTTGAAGCGCTGCTTTTCTTCGGGGCCTGTGTTCGCCGTCAATGCGTTTTTCTTTACCTGGCTTGATGCCGTGGTCATGTTTTCAGGAATGCTCGCGGGTTTTGTTTATCATCAGGTCAACCGCGGCCCGGAAGGTCGCACGGTGACCGGGCTCGAGGCGGCGCCGTGAAAATTCTCAAAACCATTCATCAATTTCTGCCGAGGCATGTCGCGGGATCTGAAGTCCACACGTATTATTTGTGCAAGGAACTGCTGAAACGCCACGACGTGCTTCTCCTGCACCCGGACCATTTTGATGACCGGCCTTCTCTGTCAATCCGTGAAACCGTGTATGACGGCATTCCGGTCATGACGTTTAAATATCCCTACGGTTCTGTGAATTTTGAAAAGACTTACCGCAATCCTGAGTTCGACGCGCTTTTCAGCAGCCTACTTGACTCGTACCAGCCTGATCTTCTGCATATTCAGCATCTTTTTTATTTAACGCCGCGGATCATTCTTCTGGCCCGTGAACGGGGCATTCCGGTGGTGATGACCTTGCACGAATACGGCTCGCAGTGCGCGGCCTCAGGGCTTCGCATGCGCTCCGATTTCAAGCTCTGCGAGTCGATCGATCCGCGTCTTTGCGCCGGCTGTCTGATTGACTCTCCGCATGTCTTTCGCGGCGGGCAGGCCCGTGGACGCCTTGAAAAATTCTGGAGCAAAGCGTCCCGGACAGTACGGCGTCCATTTGAAATCGCAGGGCTTGATCACTCCCTGCCTCAGGATCCCGCGCTTCGAGAGGTCCTTGACCGTGAAAGCGAAATGCGCGAAACCCACGCGGGAGTGGATCTGTTCATCGCGCCGTCGAAATACCTCTATGACAAGTTTCTCGAATGGGGAATCCCAAAGGAGAAACTGCTTCATCTGAATTATGGTTTTGAGCGGGAGCCTCTGCTTGCGGTGCGCAAAGAACCGTCCGCGAAAGTGCGTTTTGCGTACATCGGGTCGGTGATGCCTCATAAAGGCGTGGATCTTCTCGTGGAAGCTTTTAACGGTCTTCCTCACGATGCCGCTGAGCTTAAAATTTACGGAGAACCGTCTTTTCAGCCGGGGTTTTACCAGAAGCTCAGACAAAACGCGCGGCACCCCGGTATTACGTTCGAAGGTTTTCTTCCCGTGGATAAAGTAGGGGAAGCCTATCAGCGCATTGACGCCCTTGTGGTTCCTTCCCGCTGGTTTGAGAACTCGCCGCTGACGATGCAGGAGGCGTTTCTGTGCGGGGCCGCGGTGATCGCGTCCGATCTGGGGGGGATGAAAGAGCTCGTCACTCCCGGCGTGAACGGCCTGCTTTTCGAAACGGGAAACGTTCAGGACCTGCGCCGGGCCATGCTGGAATTCCTTTCCAATCCGCTCTTCTTTGAACCTGAAAAAATCCGCCGCTCGGTGCCGCTCAAAAATCTTCCTGAGTATACTGCCGAGATGGAGGCTCATTATGAAAGGCTGGTGGCCGAATGCAAGACTGCGAAGTCAGTGTCCTGATTCCGGTCAAGAACGGCGGTGAACTTTTCCGCCGCTGTCTTTCGATGGTTCTCAGTCAGCGCACGTCGTTTGTTTTTGAAGTGATCGTGATCGACTCCGGCTCAACCGACGGATCCCTTGAGTTCATGGTGTCACTTTCTGACCCCCGCCTTACGGTTACTCGGATTGATCCCGCTCATTTCAATCACGGGGAGACCCGCAATCAGGCCGCCCGCATGTCGAAGGGAAAGCTTCTGGTTTTTCTCGTGCAGGACGCGGAGCCCGGCAGTGTGGGCTGGCTGGAAACTCTTGTCTCCAGGATGGCGGATTCGAGTCTTGCGGGTGTTTTCGCCCGGCAGCTGCCGCGGTCTTCTTCCGGATACTTCGTGAAAAGGGGGGTCGATCTGGGGCCTGCTTCATCACCTCACCCGCGTAAAGCCAGCCTGTCCAGCTGGAGTGAGTTTGAAGCGCTTACTCCGATGGAACGTTACCTCCGCTGTTTTTTTGACAATGTTTGTTCCTGTATCCGCCGGTCCGACTGGGAAGCAGACCCTTTTGAAAAAGTTAATTTCGGCGAAGATATTCTCTGGGCGCGCAAAGCGCTTTTCAGGGGAAGAAGTCTGGCGTACGAGCCGGCCGCGTTTGTTTACCATTCCCATGACCGTTCCATGCTTTATCTTTTCAAACGGATCTGCCTGGATCACTGGAATCTTTACCAGTATTTTGGTATGGAAACGGTGCCGCGCTTCTGGTTTGCCTTGAGCACCTATTTGCGCGCGGTTCCTTATTATTGGGCGCTGCTAAAAAAAGCCCAACTGCCCGTAAAAACCAAAATGGCACTTCTTCCCGAGATCGTTTTTCGGCCCCTGGCCGAGATCGGCGGCCAGTACTGGGGGGTACGCCTTGCCCGCCAGGGCCGCCAGCCCCGCTTTCGGGGCGTTTAAGCGTCTTCGTAATTGGCCAGCGTCTTTTCACCCCCTGGAACCCTTTTTTCCCTTGGAAAACGCGAATTTCCCCCTCGATTTGCATAACTCATAAGAGCGGTTATACTTTCATTAAAGTAACATAACTGACAACGGCTCTTATTTGAGGTTTCCCCTAATTCTATGATGCCCGGGCAGTCAGCTCCCTCATCGTTTTTCGCGGAAATTCAGACCATCCGCATTCTTCTCGTCGAAGATGACGAGGAGGATAAGGAACTCCTTGCCCGGAACCTGCGTGAAATCCGCAACCCGGCCTATGAAATCGAATGGGTGCCAAGGCTGGATCAGGCTCTGGAGATTCTCGGCAGGCAGGCTTTTGACGTCATCCTTCTGGACCTTTCATTGCCGGACAGCTACGGTGAAGAAACCTTCAACCGTGTTCACGAAAAAGCCGCGCATCTGCCGATCATTATTTTGACCGGTCTTTCGGAAGAGAAATTCTCTCTGGAACTGATGCGCCGGGGCGCTCAGGATTTCCTCAATAAAGAGCACATGAGCGCGAAGCTGCTCTCAAGGCTGATCCGCTACGCGATTGAGCGCAAAAAGTCCCTCAGCGAAATCTTTCTGACCCAGGAAAAATACCGCACGATTTTTGAAAACTCCGCGATCGCGATTACGGTGACGGACCGCAATGAGCGCATCGTGTCCTGGAACCGCTTTGCCGAAGGCCTTCTGGGGATGACGCATGAAGACTTGTATGGAAAACCGGTCAGCAGTCTTTACTCCGAAGAAGAGTGGCGGCGCATCCGTTCCTACCGTATCCGCGAGAAGGGCAGTCAGCCGATTCTCGAAGCCCAGGTCATCCGCAAGGACGGCACCGTGCTGGATGTGGATATTTCGATTACCGTTCTGAAAGATGAAGCCGGCAACATTACCGGCTCCATCGGCATCATGAAAGACATTTCAGAACGCAAGCGTGCGGCACGCGAAATCAAACGAGCCGAAGAGCAGTACCGCGCCATTTTTGAAAACTCCGCTGTCGCGATCACGATGACTGACGCGGACGAAAAAATCATTTCCTGGAACAAGTTCGCGGAGCAGTTCCTCGGCATGACGTATGAAGACCTTTATCTGAGAAGCGTCAGCAGCCTTTACCCCGAAGACGAATGGAAGAAAATCCGCGGTTACAACATCCGCACCAAGGGAATGCAGCACGTGCTCGAAACGAAGATCTTCCGCAAGGATGGCACCCTGGTGGATGTGGATATTTCAATCAGCGTTCTGAAAGACGCGAACGGAAAAATTACCGGCTCCATCGGCGTGATCAAGGACATCTCTGAACGTAAGCGGCTGCAGCTTATGAAAGACGAGTTTGTCAGCACCGTCAGCCACGAACTCCGCACGCCGATCGGCATTGTGCGTGAGTCCATGGCCCAGTTTCAGGAGGGGATGCTTGGAGACACGACCGACCTTCAGCGCCACGTTCTGTCGGTCTCTGTCAACGCGCTGGACCGTCTCAGCCGTATCATTGATGACCTTTTGGATGTCTCCAAGATTGAAGCCGGAAAAATGGATCTTCGGCGTGAAAGCGTTGACCTGGTTCAGCTGATCAAGGAAGTGTCGGAAAGCTTTAACATCAAGATGCACGACAGGAAACTCAGGCTTCAATCTGAATTTGCCGCGGAAAAAATGATGGCCGAGGTCGACCCGGACCGCGTCATTCAGGTTTTTACCAATCTGCTCAGTAACTCCATCAAGTTTACGGAATCCGGCACAATCGGCGTCGCGGCCCGGTACATTGGCGATAACTTTGTGGAATGCGAAGTCAGCGATACGGGGCGCGGCATTTCCGAAGAAGACCGTCTCAAGGTCTTTTCCAAATTTGAACAGTTTGGCCGCAAACTCCCTGAAGCTGAAAAGGGGACAGGTCTGGGTCTTTCCATCTGCAAGGGAATCGTCGAGCTGCACGGAGGCCAGATTCAGGTTCTGCCGCATGAACCGACCGGCACCCGCTTTGTTTTTACCTTCCCAATGAAAGCGTCCGCAGCCTAAAGTCTCGGCACTTGTCACTTGCTCCATTTTCCGCTAGTGTGCGTTCATGTCCGATGCCGCCAGCCAGCCCAATCGTCTTGCCCGGGAAAAAAGCCCCTACCTTCTTCAGCACGCGCACAACCCCGTGGATTGGTTTCCCTGGGGGCCGGAGGCTTTTGAGCGCGCCCGAAGTGAGAACAAACTCATTTTTCTTTCGGTCGGCTATTCGACCTGCCACTGGTGCCACGTGATGGAGGAAGAATCCTTCACCAACGAGGGCGTGGCCGGCATTCTCAATGAGTTTTACGTCTCCATCAAAGTGGACCGCGAAGAGCGGCCCGATGTGGACCAGGCCTATATGGAGGCCGTCATGGCGATGACGGGTTCCGGCGGGTGGCCGCTTTCGGTGTTTTTGACTCCTGATTTGCAGCCTTTCTTTGGCGGCACTTATTTCCCGCCGGATGACCGCCACGGCCGTCCGGGATTTGTTTCTGTTCTTTTGAATATCGCGAAGCACTGGGAAGCGGACGGAAAGAAGATTCTGGGGGTGAGCCGCGAACTGACCGAGGCTTTGAAAAAGCACGCTTCTTCAGGCCCTTCCGCTGAACGCGCGCAGCTGGATTCAAAGATTCTGGGCAAGGCTTCGCTCGAGCTTTCCTCCAGGTTCGATTCCGCGCACGGAGGTTTTGGAAGCGCTCCCAAATTTCCCGGCAGTCATGTGCTGTCGCTGCTGCTCACGCACGCCGCCGGAAACGGCGATGCTCGCGCGCTGGAAATGACGGAGACAACGCTCGCGGCGATGGCCCGGGGCGGAATTTACGATCACCTTGGCGGCGGATTTCACCGCTATTCTACCGATGAACGCTGGCATGTGCCTCACTTTGAAAAAATGCTTTACGATCAGGCCCTTCTTGCGCGGACTTATACGGAAGCTTTTCAACTGACCCGCAATCCCTGTTACGAAAAAGTCGCCCGCGAAACATTCGAATACGTACTTCGTGTCTTGACGCATCCCGAAGGCGGTTTCTATTCCGCTGAAGACGCCGATAGCGCCCGCGCGGCCGGCGGCCCTAAAACCGAGGGCGCTTTTTATGTCTGGTCTTCCGCAGAACTGAAAGAAGTTCTGACGCCCGAAGAGGCTCGGCTGGCGGAAGTTTTCTTCGGCGCGGAAGAAAACGGAAACGTCCGCCATGACCCGCACGGGGAATTTCAGGGCGTCAACGTTCTTTATCAGGCGCGATCCCTGGAGCAGGCAGCTTTGCATCTTGAAATGCCCTTGAAGCGCGCTCACGAACTTCTCGCAGCCGTACGGCAGAAGCTTTTTATCGCAAGGGAGCTTCGGCTTCATCCGCATCTGGATGACAAGGTGCTGACCGACTGGAATTCGCTGATGGCGGCTTCTTTTGCGCTCGCGGGGAGGGTCTTTCACGAGTCCAGGTACACGGAAGCTGCCCGCCGCTGTGTGGCATTTATTCTGCAAAAACTGAAAACGCCTGAAGGACGTCTCCTTCACCGCTGGCGTGAAGGCGAGGCCGCCATTGAAGGTTTCCTCGATGATTATGTATTTTTTCTTCTCGCTCTTTATGAGCTCTATGAAACGGTTTATGACGTGTGTTATCTTGAGGAATGCCGCAGCCTGCTGGTTTGGCTGAAAAATCTTTTCCATGATGAGAGAGAAGGCGGTTTCTTTTTTACGGCCGGGGATGGAGAAAAATTATTTACCCGTCAAAAACCCGGTTACGATGGCGCTCTGCCCTCCGGCAATTCGATGGCGGTCCATGTGTTGGCCCGTCTGGGTCGCCTTTTGAGGGACACGAAAGTTGAAGCCTTGGCCCGGGAAACGCTTGAGATGCTTTCCGGTCTGATCGAAGCTCATCCTGCGGGTTATCCTCTGGCTTTGTCGGGGCTGGATTTTCTGCAGGGGCCGTCTTCGGAAATTGTCATCACGGGTGAGCGCGGGGACCCCGTGGTTGAAGAATGGCTTTCCGAAGCCGCAGAGCTTTTTTTGAACCGCGCCGTGATTCTCTTTAAACCGCTTTCCGGCGGAGATCGTCTGGACAGGCTGATTCCGGGCCTCCCGGAATCCCGAAACTCTCAAAGCGCAGCTTTTGTCTGCCGTGATTTTACCTGTGAACAGCCCGTCTTTACGGCCGAGGCTTTTTTGCAGAAACTTGAAAAGATTAAAGGAAAACTTCCATGGACTTCACAACCCGATTGACCGCGGCCGTTCTTGTCGGCGCGGGTGTTTTAATCTACCTGGTTCTCGCGAAAAAACAGCCGACACCTGTACGCACATGGATCACCGCCGCGGTGGGCGCCGTGCTCGTGATCACAGGGCTGGCGCTGCCGAACCTGATCCGGCAGCCCGGAGGGGAACCCCTTGTGGTGTGGACGCCTTATTCTGACGAAGTTCTGGCCGCGGCTCAGGCCGAGCGTAAACCCGTAGTCCTCGATTTCTATGCTGACTGGTGCGTGCCTTGCCACGAGATGGAACGCACGACCTACGCGGATCCGAAGGTTGCGGCTGCGCTGGAACCGTTTGTCCGCGTGAAGGCGGATCTGACGGATATGCGTTCGCCTGAAAACGAGGCGTTGATCGAAGAATTTGAACTGGATGGTCTGCCTGCCGTGATTTTTCTGGACCGTGAAGGGGAAGAGATCCGCGAAATACGAATTTTCGGCTACGCGTCCGCCGCGGACATACTTCAAACGGTGAATTCTGATGAATTGAGAGAGAAGCTGGCAGTCGAGGCGTCGCTTTCGGCTGTGCCTGAAAACGTCTAGGCTTTTAATCGACCCCGATGTCTTCGTTCCAGAGACGGGGATTTTCCTTAATAAATTTTTCCATCATCGAGACGCATTCCGGAAGATCCAGGTCAATGACTTCCACGCCGTGTTCCTCCATGAATTTTCTCGCCCCCGGAAAAGTTCTGGATTCACCCGCGATCACTTTCTTGATCCCGAACTGAACCACCGCGCCCGCGCAGAAATAGCAGGGCATCAGGGTTGAGTAAATGACCGTGTCTTTATAAGAACCAATTCTGCCCGCGTTGGTCAGGGCGTCGGTTTCCCCGTGCATCATCGGATTCTTGTCCTGAACCCTTTTGTTGTGGCCTCGCCCGAGAATGACGCCGCCTCGCACCAGAACGGAACCGATCGGAATACCGCCTTCTTTCAAGCCCTGCTTTGCTTCCTCAATCGCCGCTTGCATAAATGGATCCATGGCAGGCAAATCCTTTCTAGTAAACTTTTTTACCGGGTTTCTGCGCGAAAGCCTGAAAAAGTTTAAGGCTTTCATTCCGCAGGAACGGGCCTTTAATTTTGACCGGGCTTTTCGTGATCTTCTTCATCTGACGGTTTGAAAGGGAAAGTTCATTGAATCCAAGCCTCGCGGCGTCGGCAATCGTGGTTCCGTAAACAACGCGTGAAAAACGCGCCCAGTGAATCGCGCTGAAGCACATGGGGCAGGGCTCGCAGGTGGAATAAATCTCGCAGCCGGACAAATCGATGGTCCTTAATTTTCTGCAGGCGAGGCGGATCGCGTTGACTTCCGCGTGCGCGGTAATATCGGTGGTTGTCCAGACGACATTGTGAGCGGTCACGATCACGCGGCCCTTTTTCACGATGCACGCGCCGAAAGGCGTTTGGCCAAGACCGACGCCTGTCAGGCCCTTGCGGATGGCGGCTTTCATAAACTCTTTTTCCGGCATAGCTCCTCCTGTGTGAATTCCTGCGGGATTTCTACTATCGGCCTTTTCCCGGTAAAGATACACCGTATAAAAAAAACAATCATCCTTTTGCATTACTTTCGTGGTTTGGCATAAAATCCTGCCGTGATTTGCAGCACTTCTGTTCACAAGTTAAACTTACTGGCTCATGAAGAAAAAAGCCCTTATTTATAAGATAGCGAGTGGATTCCTTTCGGCGCTTCTCGTCCTCGACAGCGGGCCGGGAATGCTCAGCGCGTCCACTCAACTTCCGCGCTTGAATCTGCCGTCGGGTTTTGCCCCGGCGGATACCCGGCAGACCTTTCAATTTCCGGATCTTCCCTCCGAAATGGGTACGCTGGAAAGCCTTGCTGAAAACACCGGACCTGTACTGGTTCATATTCAAACGGCCCACGGTCATGAGGAAGCCCAGCGAAATATCGGAAGCATTCTGAGTTATCTCAAAACAGAAACAGGCATCACAACGGTGTTTGTTGAGGGCAGCGCTCACGAACTTGATCCTGCGCGCCTTGATTTCGAAAAGGCTTATCCAGGGAGGGGGACGGAGATGTGCGAAAGTCTTCTGAAAAAGGGCTGGCTGAAAGGCCCGGAACTGTTTCTGCTGGAAGAAAAGTCCGCGCGGGTTGTTGGGATCGAAGATCAGGCGGCTTACGTGGCCAACGGCCGTTCTTTGCAACGGGTGCTTTCGGCCCGCCAGCGCAGTGAACGTTATCTGGCGGGGCTGGATATGCAGATTGAACGGCTGCTCGCGGCGTATCTTCCTTCCGGTGTCCGTGAACTGCTCAAACAATACGAGTCTTGGGAAGCCGGACTTCTTTCACTTGGGGAATGGCTCAAGATTCTCGGCTCCGCTTCTATCCGGTATCTTGGTTTAGATCCTGCGGATCCCGCTTCTCAGCTTGATTATCCGATGATTGGACGTCTCGCGGTTCTGCTTTCCATGGAACAAATTCTCGAAGCTGAAGCGTATGAACAGGAACGCGCCGCCTTTGAGACTCTGCTTGCCGGTCTTCCCGAGGATGTGGCCGGTCCCGTGAAAGAATTGCTTGCGCTTCCGCTGGGCAGGACGCCTCTGCGGTCACTGAATCCGGGCGCCGTGTTTGAACGTTTCGCCGCGGCCTTGCCTGATCTTCAGACCCTGAAAAAATTTCCGCAGGTGATGCAGCGTGTCCGCGGTCTGGTTCTGCAAAGCGAACTGGATGCGGCGGGTCTCTCTGAAGAAACTCGGCGGTTATCCCAAAAGGTTCTTCTTGCTGCCGGAGGGGAGGAAGCCTCTGGCATTCTTCGTGCATTTGAGGATTACCGTCTGCTTGTAAAACTCTTTTCTCTGGAAGCCTTACCTGCGGACGTCGACAGCCTTCTGGAAAGAGAAGACGAGCTTCGGCCCGCGCGGCTCGCGGAGCGCTTCAAAATGCTGAACACCAGCGGCCTTGTCCGTGATCTGGAGTTCACGCACCTTCCCGAAATTGAAGATCTTCTCGACGCCGCGCTTGATTTTTACCGCGGTGCGCGTGAGCGTGACGAGCGGATGATCCGCAACATTGAAACGCTTCTCAAAGAGCGGGGGATTGAGAAAGCTGCGGTGGTCACAGGTGGTTTTCATGCCCGTCCGTTTCAGGATTACTTTGTCAGCAAGGGTTACGCCTTTGCCCGCGTCACACCGTTTATGACGGGTCCCGGCAGCCGGGACACCTATGTTCGAGCCGCCTTTGATCTGGGTCTCAAATTCACTTCATCCGCAACCTGGGAAACCCCGTTCCTTTCTGACCCAGCCTTTCTGCCGCCCTCTTTTGATCGAGTACTTTCTCCCGGGTCGCGTTCGGAACTCAGAGCTGCTGAGGCGCCGGCGGAACTTGACTTCCGCTATTACGACGGCCCTGAAGGGCTGAACAGTCAGGAGAAAGACAGGCTTGAAGCGTGGCTGGAAGAGTCTGCGCATTTCAAATCGCGCAACGACTGGATACGCAGCGGCGAAAACGCCATCATCGCTTACGCTGGCGGCCGGATCGCGGGGGTTCAGGCTTATCAATACCTTGAAGAGGAGAAGACGCTCGAAGCTCGCGGACTTTATGTTTCGCCGGAATTCCGGCGCAGCCGCTATCACGTCGCGCTCAGGCTTCGCGATCGTCTGCTGACTGATTTTAAAGTTCGCGGCGCGGAATTTTTCGAGACGAATGTTTCACCAGATCCCGGAGCGCAGGCCTTTCACCGGGCGTGGGCGTTGGATCTGGGTGCAGCCGTCAGCGACATCATGACACGCACGGATGCTCCTGAGGTTCTTCTCAATATCGAGGTCGATTTATCAAAATATGTCCCCAATCCGGCTCATCAGTCGCGCGCTGAACTCCGTTCTATGGAAGGATTCGATTACGGTCCATTGACGCGCGAAACATTGCGTGCACACGCCCCGCACATCATCGAAATGGTGCACACGTATCCGGGCGATACGATTTTTGACGCCGAACGCGATGCCGGAGAAAACGGACGTCTGCGTTTTGACCCCGAATTGTCGAGAACTGTGACCGACCCCTCGCGGAATGGCGCTCCGGCCGCGTTCGTCTTTGCATCCGAAGTGAATCCCGAAGCTTTCCGGCTCAAGATGCCGGGGGTTGCGGTGCCCGCCGTCAAATCGATCTATCTTTCCAAGTTCCGCGTTGAAAACGATATTCGCCACCACGGGCTTTTTATTGAATTCTACCTGAGGTTTCTCACAGAAATGGCGGCGCTTGGGTATCAGAAAGTATATTGGCGTGTATCGGATCTTCCGACCTCACGGAGTCCCCTTAAAATGTACAGGCGTTGGGTACAGACCGGAGCCGCTGTTGAACTTGGCCGCTTTCCTCCTGCGGCCGGCGCGGATGTGCCCGACGTCGGGCATATGGGGTTTGAAGGGGACATTCCCCAAATTATCGAGTCCCTTTATCAGATTGCGGATTATCTGGGGCTTGAAACCCGGCCAACGACAGGCACCGGTCTCGGCGCTGCCAAGCTGGTGCAGGAACGTGGGCTGAACTCCGAAGGTTACTCTTCCCGAAGCGAACTACGTCAGAGTACGGAAACGGGCGGAGAAGCTGTTGCGATGAAATTGTACCGCGATCTTTCAGAACCGGAAAAAGCCGCGCTTGTTAAGTGGACCCAGGAAATGAACAGGTTCGCGGACGCCTGGCGATGGGACGGAGTTCGTGACGACGCGCTGATTGCCTACGTCGATGGAAAACCGGCGGGCATTCAGGCCTTTCATCAATTGGGGATTGGCCCTGTGGTGACTGCGGAAGGACTCTTTGTTGTTGAGGAATTTCGCCGTACGGGACTTCGGCTGGCCTCACGAATCAGGGCGGAAGTACTGCGTGAAATTCAGCGCCGGGGCGTCAAAAGGTTTGAAACCCTTGTTTCCCCCGCGGAGGATGCGCAGGCCTTTCATGAAGCCTGGATTCTGGATATGGGGCCGGCGGTTTTTGAGGTTGATTACAGGCGCGGCTCGCTGGCTTATATTTCTGTGGATGTGGAGCTTGCCGTTGAATGGCTCCAGCGCAGCCCTGAGGAACGCGAAGCGTACTTTCTGGCCGGTTTTCACCCCGAAGATCAGCCGGAGCTTCAAAACAAGGCCCCCCGCTCTGAACTGCGCAGCGAGGCTGTGGGACAGGACAGTGCAGTTGAAATTACTTTTGCCTCGGCTGTGGGCGGCGGCCTGAGCAAAAGCGAAAAAGCCGCTCTCGACACCGAGATTCAGTCCTGGAATCATTTTTCCGAACGTCATCGGTGGAACGGGAAAGACCGCGATGCCCTGATCATCTATGTGAACGGCAAGCCGGCCGGCGCGCAGGCGTACAAGATTCAAAAAAAATACCGTACGGCTTCAGCAGAAGGGCTTTTCATTGCGCCGGAATTCCGCCGTAAAGGATTGAGGCTTGCTTACCGTCTCCGCGAAGCGTGGATGAGGCACCTCATTGCTGAAAAGATCATGACGATTTTCATTCCGGTTGCCGAAGGAGCTGAGGCTCAGGGGTTCCATAAGGCCTGGGCGGAATCGCTCGGCCCGGCCGTGGAAGTCCTGTCTGTGGATCAAGAAGATCCCGCCAAGCCCATCCGCTGGCTCGGAGTCGATCTGCGCAAACTGCCGGCGCTCACAGCTTTGGAAGATTCGCCTCCAAAGCTTGTGGGGCTCGACGAGCTTCTCGGGCTGCGCAGCGAACTCAGAAGCCAGCCGGGCTTTGAACACACGCCGTTTCGTGACTATTTTGAGCTGCGTCTTTCGCGCGAGATAGAGCTGACGCCGGAAGAGATCGTTTCTTATTTCGGCGAAGAAATTTATAAAAAAGCGGCCGCAGAAAACCGGCGCTTTTACATCCGCATGATGCAGCCCACGGATCAGTCCTTTCTGGATGACTGGCAGGAAGAATATGAAGCCGATGCTAAATGGAAGAGCCGTGAAGGCTGGGCGCTTGACTGGCGGCATGAACTGCCGCAGTTTCTTGATCTTCCCGAGCTCTCCGCGGGACTTTTCTCTTACAGGGACGGTGAAGAAAAACTCGAAGGGTATGTGAGCGCCGCTGTCACAAAGGGAGTTAATCAATATGATGCCGAGAGGCCTGCCTATGGTCTGGCCATCAGCCAGATTGAGGTCTATTACCGCAACATCGGCAGCGACGGAGTGCTGAAAGGTGTGCCGGACGCGCTGATGGATTTTCTGATCAAAATCGCGCTGGAACCCGAGAGCGGAGTCAATGACGGCTTATCGATGATTTCGACCTCCCGCGGCAGCAATGCTCTTGCGGAACGTTACGGCATGGAAATCATCGGGGAGCGAGAGTATTTTCTTTCCCTGTCGAGCCTCGCGAAGCATGCCGCAGCGAGGGGCCTGTCCCGCATGTTTAATACCCTGTCAGTACCTGAAGATACCGGATCACCGGAAGAAATGAGAGCCGGGCTTCGCGGTCTTGATTCTCTGCTTCCGTATTTCCTTCACGAAAAAATTGTTCTGACGCAGGAAGAAATATCCCGTTATTTTGGCGAGGAGACTGCGGCGAAAGCCGCCCGCGAAGGCATCGCCTATCACCTCAAAAAACTTTCGCCTTATTCGGACCTTCACCACCTCAGACGATGGGCCGCTCTTTACGAAATGGATGAAGAGTGGAAGGCTCGCTGGAAGGAGCGTTTGGGTCCGCACGACACCATGCCTCATTTCTCGAGGTTTTCCGAAAATGTTTTCGGTCTTCTGTCGGTTCGTGACGGACACGAAAATCTTGAAGGGTTCATCGGCCTGGAATCCCGAATCCGTGATTTTGACGAAGACGCCATTGTGTGGACAACCTACGTTCACATTACCCAGATGGAAACTTTTTACCGCAACCGAGGACGCGATGGTGATTTGCGCGGCGTTCCTGATGTTCTTATGGATTTTCTTATGAAAATGATCGCGGACCCCTCCAGTACGGTTCGCCATGGTCTGGGGCTCACACCGATGACAGACGGAGGTTTCGCGCTCGGCGAACGCTACAAGATGCACGCGGGCGAAGGCGGGGATTTGTATCTTTCACAGGAAGATATTCTTGAGCGTGTACGGCTTGGCGGACTTGAGTCCTTGTTTAATTCTCGGGACCGCCGCTCCGAGCTGCGCTTCAGTGACCATCTTGATAAGCTTCCCGAGAAGGGCCGCGTGGAAAGCTTTTATGATTTTTTTGATTTTGTCCGGCGCGCGAACCGTACCGTCCGTGAATCCGGTCAGCTATCCTCCGCTGCGGTTTTTGAAGATCTGCGCTACGATCTTTCCAAAAAGACAGCCCGTTATACGCTGATGCACGATCTCACCTTTGAGGTGCTGCGCCGCATGCGCCGCTACGAACAGAAACAGCCCGTCTTCAACTTTGAGGTGACGGGGGAGCCCGGTCAGCAAAAGCTTGTGATCAGCAAGAGCGGTATTGTGCCGGGGCGTTCGGTTAATCTTCCCTTTGAGGATCCCGCCCGTGCCGCAGCCAAACTGTTCGATGAAGCCGAGTGGATGAAAACTCAAACCGATCTTTCCGCGTACCGCGCGCGGCTGGAAAGTCTGCTCGCTCCGTTAAAAGACGGTCCCAGAACTTTTGTTGCGGACGATGATTTCAGGAGGCAGTGGAAAGCGCTTGCTGAAGATTGGGAGCGCCTCACCGCAAATACAGATATTCGGGAAGCCATGGCCTGGAATTCGGGCCGCAATCTGATCCACGAAATGGCCAGCCGCGAAAGTGTGCTCACGCATTCGGAAACGGTGGCCTGGGCGATTTGGTTTCTCATTCATGAAACCTACAAGGCCAGCCGCCATGCCGCCGGGCTTAACCGGCAGGCTTTTCTTTTTCCCGAAAAAGACGGCCCCCGCCGCGTCGCTCAGGTCTCGGGACAGGTGATCGGGGCGCGTGTTTTTGACGGACTGCAGGTCACTGAATTCGCCTCATCCGAAGAACTCTATGATTATCTTTTTGAGGCGGGCAAAGACCCGTGGCGCGACCTCAACCGTGAATTCGACTGGGTTGTCGTGAACGATTACGTTCCGCCGGCGGGTACTTCCAGCCCTGTGCCGAGTCTGGATGCAGAGGAAGCTGTGCTGCAATTGCGCCAGAACGGATACGCGGGGCCCGTGACTGTCCTCATGACTTTTCCCTATGACGCCTACGACAGGACCGCAATCTTTGGACGCACCGAGCCGGGGCTGGCTGATTACCGCGTGCAGCCGCAGGTCTACCGCCGGCACTTCGTCTGGGAAAATATGACCGTTATCCGCCATGAATTCGACAGCCTCCGCGCGGCTAATGTGCGGGAGGCTTTGCCGCGCCTCATGACAGCCATGCAGGAAGGCCGGCCCGTTGACGCGGGACAGCTTCTTCGCCCGGCGCTTGCTGAAAGTTTTTTGAAAACCGCCCCCGCGGATGTTTCGACGAGCGCAATTGAGGCTATGTCAACCGTGCCGCCCGCGACGACAAAAGAACTCTTGCGAACCCTTTTTGAGCCCCGCCTGGCACGAGGCGAGCCGCTGCGCTTATTTGATCTCGCCAGCAGCGGCGAGTTTCTTCGGGACCTCTGGACGGCAGATCCCTCAATATTCGAAATCGTCAAAGACAGCCTGGCTCTCGACGAATCCACGCTTCGACGGTTCAGGCAGGGCGCGTTGAAGAGCGAAGAGACTTTTGAAATCATCGAAGAAGGGATCGCTTCACGGCTGGTGCGCCAGCGACACCCGGAGCTGAAATCCCAGGTCATCTTTTTAAACGCGCCCTATCTGGATCATCAAGAAATTGCCGAGACCATGGCAGATGAAGCGGCTCACCTGGCTGATCCGCGAGGCAGCGTGATCCTGGTTCGCCTTCATGAAGTAGATTGGCAGTACAAATATAAATTTGAGACTGAAATGGCCCGCTGGGGTTTCAAGCTGGTGAAAACCTTTGATTACGCGCCCGCCGATTACCCCTTCACTCAGTATATTCGCGGTGACGGCGACACAGATCAGCTGCTTTACGTTTTTGCCCGTGTGCCGGACGCTTTGGCCGGGACTCTGGTTCGTTCCGAGCTTCGCACAGAAGAATCTTCCCCGAATGATCGGCGCCAGTTCAATCCCTTTCAGTTTGCCTTTATCGCCGCGCTTTCCGCTTTGCAGCAGCAGACCTTTCCGCTCGAAGCGCAGGCTGAAGAAACGCGTGACGGCCTTTTTCTTCCCACGGACCCGTTCATGGCCGCTGAGATCCTGAAAGAAGTTCTGACAGGAGGCGAGACCCTCATTGATCTCGGCAGCGGCAGCGGTGTCGTGGTCTTTACAGCCGCGGCGCTCGGCGCCCGGCGTGCTTTGGGTTTTGAATCGGATCCGGGTGTTTTCAAAATGAGCCGCTACCTTCTCGAAAAACTGTCTTCCGATCCGCGGCTGTTATTTGCGTTCGATCCGGCCAAGGTTGAACTTCGAAAGAGCAATTTTATGAAGGCGAATCTCGCGGCAGTCGGGGACAGGGCAGACCCTTCGAAGAACGTTTATTACTACTTTGATCTCAGCTCAGCCGCGCAGGTATTCGAAAAAGAAAAATTTCTCACGAAGCTTCGGCGTCTGCCTCCGGGATCGCGGCTCGTCATTCACTTTCGCCAGGGCCTCGAAGACGAAGATCTGAATTTTCTCACCCTGGAAAAGAAAATCGATCACGGCACGCTCTCGACCTATGTTTACCGGGTGCCGCCTGCGAAAGAGGGGCAGGCCAGCCGCCGTCCGTCTTCAGGGGGAAAGGGTTCCCGTTCAGAATTAAGAAACGTTCCGGAGACGCTTGTCGAAAAGCCCGTAAACCGTGCGGAAGCCCTCTTTCAAAGATGGAGCCGAAATTCAACCGGCCTCTTCGGCGCGCTTGCGCTGTACGCGCATCAGTTTGAGTTTCAGCCAGGTGATCCCGTGCTTTCCGTGGGCACCGGTTCCGATCCTTTCCTCGCTATTCCGCTCGCGATGCGGGGCGCGGCCGTCGAGTCCATAACTCTCGATCCGCGTTTTCAGGAAAACGAAGAATCCTTTGTAAAAACCTACACTTCTGAAATCGCGGAAGCGGGCGGCAGTTATAAACTTCATCCCGCGGGAAATTATCTGAACTTCCCGGTGAAGCCCGACTCAAAAAAGATCGTGATGTTTTTCAATGTTCTCGATGATCCCGCGACGCAAAACCAGGACCGGTTGATTGAACGGTTCCTTACGGATGTCGAAGACGGAGGGCTGCTCATCGGAAGCGTACTGGTGCCGGACTATTACCTCAAGGCCGTTGAGCAAATCAGAAGTGCGGCCGCGGCGCGCGGCTATCGGGCTGAAAATGTGAATCTCTTTGTGCCCCGGGGCGCCGGAGGCGGCGCGATGCCGTTTGTTTTCCGCATCCTCAAAACACCGGCTGACAACCCCTCATCGGCAAAACCATTTCTGACGCCTGTCATTTACAACCGGCTTGAAGACAACCCTTCTCGTAATTCCGGCGCGGCTGTAGTTCGTTCCGTCCGGTCCGAGCTTCGCGAGACAGCTGCCGTCGAGCGTCAGCGTCAGTACTACCGGGATGTCCGCGCTTGGATGCTGACGCCTGAAGACCGGCTTCTGGATGCGGCGGATCAGGCGGGATTTCTCAGTGTGCTGCTCGAGCGGCCTGTTTATTCTGAACTTGCGGGCCTGCTGCCTCCCAGCATTGAACAGCTTCTGCCCCGCAGCGCGCAGCCCTCGGCCGCGTATCGGGAGCAGCTCATGGCCTCGGCTGCGGGTGAAGGGCGCGTTCTGTTTGACGGTGCGTGGCTTCTTGATTGGGGGAAGGCAAACCCTCGCGGTCTTTTTCTTGTATTGAACGAGCTCGCTAATTTGAGCGCCGCGCGGGGAGAACCGCTTGCCGCGGCAACAGGGGGTGATCGTTTGTTTGATGAACTCTCACGCGCGCTTCTGCAGAAAGATAACGGTCTGAGCGCCGAAGAAAATGTCCGTGCCCGCGAAATCGCGGAAGGCGGGCGTCTCGCTTCCATTCTCGAACGCATTTCCGAAGATCAGATCGAAACCTATACCGCCCGTCATCAGAATGGCGTCGCCGTCCTGCACGCGGGCAGCGCCGTCTTTGAAACCCTTGGCGCGAACTTCGTCCTTACGGGCAGTGAAGATATTCACAAAAGCGACGAACTTGCAGCCGCGCTTCTCTTACCCGCGCTCTTCAAAGCCGCCAGTTTAATTCGCGGCATTGGCGAACCTTCCGCCCAGCGTGACCTGCTGTCCGGCCAGCTCCACGAAATCCTTCCCGGCAGCACCTTCGCCGGAAACACCATCGCCGTGCATCTGCGCGAATTCATCACGCAGACGATCCTTGCGAACCAATACATCGAGAAATCAGCATAAAGGCAGGCGTCGTCACGCAACATCCGTGCCTGCGCAAAAAGGTTTTCCGGCGCTCAGACAGTCCTCGTCGCTGCGCTCCTGCGGAACTCGCGGCGGAAAACTTTTTGCTTCGGCACTCAATTGACAAGGCGAAAAACAGATTTTCCATTCCCAACGAAAATCCGGCTTCAGATGTCCTTCCAGACAACAAAGAGTCCAGAGCGTCAGTTTCCTTGACCCCAAAAAAATAAATAATTAGATATTTCCTCACTTTGTCAGAACTTTCTGACAGCTCTGTTTGAAAAATCTTTCATTTTTCCACTCATAAAGCCTTCCTTATCTATAAAAACTGTTGGCACGGCATTTGCGATTCAGTGAATGTTCTCGTCGATAAAACTGAATGCGCCTTAACCGAGCAAAAGGAGAATCTATGAAAAATGTTACCTGTTTCATAAAAAGGAACACATGGATGATTGTCATAGTCCTTACAGTTGCGACCATCCAGCTTGCCGGTACCGGATGCGCCCGCGACAAACACCATCATTCGAGCTCCACGACGTACGCAACTGACTCGGCGGCACCCGCGGCCGCTTCAACGAGCGAAACCACCACAACCGTTGTTGAAGAGAAAAGTGACCGGCCCGACGGCGTCATCAGCGGTTTGTTTTATTTCGTCGGAGAAGTCGTCGCGTTTCCGTTTCGTGTTCTCGCGCAGCTTTTCTAGGCGGGAATGCCAAAGGGCAGCTCAGGCAGTCTTTCGCAGGTGTTGACAGACAGGCTTTTGCCGATTAGCCTGTAGGCCCCGAAACGAACTTATCAGCCAAAGGAGAAATAATTATGAAGAAATCAGTTGGAGTTGTTCTGGGTCTTTTGATGATGTTGTCCCTTGCTGTCGCCCCGGCGTTTGCCGACAATCATTGCGAAGGCGGACGCTGCCCCTTTAAGAACAAGATGGGCTGCGATCAGGGGAAAGATTGCGATAAAAAAGGAGAATGCCCGATTGCCGCGAAAGTTCTGAAAAAGGCGGGATTCTTTCTTTCGAATAAGGCCGAGATCGGTCTTTCAGAAGAGCAGGTTGCTGAGATCAAGGCCATTAAGCTCGCGACGCTGAAGTCGATGATCCGCTCCAAGGCTGAAATGGAAATTTTCGAAATGGAGCTGATGGATAAAATGTCGCAGCCTGCGCTTGATCTGGCATCGTTGAATGCTTCTATTGATGAAGCTTCAGCGGGTTGGGGTGCCGGTGCCAAGGCGACGCTTGCCGATTATGCCAAGCTGAAGGCAGTCCTCAATGAAGGTCAGATGTCCAAAGCCAAGGAAATCTGGGCCAAGAACGAAAAGTAAGTCAGCACGGTTCAAATGATCACTGAAAACGCCGGGGAAAAATCCCCGGCGTTTTTTTTGTCAGAGAGCGCTGCGTGTTCTTTCTTTCTCGAGCCATTTCCGATTGATGCCTCGGGAACGGGGATGCCGATAAGCCTTTGGTTTATCGCCTACAGCCGGAAACGGTGTTGCCGGTCGTGAGACATCAGGATAAGAACGTGACATCATCATTTCCGGCAGAAGCATCCGAAAATGACGATGTTGCCAACAATTCTTTGAATTGTTGGCAAGTTTTGCCTCTTGCCACATACGCCATTTTGAACGTATAATCCGCCCCGTCAGTCACTTAGGACTTTTTCGCCGGACCTTTTAGCTCTTTTGAACCGGGCCCCCGCGCTCTCATCAATAAAAAGAGGTTTGTTTGAAACATAAATTCCTTTTGTTCGCCGCTCTTGCTGTGCTTCCTTTTCTTCTTTCCGCCTGCGGGCAAAGTACTTCTTCTTCAACTGTGATCAAGATCGGCTGCGCCGGACCTCTGACGGGGGATCAGGCCCAGATCGGTTCCGATATGTGTCAGGGCGCGCGTTTCGCGGTGGATCTTGCCAATGAAAACGGGCGCGGTCTTCCCGGCTACAAGTTTGAATTTGCCGCGCTGGATGATCAGCATAATCCTTCGCAGGCGGTGAATATCGCGAACCGTTTCGCTGCGGATCCGGATGTGATGGGTGTGATCGGTCATTTTAATTCGAGCTGCACAAAGCCCGCTTCCGCGGTTTATGACGCGTCTCAGCTGGTGCATGTCACGCCGGGTTCCACGAACCCCGATCTTTCCCGGCAGGGCTACGCGACGTTCTTTCGCGTGGTCGCGACGGACGCCGTTCAGGGGCCGAAGGGCGCGGAGTACACAGCCAACAAGCTCGGGTTTAAACGGATCTTCATTATTGATGACAAGACCACCTATGGAAAAGGTCTCGCGGATCAGTTCGAAAAGCGCGCCCGTGAACTTGGGCTTGAGATCCTCGGTCATGAAGGCATTACGCAGGGTGATAAAGATTTCACACCGCTGCTGACGCGCATCAAGCCGCTGAATCCCGACATGATTTATTTCGGGGGGATTTATCCGGAAGGGGCACTGATGCTTCGCCAGGCGCGCGGTCTTGATATGAAGAGCGTGTTCATGGGCGGGGACGGAATCGCGACGCCGATTCTGGCGGATCTGGCTTCTCCTGAAATCGCCGAAGGTGTTTACGCGACGATGGTCGGCGGGGACATTAAGCAGGACCCTGCGGCTTCCACATTTGTCACAGCTTATGAAAAGAAATACGGCCCTGTCGGCCAGTGGACCTCCTTTGCCTATGACTGCGCGAATATTCTGATCAGCGCGCTGGAACGTGCCGGCGTGAAAGACCGCGCGGCGGTTCTGAAAGCGATGCGGGAAATTCCTCCGCACAAGGGCGTGACCGGCACGATCAAGTTTGATGAATTTGGCGACAATGAAAATCAATCCATCGGTATTTTTAAAATCACCGGCGGCCGTTTGGCTTACGTCGGTCCCGCCGAATAGCGTGACGGCACCGGCCCCGCGTACCGACCTCCGGTTCCGGAGATTTTAAGCGAGCATGGATCCGACCGAAGTTTTCTTCCAGCAGTTGATCAACGGCGTTACGATCGGAATGATTTACGCTCTGATCGCGCTGGGCTACACGATGGTTTATGGTATTGCCCAGCTGATTAACTTCGCTCACGGCGAAGTGTTTATGGTGGGCGCCTACCTCGGGCTTCTCTTCTTTACTCTCTTCCAGCGTTTAATTCCCGGTCTTGAAGGCAGTGTTTTCTCTCTGCCCCTTGTGATTGCCTGCGTGATGGCAAGCACCGCGCTGCTGGGCGTCCTTATTGAAAGGCTGGCTTACAAACCTTTGAGGAACGCGCCCCGCCTCGCGCCGCTGATCACCGCGATCGGTGTTTCCTTTCTGCTGCAGAATGCCGTGATGCTGATTTTTGGCCCGGCCGACAAGAGTTTTCCTGCCGTGCTTCCGCTCAAGAAGTTTTCCTTCGGCGCGGTGACGCTGACGAATATCCAGATTCTGATCGCGGTCATTTCTCTGACCCTGATGGCGGGGCTTCATCTTTTTATTACGCGCACGCGGACAGGGAAGGCCATGCGCGCTCTGGCGGATGATATGAAGGCTGCCAGTCTCATGGGGATTAACGTCGACCGCACGATTATGATGACGTTTCTGATCGGCGCGGCGCTCGCGGGGGCGGGCGGCGTGATGTTCGGCCTGTATTACAGCACGATTAATTTTCATGACGGTTATCTGGCCGGTCTCAAGGCATTCACGGCCGCTGTGCTTGGGGGAATCGGCAATATTCCGGGCGCGATGATCGGCGGCGTGCTGATTGGTGTTTTTGAAGGTCTGGGCGCGGGCTACATCTCTTCAGAATGGAAAAATGTATTCGCGTTCTTTATCCTGATCCTGATTCTTCTGTTTCGTCCGCGTGGTCTGCTTGGAACCAGAGTGGTGAAAAAGGTATGAAGCTCCGTGCCGAGGAACTCAAACGTGTGTTTCCGTTTCTCCTGATTGTCGTTGCCGCTGTCTATCCGCTTTTGAATCCCAGTATTTATTATCTGGATGTCCTCGTTTCGACGGGCATATTCATGATCCTCGCGCTGGGCCTGAATGTGATCGTAGGGTATACGGGCATTCTGAATCTCGGCTACGCGGCTTTTTTTGCTGTGGGCGCGTACACTTACGCGCTTGTGAACATTCATTTTGGTGTTCCGTTCTGGATTGGAATCTGGATCGCGGCCGGCGTGGGTGCTCTTTTCGGAATGCTGCTGGCGTGGCCGGCGCTCCGCCTCGGCGGGGATTATCTGGCCATTGTGACGCTGGGTGCCGGAGAAATTGTGCGCATCGTCCTTAATAACCTGGACGAAATCACGGGCGGCCCGAACGGGCTTTTGAATATCGCGCATCCGTCGCTGTGGATTCTTCCGGTGAAATTTGCCGTGCACCCGAGACCCTACTTTTATCTCGTGCTTGCCGTCATTTTGATTCTTTTATTGTGTTTGAGCCGGCTGGAGTCATCGCGTCTGGGCCGCGCGTGGGTGGCTCTGCGTGAAGACGAACTCGCCGCCTCGTGTATGGGGATCAACCCGGTGTGGGCGAAACTTTCGGCCTTCGGTATTTCGGGATTCATTGCGGGGATCGCGGGCTGTCTTTTCGCATCGAAGCAGGGGACGATCTCGCCGGACAGTTTTGATTTTATTCTCTCCGTGATGGTACTGGCGATGGCTGTGCTTGGCGGTTTGGGTAACCGCGCGGGGGTATTGCTTGGCGCGTTTCTGCTCAGCATTCTTCCTGAGCTGCTTCGAGGGTTTGAAACGTACCGTATGCTCCTTTTCGGAATCGCGATGATCCTCATCATGCTTTTTCGTCCGCAGGGACTTTTGGGTGAAAGCCGTCACCGCGAGGAATTCCGGACGAAAAAGGAAAAGGCGGAAGCATGAAGCTGAGAAAACGCGAACCCGCCACGCTCGACAGCATTCTTCTTCGTGTAGAAAACCTCACGAAACGTTTCGGTGGAGTCACGGCGATTGACGATGTCAGCTTCAATGTCGCTCACGGCACGGTCGTCAGCCTGATCGGCCCGAACGGGGCGGGGAAGACGACGCTCTTTAACTGCCTCACAGGACTTTACAAGCCGGAAGCGGGTACGATGCTTTTTGGAAGCACGGGCACACTGCTGAACGCGATGGAACCTTCCGATATTACCAACCGCGGCATCGCCCGCACGTTTCAGAATGTCCGGCTGTTCAAGCACATGACGGCGCTTGAAAATGTCATGGTGGGCGCGCATTGCAGGGCGCGCGCGGGAATTCTCGCCGGAATGTTCCGTCCCAAATGGGTGAGAACGGAAGAGAAGAAATTGATTCATCAGGCGCACCGGCTGCTGGCTTTCTTTGGCCTTACCTCGAAAGCGCAGGAACTTGCGGTGAACCTCGCGTATGGACATCAGCGTAAGCTGGAAATGGCGCGCGCTCTGGCCTCTGAACCGGACATTCTGCTTCTGGATGAACCTGCCGCCGGAATGAATCCGAAAGAGAAGGAAGAGCTGCTGGTCACCATTCGCGCGATTCGTGACCGGGGCGTGACGGTGGTTCTGATTGAACACGATATGAAGGTTGTGATGCCTGTTTCGGATCATGTGGTGGTATTGGATTACGGAAAGAAAATCGCGGAAGGCTGCCCGAAGGATGTGCAGAATGATCCGCGTGTCATTGAAGCTTATCTCGGCATTGCCGCGAACAGGTAAACCCTATGCTGCTTGAAGTCTCCAATCTGCATTCCGGTTATGGAAAGGTCGAGATCCTGAAAGGGATGTCGCTGAAAGTGCCCGCGGGCAAGATCATTTCGCTGATCGGCTGTAACGGCGCGGGCAAGACGACCTTTTTGATGACGCTCTCGGGGCTTGTCGCCGCACGCAAGGGATCGATTCATTTTGAGGGAAAGCCGATCGAGAAGCTCGCGCCGGACATGATTGTGCGCCGCGGCATCACCCACGTGCCGGAAGGCCGCCGTGTCTTTCAGCATTTGACCGTGAGTGAGAACCTCGATCTTGGCGCCTACACACGCTGCAACGCCGCCGAAGTGCGCCGGGACAGGGAAGAAATGCTGGAACTTTTCCCCGTGCTGAAAAAACGTTTAAAGGGTTTGGCGGGGAACCTGAGCGGCGGCGAGCAGCAGATGCTTGCGATGGCGCGGGCGCTGATCAGCCGGCCGCGGCTTCTGCTTCTTGATGAACCCAGTCTCGGTCTCGCGCCGAAAATGGTGGAAGTCATCTTCAACCTCATCCAGAAAATCCACAAAAACGGCATGACCGTATTGCTTGTCGAACAGAATGCCTTCAAGGCCCTTGAAATCGCCGACTACGGCTACGTCATCGAAAGCGGCCGCATCCAGATGGAAGGCGCCGGCCGCGAACTTTTAGAAACCCCAGAAATCAAAAAGGCTTATTTAGGGGAATAAGGCGACATGCGCCTTATTCCCCAAGTCGTTTCCCGGATGCTTCAACCGGGAACGACTAGGGCGAACGCGAATCTTTCTAAGTTCTCTTTTCTTCATCCCTCCCCAATGTAACCTTGCTGATCATCTCGACATTGAAAAACCCACCAGTTCTAGCTCACCCAATAAATTAAAACTCTTCTTCTTTGTTCTCGAGCCATTCCCGATTTAAACCTCGATACAATCTTCGAACTTCTTCGCTGCGCTATTTCTCTTCTCGGCCCCATTCCCGACTGAAGCCTCGGGAACGGGGATGTCGATAAGCCTTTGGCTTATCGACTACATCCGGAAACGGCTGCGCAGACGGAACTGTCAAAGTTCCGAGAGCGTGCTGAAGGCATTGGGCCTTCAGCCTTTGCTGACACCCTATGGCAGTCGGCTGTGCGATGAAGTGATAACTCCCTAAGGCCGGAGTTTTCACTTCACCTGGTGCTGAAATGAAAAGCCCTTTCAGCTGTACGATGAGATGTTAATCCCCAGGTGCATGAGATTAACATCTCACCTAGTGCCGAAACCCGAAACCGGTTTCGTCTAAACAGACATTAATAACATGACGTCTGTTTTCGCTGCTTATTTTTGCCTCTTTTTTGCTTCTCTTGCTCGGGGGTGGTACTTTTCTTAAAAGGACTTTTTAAACAGCTATCGAAAGGTTGTTGCTGTATTTCGCTGAGGCAGCAGACTCCAGAAAGACAGAGAGGGATTAAACAAATGACTCCCAATATTCCGAACAGAGTAATCGCAGGATTTCTTTCTTTGAGTCTTGGTCTTTTTTCAGTGCCGGTGATGCCTGCCGCGCTGGCGGATGGTCTCATCCCCGTGGCTGTCAAAGACCCTCAACAGGAGAAATCCGTCACTTCAGATTATTCTCAAAAGACGACGGAGTCCCAAAATGCCAACCGGCCTGAGGATATACATACCCTTTCTTTTGATGATAACCCTCTCTCAACAAATTCAGCACCTGCGCCCGCGACGCGCCCTTTTTCAGCGAAGGCCGCAGTCTCTCCGGACGGGAAGGATATTCTCAGTGTGGCGGTGAAGGAAGGCGGGAAAGCCGTTGTCACGCTGACTCAATACGGTCAAAAACAAAGTTATGAAGGGAAGTACGACGAAGCTTCGCAAAGCATCAGGATCGACAATGTGAAGTACGGGTATTCATGGAATGTGTCGTTTGAAACAACGGGAGCGCAAGTTTCTTTAAAGCGTTTTGACATTATTATGAATCAGGCTGGATACAACTATGAGCAGCGGTACGGATTCTCCGGTCAGCGCCTCAGCTACAGGGAATATGCTTCAAGTTCGACGACCTATGGCTCCTACGATTCGCTTTACCGTCAGTCTTATGTCACGGATGCGGCCGGGCGCACGCTGGAACACACCCTTTCAGTAAATAAGTCCACTTATACGCCCTCTATGTACGGGACGGCAGATGGCTCAAGTAATTCTTCGACGGGAGGCGGCGGAGCGCCGGGTATGCCGGTCACCCAGTATTCCATCTGGACGAATATCAGTTCTCTTGACGCGAAGGGCAGACCGGTCAGCGAGTCAATGTCGCTGTATGGCGGTGTTGAAGAAATTCAGGGGATCGAAGATTTGTATCTCAAGGTAAGAGAAACGCTTGAATCCGGAAATATCAATTACGATGCCGTAGGACAGGCGATGCAAGATCACCCCGCCGTATTTATGAAAACAGCCAGTACGTATTCGGGCTTTCCGGCCGCGTGGAATAACCTTCTTTATAGCGTCGAATATGTACGCGGCCCTGACGGGAACTTTGAAGCCCGTATTGTGCGTAACAAGAATGATTATCAGAACGTGGACATTGTGGTGAGCAGCGAGGGGGGGATCACTCCCGATCAATGGAAGAAGCTTCGCTTCAAAAACTGGCAGAGCGTGGCGGTGGAAGGCAGAAGTTACACGGTTTCTTACGGTATGACTTATGAAAATAGAAACGGTATGACGGCAGCTGGATCTTACAATTCGGATGGACGCCTGGGCAAGCCTGTGTACGGTTTGTCTTTCATTTCGTGGTTCCAGGATCCTGTGTCAAAGACATGGCTTCAGGATCAGGTGATTGTTGAAAACTTTCCGGAAAACCGAAGGGCCGTCATTGGCGGAAAGGAATACGATATTGAGTTAAATTCACAGGGAATCGTTACTCTCAAAGCTGTGCCGCAGACGAATCCCGGTCTTGAAGCTTTGCGTTTGAAAATAGCGGCGATGATCGAGGCCGTCTCAGCGGATATTGCCAGGTTTGAAGAAGCCGCGGACTCGAAGATTCATCAGGTTGAAGAAATGGTCCGTGTGATGAATCCTCTTGCCGGTGAAGTGAGCGAGATTTTCAACGTGATCAGCGGCTTTGAGAATATTCCCGGAATGGAAGCCCTCAAGGGCGAAGCGCAGAAGATTCACGCCTCTGCCAGGCAGGGCATCACGGGTGTGGAAGGGATCGTAAGTTACCTGAAGGGTGACGCGGGTCTTGATCAATTGGATATCGAAAGTCTGCAGGGTTTTATCGCGAAACTACAGAAGATCGCGGAATCTCTTGTGCCTGGAACCGATCCGGCCGGGGTTAAACTGCCTGATTCTCCGCAACTGTCTGAACGTCCTCAATTTCGTCCTTCCGTGAACTTCGAGGAAGTGATCGTCGCTCTTAAGGGCGCGATAGTGTCGTTGAACGGTTTGCTTGAAAAAGCGCAAGCCCTGAGAGCCGCTCACAAGACCGAAGTGGAAAGAGCCGTGGCTTTCGCCAAAAGTCTCTTTTTGAACGCGGACGGTAATCTCAATCTTGATTTAAATGGGGATGGCCTCATGAATCATGATGACCTCATTTTTGCGGAGGTTGTCTATGCCCAGGGTCTGAAGTATTTGAACTATTTACCCGCAGATATAGCGGCGATGCTCGATCTGAACGGCGATGGAAAGGCCAATAATGATGACCGTGACTATCTATTGAAAAAAATAACGAATGCTTTAAAGCTTCCTGCACTGCGTGAAAAAATCGCGGCGATGATTTCTGCTGCGATGGATGAAATTCAAGCATTTGAAAAGTCCGCGTCTGTAAAAGCAGGACAGGTTGACGAAATGGTTTCAGTTATGAGTTCCTTGATGGAAAACGAAAACGCTTTATTTCTTCGGATCGAAGCATTTGAAAATATACCAGGATTGGAAGAAATCAAAGCTGAGGCACTCGACATCCACGCGGCCGCGGCCGGCGCCGCGGCCGGCACAGAGTTCATTTTCAACTGGATGAAGCAAGACGCGGGACTTGATCTGAAAGATGCCGCTTTGCTGAAAGCTTATGTTGAATCCCTGAAAAAAATAGCGGCCGGACTGGTGAACGGAAGTGACCCTTCAAATGTTGTCCTTCCAGAGCGCCCGGAACTTTCCACGCGTGAACAGATTCGCCCTTCGATAAGTTTTGAAACGGCAGTAGAGATCGTCAAAGACGCGATTGCATCGCTCAATGGTCTGCTTGAAACAGCGGAAGCCTTGAGAGCCGCTCACAAGGCCGAAGTGGAAAGAGCCGTGGCTTTCGCCAAGAGTCTTCACTTAAACACATCGGGAAGCATCAATCTGGACCTGAATGGTGACGGCTTTGTCAATGAAATCGATCGTGTAAAAGCCGGAGAAGGCTATGCGCAGGCATTGATGTATATCGATTATTTATCTCAACAGGTGATCGCGCTGCTTGATCTGAACGGGGATGGACAGGTTAGTATTCAGGACCGTGATTATTTACTGAAGAAAATCGCGAGCGCCTCCGAGCTGCCTGCTCTGCGCGCAAAAATAGCGGCGATGATTGAGACTGCCACTGCGGATATCGCCAGATTTGAAGAAGCCGCGGCCTCTAAGATTCATCAGGCTGAAGAAATAGCTGGAGCGGTGAAGCCTCTTGCGGATGAAGTGAGCGAAATCTTCAATGTGATCAGCTCCTTTGAGAACATTCCCGGAGTGGAAGTCCTCAAGGGCGAAGCTCAGAAGATTTACGCCTCTGCCCGGCAGGGCATTACGGGTGTGGAAGGAATCGTAAGTTATCTCAAGGGTGACGCGGGTTTTGATCAACTGGATATCGCGAGCCTGCGGGGTTTTATCGCGAAACTACAGAAGATCGCGGAATCTCTTGTGCCTGGAACCGATCCCAACGCTATTCAACTGCCTGTATACCCGGCTCTTGCGGTAAGGGATCAGCAGCGTCCGTCCGTTGACTTTAAGGTCGTTATGGAGGAATTGAAAACCGCAGGTGTGTCCCTGCGTGGTTTGCTTGAAAAAGCGGAAGCCTTGAGAAGCGCTCACCGTGCCGAAGTGGAAAAAGCCGTTGCATTCGCGAAGAGCCTGTATTTGAACGCGGACGGCAATATCAATCTTGATTTAAATGGGGACGGTGTGGTCAACGACGCGGATCGACTGAGAGCCGGCGCAGGCTATGCGCAGGCATTGATGTATATCGATTATTTATCTCAACAGGTGATCGCGCTGCTTGATCTGAACGGGGATGGACAGGTTAGTATTCAGGACCGTGATTATTTACTGAAGAAAATTTCGGATGCGTTACAGCTGCCTGCTTTGCGCGCAAAGATAGCGGCGATGATTGAGACTGCCACTGCGGATATCGCCAGATTTGAAGAAGCCGCGGCCTCTAAGATTCATCAGGCTGAAGAAATGGTCCGTGTGATGAATCCGCTTGCGGGTGAAGTGAGCGACATTTTCAACGTGATCAGCTCCTTTGAGAACATTCCCGGAATGGAAGCCCTTAAGGGCGAAGCGCAGAAGATTCACGCCTCTGCCCGGCAGGGCATTACGGGTGTGGAAGGGATCGTAAGTTACCTGAAGGGTGACGCGGGTCTTGATCAACTTGATATCGAAAGTCTGCAGGGTTTTATCGCGAAACTACAGAAGATCGCGGAATCGCTTGTGCCTGGAACCGATCCTTCGAGTATTGTACTGCCTGCATACCCTGAACTTTCCGAACGTCCCCAGTTCCGTCCTTCCGTTAACTTCGAGGAAGTGATCGTTGCTCTTAAAGGCGCGATCGTGTCGTTGAAAGGTTTGGTTGAGAAAGCGGAAGCCCTGAGAACCGCTCACCGTGCCGAAGTGGAAAAAGCCGTGGCATTCGCGAAGAGCCTGTATTTGAACGCGGGCGGTAATCTCAATCTGGACCTGAATGGTGACGGCTTTATCAATGAAATCGATCGTGTGAAAGCCGGAGAGGGCTATGCTCAGGCATTGAAGACTATCGATTACTTATCTCAACAGGTGATTGCGCTGCTTGATCTGAACGGGGATGGTCGGGTTACCGACAATGACCGCGTGCTGCTGCAGAAGAAAATCGAAAACGCGATGGATAAAGAAGGGCCTGTCATTGCGAATGTGACCTTCACGCCTGTGACACGGGAGACGAAAGCTATCGTGAAATATACGGTAGACGGCGTTGCGATGGAACAGACCTTTGAACTGCGTACTGAAGGGGAGAATCACTTTGTCCTCAGGGCTGAGGACGAAGCCGGGAATATCACCGAATTTCCAGTTCTCATTGTGAGGGATACGATCGCTCCGGAGTTGAAGATCGTAAGCGAAGTCCCTGAAGTGACAAATGCCGGTGAACTGAGCGTCACTTACACCGCTGATGGTGAAAAACATGAAAAAATCTTTCAGCTTACTGCTGGAAAAAATGAACTGCGTCTTGAGGCGAAGGACAAAGCTGGAAACATGTCAGAGCTTGTGTTCTCCGTATTGATGGACAACACGGCGCCTGTGATCCGCGTGTCTTCCGTGATTCCCGCGCTCACGAATCAGAATGACCTGGTTGTGGAGTATTTTGTGGAATCCGGCAACGGGGAGGGCGGTCAGGCACAGCGCGCGGAGTTTAATTTGAGCGAGGGTGTCAACGCTCTGAAAATTGAAGCTGTGGACGCCGCGGGCAATGTCGGCGTTTATGAATTCAAGATAACTCTGGATACCATCGCCCCCGTGATTTCAGGGGTTGAGCATGTGTCCCTGACAAATCAAATGACCGCGATTGTGAAGTATTTCGTGGATGGTATTTTGACTCAGCTTGAATTTAATCTCAGTACGGAAGGAGAGAATATCCTTGCGCTCAAGGCTGAGGATGCGGCGGGTAATGAAACGGCGCGTGAAATCAGAATTGTCCGCGATACGGTCGCGCCAAACATTGAAATTATAAGCGAAATACCCGAAATGACGAGCCGTTCAACTTTGAAGGTGCTTTATAAGGTTGATGGCGGCAGCGAAATGGAGAAAACTTTTTATCTTGTCGAAGGCGTCAATGAAATCGTCGTGAAGCATACGGACGAAGCCGGTAACGCCGGGCTAAGCGAGATACGTCAAATCACTTATAAGCCAGAAGCTCCGCAGAATCAAAGGCCCGCAGCGAACGGCGCAAGCTTTAAAGTTAATCAGAACGGCGAATTGTCCGGGTTTGTCACAGGCTCAGACGAGGATGGTGACGAACTGTCATATTCGGTTGCTGTACAGCCCGAGCATGGAACTCTTGAGATCAATTCCAACACGGGAGCGTTTGTTTACAAACCGGATGCCGGCTTCAACGGCGCTGATTCGTTTTCTTTCCGGGTCAATGACGGCAAAGAGTATTCCGATGACGCAAGGGTCGCGCTGGAAGTGATGCCTGCGGGTTCAGCGCCTGTTTTTGAAGCGATAGCGGATGTCTCCCTTCTGCCCAAGGACAACTTGAGCGCGAAAGTCAGTCTGACGCTCAGTGCCGTGGATCCTGAAGGCGGAGCCGTAACTTTCAGCATCAAGGAAATCATGAAGGATGGAAAGAAGGTCAATATGCCAGAGCGGATGCTGTTGACCGCTGATGGCAAGTTTGACTGGCCACCCGAACCCGCTCATGCCGGTGTTTATGTGATCACGTTTGAAGCTTTGGATCTTGAGGGCTTCACGGCCCAGCGGCAGATGAGTCTGAACGTGCAGACGCCCGCAATCTGTACAGGAAATTCCGAAGTTTGTAATTTTCTGAAGGATCCCAAAAATGAGGCGTCTGGAAATCTTGGGGATTATTATCACAATCGCGACGGCTTTCACACGAACCAGAATCTTTCTCTCTGGCCTCAGTTAAGCCGCATGAATTCCGGATGGGGCGCGGAGTACGCGACTTATCCAGACCGAGTGATTATTGGAAACTCGTCCACGTCGGGCGGTCAGCCCGGCGGTTCGAATCCGGGCGCTCTTGAATCAACCTACGGCGCGCTGGCGACCTATAAGCAGTCCCTTGCCAACGCTTTGTATTTTTATCCGGAGCATATTGACCACGATCTGGCGGATTATTACACCTCCAATAACTATTACGTGAAAGTATCTCAAGGCTCGTCAGGAAGTGAAAATGACGAGGTGAGAAAGTATTTTTACACCCTCGCGGCTTTTCGTCCGGAAGTGAAAGAGAAGCTCAAGGAACAGGGGCTTTTAATATCAACTCTGGAAATGATATTCCGGCTTACGCGGGTGGGAAGCGACGAAGACAAGTATTTGACGGGAGAAGCTCATCCCAGGGCATTCGATAACAGCGACAACCTGATGGCGATGGTGCGTATGGCGAATGCCATGACGCTGGAAGATATTCCCGCATTCGCCCAGATCAAGGTCGTTGAAGATGATTACGAAACAGGCGGAAACTACGATAACAAAACAGAGAAGCACTATGACACGCCGGCGGCTGTTTCCCGTGTGCACAGAAGTCTTGAGTACACGAAAACCATGATTGTGGACGCTGGGCAAAGTTTTGATGTAAACGGGAATCCGCTTCAGTTTGAGTGGCGTGTTCTTCGCGGTGACGAGGATCATGTCAGGATTTCCAAGGTGGGCGAAGGAACACTCTGGAAAATTGAGATCGATTACCAGAACGAGGCGGCAGCTCCGGGTTCTTCCCTGGGCAGTACGATTCTGTCCAACCGCGTGGATATCGGTCTTTTTATTTTCAATGGGCATACCTGGTCCGCGCCGGCTTTTATCAGTTCCTCGACGCTTCGTAATGAGGTTCGGGATTATGATGAGAATGGTGTGCTGAAAGAAATCCGCTACAACGCCAACCCGATGGCCTCTCAGCTGGGTTTTGCGAAAGGGTGGGTTAAAGACGTTTTTAATGCCAACGGAGGCTGGACGCGCACGATGGCGGATGGCAAGACAATTGATTTTACGGCCGAAGGTCATCAAGTCATATCGAAGGATGGTTTGGGCCGGGTTTTGACGGCTAAAGAAGTTACGTACGCGTACAACTCCGGCACACGCAAGATCGGTTTTACGGCCGGCGGGAATCTCGCTTACTACGAGTACGCGAATGACGACGATTTGCAGGGACGTCTGTCGAAGCTGGAAGTGACAACATCGCTCGGAGCCGTTTATGTAGGCCGAATGATTTACGGGAGCGAGGGCCCGTTGGCGGGCGTGAGCGTTGAATCTCAAGGCGGTGAAATTCTGAGTCAGCTTGTTATGGGCGCTAACGGCGCGGTTTCTTTGACATCCGTGGACGGGAGTATGACATTGAAGCTTGGCGGAAACCGTACGCTTGGACAGCTTATTGATCTGGCCGGATCAAGTGCCGCTGTGATTCACATCATGTTTAAAGCGGCGGAACTTCTTGCCGCAGAAGCGGGCGTTTCAACCGCGGATTTCGAGCTTCGCAATGCCTCGGTGTCCGCTTCGCCGCAATCAGCGCCTTATGACGGGTACATGGGGAACTTGACCATGCTGTTTCATAACCTTCGTCAGGCAAGAGATTCCTGGGCTTACAGCTGGACGCAAAGACCCTATCCCCTGGATCTTTACCCGGATTATCCATCGCAGCAGGGTTTTCATATCGCGGTCGCGGGGGTGAACCAGGCCTATAGCTATCATGATTTCTCAATGGCTGGAGCTTTTATGGGAAAACATGCCGCGGATTACGAAATCAAAAAGAAGATTCAGAATCTTGCGGCATTTCAGTTTGAGAAAGATTCTGGATTAGACTCGGAGTCTTACACATTTTCCGTCAGTAGTGTCAGTGGGGATGGTGAGGAAGGAAACTTTTCCATAGGATACCGCATCGATGTCCGTGCTAAAGGCGGGTCTGTTGTTTCGACGTACAAAGTCAATACCCGCACCTACAGCATCGGCAACTCGCTTGGCGGGGGAGGGACGGCTGGCGACGAAGGCAAGAACGGGACGATGTACGTCATTCAGGATACATCAAAAGCTTTGGATCTCTTTGGCTACATCCTGGTCAACGGTGCCTACATTCTGGCGTGGGAGTCCCATGACGGCGTTGAAACCTGCCACATGACGGATGTGTGTTCGGGGTTACGTTAACAGCTGACAGCCGAAGGCTTGTGTTCAGAGCGGCCGATGGCCGCATGCGCTCGGTGATCTCGCTGAACTTTGACAGCTCGTCTTCGCATAAGCCTCATCGGTAGATGATCATTTCATAGCAATATTCTCTTTTATTTTCACTTCCTCTCTTTCCCGGATAATTTCTATATGGCATTCTTTAATGGGTTTAAAAACAAAGGGCAGATTCTGCCCCTGTAAGGAAGCTCATGTTCAAACGGGTTATCGCGGCCCTGACGGCCGTCGTGTATCTATTTTGCCTTCCGGTGCCTGTTTCGGCGGTGGAGCCTGCCGCAGCAGGTCTACCCGTACCCGCGAATCACCTCGGACGAGTGGATTTTGTTCAGGCGGGTTCCCGGCCAGGGACCCTTGTCATCCTTCAAGACGCGCACTCCATCCCCGAAGCCCAGAAAAGTCTCTGGAAGCTGATTGAGTTTTATCAGGAGAAAGCCGGTGTGAGGCATGTTTTTCTGGAGGGCGCTTCCGGAATGCTCGATACCGCGCTTCTCAAAAGTTTTCCGGATCAGGCGCTTCTCGCCGAGACGCTGCAGCATTACCTTGAGCGCGGTGAAATGGCCGGCGGTTCGATGGCTGCTGTGCTTTCCCCGTATGAGGCTGTCTACGAAGGCGCGGAGGATTGGTCCGCGTATGAAGAGGGTATTCGTCTTTATATTTCAGCGCGAAACCGCGAAGGCTCGCTCCGGATTCAGATGGGGGAAGCTTCGGCGCGGCTTGAATCGGCGAAAGCAGAAGTGTATACGCCTGAGCTTGCCAAGGCCGACCATTTGATTGAAAAGTTTTCGCAGGATCCTTCTCTTTTAGCAGAAACGCTGCGCGCGCTCTCTGAAATCCTCCCTCCTGAAGAGCCGGAACTTCAGGCGCTTCTCGATCTGGAAGATCAGGAAAAAAGCTCTGATAACGTGCCCTCGGCTGAACTGCGCCTCTGGGCAGAAAAGCTTCGCTCTGCCGCGGAAAAGAACGCGGACCCGGAAGTCCGGAAAAGAAATCTGTCCCGTCTGAACGCTCTGATCCAGCTTTTCCAGACGTCGAGTGTGAGCGGTGCGGTTTTTGCGCGTTCGCTTGAACGGTTCAACGATGATGCCGGGCTTGGCGTTCCCGCGCCAGAGACTGTCGGGGGTACGCTTCGGGATGGACGGGTGCTTGAGAACCTTGAGGACAGTCCGGTTTATCCCATTTTGGAAGCTTACAGCGCGCGGGTGAAAGCAAGCCTGATGACGAGCGATGAAGAACGCGAGCTTGACCGTCAAACGCTTGTTTTAAGACGTCTCAAAAAACTTTCAAACCTTGAAATTTCCTATGCGGATTGGGAAATCCTCGCGCGATCGGCTGAATCTTTTACGGATGGTGAGCAAAGTCTCTGGGACGCTCTGCGCGGCGCGAGAAAGTTTTATGAAAACGCGGCCCTTCGCGACAGCGCGTTTCTCAGCCGTCTTCGGCCCCGTCTTGAGAAGAACGAAACCGTCCTCTTTGTGGCTGGCGGCTTTCATTCGCAGGAGCTTGCGCGTTCTATTCATGAAGGCGGATTTGGTGTCATCAAGGTTTCTCCCGTGCTTCAGGAACTTCCTGAAGCGGATATTTACGCCGCCCAGATGCGCGGAGAAGTCAGCTGGAAAAATTATCTGGAAACAAAGGATGGCAAGATCGCTTTGTTTGACGGTTTTCACCGCGCTGTTCGCGACAGTCTGCTTGAAGCTTCCCCGGAAAAATCCCGAAGGCTCCTGCGTGACTGGCGAAGCCGTTTGATCTCGCGCTTTTCCCGCGAAGGACGTGCCTCGGAAGCGGGAGCTTTTCTGGCACTTCTTGATGAGGCTGTTATTCCTGAGGACGGGGCTGAGAGCTCTTTTTGGCAGGCATGGCAGAAAAATATCCGTTCATTTGTTTCTCGTCTTCAAAGTGAAAACCCCGTCGGTTCGATGGGGCAGCAGCCCGCTCTTAACGTCAGGGAACTGGCCGCCATTCCCGCTTATCCGGTAACGCCGGCCAATCTTGTGCCCGGATCTTCTCTTCTGGAAACGGCGGCGAACCCGCAGGCTGCCGCCTCGGAAGAATCTTCTGACGCGTCATTTCGGGAAGCCGCTGAAGTGTCCGGTCCGCGCAGCGAACTCAGAACCCTGGAAGGGACTGATCCTGCCCCGGAGATTCCCGTTGTGACGGATGAAAGCCGGGCTTCGGTCTGGGATCTTATGGAAGATGAAAAAGGCTTTCTGGGCGAAGGCGACCGAACCATTTTCAGAGTTGGATCATTCGAGGGGCGTTACATCGCCTGGGGGCAGAGCAAAACCGCCGCGCCGGCGTTTATGGCCCAGGAAGCTATTTTTCAGGCGCTCGGAAACGTTCGGAAGGATTATCCCCGTATCGCGGCCATTCACCGTGACCGGGCCATGATCGGGTTTGAACTCTTTGAAAATGGAGGCGAAGTCCTGTCGGCTGCCCGCCGGCATTTCGCTACACGCGACCTGAGTGACCGGCTCATTTTGCTGCTTTCACTCGCGAAATCCCTGGCGAATCTGCATCAACAGGGAATCCTTCACCGTGACTTCAAGCCTTCGAATATTTATCTTCCGCCGCAGCTTTTGTTTGAGTCTTCATGGACAGCGGATACTTTTGAAGCGTATCCGCCCGTGCTCTATGACTTTGAAAATGCTGTTATGTTTGATCCTGTTTCTGCAGAGCCCTCTGAAGCCTACCGCGGCATTATCGAAAAAGAACGAACCCTGTCGATGTCCGCGATTTCAAGAGATTACGCGCCTATTTCGGACTCCGTCGCGGCAGCTCCGGACATGGAAAACAGGCTTGCCGGGGATGTTCTGCGTTTTCAGCATCGGGCAGAGTTTGATTTTTTTTCGTTTGGCGTGACGATGGCCTGGCTTCTGGGCGTCAATATTCGGGGAACCCGCGCGCAGACGGATAACGATGCTCTGATCCGAAAGGCAGAGCTCGATGAGGATCTGGAGCTTCTTCTGCTGGAGCTCACCGACAAAGATAAAAAGATTCAGAACCCTTCCGAGGCCTGGAGCAAGGTTATCTCCGTTCTGGAAGCGCGTTATCTCTATTTCTCGCAAAAATACAGCGGGTTTGCTGTGGACGCGGAGGGGTTCGAGGATGACGCTGTGCTCGCTGAACCCGTGGATGAGGAAGAAGATTTATCGAAGGCCGGCACACGGACGATTGAAATACCCCATTTGACCCCTGAAGCGCAGACCGACAAGACCTTGCCGTTTCGCTCGGGCGCTCATTTAACTTCTTTTCTTTCTCCGGCTTCCTCAACAGCGTTGAAGCTTGAAATGCTCGCCGAAGCAGCGGCTCTGACCCGGGACGCGATGATCACGGACAGTCCGGAAAAACATCGTGAACATGTGCTGTTTTTGTTTGAGGAGATGAAGAAACATTTTCCCAACGGGTGGGACGAGGATGAATTGCCGAGAATATTTCTGTGGTTTGAGAAAAAGTACGGATTTTATCCGGGTGACGGCGCTCATCCGACGCGCTACCGCAACGCCGCTCTTATCTCCGCGCTTTTGTCAGTACGAACCCATCTTCTGCGGGGTCTCCAGCCTGTTTCTGGAGAGACAAAACGGATTTATCTTGGCGGAGACGGATTTAATCAGCTGGCGCTTGATCCCCGGCGTGACGAGGCGGATCATTTTTTTATTAACCGGTATATGCTGCTGACGCAGCAGGAGCTTGATTTTACAAAGCGGCTTGCACCTCTGACCAATCTTCCATTTGAAGATGGCGAAGGGAAGTTTATTGAACGGCCAGCGCCGAGTAAACATCCGAGCAAGATTTCCAATGAAATCGTGAATCAAGGGCTCGTGTATTCGATCATTAAGCAGATGATCCGGGATGCCCGTGATGCAGACACTACGCCTCGGCCGATGATGGAATTCAGGGATTCCGGGTTTTTCAGACAGGAGCTTGCGAGGTTGTTTGCCCGGGAAATGACGGAAGGAACTCTTCAGGCAGGCCTTTTGGAGAAACTCCGCGGCAAAAGAGACAGGCTGCAGGGCTCCGATCTTCCGGAAAAGGAAGCGCTTCTGGATTTTTTTGAAACTCAGATTCAGCTGCTTGAACAGGGAACCTTTTTTCAGGATAAAGTCCGCGCCCTTCATGAAAAATTCCGCGCGCAGTTTCCTGAAGGGCGGTCTTTTGAGCTTGTGGACATTGGCGTGCAGGGCGCCCAGCAGTTCCTGATTGAGCTTTCAGTCACTTATCTGGAAGGATCCGAAGCGCCTGTTTTTCAGCATCGTCTGGGCAGTGTGCCGGGCGCGGTTCTTGACCATTATGATTTCAGCGATAACAGTGATACGGAAGATATTGCGGCACTTGAATACTACCGGCTAACGGAGTTTTCTCTCGAGCAGACTCTGGATCCTATGAAACCTGCCTTTGAGCCTTCGAGGCCGGATGTCCTTTCGGCCGCGATCGTTTTTATGGCACAGGGACTTTATCACGCGTCTTCCCGCGCTGAGGTTGAGAGCGTGCTCATGAGTTTGTCGGATCTTCCCGAAAACGGCTTTGTCATGCTGGATATGGACGACACTCTGACGCCGGCGCCGCACACCCTTGAGGCTGTTCCAAGGACAGCCGAGCAGATCATTCGGCTGCTTAAACGCGGAGTCCCTGTCGTGATCAATACCCTGAATTCATCGACCGAAATGCGGCGGCGTATTTTTGAACCCGTCCGTTATCTGCTGTCGGTTCAGCGCGAACCGCAGCTTCTCAAACTGCTGAGCGGCTACGCGCGTGTGGATACGGGAAGCTTTGACCGGACAACGGGAAAAATGCCGATGGTCTACGTCACGATTTCAGAAGAGGGTGAATATTTCTATCAAAACAGGGCGGTGCCGTCGGCCAAGGAAGACGCTGTTCTGGATTTCCAGGCAAGAAGCGGCCGTTCAAAGTTCGCATTTTTTGATGACCAGTTCGGGCCCCGCGGATGGGCGAAAACCGCGCTGGGTATTTCCGGCGGTGTTTACTTCAATGTGGATGACCGATCAGCTGAAGAAATTCCGGGCACGGTGACGGATCCCGGCGCGGCAGGCGTTCTTGGAACGGGCCGCTGGCTGCGGTTAATTAACGCGTCGATTGATGCGCGTTCCGAGCTTAGAACGCAGCCGGAGGACGCACAGGGGGAAGAGCCTTTGATTCTGCTGACGGACGCAGGCCGGGGCGTCCAGTGGAATTTTGACACGCAAGATTCATCGGTGCTGGGACAGGGGGAACGGGCGACCTATTACCGCGGTGTGCTGAACGGTAAACCTGCGGCATTCGGAATTCCCAAAGGTAATCCAGAAGCCTACCTGGCGCAGGCAGAGCTGGCCGCGGATCTGGCGGGACGTAAAGATGCGGTACAGCTGCGAGCGATTCACCCGGAAAGAAAATTTCTCGTGTTTGATATGCTGCCGGAAGGCGGTCAGAACATGGCTGAGGCCAATGATGTGATGACCCTCTGGCCCATTCCCAAACGGCTGCAGGTGTTGAGAAGGATCGCAGAGACCTACCGTGATTTATCCGCGGCGGGCATTCTGCACCGGGATCTGAAGCCCGATAATATTTTCCTGCCGCCTGAGATTTATCAGAATCCTGAATGGACAGCCGAGGATCTGGCCGCACACCCGCCGATTATTTTTGATTTTGATCTCGCTATGGCGGTTCATCCTGATACACGAGCGCCCAGGCCGGGAATTTATGAAAGACTTTATCTCGCGGAGCAGAATTATGGAATGGAAGCCGTGACGATGGATTACGCGCCCTTTCCTGATAGTCTTCTCCAGACCCCTGGAAGACTTTCCGCGGCCCGCTTCCGGGAATCCACCAAACTGTTTCAGCATGATCCCGGCTTTGATTTGTTTTCGTTCGGCGTCGTTGCCGCGTGGATTGTCGGCCGCGACGTGGCGGGCTATCATCAGCAGCCTGTGATCGACCGTGAAATCCAGGGATCCACGCTTTCGACGGCTCACAAAAGGTTTCTCGCCGAGCTTCTTGATAAAGAGGGAAGAGTTCAGAACCCTGAGCAAACCTGGCAATGGGTGATAAGAGTGCTGGCGGAGCTCGAAACGCGGGCCGCTGAAGAGCTTCGTTTCCAGATTCAGGCTGCCGCGCAGGATGGAACCAGGCCGGCTGCGGATCCCGGCATTACGGATCGTGATCGGCCGACGAATCCGGACCTCGAGTCGAGGTCGGAACTCCGGCTTCAGGAAAATCAGGAGACGGCCCGGATTGTTCCCGTGCTGATGCGTATCGCGGCGGAGCTTGAACCTGGAAAAGGTGAGACTCTCGCGTTATCGCGCGCTGAGTCCGAAGTGCTTGGCGAGGTGGTTTCAAGAACGGGCTATTCTGGGCTTGAGCTGAGTTTGATGGAAACCGCCTCCCGCATAAACCGGGAAAGTGAAGTGCGTAGACAGGTTGCCGTGCTTCGCAACACCGAAGTTCTTGAAGATCTGCTGGGTCAGGGCTTTCAGGCTTTGAAAGAGAAAGCGGGAGACCGAAAGGTGTTTCTCGCGCTCGATTTGAACGCCGCGGAAATGGAAGTTCTTGGGGCTGATCTTCCGGATATTCTGGCTGAGGTGAAGGGGCTGGTTGAAAATGTGATTCTTTCTTCAACGGGTGAGGACCGCCCGCTGCGCTTGCCCGGCCCGTTTGTCCGGCGTCTGGAAACCGCGGGCTATGCTTCCGTGATTCAGGATCCTTCGCTGGAGCGCTCCGAGCGCATGATGAATCTGACCGGGCAGGAAAAACTGGGACTCGCGGCGCTTGGGCGGGAGGTCCGGCTGCCTGCGTCGATCCGGAACATCGTTGAGATCGGTCATCAGGGAGATTTTTCTTCGCTGAGCCAGGAAGAAAAAGTTTCTCTCGTTCGTTTGAAAGTTTTTCTCGCGCTAGCCGTGGCGCTGGAGAAGGATTTGACCGAGGCCGCGCTGATTCGTCAGTACGGGCTCGAAGCTTTCTTTGGAACCGGCCGCGCTTTTGTCTTCGGCAGCCAGCGCATTGAAATCGTCCTGGAAACCTTCCACACTCTTATGCAGTCTGAGCGAGCGATTGCCGCTTCCGCATAATCCCGCCTTGTGAAGCGGATCTTTCCCTTAAGACAAAGCTTCGCTTGTTTTTAATTTCGAGTGAAAAAGACGGTCAGGAGGCTGCCGCGATACGCCTGGCGTGTTCGATGCGGTCCCGCGGGGTGCGGCGAAGATCCCATGTGAGGCCGACTTTCGACAGCGCGAAAATCAGCCATTTGCTGGGATCCCAATGGTGCCATTCACAGCCGTTACGGTAATCGGCGGGAAAGCGGTGGTGAAAATTGTGGTAGCCTTCGCCATTGGTCAGAATGGCGCCAATCCAGTGATCTCTCGCGGAAATGGTTTTGTCATAAGGGCGCGATCCGAAAGTGTGGGCGAAAGAATTAATAAAAAAGGCCGAGTTCATTACGATCACAAGCCTGAGGCACACCGTCAGCACAAAGCCCCCCAGCGGACGGCCGATCATAAAGCCTAGAAGAATGGGAATCAGAATGCCGGTTGTGACTGCCCACGCCGGTTCATATCTGTGCTGATGTACGGTAATGGGACACTTCTTCAGATCGTTGACGCTCTCGTAATTGACCTTATGTTTGAAGAAAATGATCCAGTTGATGTGAGCGTACCAGAATCCCTTTTGAATCGTATAAGGATCCCGTTCCGTATCGACGAAGGCGTGATGCTGGCGGTGCTGAGAGGCCCATTTGAGGGCGGACTGTTCAAAAGTGGAAGCCCCGAAGTATAAAAGAAGGAAGCGGATCACGGGACCGGTTTTAAAAGTCGCGTGCGCGAAAAGGCGGTGGTAGCCCATCGTGATGGCCATGCCGCTCAGGCCCGTGTAGATCAGGAAAATCAGGGCTTCTGCGGTGGTGATGCCGAACTTCCAGGCATAAAGGGGAGCGCCGATGATGCCCACCAGATGAATGACGGCAAAGAAAATGATGCCCGGCCAGCGGACACGGGGGACCGGAAGAGGGTAAGTTTCTTTAGGCGGTAACGCGGTTTCTGTATCCATAGTATTTTCCTCAGCCGATGATGACGCCTGGTCTGTTCTGGAATCATTCCCATGGAAGTGTCCAGCGGGGAGCTTTGACTTTTCAGAACCCTTCAGAGAAGGAACCCTGAAAGGAAATCGAGAGCTAGCTTATCAGCGATCTCTTTTTGCCGCAAGGGGTTTGACACGCCTGTTACCATAGTCGGCGACTTCCCGCCCCCTGATTTACCATCAAAATTTGAAAGGATTTTATGAATTGGATTCATGCCGTTATTCTGGGTATTGTTGAGGGGATCTCGGAGTTCCTGCCGATTTCTTCCACGGGACATTTGATTCTCACGGGACGGCTGCTGGGCCTTGAACAGACGGAATTTCTCAAAAGCTTTGATATCGCGATTCAGGCAGGTGCCATTCTCTCTGTAATCGTGCTTTACTGGAAACGCCTGCTGGTTGACTTTGAAGTTTTTAAACGCGTCTCGGCCGCGTTTATTCCGACGGCCGTGCTGGGGCTTGTCCTGTACAAGATTGTGAAGAAGTACCTTCTCGCAGGCGACACCGTTGTGGTCTGGTCTCTTCTTCTGGGCGGTATTTTTATGATTGTGTTTGAGCGCGTGTTCCGTGAGAAAGACACGGCCGTGGATGATCTGGCAAAAATCCCTTATAAAACAGCGGCCCTGATCGGCGTTTTTCAGGCGTTCGCGATGATTCCCGGAGTGTCCCGTTCCGCGGCGACGATTCTTGGGGGAATGTTTCTGGGTCTTAAACGCAAAACAATCGTGGAGTTTTCCTTTCTGCTCGCAGTCCCGACCATGCTGGCGGCCACGGGGCTGGATCTGCTGAAAAGTTCGCATGTTTTCACCGGAGAAGAATGGCAGCTGCTGGGGATCGGGGCGCTGGTTTCCTTCGTCGTCGCGATCGGAGCGATCCGATGGCTCATGGGCTATATCCGCAACCACGGTTTTACGGCTTTTGGCGTCTACCGGATCCTTCTGGCCGCGGCATTTCTTATCTGGGTCAAGGGCTGATTTTTTCAAATAAAAAGTTGAAGAAAAAAAACAGGATTCAGGTTAGAATCCGAACACTTGAACCGCTCCGCAGGGAGCACGATTCGCCGGCGGGAAGCCGGTAAAAGGAGAAGTTTGTGAGCAAGAAAACGGAATGGATGTTTATCGCCGCTGTGATGGGGATGGTGGTTTTGTCGGTCACGGGATGTTCCCGCAAGCCGGAACCTCAGATGATTGACGTTGCCAGCCGCCTTGAGCAGGCCCGCGCGGAGCGTGCCGCCTATGCCGCCCAGCAGCCCGCTGAAGTGGTTCAGCCCGCCCAGACGGTGCAGCGCAAGGTTTCGTACGTTAAGTAGTCTACAGGTCAAAGATTCAAAAAAAAATCCCGGCAGGGAAATTCTCCGCCGGGATTTTTTTTGTCTAAGCTTCAAGCGCGGGGAAAGCGTCTCCATAGCGGACTTCGTCGGGATGCTCCTCAACGTAAATTTCCTCAAACTCCAGAAACATTTCCCGCCTGTCCAGATCTCCCACACGGAAGCACGCGTCTGAAGCCATTTCGATTCTAAGCAGGGTGAACGCGCTGGTGTCCGTCTCGTAGGCTTTGGCGAATTCATCGCAGGCCGTCTGATAAAGCTTCAGGCGTTGGCTGGAAGTTCCGCTTTTTTTGCGCATTTCGTGGGCTTTGTCATACGCGCCTTCGGCTCGAAACAGATGCGTCTGGGCATTCCAGCCTCGTGTACAACCGGAAAGAATCAGGAGAAGAGCCAGCACGTGAAAGCGGGTGAAAGGGGCCATTGCGCGTCAGGGATTAAACAACAGCGAGAGCTTCGGCCATGGCGGCGTCGCGAGCCTGGACATCCGGCTCGGGCGAAACGGCAGCAGGTTCGGAACCCCGTTTTGCGAACGTTTTTGTGCCGCCTTCAAGAGCGGCGGGCGTGGGAATGTGAATACCTCGTCCAACATCCGGAAAGTCGACAGGAACAGGGAATGTGGCCAGCTGAACCAGCCCCGCCGCGGTATTGAAAATGGAACGTGAAATTCCGACGCAGAAACCTTCCCAATCCGTTTTGTATTCGGGCTGCTTGGCTTCGACGAACATTGTGGTCCAGCCCAGAAGCGTGTTGGTGAGACCAAAAGCCAGTTTGCCGCCTGTCTTGGAAGCATACGTCGGATTTTTAGCCCAGGGAGTGGCGCTTGCGGATGAAGGGCTGGTCATGAACAGGAGCACCGCAGAGGCGAGGCAAAGAAACGTTTTATTCAAAGTGAACTCCTCCGTCAGGAAGCGGAAGATCGACGGGAATAAAAAAGGTGACGATATGAAGCGCGCCGCCGGTTGTGTTGGTAATCGTGCGCCACGCGCCTTTGACGATACCGGTAAATTTATTTTCCTCGCGCATGGGTTCAAAGAACAGCGCGGTCCATCCGGTCAGGCCGTTGAGCAGACCAAAGCCAAGTTTGTTAATGCTTTTCTCAACGTAAGTGGTTTCTTTGGTCCAGGGGCTGGGCTGCCAGTTTTCAATTGCGGCAGAAGCCTGAGACGCAGATAGAGAAAGAAAAAGAACGGCAAGTAAAAAGGACTTTAATTGTTTCATGAGGGTCTCCGCGAATGTTTGAAAAAGAAAACGGATCATGTTAGCCCGGCGGCGCTCCGAAGTCAACCAGGCGGGGGGGTGTTGTACCGGACAACGATGTGCGTTTCACCGTAAGGGCAGTGGCGGCACCCCTGCTGACAGCACCATCCGCGTTCTTCCAGATACCGGCGGGTGAAGACCGTTTCCAGAGTGACGGGATCTTCGTAGGTGTCTTCGCCGGAGGCACACGCTTTCGCGTGAGCTTCCGCAATCCGTCGTTCATCTTCCTGTGAGGGGGGCGTGTCCATAAGGTGAAGCGATTATACGAAAGTGAGGTATCAAGGCAAGCCAAAGCGCGCCGGAAAGAGGCAAAAAAAGCCGCGGGCTCAGTACCCGCGGCTTTGAAATCAGCAAAGAACTTTAAATCGAGCCTTTGTTCCGGCGTCTGATTAGAGCGCCGAGAAGAAGCCCGGAACCCAGAAGAACAAAGGTCGCGGGTTCCGGTGAATGGGGAATGTAGTTTCCCGAAAGGGTCGATGAAATCAGCCGAAAGCGGTCGTTGTCGACAAGATCCTGAAGATCCAGTGTCCACTCGCGCGGAACCGCTGTGAAAAAACCGCCTGATTGAAGGTTCGCGAGGCTCAGGGCGCTGAAGATGAAGCTTTGGGTTACCGAGCCGCTATTGTTCACGGCATTGAGAAAACCAAGTTCATCAATGGACCAAAGCTCAGGGTTGGGGATCAACCCAAAAGTGCGGTTACCCGCTGTGCCGCTGAAAGTGACCGTCAGTGTGGCGTCCAGAAGAGTGACGCTGCCGAGGTCATAGCCGCCGAGGTTATCGTTGATGTCGTGGGTCCAGCTGGGGCCCGCATTAAAGTTAAAAAGCGTCTCTGTGATCGTTGTGCCGCTTCCGTAGTTCAGCGTGTCGGTGAAGACGGCCGCTGTTGAGGCGGGTGCGAAAACGGTGAGCGACAGAAAAGTCGCGGCCGCGAAAAGTTTGAGCGTGTTCAGTTTCATGAGTGTTTAAGCCCTTTCGAAATGGAAAATGTGAAGCCCGGAATTCCGTGTATTATGAGGGAGGAAAGCCAGAATGACAACGAAGCGCAAGAGGGCTTCTTGCGTCAGAGGCATTCAGGACTGATCATTGTTTTCATCCAAAAAGAACTTGGTGCCTGACTTCCTCACGGCTAAACTGAGGCGCATTTCAAACGGAGGATTATGAGAAGTTTAAGGGTTGTACTGTTAGGCGGTCTTTTGTTGTTTTCAGCATCTCAGGCCAGGGCGGGCGAAAGCGGAAGAATCCAGGACCCTGCGTGGGATTTTTACGCGAAGTCGCAGAAGCAGATTCAGGTCGCCTATCACCATCTCGTGCGTCTGTATCTTCATGATTTAAAAGACACGGTGCTTAAAAGCCAGGAGCTGCAGCTCGCGCAGGCCGACCAGCAGAACGAACGCTATTACTTTCTCGCGGAACATCACCCGGAAAGGATCATTCGTAATCAGGGGTTTAACGCGTTTGTGAATTTTCCCTGGACCCAGGAAGACGAGGCTTTGCTTCTGGCCGGTAATAAAGCATTTCAGAAAAGGCAGAAGCAAATCGATAAATTGAAAACGAAATTGGAGCAGGATCCTGGCTACGCGCGGATTCTCGATAAGCTCAGGGCTTTGTCGGGGGATGTTGAGTACCGGAAAATACACACCCGTTTCCGCTTTGTTCCCCGCGATGTTGAAACCCTGTTGTCGGGCCAATCACTGCCGGACGCCGAAAACACCTTTTAAGGATGAGAGATGAGAAAAATTCCTCTGCTGGTGATTTTCATGCTGATGACAGGTTACGGCTGCGCGACTGCGGAGGAACGTGCGATCCGACATACTGGAGCTGTTCAGGGGTATTCCGGAGACGCTGTGAGTTTTGCCTCCCAGGCCGCAGAGCACGCGGCTGAGGCTTCGGATAAAGCTTCTGAAGCCCAGCGTTTTGCACGGCGAGCTTACCGCTCCGACAAGCTGGAGGAATCCAGAGACCTTGCCCGCAAGGCGATGCGCTCCGCCGAGGAAGCCGCTTCGGCTGCGGATGCCGCCCGGGAAGCGGCTCTGGACGCTGAAAGCGCCTCAAAAGGCTCGGTTCGAGCGGCGTCCCGCATTCACCGCGAACTGGAAGCGTAGTTTTTACCTTCGCTCCCGCCGCATTTTCAGACTTACCCCGCTTATTTAGTCTTTAAAGGCTCCTGCCGATATTTAAACACACATGAAACCCGGTTACACGCCCCTATTTAAGCCTTGCAAAGCTCTTGCGCTGTTTATGGCCTCCGTGTGTTTCCCGTTCCTGGGCACCGGCTGCACCTCCATTCATCCCAAAACAGGTTTTCTGACCCTCACGACCCAGCTTCATCAGGGTAAATACTTCAAGCAGGAGAATGTCCTTCCGGGCAGGGACTTCGCCCAGTTCCGCAAAGTGAAGGTTTCCCTTGTTGATGTAAGTTTTTTGCCTGAAGACGGCGGATATGACCGCAACGAAGTGCGGATGCTGAGAGATTCTCTGCAGGGGGCTCTTGAAGGGTATCTAAGACAGGCTTTTCTTGTGGTCGGGCGCGAAGCTGAACCGGACAGTGAAACGCTGATTATCCGTCCCGCGCTTGTGCATTTGATGCCGCCGGCGAGAAATGTCCAGGTTGGCGCTGAGTGGAAGGGGACGGGCCTTCCCGTAGCGACGGGCGGAGCGGCTTTTGAGGCTAAGTTTCTGGAGCCAGGCACCGGTCATCTTCTTGCCGAAGTCGCGGAGCGCCGTAGCGACGGGCAGTCACTTGGAGCGGTGACTGTGGATGCCTATAACCGTTATGAAAACGTGGAAGCCGTCTTTGAAGTATGGGGCGAACAGCTTTTAGGGTTTGTGAAGGATCTTCGCGCTCAGGGACGGGATTTCAGTCTCGGCTCGGCGGGCCTTCTGCCGGAACTTCTGGTTCAGGATTTTAAGGCGATTGAATCCCTGCAGCGGCAGTGGATGGATGAAGAGCTGCGCGGTAATAAGGAAGGTCTTGTCGGGCTTTGCACAGATGATGTTCAGTGGATTCCGCCGGACGCGCCCGCCGTGCTGGGCAAAGACGCTTTGCGTGACTGGCTTAAGGCCCGTGAGATCCAAAGCGCGAGCATTCAAATCACAGACACTGATACGGGCGGCAGCGGTTCGGTCGCGTATTTAACGAGCCGTTATTCCAAAGTTCTAGTTCCTGAAGGCGGGTTTCTGGCGCATACCGTGACGGGAACCCATTTCTGGGTTTTGAAGAAGACGCCCGATAAGGGATGGCGCGTTGCTGTGGCTGGGTGGAACCAGAATGGTCCTCCAGCTAATTTACAAGTTTAAAACCGAAAGAGGGTCTTATGAAAAAAGTCATTCAATCCTTGAAGTTTATTTTGACGGCAGCCGCGCTGGGGCTGTTTATGATTCCTGTCTGGGCCGCGTTTGCTGCCGGTCCGGAAAGTGTGAACCCCGCGGCTCAGCCGTTTTCACTGGCGGGCACGCTTACGGCGATTGAAGATTCGCAGGCGTTTCAGCGCTACAGCACACGAAAGAAATCAGAACTCTCCAAGCTCATTTATCTGATGGACCGTTTTAAAGGCACGGGTTACAAAGTGATTTATGACGGCCGTGAGTATGATTCTGATCAGGCGGCGTTGGAGTCAAAAAAGTTCATTGCCAAGAATTACAAGCAGGAGCCCGCCTCAGACTGGGTCCGTTATCACGCGTACCGTTCCAATCCCGGCGGGAATGTGATTCAGGTTAAAACTCCGGCAGGCGAACTGCAGATATTACGCGATCTCTTGATGTCTGAGCTGGAATCTCTGAAGCACATTGAAACACGCCATGAAAATTTGTCGAAATAAACTTCAGGTCGAGGACGTCTTATGAACATGAAGCCGATGCCCTGGATACTTGCCTTGATTTTCACAGGAACTTTGATTTTTCCGGAAGCTGTTTTGGCATCCGTAACTTTTAAGGACCGTGGTGTGCATAAAGCCAGAAACGCGGAGGGACGCTATGACCGTGTCTATTCGGTGTATGTTTCCGAGCTTGATTGGGAAGCGATGCAGAAATACGCGCAGACCAAAGAATGGGATGGGCCGGGGACAAGAACGACGGTTTGCTTTTTCAACGATATTCGGAATACTCCTGACGTGACATTTTCGGGAATGGATTTTAGTGAACATTACAAGGATGCCTGGGTGGGCGGGTACTGGCACCACCCCAATGGGAATGAAATTTTCGTCCAATACCCCGCAAAAAAACTGGCGATCACGATGTATTGAAGAGCGGGCATTCGCCGGAACGCTGCTTTTTTTTACCCTCTACTTGACTTAAATCACATCATCCTTCAGATTAAACGAATATTCTTCCGGACCGACCGATTTTGGACAAAAAAAACCCGCCGTGAAGAGCGGCGGGCTTTTTTCTGGAAAAGGAGCCCTTAATGATTTAAGGGCTTTTTCAACCGAAGGGCTGTTAAACCTCCGGCGGAACTGAGAAGAATTTGGATAAAAAACGAAGGGGGAAATGCTTCCAAGCGCTGTTTGCGTTGGAGCGGTAGTCTAACATAGACGGCTTTCCAGCCCAAGCCAGAAAATCATCTTTTTTGATTTTTTATAACTCATTTATTTTAAATAGTTTAAGGTTGTTTATGCCGACTCAATCTGACCTTCGAACAGGGTTTCAGGGTGCCCTGATTGTCTCCTTTGAAACACGCCAATCCGTTCGAATGGACGCTCTGATCCGTTCGTTTGGGGGGCAGCCCCTCTGCGTGCCCACTCTTCAGGAGATTCCGCTGGAGAATAACCCTGAGATTCTGGCTTTCGGGAAGCGTTTAATCCAGGGAGAAGCGGATGTTTTGATTTTAATGACCGGAGTGGGGGTCCGCTGGCTTTTCGAGAAGCTTTTCCAGCACTTTGACCGCGCGGAAGTGCTTCATTCTCTTTCCCGGATTACGACCGTGGCCCGGGGACCCAAAACGGTTTTCGCGATGAGAGAACTGGGGTTGACTCCGACAATGACGGTTGCGGAACCCGGGACGTGGCATGAAATTCTTGAAGTCCTTGATTCATCGTCCAAGGGGTTGTCTCTGGAAGGAAAAGTTGTCGCGATCCAGGAAGAGGCGGGCGGACAGGAAGGTCTTCCGGAAGGACTGAAGAAGCGCGGAGCCCGTGTGATCGAAGTGCCTGTTTACCGCTGGGCTTTGCCTCTGGATACGCAGCCGCTGAAGCAGGCGATTGCTAAAATTATCGCGGGGGAAGCCGGCGCTGTTTTTTTTACGAATTCGGCGCAGATTCACAACGTGCTGCGCGCGGCGGCTGAGCTGGGATTGGAAGACGAGCTTCACCGCGCTCTCCGCGCGGGCGTCGTCGCTTCGATCGGGCCGAGCTGTTCAGAAAAATTGAAGGCTTCGGGGATCCGCGTGGATTTTGAACCGGAATCTCCGCGGATGGAATCGATGGTGGAAGAGTGCTCGAGGGCATTTACCGAACTTGCAAAGTCCAGCCGGGGCGAAGTTCCCGTTTATGTGCTTCAGGACCGTGCGGGTGATTTAAAGAGCGATCTCAAGCTTCGCAGCGAATCGCCCTTTATGAAGGCCTGCCGGCGTGAGCCTTCGACTGTGACACCGATCTGGCTGATGCGCCAGGCCGGGCGTTATATGAAAGAATACCGGGCGCTTCGGTCACGGGTCGGGTTTCTGGAGCTTTGCAAAAACAAGGAACTTTGCGCCGAAGTCACGGTGTTCGCGCAGGAGAAAACGGGCGCGGACGCGGCGATTTTGTTTTCCGATATTTTATTGATTGTGGAACCTTTCGGGCTGGGGCTGGAGTACAGCCGGGGAGATGGGCCTGTTATTTCCGGCGGACTGGAATCGCCCGCCGCGATTGAACGGATGCCCGAAATCGATCCGGTGAGTTCACTTGGGTTTGTGATGGATGCGGTGCGGCTGATCCGCAGGACATTGAAGCCTGAAATTCCGCTGATTGGCTTTTCCGGCGCTCCTTTTACGCTCGCGTCTTACATTCTCGAGGGCGGTTCCTCGAAGATTTTTCTGCGCACAAAACGTTTGATGATGACGGAGCCCGAGGCCTGGCATTCGCTGATGGGAAAAATATCACGTGCTGTGGCAAAATATTTAAACGCCCAGATCGAAGCCGGAGCCGATGTTGTGCAGCTCTTTGACAGCTGGGCGGGCTGCCTGGCGCCGGAGGATTACCGTGAGTTCGTACTTCCGCACACAAAGTCGGTGATCGACGCTCTGAAGCCAGGTGTTCCTGTTGTGCATTTCGCAACGGGCACAGGAGGCTACCTGCCGCTGATGCGGGAGGCGGGCGGAGATGTGATCGGCGTCGATTTCAGGGTGCCGCTCGATGAGGCGTGGCGATCGATTGGGTATGATCGCGGGATTCAGGGTAACCTCGACCCCGTGCTGCTGTGCGGTCCGACCGATGTGCTTTTAAGACAGGCGGCCCGTGTTTTGGAGCAGGCTGAAGGGCGGCCCGGCTTTATTTTTAATCTTGGACATGGCATTCTCCCCGAAACTTCCCTCCCGAATGTTCAGGCCCTTGTTGATTTTGTTCATCAGTACCGGCGCTGAGGATCTTTTCCCATGAAATCAAAACACATCGCGGTGATCGGCGGAGGTATCTCCGGCCTGGCTTTTGCTAACCGTGTGCGCGAGCTTTGCGAAAAGTCCGGAGATAAAGTCTCTGTGACCCTAGTGGAAGCTGAGCCCCGCTTCGGCGGTGTGATCGAAAGTTTTTCCCATGAGGGCTTTCTGATGGAGGGCGGCCCGGAGTCGTTTATCACGGAAAAGCCGTGGGCCGCGGATTTGTGCCGTCGTTTAGGTCTTGGCGAAGAGTTGATTGGCACGCGGCGGGATTTTCGCAGAAGCTTCATTTACCGCAAAGGCAGTCTTCGTCCGGTGCCTGAAGGTTTTTATTTAATGGGGCCGGGCAAGGTTATGCCGTTTTTAAAATCTTCCTTGATGAGCTGGCCAGGCAAACTTCGAATGATGGCGGAAGTTCTGGTGCCTGCCAGGCGGTCGAAGGGGGATGAAAGCGTCGCCTCCTTTATCCGCCGCCGCTTTGGCGCGGAAGCGCTTCGTGAAGCGGGGCAGCCGATGATCGCGGGCATCTACTCAGCGGATCCCGAAAAACTGAGTCTGGCGGCAACTTTTCCTGCGTTCCTGGAGTGGGAGAGAAAATACGGAAGTGTCATTCGCGGTTTGCAGGCGAGAGCCCGCGCTGCCGGCGCGCAAAGTTCCGAGGCTGAGGCTTCGGGACCCCGGTACGGCTTATTCGCGACCCTGCGCGGCGGAATGGAGACGCTGATCAAAGCGCTGCGCGAAAAAAATCATGAAGCGCGTATTTCAATCGGGTCTCCCGCGGTGAGGCTTCACCGGGACGAAAAAAGCTGGCGGGTTCTTCTCGGTTCCGGCCGTGAGATTCGGGCCGACGCCGTTTGTGCCGCTTTACCCGGACCCCGGTCGTCACGTCTTCTCGCGGAGGATTTTCCGGTGCTGGCTGCTGAGATTGCCTCAATTCGGTACGCGTCTTCCGTAACTGTGAATCTGGCGTACAGAACGAAAGTGCTGCCCTTGGAAGCTTCGGGTTTTGGTTTTGTGGTCCCGGCGGTTGAAAAAAGCGGCATTTTAGGCTGCACATTTACGCACCTCAAATATGAAGGACGCGCGCCGGACAGCGGAACTTCGCTGCGTGTTTTTCTCGGCGGAGCCCAACGTGTGGAAGCTCTGGCCAGTCCCGATGAATTGATCACCCTGAAGACGCGTCAGGAGCTGTCACGAATGCTGGGGATCACGGCGGAGCCCATTCTGGCCGCGGTGCGGCGATACCCGGACTCCATGCCCCAGTATGAGGTCGGTCATCTTGACAAAAGCAAAGCGATACTTCAGAGCGCGTCCGCGCTGCCTGGGCTTTTTCTGGCGGGCAACGCTTATACCGGAATCGGTCTTCCGGATTGTATTCATTTGGCGGAAACACAGGCGGAAAAGGCGATGGAGTTTTTATGCTGAATTTTGACCACATCCTTCTTGTGGGATTCGGAGGGCCTGAACGCATTGAAGATGTGCGGCCATTCCTTGCAAAAGTCGCTGAAGGGCGGGCGATTCCTGAGGAGCGTCTGAAAGGGGTTGAACATCATTACGAGGTAATCGGCGGCTTTTCACCTTACAATCAGCATGCGATGAAATTGAAAATGGATCTGGAAGAAAGTCTTCGCTCCCGCGGCGTTGGTGTTCCTGTTTTGATTGGAATGCGTAACTGGCATCCGTTCTTGGACGATACGCTTAAAGTCATTAAGGCACGTGAATATAAACGTGGTCTTGCTTTGATTCTTTCCGTTCAGCGTTCGATTTCAAGCTGTGCCCAGTACAAGGATAATGTCGCAGCCGCCAAACTTTCTGTTGGGGCGGAGGAGCTATCTTATGAGTTTTCACCGTCGTGGGGAACGCACCCTGATTTTATTGAGGCGCAATCGGATCAGGTTCGAAGCGCCTTGAACGCGCGCGGCTGGGATATAAAGGATGTTCACCTTGTGTTTACTGTGCACTCGATTCCTGCTGAGATGGCGGCCGCCTGCAAGTTTTGTGATTACTGCGCGGAATTCGCGGAGTGCAGCCGTCGGATTGCGGAACGGCTTGACTCGGGCCGCTGGTCGCAGGCGTACCAATCGAGAAGCGGCAGCCCGCGGCAGCCCTGGCTTGAACCTGATATTTCAGAGGAACTTCGCAGACTTGCTGATGAAGGGGTGAAGCGCGTTGTTGTGGTGCCTGTCGGATTTCTTTTTGATAATGCGGAAGTCCTCTTTGATCTGGATGTGGAAGCCCGAGATGCCGCTGCGGCAGCCGGGCTTGATTTTGTTCGCGCGGCGACGGTGATGGGGCATCCCGCTTTAATTAAAATGATGGCCGATTGGGCCGTTCAAAAAGTGAACGTCCGATAATTTTTTATTCCTTCCAAACTTCGATGTTTGTAACGTTAATCAGCATAGAGACTTAATGCGCATAGAAAAATCTATTTTCTTTTCCAACCCAAGACTTGCATCTTTTTAACAGAATCGTTATCATACCTCACCTTCATTAGGAATCATCCCTTAAGGATTTCAGCTTTCCTTACTCGATCACCCTTGGAGGTCTTCTGTCAAAAGACAGGGGGCTCGAATTCGGTTTCAGATAAATCTCTTCTCAGGAGGAAGTGTATGTCGAAAATCAAGATCGCTGTTGTCGGTGTCGGCAATTGCGCAAGCTCGTTGATTCAGGGTCTCTATTATTATCAGGATAAAACGGAACAAGACGCGATTGGCCTCATGAACTGGGAAATCGGCGGCTACAAGCCTTCCGATATCGAAGTCGTTGCCGCGTTTGATGTGGATGCGCGCAAAGTAGGCAAGGAAGTTAACGAAGCCATTTTTGAACTTCCCAATAACACCACGGTTTTCTGTAAGGATCTTCCGAAAACCGGCGTGAAAGTCCGTATGGGCTGTATTCTGGACGGTGTGTCCGAGCATATGGCTGACTACGATGACAAATATACTTTCGTCGTGGCGAAGAAGCCCGAAGCGACGAAGCAGGATGTTGTCAACGCTCTTAAGGAAACGGGCGCGGAAATCCTGATTAACTATCTTCCTGTCGGCTCTGAGAACGCGACAAAGTTTTACGCGGAATGCGCGCTTGAAGCCAGTCTTGGTTTCATCAACTGCATTCCCGTTTTTATCGCGAGCAACCCCGAGTGGGCGGCACGTTTCAAGGCGAAAAATCTTCCGATCATCGGGGATGATATCAAGGCCCAGGTTGGCGCCACGATTACTCACCGCGTGCTGACGGATCTTTTCCACAAGCGCGGCGTGAAGCTTGAGCGTACCTACCAGATCAACACCGGCGGCAACACGGACTTTTTGAACATGCTGAATCGTTCACGTCTTGCCTCCAAGAAAATTTCCAAGACTGAAGCTGTGCAGTCCGTTACGAAAGTCCGTATGGAAGATGAGAACATTCACATCGGTCCCAGCGATTTCGTTCCGTGGCAGAAGGATAACAAGGTTTGTTTTCTTCGCATGGAAGGCAAGCTTTTCGGAGATGTTCCGATGAATATTGAACTGCGTCTTTCTGTGGAAGATTCCCCGAATTCAGCCGGTGTCGCGATTGATTCGATCCGCTGCTGCAAGCTGGCGTTGGAACGCGGCGAAGGCGGGATTCTCTGGGGTCCTTCAGCGTATTTCAAAAAGCATCCTCCGAAGCAGTACCCGGATGATATCGCTTGTGAGATGACCAGGAAGTTCATCGAAAGCGGAACTCAGGTGAGTGTCGGTTAATGAGGCTGAAAAGCTTCGACTGTTAATTTTCAAAAGCGGGAGGAGATGATCCTCCCGCTTTTGTTTTTCTAGCCCGCATCTTCAGCAGGGAGGGTTACATGAGAACCAGGAAAATGTCTTTTTCTTTCAATCCAGCGATGCTCTTTGCTGTTCTTTTGCTTTTGCCGGCAGGGACGGTTTTTTCGGCAGTGAAAGAAGATTCCCGACTCTCCCTGGGTGAGCTTGAAAGTTTTACGGACCGTATTAACTCACTGACGCGGTCCATCGAGGAGCAGAAGCTCGCTCTGGATCAGGCGCGCGAGAAACTTGAGCTTGTGGACGCGGAAGGCGGCGAAGCCCCTGAAGCAAAGGCTCTTGCCAAGGAAGAACTTCAAAGCCAGATTCGGGATCTGGAAAAAGCTACCCAGGAAAATGAAAAGGAACTGGAAACTTATTCGGCCAGAATTCAGGAATCTCACGGCTATGCGCCGCAGCTTTTAGGTTCTTCCGCGATTTCCAAAACAGCGGAAAACCAGCCTTAGCGAACAGGCCTGATTAAAGGCGCTATTGAGGCCCGCCCGGGACGGTCATTCTCTAGCACGAATGATCAAGGCGCATCGATTTTCAGGTCCTGTTTGAATCTCTTTCTCTCATCACGTATTCTTTCCAGACTATGTCCTTCATCTCGCCCCATTATAATAAGAAGACTGTCGCGGCCCTGCTGATACTTATGCTGCTGGGGACAGATCTTGTCGGTCCGGGCAGCCGCCTGGCCCATGCCGCGCAGCCGGTCTCAGGAGCGCAGACTTCTGTTGATTTGAATGATCTGGAACTTCCCGCCGCTATGGGCAGTGTTGAGTCTGTCACAACGTTCCGCTCGTCGCCTTTTAATGTTGTCATCCTTCAGGATGCGCACGCAATTCCTTCCGCGCAAAAATCACTTTTTGAACTGACGCGCTGGTTTCAGAGCCATCGAAACGCAGATGTTGTTTTACTCGAAGGGGGAGCGGGTGATCTTGACCCTCTTTTACTCAAGAGTTTTCCGGATACAGAACGTCTCGGAAAAGTTTTGATGTCGTATCTGGAAACCGGCGAAATTTCAGGTGCGGCTGCGGCGGCTGTGATGAAAGATTCAACCGCGGCTTTTTCCGGTATCGAAGATGAAGAACTTTACCGGGCCTCAGTCAATGCCTACCTGGATGCGCTGCGCCAGGCCCCCGGCCTGGAGAAACTGCTCGCAAAAATGAAAGAAGAACTGCGCAGCGAAACCGATGCCGAGGGCGGTTTGCTGGCGGATGCCGTCAAGCTTCTCGAAGGACGCCTGACTTTCACTGATCAGCTTCTTTTTTTGAACGGGCTCGTGACGGATCAGTTTCGCGGCCGTTATGCCGACCGTTTTTCTGATGTCTTTTTGCTCCTTCAATCTTTGAAAAAAAATGAGCTGTCCGGGAATGCTCTGCGTTCGGAGATGTCTGAGCTCGCTGAAGTCTTCGCTCAGAGCGGGCTCAGTGACGAAGACCGCAAAGAAGCTGTTCTCTGGAAGCAGCAATTTCAAACTGAAATTCTGAGCCCTGAAGATTACGCTTCAAAAATAATGGAAGCGGCTTCTCGCCGCGGCCTTGAAATAAAAGTATCCGCGCAGCTCGCTGCCGCGGCCGCACTGAAGAAGCGTTTTGACACGCTCAACGCGACGGTGTTTTCGCGGCAGTGGCAGGAGTTTCAGGAAACTCTTTTGAACAGTGCTTTGGGTTCACGCAGTGAAGTATTTCAGGCCTGGAAGCTTTTGCTGCTTCTTCAGCGCTGGCTTAGGCTGGAACTTTCTCCGGAAGACTGGACGGCCCTTCAGTCACGGGATGTTTTCACGCAGTCAAAGGCCGCTGAGTCCGGCTGGAATGAGAAGCTTCTTCTTGTCAGGGCCTCTGCCGGAGTTGACAATCCCTGGGACCGCTTTTACCGGTTGGCAGCCGAAAGAGATCATGTTTTCAGCTCTGTCTTGCAGGAGCTCGCCCGGCGTGAGCAGCCGCCGCAGCTGGTGCTTTTGGCCGCTGGAGGTTTTCATACAGAAGGCCTTGAAAGAAAATTATCCGCCATGGGGCTGTCTCACGCCCGGATTTTACCCTCCGTTGAAACGATTCCAGATGAAGCAGGCTACAGGGATTTTATGTCGGGAAAAGTATCCTGGAAACAGCATTTCAGGAAGCGCGGCGGCCAAGTTGATGTTTATGAGGCTTTTCAGCAGTCAGCCGCATCGCGCATCGCGGACAGTCTGAAAGATGATCCCGGGCATTTCGCTGCACTTTTTACTTTATGGCGGGAAGAAGTGATCCGGGCTTTGGCCCGGGAAAACAGGCTCGGTGAGGCTGGCGCCTACACCTCGTTTATAGACAGAGCCCGGTTTTCTAAACTCCCTGAAAGTCAACGCTCCGTGTTTGAGCAGAATTGGAACCGCGAGCTTTCAGGCTTTTTGAACAACATGCGCCTGCTTCGCGATGAAAACCGTCTGAGTGGTGAGGCAATCTCGGGGCTTCCTGCCCGGTCTGGCGTGGTTCAGTGGCCTGCCGTCATGGGTTTTGTCAGAGGGGCACGGGTGCCCGAAAACTGGACAGAAGGGCTGGCGGAAGGCGCTGCTGCAGCAGCTGCAGGGGGCTCCTTCGAGGCGGCTGTTTTACCCGGGCGCTCTGAGCTCCGCGCGGAAGGCGATGAAGAGGATAAACGAGAGGGCAACGGCGAACGTTCAGAAATATTATTTGAAGATCCGCTTAAAACTTCCTGGAAAGTGTTCTGGTTTTCGGCGCCCGCTGTTTTTGCAGCGATGTTGGCAGTCGTCCGCGTTCAAGCTGCAGGGCAGGTTTCCTGGCCGGAGTCGATCGCGTCAGCAGTGCTGTTGACAGGAGTTTATATCCTCGGTGTCGGCTCGATGCTGCTTAACACAGAACGTAAAGTGCTTCGTCAGCTGATGAATGACAGAATGGTGCCCGCGCCTCGTTATCATAGTGTGCCTCTCGAAGATGATTTGATGCGCACGACGATTGATGTGCCCGAGCTGTTCCGCGCCGAACCCGGCGACCGGCTCCCAGTGGAAAAGTTTGTAAGTACCGCGCTTCATGCTCTTGAACTGATCCCCAGCCAGGTGATCCGCATTTCAATCGGCATTCAGACGATTTATGAGAGGGGGGAATATGTCCCGGAGCTTTCCGACATTATGGAAGCAGCCGAAGCTTTCGACTTTGGAAGCCGTCCGGCTCATCTGGGGCCTATTTCTCTTCAATTGACCATTGTTCACGGACCCGCAACACGCTCCGAGCTCCGTGCGGATACCGGCGTGCAGGATGAAAGCGGAGAAAGTCCGCGTTTTACAAATCCGCCTGTCCTGACGGCAGAAATTTCGCTTGAAAGATTCAGGAGTATTCTCCTGGATGCTGATTTTACCGGCGCTTCCGAGGAGGATAGAAAAGTCCGGATCTCGGGGCTGAACGAGGAAGTTAGAAGGGCTTTAAATGGTCTTGTCTATAGGGATGGCTATCAGCTTGTCTGGAATACAATGGATTACAGCTTGATCCGCCTGAGTGATCAAAAGACAGCCGGGAACATAAGTGTGGAACTTGTTGCCCGCGGGAGCGAACTCGCCGTTGACATCAGCTATCATCTTGTGCGGGATGCCGGGAAGGGGCTTCTTTCAGATTTTCATACTTTTCTGGCGAAAGCTCTTCCTCGGCATATTCCACTCACCTCGGTCATTGACAACGTGCCGACTCTTTTGAAGCTTCTTGATCTTTTAAACCGCGATGGAGCCGGTGTCCTGTCCGCGGATGAATCAAGCGAAGTCAGAAAAGTCAGAGAAGAGTATTCGGAAGCTATTCAAACAGATTTTTATCTGCCAGCTTCGGGCGAATGGCGCGCACGTGTCCGCGCGCTGTTAGTGAGGTTTTACTACGCTTATCCTCAATTGATTCCTGATTCACGTATCCTCATTCAGACACAGACCGGACACCTGAACCGCTACTATGGGAACGCGGACACACAGCTCATTTATGACAACGGTTTCTTGTCCTTTACGGCATTTCAAAAGCCGGCAGGCTGGAGTCTCTTAGAGTCTCAGCCGGATTTAAAAGAGCGGTTTCAGCTGCTCCGGATGAAGATAAATAGAGAATTGGACGCGGCACCTTATTTCGCCGTTCGTAAAGCATCCGAGCGCTTGAAAAGTTACACTTCCTTTGTTCGGGATTTTTCGCTGCGCTCCGGTGTGTCCAGGATCGTTGAACGAAAAGGCGTTTCCAGCCGCAGTTTTTACAGCGAAAACTTCGCAGAATTACGCGGCCATATCTCAGAGTTCAGACAAATGCTGAAGCAGCCCGTTTCCTTAAAAAAAATGTCCGGGCAGCTTACGATCATCGCGACCGCTGCTCTTAATCTTCTTTTCGTGGGGGTTACGGTTCCCAGTGCTGTTCCGGATTATGATGCACAGCGTGAACTCGAAAGCATCACCCTCACTAGCCGCCTTCAATTTCATTTCCCCGGACTCTATTTGACTCTGTTTGCCGCGGGTGTTGTTACGGGAGGCGGCAGTCTTTACGAGGGCCTTGGTATGTTGGCTTTCGTTGTTGCGGGCCTTAATCTTCTGCTGCGTCCTTTCCTTGCGCTGATGTTCGGTGCTTCTGTTGGTCACGAATACACGCATGTTCTTCAGATGTCTTTAATACACAGAATTCGTGATGAACTGGATCTTCCGATCACCTATAAGGAGGCTTTTCAGCTTTTCTCCGTATCTGATTACGAAGCCTATCCTTTGACAGTTCTCCAAAAAAACACGCCGGACAGAAAACAGCTCGAGATTCTTGCCGAACGTTTCTTTAACCGCTTCGAGGAGAAATTAGCGGACTTTGAACAACTTCGAGATGCGGCTTTGCCTCATAGAGAAGTCTGGGAATCCGAAAAACGCGTGAACGCTCCGAATACCTATTACAAGCACCAGGTCCTGCTGAACGATGTGATAGAAGGGGTGCGGAAAAAAATCCTGAAACATGTTGTTTTGGTGGATGCTGCCGGAATTGAATCATCACTATTCAGCCGTTCAGTGCCGGATATGCCAGCTGTCATTAATAAAAGGCTTCTCGAGTTCAGACGAGCTGGAGGCTACAGCTACCGTTGGTCATGGGCGCATCAGCGGCTTACGGTACAGGCGACTCAGCAGGTTGAAATGGGAGCGCGTTCAGAGATGAGAGCCTTTGCTGCTGACGAGGACGAGGAACTTGGAGAGTTTCCCGAAAAGGTCCGCTATCGTAACGGAGTTCACCAGGCTTTTTTCAATCGGGCTGTCAGTTTGCTGGTTCGCGCTCGGCGTGATCAGCACATACCGGGAGCCGACCTGCAGCTTCTTGAAGAGGCTGAATCCAAAATTCAGATGGCACTGCAACTCATGAAAAGAATCCGCGGGAGGGCGGTGCTGCCTGCCTATCTTAAGAGGCGCGCGTTTTTAGAAAGAAATCTTGGCAACCTGCTGGCGTCGAATTTCATCCGCCGGTCGATTTTGCTGCGTGACGGCGGCGATCTCATTGGCGCTCGGGAGCTTGTCGCCAGGGCTCTTGAACAGCTGGAACTGATTGAGTCGGCGGGGATGAGCGATCGTGTTACGCGCTGGACACGTTCGCAGGCGCTGCGCCAGTCGGCATACATTGACGCCCGTGCCGCCCGTATTCAAAGGGCTTCGGGCCTTTATGAAACCTCTCTTGAACTCTACCAGAAAGCCTGGCGCTCTTATGCCGCGGCTCTGGCGCTGCTCGAGGCCGGGGATGACGAGGAACGCCAGCGAACCGAGCTTGAGAGAGGTCTTCTCAACCGTGAAATTGACGCTGTGGTGGAAAGCCAGGATGAGGTGAGGGCCTCCCTTCGCAGCCTTATTCGGGGCAGTGCTGTTGAATTGCGTTTGATGGGCAGTGATTTTTCCTCAGATGAACCCTACTTTCTGGCCGGATTGAAAGAGCCCTATCCCGTGCTCGGACGCGGTGAGAAGATGCAGCTTTTTTCGGAATGGACCTTCTTTGAGCGTTATGCTGAGAAAGACGGCGTGATCCGATGGGACGAAGACAATGATGTGATGGTTGCTTATCTGGGCGGACAGCCCGCGGCTGCCTGGGCATTTCAGGCGGAATTGACAGATCTCAGCGTTCGGGGAAACGGATTGTATGTGAGTCCTGTGCTGCGAGACAGCGGTCTGGGTATTTTTCTGGCCCGAAGACTTTTCCTGATGCTGAAAAACCAGGGGTTCAAAACTTTCCATATTGGTCCCGAGTATGCCCACCCCTCGTGGGGCATCGATAAAACTCCGGAGGCGCAGGCTTTTCACCGCTCCCTGATCAGCCGTCTCGGAAAGAATGCAGTGTCAAAAATCGTTTATTATGCGGACGGTCAAATTCAAGGCGTTACGATTGACCTTCGGCGCGTTCAGTTCAGTTCCCGCAGTGAGCTTCGCGTGACCGAAGAAACCCTGCCGGAACAAGATCCCTGGAGTGTTTTCTGGAAAGACGCGGCCCATCTCACCTCATTTACAGAAGGAAACCTTAAGCATTCCTATTATCAGGGGGAAATGGCGCGAGTGCTGGACTCTGTGGTTGAAGAGCTTTCGGCCGGCGGGCGTGTTCTTGATATCGCTTCCGGAAACGGCGCTGCGGCAATGGCCTTAAGCGAGGCTGCTGCAGCCTCAGGAAAACCGCTTCAGATTATGTCCATTGATCAGGCCGATACAGCGGGCCTTTCTGATCGAAGGGGACAGGTTGAGTTTACCAAAATGAAGGCGGAAAAGCTTGCCTTTCCAGACAGGCTCTTTGATTCGGTGATTTCTTTCTTTGGTTTTGAGTTTACGGACCGCACCCGTTCGCTTCCTGAATTGCTGCGCGTTTTAAAACCGGGCGCGCGAACTGTTTTAGTGCTGCATGCGGCGGAGTCTTCATTGATCAATTTTTATAGAGAGACCGGCTCTCTTTACGATGAGTTCGCTCCTGAGCTGCTTAAGGCTGCGCGTTTCTACGCGGGCGCTCCGGAAGGTGAAGGCGGAATGGCCTGGTTTAACGCGATGTCAAAAGTATTGGAGACGCTTACTGCCAGAGACCCGAAGCCTGGACCCATGAAAGCAATGGTAAACATGATGACAGAGCTGGAGCGTCTGTTGTCTCTTGACGAGGGGGCTCCTGAAAATCCGTCGGCGCGTCTGAAGAGTTTTGACGAATGGGAAGAGCGTTTCCTTAATGTCCGCAGTGTGATGGCTCAAAGCGTTGAGTCTGCGATGAGTTTTGCACAGGCCCGCCAGCTGGTTCGGGATTCTGAACAGCTTGGATTCGATGATGTCTATGTGCAGCCTTTCATGTTTCAGTCTCAGCATCTGGGTTGGATTTTTCACGCCACGAACCCAAAACCGCCTGAAACGGAAGTCTCTGCTGCTGGAGTTCCGGCAGATGACCGGGACAAGATTCCGCCGGGTTACGTGATGCATGAAATCGGCAATCTTCTCGCCGGTCTTCTGCTTTCTGACATTCTTCTTGATCCGCATGAGAGGGGTCTTCTCGGGTCTTTTTACGGGGACGAATTTGCGGCTGAGTACCAAAATCTCAAAAAGCGCTTTCATACACTGCGCAGCAGTGTCCACGTCATTAAAAAGGTCCGCATTGAAAGTTTTATGCAGGAAATGCGCAGCTTTTTTTCAGAGGAAAAGATCGCCCCGGTGATTGAACGTATACTCGCTTCCGGCCACCCGTCGTCTGCCGCGGCAGCGAAGAACTTTGAAAATTCATCCCGGTGGCTGTATCAGCTTCTGGATGTTTTTTTATCCGGAGGGAGCGAACCTCTCCAGAATATACGCGTGCATGGTCTGATCACCGACGCAGCCGCTGGTTTCGGGGACTCGGTTTATTACGGGGGCAGTGTTTCCAACACAACCTTGCGAGTTCATACCTATCCGGTTGAACTTTACCGGGTCATAAGGAACCTGACAATCAACGCGGTACACGCGACCGATGAGCAGGTGACGGGTAGATCCCGGCAGGTTGTGTTGAACGTAGAACCTGTGGATCCGGCGTTGAACGACGGCTATCCGGTGAGAGTTCAGGTGAGGGACAATGGAACGGGGATTCCCGAGGATGTATTGCCTAAAATCTTTGAACCGTTTTTCACTACGAAGGGTGAGAAGGGGCTGGGTGTCGGGCTTTCGATGGTTAAGTCACTGGTGGAAACCAACCTGGGCGGGAAGCTTACGGTTGATACCAAAGAGGGAGAAGGCACCGTTTTCTCAATCTACCTACCAGAATCTGCGCCGGCCCGCTCGGAGCTCCGCCAGCAGCCCGGCGATTTGACCCGGCGGGCAGCGCTGCAAATGTTCGGCGGAGCCTTTCTGTCGGCCTCTCTGGCTTCCGCGTTCCAAAGCGTGCGCGCTCAGCCGAAAGCCAAAGATCTTCCCAGAAAATTAACGCTTCCCCAGAACGCTTATTTGAAAAACCCGCTTTTCCGGGAAGTGTACCGTGATACGCAAAGCAGTTTACTCCAGTTGAGAACTCAGGCAGGACTTCCTTTCAATCAGGCGCTTACGGCGGCCGTGCCGGCGGGCGGCTGGATGAAGTCCTCGGATCTGGGCTTTCTCTGGACCTCGGATTTAATCGCGGCATTAAGCCACGCTTCAGCTCCGCTTGGCGACCGCTTAAGTTTCAGCAGTCCTGCCTCGGTGACGGATCGCATCCGCGGGTCGCTCGCTCTTTATAAAAAGCTTGTGGATGATTATGGCTTGAAGATCGAAGGTGTGAACACGGGTATTCTTCCCGAGGTGCTCGTTCACGAACGCGCCGGTTTCCGTGCTGAGGCGGTAGAGATTCCCGGCCGTAAAGGCGAGAGAGGTATTCCTTACGCGGCCTATGATATGGCGCTGACTCATGTCAGGTTAAAAATTCTCGCGGAAGTTTTCAAGGGCGGTTATGTCCGCGGCCTTGAAGATAAAGAAATTGTTAAGATGGCGGAAGAGCTTTTGGCAAAGGCCGATTACCGGAGCTTCCTCGATACGGACGCCAAGATCAGAACTCAGGTTTTTCAAAAGGCCGGACAGCGTGATGTGATTCTCGGGCCATCGCTCATTGATAACCGTCATACGGAAGCGCGTGAATTTTTTCTTATCGCTGAGCTTTTCGCGAAACCCGGCCTGGTCAAAGATCGCAGGAAGGAGGGGCTGAAGGTTCTGGGAAAGCTGAAGCATGAATGGGTGTTTACCGCAGGGCCCGGAGGTGAAGCTGTCGCGATCGGTAAAGGTGATGAGAACCTGACTTCATGGACGGAATATGAGGGGCTGCAGTTTCTGGATCCCGCAGCGTTGTCTCCTGGAATTCTGGCTGTCAGCTCCCGCAATTATTTTCATGCCGCGGAGGAACTCGCGCGCGGTCTTAAGCACGAATTTGCGGTGACAACGCCTGGTTCAGGGGCGAAGCCGGATATCTATGAGCCTTTTGGCTTCAAAAAGCCGGATGTTCTTGTCGCTGCGGGTCCCTTTTTGGCTCTGAATTCGGATTTGCCTCAGGCTGTGCAGAATGCCGAGAAATTTATCCGGGCGGCAAAAAGGCAGCGAAGCTATACCGCGGGCTGGGGGCTTGCGGATGCCTATGATCCCAAAACCGGACGCTGGTATCACACAAAGAGGATTTATATGAACCAGGCGCTTATTGTGGAGGCTCTTGGAGCGCCCTTTTTGCGTTATGTGACTTCTCAAATGCAGGACTTCGCGGAGCTCAAGGAAGAATTCAGGTCTTTTGACCGTGCCCACCCGGCACCGGCGGATGTTAAAAATGCCAATGTGCTTAAGCTCTTTGAGAGTACCGGATTCTTTACTCAGATCGCGGATCACCCCAGTAACCGCGAATTTGTGACCCCGAAAGGCGCTCTTCGTATCTGGTACCGCCTGGATGAAAAAAATGAATACAGCGGCTTTTTCGGCAAGATGAAAACTCAGAATTTTACGCCGTTCAAAACACTCCGCCTGACTTTTTCGAAAGATTCTGTGCTGCCTGATCAGTTTAAAATCGAGTTTAAAGATGATTCTCCAGAAAAGAAACTGATCGGAAGCGTGGATATCAAAGGGGCCAAAGCAGGCACGACGCTTGAAGTCGATATTTCCGAGCTTGCGGGAAAATCGCCGAAGGTCGCGGAATTTCTTATTGTTTTTGACAAGACGTCTGCCGGAAAGGTTCCGGTAGGCCTCTTTGATCTGGAGGAAGTCCAGCTGTCGGCTGTGCCGGCCAAACCGCGTTCTGAACTGAGGAGTATGCCTGAGGACTCCAGGACCGAGGTTTTTGACCGGGGGTTCTACAAAAAACTGGATGAAGATAATGAATTGCTTCAGCTTGTGGATGGACTCAGCGGCGAGTACCTGTCTGGCTCTGCGAAGTCGAAGGCCAAAGTGCATCAGGATGGAGACTGGCACTCAGTGGCACAGATTTATCTTTTTGACACTGCGGGCAAATTGCTGCTTCAGGAAAGAAGTCTGAGTAAGGATCTTTCTCCGGGAAAACTTCAGGTTTCCGCAGGCGGGCATGTGAATGCAGGGGAGACGCGCACTGACGCGGCAGTCCGCGAAACTCATGAGGAGCTGGACATCACTTTGGATAAAGACAGACTCGTGCTTTTGACGCCGCTCAATGGATTCCCACGGGAGTCCCGGCAGGGCTCACTTGTGAACCGCGAATGGGTGACGGTGTATGCCTATTTTCTTTCCGACGCTGAAAAGGCCGCTATTAATCTCAACCACGAAGAAATTTCGAGAGGTTTTTTTGTAACGCTTCCTTTTTTTGAAACCCTTGCTCAGGAGCACGTGGAGCTTTTGTCGGGGAGTCTTCAAATGCTGATGAGCGAAAAAAGAGACCTTTACCTGGGTATGCTGGAACAAGTTCAGGCCCGGATGAAAAGGTCCGAATTGAGAACGGCTGAGCTGCCCGAACCGTTGCTTGCAGCTGTTTTGCGCTCTGTGGCACTGGGCAAGTCTCTGGAACCCGGTATCGCAGATTCTGTTGCTCTCTCGGCCAGCCAGAGTTTTGATCAAACGCTAGCCGCAATTCAGGAAGCGGGCGCTGATGACGCATATCCCGGTTTGATCGCTGCGGAGACCGGAATTTCCGAGCGGGGTGAAACGCCGGGTCTTACTGCGGTGCAAATACCGCTGACCCCTGAGTTGAAGATTTTTAACAGCCGGCTGCTTACAGTTTTTGAAGAGGATGTCGCGGCGGCTTTAACCGAGGCGCCTGAAAAGAAAATGACATTCGCTTTTGGTTACCGTCTTCCCGCGGATGAGCAAAAAAGAGAGCTTGTGTTTCAATATTTGCAGACGCTGGCACGTTTGCGCACAGCCTATCCTTCTCAGGTAACCGCGGATATCCGGCTGCTCGTTTTGCCTCATGAGACTTCGCAGGAAAGCGTGCGGATGTTTATTCAAAAAGCGGGAAAGCTGGGCGTTGCCAAGCCTGTGGAGATCACGTCAGGCGGAGTTTCGGCCGGGCTCTCAGGTTATCTGGCTGAGTTCGGGAGCGCACTTGTGTATGGTCTTCCCGACGCGGCCATTCTTGAGAATCACACGCAGCGCGCCGTGCTGTCCGATGTTGAGCCGGGTGATGAATTTCCTGTGGTTGTCCTGCTTTCACGGCTGCTTGCTGAAGACGGCAAAACCCTCCTGACAGCGGAACGGCTCGGAAAAATAGCCGGGTTCCTTCCGGGTATTCTGAAAATGCAGGGTTCGACGCTTCTCATCACACGCCTCGTTCTCGAAATCTCCACGCGCTTCCAGGCAGACCGTCTTATTCAGCAAGCCGCCTAAAGCTTCTAAGACCTCTTGCGGACGCTGCCAAATGACGTCTGCTTAAATCCCGGTATTGATTTCATCCGCTTCTTTCGCTAACATCCGCCCAAAAGGAGATTCAATGAACTGGATTTTGCTTGTTGGCGGTCTGGGATTATTGGTCGCGGGAGCTGAGCTTCTCGTCCGCGGGGGCGCCGCTTTGGCAGCCCGTCTGGGAATTTCTTCGCTTGTAATCGGTTTGACGATTGTCGCATATGGAACAAGTTCTCCCGAGCTCGCGGTCAGCGCCAATGCGGTTCTCACGGGGCAGCCGAATATTGCGCTGGGAAATGTGGTGGGAAGTAATATTTTAAATGTGCTCTTTATTCTGGGAACAGCTTCCCTTATTTGTCCCCTTCAGGTTTCCGCTCAACTGGTGCGTGTGGATGTTCCGGTGATGGTGGGGGTGTCTGCGGCGCTTCTCGTCATGTCGCTTGACGGCAAACTGGACCGCGCAGACGGAATGATTCTTCTGGCAGGCATGGCTGCCTATACGGTTCTTGTGATCCATCTGGGAAGGAAGGCCGGCTCGCTGGCTAAAACGGATCCGGAATCGAAGCCTCTGCAAGCGGATGAGAAAGCTGCTGCGCTGAAGACACTGGTGTGGAATGTCTTTTTGTGTCTGGCGGGGCTGGGGATATTGATCTGGGGGGCTGGATGGTTTGTTGATGCCGCGATTCAGATCGCTCGAAGCTTTGGGATCAGCGAGCTGGTGATTGCTTTGACGATTGTGGCCGCCGGCACGTCAATGCCCGAAGTCGCGACCTCCATCATGGCTTCGGTCCGCAAGGAGCGGGATATCGCGGTGGGGAATATCGTGGGAAGCAATATCTTCAACATTCTCGGCATTCTTGGCGTCAGCGTGGTTCTGGCCGGAGAAAAAGGTCTGTCGGTTCCCGCCGGTTTGATGCACTTTGATTACGTGGTCATGCTTGCGGCTGCCGCGGCGTGTCTGCCGATTTTCTTCTCGGGACACACGATCGCCCGATGGGAAGGCGGGGTGTTCTTCTTTTATTACGTGGTTTATACCGCCTATCTGATTTTGAAAGCGTCCGAGCATGATCAGCTTCCTCTCTTTAACAATGTTGTGCTGTTCTTTGTCGTGCCTCTTTCTGTTTTGACCGCCGGCGTAATTTATTATCAGTCCCACCGCAGCTCCTTAAGCTTGCGGCGCCGGGATCCGTAAATAGTTTGCAACTGTTTTCACATCATCGCCTCTGATGAGCAAAAGGATTTTTCATGCCGTCATCCGCCGTTACAACCCGCAGTAAATCAATGCCCGCTTTTAAAATCCCTGATGTTCGTCTTTATTCCAGTTTACGTAAACAGGTAGGGAACACGCTTGAAGACGGGCGGCGGCGCGCCCAGGACGCTGTGGAGCAGGAGAAGACTCTCACCTACTGGCAGGTGGGCCAGCTGATCGACGCCCATGTGCTTCAGCATGCCGACCGCGGTGATTACGGCAAACAGGTGCTGAAGCGCCTTGCGGTTGATCTCTCAACGAACCAGACCCTTCTTTATTACGCGCTGCAATTCGCGCGCAGTTACCCAAAATTCCCGGCGCCGGGAAAATTAACCTGGAGTCATTACCGCGCGCTGCTGCCGGTCAAGGATGCGGGACAGCGCGAGAAGCTTGAGAGCAGCGCCGAGTCGTGGGGCTGGAGCAGCCGCCGTCTGGAAGAGGCCGTCTCGTCGTCTGAGCGCAGGAAAGCTCCGCAGGAGAAGGAGTCGCGTTTGCAGGTTTCCGGCCTCGCGGCACAAAAAGCCGGTGAGCCGTATATTTATCAGCTTTGCCGAAGTCAGGCGCCCGGCGCGAACCCCAAAAGTCTTTTGATCGATCTCGGCTTTGCCGCGTATCTGGAATTTTCCAATGGTTCCAAAACCTTATTTTCCGGAGATTTTATCCGCTCGGTTAAAAAGGAAAGCTCCGAGGGGCCGGAAGCTTACCGCTATGAGCGCTTTCACGGAGCTGCGGAGAAGGATCTTTATTTCTACCGCGCGTGGTGCGAGAAAATTGTCGACGAAGATACAGCCTGGATGCAGATTGATCTTGGTTTCGGCATTCACACCCGTCAGAAGCTCCGCTTGCGGGCGGGCGATGCGCCGGAAAATGATGTGGCGGGCAGTTTGAAAAGCCGGAAATTTCTTCAGGATCGTTTACGCGCTTCCGAAGGACTTCTGATCCGTACGGTCAAATCCGAGAAATACGGCCGCTATCTTGCCGATGTGTTCACCTTCGGAAGACATCTGAATCCGGCCAGGCTTCGCCCTTCTCAGGCCCGTCAGGCCTAGTGCCGGTCTTTTTTTCAAGGCTTTAAGAACTCTTCCTCCCCATTTGCAGAAACTCTCATTTTTTTCACTTCGGCCCGCTGGTCTTTTCCATTTCCTCTGTTACACTTTTTTCTAGAACGAACCGCTCCTTTTGGGGCTTAAACCGCAACTGATGGCGAGACAAGACGGAAGCATCGCACATGGCGCGTCCAGATAAATCCAAGCCCGAACTCCTCAAAGAAATCACAGCCCTCCAAAAAAAAGTCAAAGAGCTTGAAAAACTCACAGCACTGCACGAGCTGGCCGAAGAGGCGATGAAGGCCTCAGAGCAGAAATTCCGCACAGTGTTTGAGAACTCTGCTGTGGCGATTACCGTGGTTGATGACAAGGAACGTCTCACATCCTGGAACAAATTTACAGAAAATCTGCTTGGGATGACCGCCAAGGATCTGTATTTGAAACCCATCCGCGAACTCTACCCGCCGGACGAGTGGCGCAAGATCCGGTCTTATGACATTCGCAAGGAAGGGATGCGCCATCACCTTGAAACGGTTATGGTCAAAAAAAACGGCCAGCTGCTGGATATTGATGTCTCGATCAGTGTTTTAAAGGACAAGGCGGGGCATGTGACCGGGGCCATTGGTGTTATCCGGGATATTTCCGAGAGGAAACGAACGGAAGCGGCCCTCAGGGATTCTGAGATGAAATTCCGCAGCGTTTTCGAAAATTCTGCAGTCGCGATCATGGTCGCTGACGCGGATGAGCGGCTTGTTTCGTGGAACAAGCAGACACTTAATCTATTAGGTTTCGCGCCCTCTGAATTGGAAGACACCCCCATCCGTACCCTGTACCCGTTGGAAGAATGGAAAAAAATCCGTTCCCTGGATCTGCGCAAAAACGGCAAGCAAAACCACATTGAAACCCGAATGCTGCGCTCGGACGGCAGCACACTCGATGTTGAGGTTTCCGTAACGGTTCTGAAAAACCGGGAAGGAAAGGTCACGGGGTCGATCGGTGTTGTGCGCGATATTTCTGCCCGCAAGAGGGCTGAAATGGAGCAGAAGGCCCGTGAATCAGCCCAGGCTTCCGCGCGCGCGAAAAGCGAGTTTCTCGCCAGTATGAGTCATGAAATCAGGACGCCGATGAACGGCATTCAAGGCATGATCGATCTTCTGATGGATATGGAATTGACGCAGGAGCAGAAAGAGTATGTTCAGGCGGCGAAAACGTCCTCTGACGCCCTCTTGAAAATCATCAATGACATTCTGGATTTCTCTAAAATTGAAGCGGGTAAACTTGCGCTGGAGTGCTTGCCGTTCAGTCTGCGTGATACGCTCGGCGACACTTTGACCACCCTGGCGGTGAGGGCCCAGGCCAAGGGCCTTGAGCTGGCCTGCCACATTCCGCCGCATGTGCCGGATTCTGTAGAAGGCGATCCGGGACGACTTCGGCAGGTGGTCATTAATCTGGTGGGCAATGCTATGAAATTTACGGACCGCGGCGAGATCGTGCTGAAGGTCGGGCTGGATCAGGCGAACGATCAGGAGATCACGCTTCATTTTACCGTGATGGATACAGGGATCGGGATTCCCGCGGACAAACAGAAGATTATTTTCGAATCCTTTCAGCAGGCTGATAATTCCATGTCACGCCGCTACGGCGGCACGGGACTTGGTCTGGCAATTTCCGCCCAGCTTGTGAAGATGATGGGCGGCGAAGTTTGGGTGGAAAGCCCTTGTGAGGCGATGAGGACAGAGGGTGGAGGGCCGGGAAGCGCTTTTCATTTCAAGGCCCGGTTTAAACCGGGAAAGACCGGCGGCCGCCGAATCACTCTGGTTCGTGATGTCAATATTCGCAACCTCGGCGTGCTTGTGGTCGAAGACAATGGCACGCACCGTCATATTCTTCATGAAATGTGTGAAGGCTGGGGAATGAAACCCGAGTCAGTCGCCAACGGCGCGCAGGCGCTCGCGAAAGTCGATGAAAAGCTGCGCGCGAAATCTGGCTTTGATTTTTGTATTATCGATTCCAGCATGGAGGAGATGGACGGTTTTACTCTGGTGGAGGAGCTCCGAAAAAGGCCGGGCTGCGAGGATATGAAGGTGATTATGATGATCTCTGCAGTGCTGCACGAAGAGTCCGTACGCTGTCATGAGCTCGGCGTGGCCGCCTATATCAAGAAACCCATTGCTCAATCGCGATTGCTCGACACGATTCTTAATGTTCTCGCCAATCCGGACAAGAGCTCCAGGAACCTTACGACGGTTGTACAGCCCCGGGCGCCTAAACCCAGTCTGAGAATTCTCGTGGTGGAGGATAACCCGGTCAATCAGCTGGTGGCTAAACGGCTTTTAGAGCGCCAGGGTTTTAAGCCTGTGATCGCCGAAGACGGTTTTAAAGCGCTCAATCATTACGCGGATAAAGAATTCGATCTTGTTCTGATGGATATTCAGCTGCCGGAAATGGATGGATACGAAGTCACCCGGAGAATTCGCGAAATGCAGAAAAAAATGGGACGGCGGATTCCGATTGTGGCGATGACCGCCAACGCGATGAAGGGCGACCGTGAAAAATGCCTTGAAGCCGGTATGGATGATTATGTTTCAAAGCCGGTGCAGCCTCAGAAACTTTTTCAGGTCATCGAAACCGTTTGCGGAGGAGAGGTTGACGAAACGAAATCCGCCGATTCTCTTCTTCCCAGGCAGGCCGTCCCCCTGGCGCTTCAAGGCGCTGAGCCGGCGCCCGCAAGCGGCAGAATTCTGGACCGGACGGAAGGTCTTGCCCATATGGGCGGGGATGAGTCTCTCTATCAGGAAATCATCAAAATATTTCTTGAGGATGCTCCTGGACAGATCGAAAAGATCCGACAGGGGCTTGTGCAGGGGAAGGCCGATATTGTGGAATGCGAGGCTCACGCTCTGAAAGGGTCCGCCGCGAATATCGGGGCACTTAGCCTAAGCCAAACAGCACTTGAGATTGAAACGGCTGCGGAAGAAAAGCATCTTGAGAAAGCTGTTCCCTATGTCGATCTTCTTTCCATGGAATACGAACGTCTTCGAACCCACCTGAACGCAGCCTGACGGTGAAGCTATGGCCAAAAAAATTCTCGTAGTTGATGATGACCGCGGATTCATCACCCTGATTTATACCGTGCTGCGCGGCAAGGGATACGATGTGGTGACGGCCGCCAGCGGAACAGAAGGCATGGAGAAGGTCTCTCAGGAAATGCCGGATCTGATTATTCTCGATGTTCTGATGCCCGAAATGACCGGTTATGATTTTGTTCAGCGTATCCGCAAACAGGACCCAGCGCACCGCTCGATACCGATTATTGTCATGTCGTCACGCGGCAGTATGAAGGATTATTTTAAAAGCTGGGAAACCGCATTTTTTATGACCAAGCCGTTTGATCCCCACGAGCTGGTGACCAAAGTGGCTTACGCGCTTAACTCGGACCCCGAACTGGGCGGCAGTGTTGAGGAAGAGATTTCTTCGACGCCTTCCGCGGCGCAGAAGGGAAAAGGGAAGAGCGTGGTGGTGATCGGCTACGATGAGGAAGTGAGCTCGCGAATTACGACAGCGATGGAGGCCGAGGGCTACAGCATTTTTACTGCCCAGGGGGATTCCCAGGGACTCGATGAAGTAACCAAGGTCCTGCCTGATCTGGTGATCTGTCATTATCACACCTTGAAGGGCATCATTAACGTTCCAAAGCTTTATTCGAATATGCAGAAAAAGGATGAGACTAAAGGGATCCCGCTTTTTGTCGCTTGTCCGAAGGATATGGAAGGTTCGGCTCTGCAGCATTTTAAGGAAAACTTTCTGATTGTATTCGGCTCAGCCTATGAGCTTCACAAAAAAATGCAAAAGTTCGCGATACAGACATTTTAACGCCCGCCCGCTGTTAATCAGGAGATCTCATGAACCTCAAAGGAAAACGTGTACTTGTTTTCTGCTCGTCCGCTGAATCTATTCCTGCCGTTTACCGTCTCTGCGCTGAGCGTCTGGGATTTCTTATTGCCCGGGAAGGCTGCGAACTTGTCTTTGGGGGTACCAGCGCGGGATTGATGAAGATTCTTGCAGAAGCCGCTGTGCAGGGCGGCGCGCGTGTTAAAGGAATCATTCCGGAGAAAATGCACCTCAAGGGTCAGTCGTTCAAGGGCTGCTCCGAGGTGCTTGTTTCCCGGGATTTGCATGAACGCAAGTCGATGATGCATGCGTCTTCGGATATCGTCATCTGTCTTCCCGGCGGAATCGGATCGCTTGATGAGTTTGCTGAAGCAATGGCGCTGAAACAGCTTTGCTATCATCAAAAGCCGCTTGTACTGATTAATGTGTCCGGTTATTTCGATCTGCTGCTTAAGTTTCTGGAGAAAATGAGATCAGAAGGTTTTGCCCGGGAAGAGAGTCTGGGCTATTTTACTGCGGTCTCCGGCGCCGATGAAGCCTTTGAATTTCTTGGCAGCCACGAAACCCTTTAGACAGAAGGGGAATTTCTTTGAGCGCTTACGATACGTTCAAACTCCCGGAGCAGAAGATCCGGATCTCCGGCTGGAAGAATGCGGCTTAGAGCGATGCTTTGTGTGAGTTTTTCGGCGGCTGAAGGAAAAAAAGCGGCGTGGCCGTCGGGGTAAAAAAGAATGGGAATCGAGTCCGCCTTGCGGATCTGCCGTATCGCCGCGGCCAGCGCCCATTCAGGACTTTCAGGGACAGGGACTTTTATTTTCAACAGGATCGCATCCGGTTCATCCAGGCTTGCCGAGTGCAGCGCCAGCCGGTCATTTTTCGCGCCGAGGACTTCGTAGCCCGCGTTCATAAAGCTGATGACGATCGCGTGAAAGCGGTCGGCGTTATCATCAATGGCCAGGACACGGAAATTCTTTTTTCTGGGCTTGGTGTTTTCGGGCGGGGAAGCGTCAGCCGTTTTGGCAGGAGAGCCGCCGCTTCCGTAATGTTTATCCAGGGTCTTTTCGACTTCCGCGAGCAGATCTTCAAAGTTAAAGGGTTTTGAAATAAAACCGTCAACCTTGAAATCCTTGAAAAGCTGTTCCAGCGCGGTGCGGCCCGTAATGACCAGGACGGGGTACCGTGGACTTCCGTCGTAGGTGCTCGCGATATTATGATAAAAAACAACTCCGCCCATTCGGGGCATGTTCATGTCGAGCAAAATAAGATCGGGGGCTTTTTCTTTGATGAGTTCCAGAGCTTCGACGCCGTCGGCGGCAGTGCGGATACGGAAACCATGCTCTGAAAGCATCATGCCGACGATTTCCCGGATTTCGGGCTCATCGTCTACGATAAGAATATTGTTTCTCTTGGAGGGAGGCGCCATAGTTGTTCCCTCATTTTCGTCAGCCGGAGGCCGCAAGTTTAGAAATTTAACGTGAAAAAGCAAAAGAAACTGCCGATAATAAACCATCTAATGGACTTGCCTGGGCATCCGTCCGGCATCCGCTAATTCTAAACGGGAGAAATACTGATGAAGATTTCATTCATGTTTTCATGCCTCATGATTATTAGCCTCGCGTTCAACGCGCAGGCATCCGCTAAAACAGTCAGCGTCGTTAAGGATGCGGATACGGGGCAGACCTCTTGGACCGGCTCCGCAAACTCACCTTCCGGGGAAAATTCGAAGAGTTCTGCTCTTCAGCCGATGACCAAGGAGGAAGAAGATGCCATGAAGAAATATCTTCAGGAACTTCAAAGGACGATGTCGGCCGTGCAGGGAGCCAAGGTCGCATCGCGAACGGCTGCGCTCGCCGAACGCGCCGGTCAAGCCAAACTTCTTCAAACGGTCAACTCGCTTCGCTCTGTTCCCAGTACCCGCGATCTCCAATTGGTTCGGGATACTCAAGCCGCAAGCCTTGTGAACACTGCGCCGCCCGCAGCTGTTGATATCCTGCCTGCCGCGCTGCCGGCAGAATCCTGATTCTTCCTGGGCATCTTTTATGAGTGGTTCAGATCCGGAAAGCCTTCTGGTTATTGGGGCGGGTTATATCGGGTTTGAAGCAGCGCTTGAAGCCCGAAAAAAAGGTTATCAGGTGTACGCTCTTGCTCGAAGTGAACAGAAGAAACAGGCTCTTCAAAACGAAGGGATTATTCCTGTCTGCGGCGATTTAACCATTCCCGAAACCCTTCCTGAATTTCCCAGTGTTCATCGTGTTTTATTTTGCGCCGCTCCCGATGGTCATACCGAGGGAGACTATGAAAATATTTATGTGAAAGGACTTCAGGCGGTCCTTGAGCGCTTAACGCGCGCAGATCAAATCTTATGGATTTCCAGCACCTCCGTTTGGGGCGAAGGGGTGCAAGGCGTTGTGGATGAGTCTGTGGTCCCGTCGCCTCGCGAGGCGAAAGCTAAACTTCTTTTAGAAGCGGAACGGCAGGTGCTCAGCAGCCGTTTTCCGGCTATGGTTTTACGGCTTTCCGGTATTTATGGACCCCGGCGCAACCGTCTGGCGGCTTTTCGTGAAGGGCGCTGGCCCGAACCACAAACACCTCTTCGCTACGTTAACCTGATTCACCGGGAAGATATTGTCGGGGCGGTCGATTTTCTTTTTGATCGCGGAGAGCCCGGTGAAGTTTATATCGGAACAGACAGTGAGCCCATGTTGAATCGTGAAATAGCCCGGTGGCTGTCGGTCCAATTTCCACGTGCTTTGCCGCTGCCAAGCTTTTCCGGTGAAGAACCTGCCGGAAAGCGCTGTAGTTCGTTTAAACTGCAGGCGATGGGCTTCAGCTTCCGTTACCCGTCTTTTCGTGAAGGCTACTGCGGTTTGATTGCCGCTTATGAAAGGACTCATGAATTTCCGTAAGGTGGGTGTTGCCGCGGGGTATGGTGTACCCGCATTCGTTTTACTGCTTCTGGCTTTTTGGGCCGGAGGGCAGGCTGATCCGATGGCGGGCATGCTGGGTTTTGTCCCTTTTTTTATGGGATCCGCGTTTCTTGTTATATACGGACACAAAAAAATCATGAAGCAGGATGAATTCAAAGACGGAGACCCTTCTTGAACGCCGCAGAGTTAAAGCTAATTCTTATGAACCGTTTGTTTGCTGCTTACGCGGAAGTGATCGATGACAGTGCGAAGCACCGGGGTCACGCGGGTCCACGGCAGACTGGGGGTGGACATTTTCAGGCGCTTATTGTGTCGGACGCATTCGAGGGATTGTCTGCCGTGGGGAGGCATCAGAAAGTTTACGCTGTCCTGCGCGAGGAAATGGCCGGCAGTATCCATGCCCTGAGTCTGAAACTCTTTACATTGTCAGAATGGGGAGAAAGGGGCGGCACATGAAGAAGCTCGCAGCTTTTTCGGGTGCCTTCGCGCTCCTGAGTCTTGTTTTTGTCTGTGCTGCGGGTGCGGAATCTTTCGGAGATTCTGGGGGGATGAAAAATGAAAGCGATGTGGCCGTCAAAGTGATTGTCACTTACAGTACGGGGGATTACGAGAGTCTTGTCCTGGCTGCGGGTGCTTCCTTTGATTTTCCGGAAAATGCGGCGCGCATAAAAATCGGCGCTAGTGTGGCGGATCCGCCCGGATCCCGCTCGCGCATTCGGGTTGCCGTGATTCAGCCTGATGGATCGCGTCAAGAACTTAACAGTCTTGAGTCGGAAGCTATTGTCTATCGCCGGAATCCGCGGTCACTTCAGCCTGCCCGAGGCGATGTGTCCGATGCTGCCTGAAAATCAGGAAGTTCCCGAGGGAAAAAGAAATAAGCTTAAGCTGCGGAGAGTATGTAGCCGACAATAAAGGTGTCAAACAGAGGAGGGTCTATGGGACTACCTGCATTGATGACGCCTGAAGTGAAAGCTGTAAAGATTGGCCGTCATCCGGTCAAGGTAACAGCGCTTTTGTATTTGAAGGAAGCCTTACTTGCGGAACGCTATGAGCAGTGCGCTGATTTTATCATGATTGCCTGCGAGTTCGGCGCGGATCCGTGTGAAGTACGAAACCTTCTGGAATCTCCCCGGCGCTCTGTTTGATCAAACCGCTATATTAAATGCATAAAAAAACGGCGGAAGGCTAGCGGCCTCCGCCGTTTTTCTTGAGCTTGCCGGATGCTTTCGCGTCCGTCTTCGTTATCCTGCAGTTATTGCTGCTTCAGTGTTTCGCTTTTCAAGCGGTACTTCCAGGTTTATGGCCTTGATTGATTCAAGGTTAAGACGCACATGAAGCGGCTTGATTCAACTTTTCATACAATCCGCTGCTGCCTGTCACAATCATAGAAGGTAGAATTTCTCAAAGCAAGGATATGACCGTTTTTGCTATGAAATGTTAGTTATGCCGAGAGCACTGAAGATATGCTCAAGAATGAAAGGGATTAGGAGGGCTCTTTTGAAGCGAAGCTTTTCACTTGTGGTTCCTGGAGATCTTCATAGAATGCAAGGTTCCTATGCGCACTTATACGGTTGAAAATTCGGGTTTGCTGCTGGAAACCCTCCTGAAGGCGTTTCCGGATACCAAGCGCACGCGCGTGAAGCAGAGTCTTACCCATGGGGGCGTTCTTGTGAATGGCCGCCCGGTGACCCGCTTTGATTTTCCCTTGAACCAGGGGGATAAAATCACTCTCGGCACCAAAAAAGATGATGAAGGCGTGAAGGTTCCCGAGTTTGGCGTCCGTATCCTGTATGAGGATAATTTCATCGTGGCCATTGACAAGCCTGCGGGGCTTTTAACTGTAGCGACGGATACGATTCGTGACCGAACCGCGATTTATGCTGTGAATGATTTTTTAAATATGAGAATGAATCTTCGCGAAACACCGGGGCATAAGAAGCTCTACCTCAAGCCCGTCCGGCAAAAAATGGTTTTTGTCGTGCATCGCCTCGACCGGGATGCTTCCGGGGTCCTGATTTTTGCCAAAGACCAGCGGACCAAGGAATGGCTCCAGCAGAACTGGGACCGTTTTTCGAAAACCTATCAAGCCGTTGTGGAAGGCCGCCCTGAAAGGCCGGAAGGGAAAGTTGAAAGTTATCTTAAAGAAAACAAGCGGCTGCGTGTCGACAGCGGTCCGAAGTCACCGGGTTCCAAATGGTCAGTCACTCATTACCGGGTGCTGAAGAGTTCCTCATCGCTTAGCCTGCTTGAAGTCCTGCTTGAAACCGGCCGCAAACATCAGATTCGGGTCCATATGTCTGACCTGGGCTGTCCCATAGCGGGGGATAAGGATTACGGCAGCACTGTGAATCCCGCGCGGCGTCTTGCGTTGCATGCCTGCCGTCTCGAAATCCTTCATCCTGAAACCGGGGAACCCGTGTCTTTTGAAAGTCCGCTTCCGCCTGAGCTGGAAGCCCTTGTAAAATCTTAACCACAAAAGGAAATCTGAAAATGAGTGTGATGCTTCAAATTAAGGGAATTTCAAAGAACTACGGCGCCCGCGTCCTTCTCGAAGACGCAACAGCCTCTTTTTCCAAGTATCAGAAAATCGGTGTGATCGGGCGCAACGGGACTGGCAAGTCGACGCTTTGCAAAATTATCACGGGACAGGAAGAGGCGGACAGCGGCACGATCAGCCGCAACAACGAACTGCGCCTGAGCTACCTTGAGCAGCATGACCCTTATAAAGAAACCGAAACCGTTTTGGGTTTTCTGACCCGCTACACGGGAAAAGAGGATTGGGAATGTGCCGAAATCGCCGGGCGATTTCAGATCAAAAATGAGCGTCTCGACGCGCCGATCAGCGCGCTGGCTGGTGGTTACCGCACACGCGTGAAGCTGGCCGCGATGCTGCTTCGTGACCCTAATTTCCTGGTTCTCGATGAACCGACCAACTATCTGGATTTGAGTACTTTGATTATTCTGGAAAACTTTCTTCAGGATTTTAACGGCGGTTTTCTTATTGTCTCGCACGACCGCGAATTTCTGAAGCGCACCTGCGATCACACCCTCGAAGTCGAAAATGGACAGGTCATGATGTACCCGGGCGATTGTGAGGAATACTTTGAATTCAAAGAAGAGCAGCTTCAGCAGAAAATGGCGCACAATGTGGCCGTTGAAAAGAAGCGCGCCCAGCTGCAGGAGTTTGTCGACCGTTTCAAGGCCCGCGCTTCCACGGCGACGCGCGCGAAATCCAAAATGAAGCAGATTGATAAATTGAAGACCATTGAAATCGCTCACCCGATGAGTTCTGTTACGATCAAGATTCCATCCATTGAGCGTAAGGGCGGAATCGCGGTGTTTGTCGACGAACTCAGTATCGGCTATCCGGATAAGGTCGTAGCCACTGGCATCAATATGGAAGTCGAGCGCGGTTCCCGCGTCGCGGTACTTGGTGATAACGGTCAGGGTAAAACAACCTTTCTCAGAACATTGGCCGGTGATCTTGAGCCCAAGGGCGGCAGCTTCCGCTGGGGAACAGGTCTCAAGATCGGCTATTACGCGCAGCACGTGTTTCAGACCCTTCACCCGGAAGATGACGTATTCACTCATCTGACACGGTCCGCGGAGCGCGGGGTTACGCAGCAGGATGTTCTGAATATCGCAGGCAGTTTTCTTTTTCGAGGCGACGATGTGAAAAAGAAAATCAAGGTATTGTCCGGAGGCGAACGCGCGCGGCTTGTTCTTGCGGGTTTGCTTCTGGCCAAATGCCACGTTCTGCTTCTTGACGAACCGACGAACCATTTGGATTTCGAAACTGTCGAAGCTTTGGCGGGGGCTCTGAAGCAATTTGAAGGAACGGTCTTTTTTATCTGCCACGACCGCACCTTTGTGAACCTGGTCGCGACGACGATTCTGGATGTTAAAGAGGGCCGCGTGCTCCGTTACCCGGGCTCCTACGAAGATTATGTGTACTTTTTAGAACGGCAGGCCAAGGATGAACTTTTCAGCGACGGCGCCCAGCCTTACGAACCCAAGCCGAAGCATTCGAAGAAAGATCCTGCGGAAGAAGCACGGCGCGAAACAACCCGTGTTAAAGTCGAAATCGACGATTGCGAAGCAAAGATTCAGAAGTTGAAGTTAGAACGCGACACGATCACGGAAGAGTTTGCCGCCAAACCGACCGATTATTCCCGAGAGCGCAAAGACCGGCTCGATACGGTGACGAAGGATCTCGCGAAAGAAGAAGAACGCTGGCTTTCGCTTCAGGAGCAGCTGGAGAAATTGAAGTAAGGTTTGACCATTATTCTTTCCCGCGCAGGATGGCCAGGATGTGGGCGTGAACCTTTTTATTGTTCGCGATCTGGCGGTGCTGTTCTTTCAAGAAAATGTAGCTTGGGGGATTTTGAGCATACTGTCCGCGAAGACTCGAGCTGGTAACCATATGATCTCCCTCGGCGGTTAAAAGCACACCGCACTCGCCGTTATCAAAATGCAGTTCGCCTTTGGGCAGTTCCACGCAGACCCGTTCCGGCGTCGGGCCCCATTCTGTCACAAAAACATGCGTTTCCACAGATTCGGGAAGAGCGTAGTTCTTTTCGCTGACAGCTTTCTGAATGAGAAGAGCTCTGTCGAGGCCCGCCTGCAGGTAGTTCCTCATCTTGGTGTTTTCTTTTCTCATTTCTTCTTCCCATGTTTGCGGGTAACGGCGCATCATTTGCTTTTCCAGACGGCTTTGTTCTTCCTTATGAAATACTGACCAGCCGTATTTGACCCATTCATCAGCGTTGTAGAGATTCAGTTTGGCCGGATGACCATCCGTACCGACAAAAGGTTCAAGGTCGTAACGGGGCATCATGGTGTAAAAAGCCGGGTGCGAGAAAATCTCGTAAGGTGTGAACTTTCTCATGAAGGGGGAGTGGACTGGGCGAAAGCCCTCATGAAGAATTCGAAAAGCAAAAAGAAGCCCTTGATGCGCGGGATTCACTAAAATGAGTTTTCTCAGGTTCGCCGAGCCCGCATAGTCCGGTTCAGGGCGGCTTTCCTGTTTGATGTCCCTGCTCCCGTAGAGTGCGTAGTAACGCGCGATGAATACGGCTGACGAGTGGGCGATCATGTCAAACTTTGACGCTTCGGGGCCAAGTGATTCTTTGAGACGATCAATTTTTCCGGCCAGGATTCTGGCGTTAATGTCCGGAGGCAAACGCCAGTCGTAGGTAAAAATAAAAAGGTTTTCGCCCGGTTTCGGATGATCGATGTCTCCCCGGCGGTAGCCGCCTTTTTTCATCGCTTTAAGAAAACGTGTGTAGAGCTGCATTTCAACAAGCTTCGGAATAATCGCGATTTCGTCCAGCAGTTCACCGGGGCCTGTCGTGTTGGTGTTTTCGTCGAGGTTGGCGGAGTCAATCGGCAGTGCCAGCGCGGTTTCATTGTGTCTGCCGACAAAGTTATAAAGGTTTCCCCATACGGTAATCCCTGTTCGTGTATCAATTAATTTGGTGCGGGTAGTTCCCGGGATGAGGATGACGGGAGCGGTCGGCTCCGGAGACATTTTTTTTAGAAGCGCCGGCGGCTGAACTTTAGAAGCTGCTGCGCAGCCCTGCAGAGCTATGAACATCGCGGCCGCGAGAAAAGCCTTTCGGCGCCAAAAGGGATGAAGTTTCACCAGAAGAACCACTGGCCGGTGCTGACGGTATAAATCGCGAGCCCGAGATTTGTGACCGCATGCGCCAGAACGCAGCCTTTCAAATTCTTTGTTTTAACCGCATAGGCGCCGTAGAGAATGCCGGTCAGCGCAGCGACAGGCCATTCCCATGTGCGGTGGACGAGCGTGAAAGCCGCGACGGTGATCCAGAAGGGGATGCTCCTGTATGTTCCAAAGGGGATTTTTAAAAAATCAGGCTGAATGAGATAGCGCATAAGAAAAGACCTCCACAAAAGCTCCTCCATGATCGGAACGACCAGAACGGCGCCCGCTGCGCGGATGAGAATCGCGGCGCCTTGTGCCAGCACGTTATCAAAAACACCGGGATCGAAAGAGATGTCTTTAGGAAGGTCTTTAAAAATCAGTGTTGGAAGAATCCACACGACAAGAACCGTTACACCGAGGACTGCGGCCCGTAAATCGGCGAAGCTTCCCTCGATTTCCCGGTACTTTCCCTGAAAGGCCCAAAGAATTAAAGCTCCGGTGAGGATGCTTTTTAAGGCGTAAACAAAAAAGATAGTTTGAGGACTGGCAAACCTCTGCAGCTCCGTCAAAATCATGAAAACGACAAACGGAGCCAGATAACGGAACGCGGGCTTTTCGCACAGGGATTTAATCACGATTCGCCTCAGAAACTTTTTGAACGTGCATGAAAACAGATTTAAATAGTGCTGTCCTTGGTCAGATGTGCCTATAATAGCCGCTCGAACTAATCCTACAACCAATTTCATGTGACTATGACCCGTTTTTTTAAAATTCTTCTGTTTTCGGCCGCGGCCATATTTCTTTTTTTCTTTCTGCTGCACCGTATTCCGCTCTGGTCTTCCGACGAAGGCCGTTACGGTGAGATTGCCCGCGAAGCTTTTGAATCCGGCGATTACGTGGTGACGAGGTTCAACTATGTTGATTACCTTGAGAAGCCTGTGCTTGCGCCGCTTCTGACGGGGGGTGCTTACGCCCTTTTCGGAGTCAGCAGTTTTTCGGCCCGGCTGGTCTCCGTGGTCTCCGCTTTGCTTGGGCTTGTGCTTTGCTGGTTTTTTACCCGCCGCCACTTTGGACAGAGGATCGCGGATCTGTCGGCGATTATTCTGCTGACATCGGTGGGCTATGTGCTGGTCGGGCGATTTGCCGTAATCGACATGCTCATGACGCTTTTGATGAGCGGCGCGATGTTCTGTCTCATGACGGCGTACTTTGAGCGAAAGCCCTGGATCTACCTTTGGGCCTACGTCTTCATGGGGTTCGCTTTTCTGACGAAGGGACTGATTGGTTTCGTTCTTCCAGGGGCCATCTTTTTTTTCTTTCTCATTTGGGTTCGGGATCTGAAAGAAATCCTCAAAATGAAGCTTGGCTGGGGATTCTTGATTCTTACGGTCATCGTGGTCCCGTGGTTTCTGGCCGTTTCCCTGCGCGAGCCCGAGTTTTTTAACGTCTTTATTGTGAAGCATCATCTTGAAAGGTTTGCTACAAAAACCTTCGGCAGAAAAAAACCATTCTGGTTCTATGTACCGATTCTCTTCGCGACCCTTTTTCCGTGGTCTCTTTTTTTGATTTCGGCCGTTATGCGCGCGGTTAAAGAGCCTGAAAGCGACCTGCGCCGAAAACTGAAATTTATGATGGTATGGGCCGCTGTTATTTTTGTGTTCTTCAGCCTTCCCAGAGCGAAACTCCCTTATTATCTGCTCCCCCTCAGTATGCCCGCGGCCGTTCTCCTTGCGCATTTTTTCGAAACGTGGCGCGCAGGCCGTCTTAAGAACCGCTCACCTGAACATCGGTTGGCCGAAGGTGCCTGGCGTCTTACGGCAGTTCTTTGCGTGCTGCTCTTCTTCGTTCTAAACCCGGTTTTGTATTTTTTCTTTCCGGATCCGGAGATGCGGGCATTAAGACCGATTGTCATTACCGGCACGTCTCTGGTCATGGTTGGCAGCATTGGTGTTTATATTCTGTTTATCCGCGGACATCTGCTGCGGGCCGTCTGCGGTCTTGGCGGGTTGGTTTATATCGTGCTGATTTTTGCGATTATGGGAATGAAGATTATTTCGCCTTTTCAAAGCACTTATAGTCTCGCCAAAGGGCTTAAACCGCTTCTTCGTCCGTCCGACCGGGTGGCTGTTTATTCGTCTCCTGATCACTTCTCTGATTTCATGTTCCATCTTCAGCGGCGTGTCGTTGTCGCGGGCGGCGACAGGGGAACTCTGACCGCGGAAAGCAAAGAGCCTGACCATATTAAGGACAGTGAGCGGTGGTTTCTTTATGCGGAAGGGCTTGTTGAGGAGTTCAATGCGCGGAAAGAACGCTACTATGTTTTACTTGATCAGGATTATCTGGCGGAACTCAAAAGGTTTAAACTTGGCGCCTACCGTATGCTTCACCAGTACGGAGGCAAGATGATTATTACAAATGATCTGAGTGTCCCTCTCGAAGTATCCCTGCCTCAATAAATAATTCTTGACCGGAACCGGCTTTTGAATAAGATTATCTCTTATTAAGATTTAATCTTAATAGGAATAAATCCGAGGTGGGTATGAATATCGTCAGGACAGTCCGGGGAACGCGCAAAAGAATCTGGGAAGTGGATTGTATCTCAATGGACGGTGCGCTGTCAGGCTCCTTTGACTGGCGCGAACTGGCTAATTTCCTTGAAGGGGCGGGGCGCCCCCAACCGTTAGCTGAGGAGCCGGAGGCTTTAACCGATCTCAATGTTCAGGGACTCGTTCATCAGTACTGTCATTCGGAAAACCCGTTGTCGGTGCGTTTGGAACGGCTGCTCAACCGCTGGCATGAGGATACGGTCGCCTGCATCACCTTTTGTGATAAAGAAGACTTGATGAGGCTTGTTCTGGGGTATCCCTTTTCGGACCGTCTTCAGACAGCCGCTCTTTGCTGGGCGCTGGGAACAGACCCCCGTCCGGAAGTAGATTGCATCCGCAGGCGTTTTCACCAGCGCTTTCAAATGATCTCTCTCAGACGTCTGGCCTGATTCTTCCTGACCCGGCGTCACTTTCCGGTTTTTCGCGAGCCTCCCTTGCGGGGGCCGGAAACCGCCGGGTCCCTTCCTGATCTCTTGACCCGTGTGATACCTTAAACCTCATGAAAAGTTCCCACCCCGAAAGCCGGAGATTTGTTTATATCGCGCTCGCCGCTTTGTTCCTGTCTTACGCGGCCTGTGTGTGGGCCTTTGTTTCGGGAAATGAAGGCTGGAGCCTTTGGACTGCGGCCTTTGTTCTCTATGCCTTGCTTGCAACCCTTTGCTTTTACGGTCTGCGCCTTTTCCGCAAGTGGGCTTTTTACCTGAGCGTTTGCCTTGCTCTAATTGCACTTTCCTTTGGTTTCTATGCGGCTCATTTCGCGTGGAACTTCTGGCTATTCGAAGAACCCTCCTTCACCGACCGGGTTCTTGCTTTGCTGAGGCCGCAAATTTTTCTTTTTTCGGTTGTGCCCGTGTGCTGGCTTCTATGGATTTCCCGTCTCTCCAATCGGCGTCTTTTTTTTATTGCGCCGTCTGGATCCTGACCCGGGGACAACCCGGCCTGTTTGCCTAAGGGCAGGGGCTGAACGAGGAGGTTGCGATGAATAAATTCCTTTTTTCATTTACTGCTATCTGTCTGTGTCTGCTTACTTTTTCGTCCGACCGGCTTTCCGCCGAAACTCCAGAACCGGGTCTTCCTTTTGAACTTGTTGTGGGGGAGGGGTGGAAGACTTCGGAGTCGCCCTATCAAGGCGTGGCGGCTTCCTACGCGCTCCAAGGCACCGGAGCTCGTTTGGATGTTTCTGTGCAGGGCGGACAGAAAGAGACGGATGTCGGAGTCCTCAGCTGGCAGGATCTCTTTTATCCGCAGTTTGACGTGATCGATATTCAGATGGATGCCCGGACAACGCTTGATGGGTTACCCGCCAAGTATTGTCTCTACAAAGTCCGGAAATCCTCCTTCAAAAAGCAGCTGGAAGGTAAACGCGATTTGATGTACCTCAACTATGTCATTTTGAAAGCCGGACGGCTTTATTCACTGACTTTCTCCGATGATGAAGCTTCCTTCTCCCAGAATCAGCCGGCCTTCATGAAAATGATCCGGACACTTCGACTCAAAGCCTGAGGATCAAAACGCGATGAACCCAAGGTTTCTCAGCGCGTTAGCCCTGATCGATCATGCGAACGCTCAGGATCCCGAAAGCGCCGCTTCGGAAGACGGAAGCCTTCAGCCCAAGGAACTTCTTTACTCTCGCCGTATGTCGGTTTGGCTCGCCAAACTTGAACCAAAGGCCTCGGAGGTTCTTCAGCTGGCGGTGCGCGCGCAGCACTTGAAGCGCTGGTCTCTTCCCCGCAGTTTTTATCCGATGGACCGGCCCGGGTATTTAAAATGGCGGACCGTCCTTAAGGACTTTCATGCCGCGGAGTGTGTGCGTATTCTCGCCGAGGCTGGATATCCGGATGACTTTCAGGCCCGCGCGGCGTCCCTGATCCGCAAAGAGCGTCTTAAGCAGGATCCTGAAGCCCAGAGGCTTGAAGACACGGCGTGCCTGGTTTTTCTGGAGTTCTACTTTCAGGACTTTTCTTCCCGGCACGAGGAATCCAAGATCATCGAAATCGTCCGTAAAACCTGGAACAAAATGTCTCCTTCCGCCCATCAAGCGGCTTTGGCCCTCCCGTTTCCTGAGCCGCTTCTGTCAACCCTTAAAAAAGCCCTCGCAAATCCCTCTGCACCAACGGTTTAAGCGTTTGTATCTCATCCAAACAGCGGGTATCCTTTTTTAAGACTTTCAATAACAATCTTTTCACATTGAAAAGGCCAGCCTGATGATCTGGAAGTTCACCTCGAAGCGTCTTATCTCGCTTGCGCTTGTGGTCTGTCTTATTCCTTCGGGGCAGACGACCGCTCATGCCCAGCCGTTGGAAACGGCACCGAATCTCCAGGCTGTTCAGCCTTTGCCGCTGGATTTAAAGAATCTGAAAGTTCCCTCTGACAACGGCCGCGTGGAAAAAGTATTTCAAGGATCTTCAGAGACTGTTGTTTTTCTGATTCAGGACGCGCACGCGATTCCTGAGGCCCAGGAAAATATCCGCCGCCTGCTGGCTCATTTCCAAAACACTTATGGGACTTCGCTGACAGCGCTTGAAGGGGTCGTGACTCATCTTGATCCTCAAATGTTCAGAAGTTATCCGGACAAAGAAAGTCTGATCGCCGTTCTCGACGGTTTCAACGCTAAGGGCGAGCTTGCGGGAGCCTCGGCGGCGGCGATCAGGAACGGGGGGAACGCGTCCTATGAAGGCCTGGAAGACCGGGCCGTCTATGACGCAGGACTCGCTTATTTTCTGGCAGCGAAGGCGGCAGGAAAAAATCTTGAACCCGTGCTGCTCAAGATGGACGGCGAACTGCAGCGAAAGAAAGAACAAATATACTCCGCGGATCTTCTGCGGGTCGACCGCGCGCTTCTCGACTTCAGGGAGAACCGGCTTTCACTTCTGGAAGTTCTTCAGACGCTGAAAGCGTTCCGTGAGCCAGAGGCGGGCACCCAGGTTGCTCTTGTGGCAGGGCACGCCGGAGCAGCGAACATTGAACAATCCGGCCAAAGTGCCAAACTTCGGGGCTTTGCTTTAAAGGTTCAGCGTATGTTTGAGGTTGAGTCTGCCTCCGCGGAGGGCAAAGCGCGGCTTAAGAATTTCCACGAGCATAATCAGCTGTTTCAAACTTCGCAAATTTCGCCTCAAGCCTTTGCCCTCGTTCTTCATGAGTTGACCGAAGGGACGAGTCTTGAAGGCACGCTTCCGGAGGAATTTCACGCGGGTCTCTGGAATGAAAAACGTCTGAAGCAGCTGGAAGGAAGTCTTTTTTTTCGGGAATTCCAGGCTTACGCGGCCGCTGTGAAAGAGCAGCTGTTTCGCTCAGATGAGGAGAGATTGCTTGACCGGGAAGGCCTTCGTCTTGAGCTAGTAAGAAAATTGATGAATTTGGAGCTCGGCTATGAAGAATGGGAAACCGTGCGCTCCGCGCGCGAACCTATTCTGGCTGGCTTTGACGGTGAGGCTCTCCGTGCCCAAATGGCTTTTTATGCTAATGCGCAAACACGAGACGAAATTATGATGCGCAATCTTCAAAAGCTGCTGGATCAAAGGCGTCCTGCTTCGGCGGCAGTGGTTGCAGGAGGTTTTCACACAGACGGTCTGACAAAGCGGCTTCGAGAGAAAGGGATTTCCTTTGCCGTACTTTCCCCTGAAATAAGCAAGGTTCCCGAAACTGCTTTTTACGAAAAACAAATGGCCGGGGACGTCTCCTGGAAAAGTTATTTCCGTTTTGAAAAAGGAGAGATCAATCTGTATGACGCTTTTCTACGGGGTGCCCGAGATCAGCTTCTGAATACTGTTGAAAATCAGCCGGGCGCTTCCCCGGATGCCCGAGGCATGCTTCTGAAGCGCTGGCGCGATCAGATCCTGAGAGATCTGGCTTCCAGCGGACGCATTGAAGAAGCCGGAGAGTACACGCGTTTCCTTGATGAGATCGGAAATTTTAGGAATGCTCAGCAGACGGCGGGACTTGAACGAGTCGAGCGTTTTATCGAGGACCTCAAGCGCCTTGAACAAGGCGGTGCTTTGAATCCTCAAAGCGTTGCGCGGCTTCTTCGTCCGTCCGCGCGTCCCGTAGACGCTATTCAAGGAGCTCTTGAAAGAAGCGCTCGTCTCGGCGGTCCCTTGATTGACGTCCGGGTGTTTTCCGGCGGTATTTCAGTTCAACCCAGTGTTTTATCCTTGCAGGGGGTGACTCCGGATTCAGGAAGCGAAAAGGCCCTCAGCCGTTCAGAGCTGCGTTCGGAAAGTGATTTTCTTTCCGACTTTCTTCCGCCTGGCTACAAGTCTTTGGTGACGCTCCGTGATTCGTTTTACAGTAATTTGAAATTATCACACACCGGAATAGCGGCAGAAGCTTCAAAAGAGGACAGTCTTTCGCGTCAGGCCATGGCCTGGATTCTTCGCGGAGGTCTGCCAGCGGGCGAGGATGCGGCGACTATTCAGGCGCTCGTTTTAAGCGCGGATGATTTTCGCGCTTTGGGTATCGCTTATCCGGCGCTTGGAGTTTATGCCAGCGATGTCGTGGGTCACCTCTCTCATCATGCTAAGCTGGGAAGTCAAGACGCCCTCTACGCGCTTGCGGATATTGTTCTGTCAAAACCGGAGGCTCTTGATACGGATGAAAAGGACAGGCTAATTGACGCCCTGATCGTGCTGGCGAACGATAAACAGCTGGAAGCTGTGCAGTTTTTGGGACGCCTGTTCCAGGGCTCGCCGACTGTTTTGTCTCCTCTTACAGCTATCAAAATCGGCAGTCAGTTTCCGGCTCTTTCCGAAACTTTGGGGAAGTCCTTCACGCTTTCGATATACAACGCAGATAGTGATGCCGTAAGAAGCGCCATTTTTAAGATTGCGGCGCACGAAGACGGGACTGAACTTCTACTGCGCGACATTGCCCGTCTTCACCGGCGGCTTGTCAACGAAAAGCCTGATCTTGCAAAAGAAATCGCGAATGTTCTTATCCAACAAGCTTCGTCGAATGTCTCCCTGCCTCATCAGAAGCAGGCTTTGCTCGGGCTTGCTGAAGTTTTTGCCAGCCTGACCTCCGCACAGCGCATGGAAGTGGCCGCTCTCTTTACGGTTCAGAGCTCAAGCACTGATCAGGGCATCCTTTGGAATGCCCGTCTCGCCGCGGTCATGTCTCTCGCCTACAAAGGAAACGCGATGCAGGATCCGGTGCCTGCCTTTCTGTCTGACAGTAAACCGGCTGCCGAATCTTCAAAAAAGCAGAAGGAGGTTTTCGTCGAAGCTTTCCAGACAAAATATAAAAACCAGATTATCGCGCTCGCGGCAAATGAGGATCTTCTTGCGATACAGGCCCTTGGCCATTACTACAAATCGGCCGGGGCAGAGGAGCGTACCGAAATCCTATACTTCCTCAAAGATTCGCTTGGCAAAACGGCGGATGTGGCTAATGCCGGCGTTCGCGCTATTGGAATCCTTTTTGATGAGCTTGAATCGTTTGAAAGAAACGAACTTTTTTCGCTGATCAAGAGCAAAGACTGGCAAAGTCATTTTCAAACGGATGCTGTTCTTGGACTTATGCAGATCGCCAAGATCTATAACGAAAAGCCGGAAGACGCGGAGCGTTTTGAAGCGGTTTTGAGTCTTGCCGCACAACCGACTGTGAGTAATTTTCCGGCCTCCGTTTTGGTTTATCTGGGTACCGAAGCCGCTCTGTCGGGCGATTCGGACAAAGTGAATCAAGTTTATAATCAGCTTATGCAGTCGGAGGCGCCAGAAGCTCTTTTGGGGCTGGCTGAACTTTACAGCGCACTGGAGGACCCGGTCTGGAAAAGAGCAATTTTTGATAAGCTTCGCATCGCGTTCCTGCAGGACAATTCTTATGCGGCCCTTGGTTTGGGTTTGGTCGCGGACGATCTGGGATTCTCTTTTGAAGAAGATGAAACGTTTAAAGAAATCGCAGATCTTCTGCTCGCGCCGAACGAGAACCTTCAGGATGAAATTATTCTGGCTCTGGGCCGTATTTACTGGCGCTTTCCTTTTGCTTCGCCTTCTGTCGGCATCGTCATTTCCCTGATTAATGAAAAAGCTAAAGAGAGTGACTCTTTTGGCTTGCTCGCTGCGGCCATGATCGAACTCGATATTCGAGAAGAATTACAGGAGCTGGAAGCGCCTTCACCGGAGCTTTCAAAAGTCAGCTCTGGTGAACTGTCTGATCAGACACAGCTGCCTGAAGACGGGCCCTCATCTCAGGAAATCCTAGAAATTCTTTCAGTTATGGCGGGCCAGCCTGAACCCGACGTCCCCTTGGGTATGATTGACTACTGGAACAGGGCGTTGGCGGGTTCTTTTGATCTTCTCTCACCCGAACAGCAGACCGCTTTTTTAAAATCTTTAAAGGCTAAAGGTGAGCCGCCGGGCGCGGCGTTTAAACTGGACCTCGCTGCCATGCTCAATGTTTTTAAAGGCGCTGGTACCGACTCCAATCCCTATCTGGTCAGTATGGCCATGGCCTATGGCGCCGCACAGAATGCTGAACATCGGGAACTAGTAAAAAATTTTCCGGCCGTTATTCTAAAAGCGGCCGCGAAAGGTGTCCCTCTGGCTCTGACAGCCCTAGGTCACTTAATCGGGTTTTTAGATGCTGGATCCGTTCAACAGAACGAGGCTGTCAGACTTCTTCTGAAAGGAGCTTCTGTCCCTAAAGGAACGAAAAAGCTTTCCGCTTTGCAGCTTGAACGCGTCACTGCGGCCGTGTGGGCGCTTGCGCTTTCGAGCGACAGCGTGAATATGGTAAAGCGCGGGCAGATCAAAGAAGCCGTTGAGAAGGCGATGATTCGTCTTCCGGATCAGCAAGAATGGCTTCAGGCCGTGATGACGCTCGACACGATGGGCGGAAAGGGCGCGTCCGTAGATACGCCGCAAGGTCATGCGGCCTACGAAGCTCTGGTGAAGCGGATCGAGGCAGGAAGCTTGATCTGGCGTCCCGCGCTTGGCCTCGCTTTAAGAAAGGGACTTGCGGGTTCGAAGGATGAAGCGCTCAATTCAAGAGTCAAAAAAGCACTTCTTCAATGGTCAGCGGAAGGGTTGGAACCGCCGGCGCTTCAGCTCACAGCTTCGATTTATCCCTTTTTGAGCCCGGCTGAAAAGACAGACTTCCTGGCGTCCCTGAAAAACCATGCTGGCGGGGTTTTAGAACCCGCGGCTTTTATGGCATTGTCGCAGATTGCTGAGGGAGCGGCGGTGAAACTCCAGTATGTGGGGCTTCAGGAAACCGGGACGCTTATGCAAAACGCCGAGGCTTCTAATGCTTCAATCGCGGAAGCGGTGGCGGAGATAGAAAAGAAATTAGACGCGCTTACAGCGCCGGTTTTGCCGGAGGGGCTGATTCTAAAGCTGTTGTCTATTGCCGGTCAAAATGCTCAGCCTGATGCGGCTGCAGCTACGGCGGCGCTCGGCAAGCTCGCCAACCGCATTCCTCAAAATCTTCTCAGTGCTGTTTTTAAAACCCTCAAACTGAAGCTCGATCAAAACCATGACGCCAAAGACAGATTGGCCGCTGTTTCCACTTTGACGAGTCTGTATTTCCTGTTTGTTCCAAATATGCAGAAGCTGACCGAACATTATCTCGCGGAATTTTTAAAACCGGAAAGTAAAGGTTCTTACATGGAAGGCGCTTACGCTGCAGCCCTGCTTGCCCAGACTTCTTCAAAGTGGAAGCTTGAATCTAATGCGTTTGCTCAGCGGGTGATGACCGAGCTGAAAAAGGAGAACCCTCAGCCGGGAGCATACGAAGCCGCTGTTTTTCTCGCGCTCAGTCCGGGTCTTCTCGACGTTGACCTCGTCATGGAAGAACAAGGCAAGGTTTCACCTGAGGAAGCTCTGCTTGGGCTTTCACTGACGCTTATGGCCGGAAAGATTACGGATCCCTCGGAGCACGAAGCTCTCGTTCAAAAGGCAATTGCTGCGACGTCTCCCATGATCGCGAATGAAACATCGGTCCGCGCTCTCATTTTTATTTTTTCCTCGTATGGCGCGGTGTTTGGAATCAATAAAGAACTTTTTAATAAAGCGGCCTGGGTCATGACGGTCATCTCCTCCTCGTTTCCTGAGGTTCTGCCTGAGCTCGCGCGTAAATACCACGAGCTTGAGGCGAGTGCTCAGGCAGCTCTTTTGAAAGCTGTTGCGTCTCAGCTTGATGTTTCTTCACCCTATGCGCTTGAGGCAGCCGCGTATTTAAAAATTCTCAAAACCACTCCTGTTGCGAAGGCGTCATTTTCCTCGCCGAACGACACGGGGCTTGATCTGGAGTCTTTGGCCAAGTCTTTTGTTTACACCGCGGTTGGGGATTTTCGGGATGCTGTAGAAGAAGCGCTTCAGCCGGTCAACAGCTCAAACAAGGTGATACTTGAGGCTTTGCATTGGGCGAGATCTTACGCTCTCAAATCTCTATCGATGGAACAGCGGCTCGACTGGATGGAAAAACTTGAAGGGGAGTTTGGTACGGGGTTTACGGGAAGCGAGATCTCCCTTGAGCAGGGGCTACTTTACGCTGGCATGACAGCGGCCTCGGCCGATCAGCACCCCGATGTTAAAGAAGCGTTCATTAATAAGCTTCTGAATTACGGCGGCGAATTTTCAGCATACGAAGGTCTCGGGTATGTTCTGGCGTCGATGCCTGCTCCGCTGCCTGGACAGCCGCTGCCTGCTTATATGTCTCAGCGAGCACAGATTCTGGCCCTGCTTAAGGAACAGTTCGAAATGGATGCTCCGGGGACCGCGTTAGCGCTGGCCAGGGCCCTGCCCGCACTTTCCGAGGAGGAACGAGCGTCCGTTATCGAGGGACTTTATGAACACGCGGATATTTACTCCGATGTTCAGGTTAAAGCCCTCTTGTATCAGTATGTTAAAGAACCGTCTCTTAATTCGTTTCTGCTGGAAGGTTTGACGGTTGCGGTGGTGAAGTCTGAGCCTGCGGCAATAAAAAATATCGGATATGCGCTCAAGGCGATATCTGAAGCGGATGGTTTTGCTTACGCGCAGGTTCTGCAGGCACTCGGGGCCGCCTTTAAAAGTGGATCCGTTGAAGCCGCCGAGTCGCTGGCTCATGTCTATCCCTATTTGCCTGACAGTGTAAAGGCCGGTTTTCACGAGGGTGTTCAAAATCTTCCGCTGGAAAGCCGCCTGAAGGTTTTTGCGATTCTTACGGTCTACGCGACAGAAGCCGCTGGTACGGATGCTTTATTTTCAGAGGGGTTTCAACTTCCTCCGGCTCTCATTGAGGAGCCGGGACAGGACCCGTGGCCCGCGTTTCAAGCTTTTCAGGCGCCCGTGGGAAGCCCGTGGGTAAACCCTGCAGTTCCCGGGCGTGAGATCAGTTCAAAGTACTACGAATATGATCCTCGTTCCCAGGTGTTTTATGAAACCGGATACTCTCTGCCCAAGCCCGCTTCCATCGGAAAATCCAATGAAGCAGCCCGCAAATTGATGATGGATTTTGAATCTTTTGAAGACCTCAACGCGGAGGTCATCAGCCTTCTCATGCAGCAGGATAAAACCGTCGAGGACATGCGGCTGCTTTTCAGTGTGATGGAGAAAATGGTGAAGGCTTATCTGGTATTGTTCAAAAAACAAAAACCTGAGATGAGCATTGACGCGATTTCCAAGTCCTCTGAGGATCTCGCGGGCGGGCGAGCGATTGCCAAACTGTTTCTCAGTGTGCGTGAAGAAGCGGAGAAAGCGCTTCAGGTTCTTCAGCCCGCGGCCAAGGACAGCGACCGGATCGATCCTGTCCTGAATTCCATGCTGCAGGGGCTGGACGCCAGTGTTTCCGGCCACTTGATTATCACACCGGCGGAAACCACGGAAGCCCGAGAGCCCTCGAGGATCAAAGGCGTGACTTACGCTGAATACCGTCAGTATTTGCAGCGCGTTCAGTCAGGCGTTGACGAATCTGCGGCCCGTCAGGTTATTACCGGGACCTCTTTCCACGAGCTTATCAATATCATTCATCAGAAAGGGGTCCGGAATCTTTCTACTCTTTTCCCTACAGATGGAAGCGCCGCCCAGGGACTGGTGCGCATTGATCAGGCGGGCCCGGGAGGGGCTTTGGCGCCCGCGTTGAGCGTTCCTTTTTCATATCTGGACGCCCGGCTGGCGCCTGATCAGGATCACCCGCTGCCGGTGCGTCTTGCTGCGGCGGCGCTCGCGAAAGGACAGCTGATCCACCAGAGTGAGCAGCTTTTCCCTGTTAAATCCGCCGTTATTCTTTCTACGGAAACCCGTGCCCTGATCAACCTGCCTCTTGGGCTCCACAGCGCGCGAATCCAATTGTCTCTCGGGCCTGTTCAGGAAAACGGACGTTTGTTCATCAATTACACGGACAACAACAGTCCCGCTTATGCCCCGGGAAATAACATCCGTTTTGACGCTTTGGTGAATGCTTTTACGGCAGCGGGCTTCAAGGTCCGTAAAGTTGGGGCCACTCTGGACGCGTCTTTTGATAAAGATTCAGGTGCCAGCTCTCTGGCCGACATCATTGAAAAACTGGAGATGGCAGTTCAGGTGCTGACCTCTACGAAGGATCTCGACCTGAGAATTAACGAAACAGCCATTATGAAATCCAATCCCGAACAGGCGGTCGAGGTCATTTCAGAACGTTTTATCAAGGACGGCTTTCTCGTCCGCGGGTCTGTCCATGAGCTGATGCTTCAGTTTCCATATCCCGATCTTTCTCAATGGGAAAACATGGCTAAAAAATTCGGCATTTTGGAGCAGGGTGCAGGGCAGCGATTTCTCGACAGGATCAGCCGCCGATTTCAAAGGGCGGCCGACCGGGGTGAAGCCATGTTCAGTTCAGCTGCAACCTTTGACCTGTCTTCAAAATATCAGGAAGAAAGCCGCCGTTCACCGGTGGAAGCGCTGCTTCAGAATCTTTTCACCCAGGGCGAGACCTTGTTGCCGCTTTCTCTGGACGCCCGCCAAATCGCGGCGCTGGCGCTGATGATTCGTCCGTTCGCTGAGCATCGTGTCCTGGCAGCGGCTGGGCGTTACACTGTTGAACGTATTGTCATTCCTCTTCTTTATGAAGATCTCACGATTGACGTGATCAAAGATAATGAACGCTCTGTTTATTTTGGAGGGGCTGCCTATCTGGGGCGTTTTTACTCTACGCAAACCACTTATGACCGCTTGCGTGATGTCAAACTTCCAGATAACCGTTTGAACGCCCAAGCTCTTCTGACCATCCTGAAAACTCAAGGCTTTGGCCAGACCAGCGCGGGACGAAAACTTTTAAAGACGCGGGATGTTGAAATTTCCGAAGGGCAAACCCTCCTGGACGCGGCTATTTCATCTGAAGAGTCTATCAAGCGAGTGACGCAGGCCGATGGAGATTTTGATTTTGAAGGCTTCTTTGAAAAAGCGGGCCTTCGTCATAGTGTCAGCCCTGTTTCGATCGGCGGGATGGCCGTACAGCAGGGAAAAGTTCTCGCGGTCGCCCGATTTAAAGGCACGGGCCGCGCACCGGCAGATTTCCGGGACGCTCTCTGGATCGGAGAAAGCGCTGACAATAAGGATGACCCGCATCTCGTGGCTTCTTCCGGTATTGTGATGACCACAGGCGGGGTCCAGTCTCACGGTTCTGTCCGAGCTGGAGAGCATCGTAAACCCGGGAGCATATTTAACACGGCTCGCATTACTTCCGAAGGGATGTCTTTTGAAGCTTACAGCGGTTATGCCGAGGAGACCGAGATTCAGTTCTCAGGACGCACTCTGACTTATTCGGAACTCAAAGCCGGAAGTAAAAAAACGTATACCGTTCGCGAGGGTGATCTTGTTTATCTGGATGCCCGCGAAGGCGTGCTGTACGTTATTGCGGAAGCCGGAGAAAACAACGGCAGGACGCTCGCGGATTATCGAACATTTCTCGAATGGAAGCGCGTCAGCGGCTATGAAGCCTCTCGGCTGCAGCAGGACGATGCTGCTGCTATAGCTATTGACCTTGTGCCGCTGCAGGATTTATTCAGGAGTGTTGAAAGTGAGAGCTTGTTCCGCGCGATTCTCGACGAACTGCTTGATTCCAACCTTCTCAGTCCTGATTCTCTGAATGCTCTGATGAGCTCTCTTTCGGACCGTAAAGATCTTCAGCTGATCGTGAAGGATTTCCTGCGGGGACGTGCTGCTGACGAAATCGATCATTTTGAACAGACTCTCCAGGAGCTGCTTCTGCGTCTGAAAAGTCCGGTAACGCAGTCCTCCGCGGGGCTGGATGCCGTTTATCTTGATGTGGAACGTTTCATGTCACGCACCGACAGCCTTCAGGGAATGATCGCGCTGGCGAATGGGACCTGGCAGGGGCGGGTTTCCGCGAAGGATATTGAGAGCGCCCAGAAAACGTTGATTGATTCTGCTGTCAAGCGGGTTGGTCTCTATTTAAAGGCCCTCCTTTACGGGCTTCGGGATTTTCTTGAAAAAGCCGCGCTGAATCCCGCCTATGAGCTTTCGATGTTGATCGCTTACCGATCTCAGATCACAAGGGCCGCAGCGGTGGCCTCGCCGGAAGAAATTATAAAGCGTTTAGGTGTCGGGGGTGATGTTCAGGCTTTGGACCGCCGCATTGAACAAAAACGCGCTGAACGCATGGCCGAAGTTGAGGCACAGAGGGGGCTGGGGATTCTCTGGAAAAGCTCTTTGAAGGACCGCTTTTCAAGACCTCTTGCCGGAGGCAAAGGATCTAATTCTGCGGAGACCCTTCATGCGATTGAATTTCTCCGGGCTCAGAAGATGCTGCCCGCGGGTTTTGAGGTGGTCGCTCCCGAAGGTTTTTCGATTCAGCCGGCAGAGTATCAGCGCTGGCTCGAAACGAAGGGGGATTTGACGGACGATTTGAAGCAATCTCTTGTTTCCGGCTACCGCGATTTAGTGATCAAGCAGATTGATGCGCTTCTGGCGCATCTGGAAAGTGACCAGCGGACCAGCCCCGCTTTTGCGCAGCATTTAAGAACCAAGCTGTTGAATCCTTTGCGCGCTTCTCTTGGCTCTGCGCAGGACGCAGTTGTCATTGACGGTTTAATAAGTCTGGCGAGAAGCTTCAGTCAGACCCTTTTGGCGGCTCAGCCGGAAGGCACAGTGTCAAAATCGCTTCACAACCGTTTAGAGGTTCTGGGCGCTTTTGCTGTGCGCTCCTCAGGCTTGAAAGAAGACAGCGAGGAAGCTGCCTGGGCCGGTATGAAAGAGACTAAACTTGCCCGGGTCAGCACGCGCGAGTTCTTTGAGGCTGTTGTTGATGTGTGGGAATCGGAGTCCGAAAGTATTTTGAACGATGAAATGATTAACGGCAAAGTGTCTGGAACGGCTTTCAGCGCGGATACGGCTTCCCGCGATCTTTCGGTTGTCCGCATTGAAGCATCCCACGGCCTTGCCAAGGGACTGGTCGATCAACGTGTAAAAGATCCCGACTTTTATCGAGTGAAAAAACCAGAGGGCACGGGACAGCCCTACCGTGTCGTTTCATCGCATATCGGCGAAAAGGTTGAAAAAGTCGTTCTCGACTTTGAGACGGAAATGGGTTACGCAGAAGTTCTGAATTCGGAAGAAGACCGCAGGAAGCCAGCCCTTACAGAAGCCCAGACGCTGGCCATCGCGCAGCTGGTCGACGGTTTTTCAATCTATTTCGGATATCCGGTGGATGTGGAATTTTCACTTGATTCAGATAACCGGATTATTCCTTTGCAGGTTCGTCCGATCACGTCTCTTCGGGAGGCCATTCGCAAAGGCCAGGTTTATCTGCGGTCAGAATTAAGAAACGGTGAAAACGAAGACGCCTACCGCTTCATCGCAAAACCCTCTGATTTTGGAAAGGCTCCCGGCTTTTCCAAAAAGAGCTACGCGAAGTCGGTCTCAAAAGCGGGAATTGATTTCCATTTCAAAAAGACGCGGGCGTATCGCTTTGAAGACATGGGCAGATTTCGGGTCTCAGCGCTTACGTTTCGCCTGGTTCGTTTCCCTGAGTCCTTAAGGGCGAAGCCCGAAGATTCATCGGCCGCTGGTGCTTTGGTGGGGGCCGCGTCTCCGAAGTACAGTCTGGAAGTTTTTCTCGCCAACGAAGAAGGTGAGGGGACCTGGCGAAAACTTGAGGACGTCGAAATAATTGATGGCCAACCGCTTTTTATCTACCGCACGACAACCCAGCATATTACTCAGCCGGGTCTTTTTGACTTGTTTCTGAATAAAAGCGAGCAGAACGGGTTTGCCGCCCAGCTTGAAGAGTTCGGTAAAATTCAGGAATCCACCAGTGTCATTGCTCTTTCCTGGAAGGATGAAAACGGCCTATTCAGAAATTACTATCTGCCCAATATGCTCTCACCGGAGCACCCCGAAACCATTGGAGACGTGACAAGAGTTTCACGGAGCGCGGCCGATGATCCGGGCGCGGCAGAGCGCATTACCATCGACCTCGACGCTGTGGTAAAAGAGAAAGCCTCCGACAGCCCCAAAGGATGGCTGCGTCATTTGTTGAATGATTATGTCCGTCCCGGTCATTTAATGCTTCTCACGGATGTTCAGGAAGGACAGGATTTCGTCATTCTTCAAAACCTGGGCTCGACCAACGGTTTCACTGTCGAAGAAAAGCTTGCGCCGGCTCCCAGAAAACAAGCGGCTGCCCCAAGGGACTTTGGCGAGCAAAGCGCTGTGGATGATCAGTGGGGGGCAGAAAGCATGTCTCGGGTTCCTCAGGAGCACAGCCTTGTACTGCAGGCAAGAAATTTTGTTGAGGGGGACGAGGGAAAACTCCAGTTCTTTTATGATGGTCCCTTCCGGATTGACTACGGGAGCAAGCAGCCGCTTCAGTTTGAGGTCACCAACGGAAAGCTCTATGCCGGGCCTGCTGGAGCATCTGACGCAGCGGTCGACGGCAATGTTTTAGTAACGAGGCAGGGCGACAAGGAGTTTGAAGTCCGTTACGCGAACGGCCGTATTACGGTCACGAATCATACCGCAGATGAGGCCGCTCAGATCTGGGTTTTGAAAGGTCCTTCCCTTGAGCCGGATGCGCGATCTGAGCTGCGTTCGCGTCCGCCAGCGCTGCCTGATCCTGAGGAAACCGGGCTTGTTCCGGCGATTCCCGAAGCGCCGAAAAAATCCGGGCTTTTGGCCAGGATCGGGTCTGTTATTCAAAGAAGGACGGACCGTTTGAAGTTTAACAGCGCGCTTAAACAGATGAAGAAAAACCCTGAGGCCATCTACCCTCACTGGTTCAATGAACAAAACAAACGCGGGCCCGAGTATATGATCTCCTTGATTGAGGCCTTGCTCGATCCTGCGCTTTATCCGACTCTGGACCGCCGCTCACGCCAGCAGCTGGCTTATTATCTTCTTTCAAGTGCCCTGCCGGACGGATATGAATCCTACATAAGAGAGCGTCTCGGCCGCCTTGCGCCTGAGGACGTCGCTTCCGCTTTTCTGGTCAACAGCGGGGCGGAAGAAATTGTCCCCAATCTCTTGCGCTACAACACGGCGGATGGCAATGAGCTTATCCGGAAGCTTTTGAAGCACCCTGAAACGAGCGTCCGACACCATGTTTTTCAGCACTTAATCCTTGGCGCTACGGCGCACCTTGGCAGCGCGTCGGAGCTGCTCAGGGAAGCCCGTTTTCTCGGTGAAGGCTTATCCGTCAGCGAAGTCCTGGACAAGTTCAGCGCGGAGGAAGATCAAGGATTCTATGCGTATGTGCCCCAACCGACAGTGGTTGATTTGAGGCGCATTGCCGAGCTGCCTTTTGAGGTTAATCTCTTCAGCAGCCAGGCTGATCGATTGGTGATCCTTAAGGGAGGTGAAGCGAGTGTCAGCGCAATGTTTCCGGGTAAAAGCACTGTATCGACCAACGTTCATAATCATCCTACCGGCAACATATTTCCTTCGGGCTATCAGCGCCGCGCTCACGGCTTTGGTTCTGAGGACTATACCGGAGACTTAATGGCCGTCGGTACAACGGGGTTTCATCTTATTGCGACGACTCATGGGTTGCTAAGATTCTACCGAGACGTGACGGACGCTAAGGGCAAGCCTGGGGAAATAAAAGTTCGTTTTTCTGATAAAACGGAAATTGATTTCAAGGCAGATCTGGTGGGCGAGGGACCGAATCAGAGGTATTTCTTTAACGAAAAATCGCCGCTGCTTTTGGATCCTGGCGGACGCGTCCGCGATTTCCGGGCTGCCGGCCTTCTGGGCCCGAGCGGTCAGGTGTTCGCACTGCAGTTTATTTCCTGGCGGAGTCTGGCAGGTTCATTTCTCGCGGGAGACAAGCAGGAGGCCTTTGAACGCTTTATGCCGGCGTCGTTATTTAATTCAAGCAAACTCTCGGCGGGTCAGGCCCTTGATTTTGAAAGTTACTTTAAAGACATTATCCGTATCGATGACGCGGCCCGCGCCAGGCTGGCGGATATCGAAAGAGGAATCGCTGAAGATACTCGCGCGGGGCATGCGGGGGACATTTCTCTTAAGACGGCAGAAACCTCCGCGACCTCTGAATTGGTTCCGTACCGTGCAAGCGGGTTTGAAACCGGTATCGGATCCAGCCTCGGAAATGCGCTGCCGTCTCTGGATCAAATTGAAATCAGGCTGCAAGTGCTTCTCGCGACAGATTATGAAGCAGGCATCAGCTTTGCTGACCGTTATCTCGCGTTCACGCAGCCGCCCGAAGTCAAACAGGCGGTGTTCAAAGGCCTTGCTAATGGCGCAGAGTTTCTTGAACCCGTCGACACCAACATCTTTTTGAATCTCGGTTTGAAGGACTCTGACAGCCGTGTCAACGCCGCGGCTGTAGACCTCTTAGGCAAGGCAAAAAAAGAAGCCGATGTTTTTGGCGCCCTGCAGATGGCTTTCAGCCGGCATATTCAGACAACGCGTCTGGTCCGGATGACAGGCCGCCTTAATTTGAGCCATGAACAAAAGCGGGTTTTGTTTTTGCTCTATACGCAGAGTTCGGCCATTTACCGGAATTTTCTTTCAGAATCTTTCAGCCGGGATCTTTTCGGGTACGCGCCTCAGGATCTCTTCTTTTCGCTGATGAATGCTGAGCTTCCCTCGGCCATGAACGAGGAAATTATTTCAGCGGCTTATCAAAATCTTACGGCCTTTGAAATGGGCGGGCTTGAAGGTGTCTCTGGAACAGGGCATCTGCCGTTAATTCCCCGTCTTGATCTTGAAGATCCCGAGCTTGAACGTCTGGCCGCCATGTTGAATGTTCTCGGACGTCCTCGATCAGCTCAGCTTTATTTGAACCAAATGAAAAAGCCGGTCATGATTTTGACTGCGGGAAGCGGGACTGATGCGATGCAGGCCGAAGATCAGCGGCCCGCTTTGATTCAGGAGCTTGAGTCTTTGAATGTTGAAGAGCGGAAGAAAAGGCTGTTGTCATGGGCTCCCATTTGGCGTAAAGAATACGGGCAGCTTACAAAGAAGGATTATGCCGGCTCTTACCGTTATGAGCAGGATCTGAGCTCTGTCCTTCTCGGCCTTTCGCGCTGGGAGCTGGGGCAGGAGTTTAACCGGGATCTTTTGAGTCTCTTGATATCCAATATTCCAAAACCCAGGGAGACGAGCAGTTTTATTGTTACGGATTTCGGAGCACTCCTCGGCGCCATTCCTTTGGCGAATGAAGACTCGTACGGTTTTTATCAAACATTGATCGCTCAAGGGATGGAGTTTTTTAACGGGGTTATCCGGCGGGGCATTCCTGTCGTCATCCGCTCTATTGGGTCCAGCCGATACTTGACTCCTCAGCAGAAGAGAGAATTGTTTCGCGCCGCTTTTTCGGATCCCGAAATGGCGAGTGACCGCTGGCTCGGACATCTCGTTGAAAACGAACAGCGTCGGCCTCTCTACCAACGTGAAAGAAACCTGGAATGGGCCCTTGAAGCTTTGCTCGATGCGAAGCTGACGACTGCGGAGGATATGGAGCTTATCGAGCTGATTCCAATGTTCCGCCAGGATAAAAGAAACGAGGTCCTCCGGGCCATGTCGAATCTGGGGATTGAGGCGGACTCAAATTTTAATTTCATGGAATCCCTGAAGGCCCGCCACCCGGAGTATATGCCTCATTTCAAGGATTACATGGCGAAAAAGATCGGGCACGTTCTTCATGACCAAAAGGGGCTGGCTGAAAGTGACCGCGAAACAGTGCGTCCGAATGTTAATGATCCGCCGCCGGCCCTGCCCGAAGGCCGATCCGAACTTAGAATTGAGCTCCCTGAGGTAGCTCGCGAACTGGCTGAGGCGCTTGTCCGTGACGGGCTCAAACCGGGGCAAACAGGCCTGCTTGCCGTTAAAGTTGCTGACGCTGTCAGACAAGCGGGGGTAGACGGCCTCGCGTCCCAGCTGCGCATCGAAGCTGTTTTCTCGGCTTTTCAGGTCAAAGAAGCCGGATCACGTGAGCTTCCACCGCGAATGGATAGAGCTCTTGCCTCGTTTTCGGTGCAATGGTTTCTAGATGCACTGTCGGAAGAACTTGAAGAGGAGAAGCTTGGAGCCGCCTTTGATCTTCCGGGGCAGGAAATTGTGCTCGGCCGCGTTTTGCAGGAAAACCCGCGGCTGAAGGAACGGTTTGAAACCCTGTTGATTTCCAAACGCATGGATCCTTCTTTGCTTAAAACGCGGGGAATTCCGATTGAAATACTCAGCAGCCCTTCAGGTTACCGGGCACGTTTCTCATTATCGAACGGGGAAAGTATGCCCGTATTTTCTTCACCCGAATCAGCGGCGGAGCTTCAAAATAACCGTGACGCTTTTGCTGTCACGCTGACAGGGGTGCCGGAAAATGACGATGCTTTTGAACTCACCGCTTTAACTGCGGCTCTCGCGGGAGCTTTGCTGACCTCAAGCTTCTCGGCCACTGCGGAGAAGCTGAAAAAGAGTCCCGTTGAGCGTGCTGAAATTTTACGCAGGGTCTGGGCGGCTCTTCTCAAAACCGGTCTTTATGACGGCCCCTCATTTCTGGAGATGGGGGAAGATGGAGTTCTTTCTGTCGACCGCGGAAACCTTCAACGTTTTATTACCGAGTTTCTGGCGCGTAAAGCTGTTGAGGCATCCGCTTAAAACCCACGCGTCCGTGTTTTTTTAAACGTTTTCCCCCGCATAAAACGATTTTTTTTACTTCTTTAAAAACACTCTTGTGAAAAAGAGGTTTTCTTTCCTTTCGAACTCGTTTACATTAGCTCCAGATTTTTCTGCGGTTCCGTTTCCGCACAACTAGAAAGTTGATGAAGCCGGATTTGCGGCCTTCCTTTACCGGACGAGGTTTTTGTGACGGAAATATTGACATACATTACCCAGCCCAAAGCCCTGATGATCTTCATGATCATTTTGATGGCTGTCCTTGAACTGCGCGATGGTTATTTTCGCGGATTCTTGCCCTATTTAAAGACCGTAAAAGCGGCACCTTATCTTTTGATTCTCCTTGTTTCCGGAGCCTGTGTTCTTTGTGTGACGTTCGCGGATGAAGCTGTTTTGCGATATGTTCGCGATCTCGGACCGGGTTTTCTTAAAGATAGGCTTATCCCCATCGGCGGATATCTCGGGAAGTTTTACGGCCTCTGGCTTATTCTCGCGGGCCTGTATCTGCTTTTCTTTGTCTTGAGAAGGCGGTTAGTTTCCGCGTGCTTTTTTACGGCGACTCTGGCCTCGGCTCTCTCCGGACTGCTCGCACACATCATCAAGCATCTGTTTCAGCGAGCAAGACCCTTTACAGATAACGGTCCCTATCACTTTTTTGATTTGCATGGACTTCTGCACAGTACTCGAGAGTTTCAAAGTTTCCCGTCGGGGGATGTCGCTGTGGTTGCGGGGGCTACCGGCTACCTCTTTCTCATTCTGAAAGGAAATCCGCTGCGGTATTTTCTTCTTCTTCTGCCTGTTCTTACCGGCTTTTCGCGGGTCGCCAACAACAAGCATTGGCCTTCAGACGCGCTCTTTGCGATCGGTGTTGGGCTGGCGGCTGGGTATTTTATGCATCAGTTTCGCCTTTACGTGGAACGCAGAAAATCAGTTTCGCAATAGACTTTTTATAGCATTCCTATCTTTTTTCTTTCAGAAACACCTTTTTCTTCTATAATGCCTCCGACGTTAAATTCCCCCCAATCTTTTAAGGAGGCATTATGAAACACTCGACGCTGACTCTTTCTGTTCTTGCTTTGACTGTTGCGTTTGCGGCGACAGGCTGCAGCAGCACAAAAACAAGTTCCTCATGGAATGGTCTGGGAACACCGGACGGTACACCGGTTGCTCATGTCAGCACTTCAAACATGGCCCTTCATTTCCTCTTCGGTCGTGATCCCATTGTAGGCAATGCCAGTCTTGATCAGACTGTGAACGATTACACGGCCGCGGTGAAGGCGACCGGAGCTTCCAAGACCCGCATTGTGCAGTCCAGCAGCCGGGCCTGGTGGTTTGTATTTCCTCCGTTCTCATTCTTTGTCACTCCTGTGACAAGCAATGTCGCGGGCGATGCGATTCAGTAAATATCAAGATGGGTAATAAAATCCCGCCCTCAAAAAAGGGCGGGATTTTTTTTTCTCTTCCTGAAAGCTCTGAACCGCGATGTCAAAAGGGGGCTGTTTATGGTGCGGGATGTGAAGATCCGTGAAGTCATGGTGAAGCCTGTCATATCAGTTCATGTTGACGACGCGTTCGAACAGGTGGAGGCAAAGCTGCGCGGGAAGTCCATCCGTCATCTGCCTGTAGTCGACGATTCCGGCGCTGTCGTTGGACTTATTACGCAGCGAGATCTTTTTCGTACAGTCTCCCCGCATCGTAATGAAGAGGGGTTCGTTTATAACCCTGCGATGCTCCACGATTTTGTGCTGCGCCACCAGATGACAAGGGACCCCTACACGCTCACTCCCGAAGATCCCATTTCCAAAGCATTGTCGGCCATGGTTCAGAGCAAATATGGGTGCATTCCTGTAACTGACGAAAAGAAAATACTCGTGGGCATTGTCACCGCCCGGGATGTCCTCCGCTGGATCGCCACACAGATTGCCTGAAAAATTTACCTCCGCTTTACTTGACCGCCACGAAACCTTCCAATGATGCCTCTAGAATGCATCTGCTTTTGAAATCAACACTTTCGGGTTTTTCCTGCATGCGTTGGAGCGGCTAAAACGGGGGGCTACTTCACGGATCGTCTGAATCGGACGAATAGAATCCGGGACATCCGCACCGCATGCAGGGAAGGCCTGAATCTCCCCAAAGCCTTGCCAGAATCGAACGTTGCGGGCAGGGTCTTTCTATCGTATACTGTGGCCCATGCGCACTACCCCGGGCACTGACAAACGGCGCTTTTATCGTCACCCTCTAAGTACACCTATTCAATATCAAGAGGTTGAAAGCCGGACGTTGGCCAGAACTTCCGCCGTGGATGTATCCCAAGGCGGTATTTGTTTCCTTTCAGAACGCTTTCTTGCCACAGGGGCTGAGCTTCATATGTCGATTCCTGTTTCAGGGCAGCTGTTCAAAATGAGGGGGCGTGTAGCTTACTGTAACCGCGTCCCCAGTGTTAACCGCTACAGGACCGGCGTGGCTTTCAGTGATGCGATCAGCGCGTTTAAGGCGAAGCTCGCCGAGCAGATGAACCGCATCAAGGAATACCGGGATGAACTCGCGAAAGAGCGCGGGATTGACATGTCGGAAGAAGAAGCCGCGCGTGCCTGGATCGAGAAATACGCCAAACAATTTTCCTGTTATTTTTAAATCAAAAGAAGGGTTTCATTTCTTATGACACGTGTTATTTCTTTTCATTACACATTAACCGACGCCGCAGGTAAAACACTGGACTCCTCCGCGGGCGGCGAACCGTTTTCCTTTATGGAAGGTGTGAGTCAGATTATTCCAGGCCTTGAGCGTGAAGTGCTCGGCCTCAATCCCGGCACCAAAAAGAAGATTCCGGTCGCTGCCTCGGACGCCTACGGTCATAAAAATGATTCCCTTGTTGTTACGGTTCCGAAAAGTCAGCTGCCCAAAGGGGATGACATTCTTCTTGGCGACCGCTTCAAGGGCGGCCAGGAAGACAGCGCTCCTGTTTATACGGTTACGAAAGTGACGGATACGGAAGTTGTTCTCGACGGGAATCATCCTCTCGCGGGTGTTGATCTTGTGTTCGACATTGAGATCACCGCTGTACGCGAGGCGACCGAAGATGAGATTTCTCATGGTCACGCGCATGGTCCCGACGGCCACGGCCATCACCACTAAACACTGAAGATCTCTTATGCCTAGCCTCTTCACACGCATCATTCTTGGCGAGATTCCCTGCCACAAGATCATGGAAGATGACCGTTTTCTTGCTTTTCTTGATGTGAAACCGCTTAATCCCGGACACACACTTGTGATTCCCAAGCAGGAGATCGATTATATTTTTGATCTTGAAGACGATGTTCTTTCCGACCTGACGAGGTTCGCTAAAAAGGTTGCTGCGGGCATACGTAAAGCGGTCCCTTGCCGGAAGGTGGGCATGATGGTGGCCGGTCTGGAAGTGCCTCACGCGCACATTCATCTTGTTCCCATCGAGGCTGTGACGGATTTGAATTTCGCGAACGCGCAGGCCGTTTCTCATGAATCGCTCCACGCAGTCGCTGAGAATATACGCGCTGCGCTGGGGCAAACCTGTCAGGAGTCACGCCGTTCGTAATCGGATTTTACTCTCAGATCGTTTTTCTCCTTTTGCCGCGCCCCTTTCACTGTTTATCTGGTTGTGTCTTTGTCCCGCTTCCGCATACTCCGCGTCCCTTAAAGAGCTGAACTTTCCTTTTACTCTGCGCACAGAATCAGAATACTTCACGCTTCAATCCGCGGAAGACTCAAAGCGTCCGGGTTTTTTAACGTTTCAGGTAAAAACACCGCATGAGTTTTATGAGATTGAAACACTCCCCGAGCTGCGCAAAACTCTGAATGAAATCGAAGTGATTGAGAAAATCCGGCAGGGGAAAGCCGGAAGCGGTTTTGCCGGCGGCGCGGTAGATACGGTCAAAGCCACGGGTGAAGGCGTAAAAAATCTGGTGACAGACCCCGTGCAGTCCGGAAAAAACATGGGCACCGCGGTTGGTAAAATCGGCCGCGGAATCGGCGGTGTTTTTCGCAGTAAAGAAGCGGCTGAAAAGTCCTCCTTTCAGGAGAAGGTCTTTGGCGGGTCGGAACGCGATCTTGCTCGTGAACTCGGGGTAGATGTCTACACGCGTAACGAAACGCTCAGCGCGATGATCTCTGAAATGTCCCGTTCACGCACGGGCGGCAAGGGCGTTGTTACGGTGGGTAAGTTCCTTCTCCCTGTGGCTTTTCTGGTTTCCGCTGCGGTCAGCGCGGGAACCATCAACAGCGCGGCCGATGAATTAGTCAACAGCCAGAGCCGGGGCTCTCTCTACAGCTCTAACAAGAAAGCGCTGGAGGATCTTGGTTTTGCTGATTCCGACATTCAAACGTTTCTGAACAAACCGTTTTATACACCGCGAGAAACAACTTATCTGCGTTTTTATCTTGAACAATTGAAGACTTCAGCGGGTTATCACCAGCTGTTCCGCAAAGGTCTGAAGGTGAACAGTGTCTGGGAAGCCCGTGAACTCCTCTACGCGGCAGAATTAGCGGCTGAGGCTGCCCGTACTATGGAGGGTCAGCTTAGCCTTGAGGTTTACAGCGAAGGTCTTGCGCTTGGCAGTATTTCGGACCTTGTTTTTCTCGTTCCTTATGATTATCTCGAGGCTAATTCAAAGCTATCTCGAACCATTCTCGAAAGGCTTAAGGTTCTCAAAAGCCTGAAGCCTTTGAAGTCCGTTGAACTGCGCATTTCCGGGCAAGGCTCTTCAAAGTTTGTTTCTGAGGCTGAAAAGCAGGGGATCAAGGTTAAAAGCTGGATGCTCTTTCGCACGCTCACAACCGATCCGAACCGCTAAGCGGCAAAGAGCATGGATTGTCTAATCGATCATTAACGATTCTTATGTTTTTGGAGACAGAATGATTACTGCGAAGTTAAAACGGCAGCTGGGTTTCTGGGATTCCGTCGCGATCAATATCGGAATTGTGATCGGTGTCGGAATTTTTCGTGTGCCTGCGGAAGTTGCCAAATACCTTCATACACCGGAAATGATTCTTCTTGCCTGGGTACTCGGAGGGGTTGTCTCGCTTCTTGGAGTGCTTTGCTACGCCGAGCTGTCTTCCTGCTTTCCTCATACCGGCGGGACCTATGTTTATCTGCGTGAAGCTTATGGCAAACTTGTGGGGTTTCTTTTCGGCTGGATGGAGATTCTGGTATTTCGCGCGGGGTCTCTGGCGGGTGTGGCTTACGTTCTTGCCGCGTACGCGAAGAATTTTATGCCGCTTGATGGAAGCGGTGAAAAGGCTGTGGCAATCGCCGCCATCTTTCTTTTTACAAGCATCAATATTGCGGGGATGCGTTTCGGCACCTCCGTACAGAATGTGTTAAGCACGCTCAAAGGTCTGACGCTGATGACCATGACGGCTGTGATCTTTTTTCACCTCAAAAGCTGGCCCGCGCTTGGAGCTGAACGAGGCCTTGAAATGAGCGCTCAGGGCTGGCTGATGCTGGCGCCCGCCATGATTCCTGTTTTGTGGGGATATGGGGGGTGGAATGAAAGCACCTTTATGTCCGGAGAGTTCAAGGACACAAACCGCTCACTTCCTGTTTCTCTGATCACGAGTATTTTGATTATTACAGCCCTGTATGTCGGCATCAACACCGCCTATCTGGCTGCCCTGACTCCTCAGGAAATGACGCAAACACCTTCGATTGCATCGAGTCTTTTTCATGGATTCTACGGTCAGACTGGCGCTTTGATTATGACCACGGCCGTGATCATATCGGCAAGCGGCGCATTGAATTCCTACATTCTAACCGGTGCCCGAATTCCTTTTGCTGTCGCTCAGGACGCCGCGAGAATTTCCTGGCTTGGAAAGATTCATGAGAAGTTTGAAACTCCGGCGCCCGCTTTTATCTTTAATGGCGTATGGGCCTGCATTCTGGTCCTTTGGGGAAACTTTGAAAGCCTGCTCTTTTTTACGGGTTTTTCCAAATGGCTGTTTTTTTCGCTGGCGGGCATCAGTGTTTTCGTGTTGAGAAGAAAGCTCAGAAGTCCTGGCGCGTTTGTGCTTGCTGGATACCCCTGGGTGCCGATTTTGTTCACCCTGCTTGCCATCACTCTGCTGATTACGGATATTTGTTTCGCGCCGCGGGAGGCCTTGTTCGGAAGCCTGATTCTTCTTCTGGGCGTTCCTGTATATTATCTTCTGCGAGGTCCTTCAGCTGTGAAAACCGGAGCCGAAGAGTGAAGCCGAAAGTCAGGGTGCGTTTAAAAGGGCTTAAAACCCGTCTCTGGAATAATTTCCGGAAGACTTCGCCAAAGCTGATTTTCAGAATCCTTTTATCCGTAACGCTTTTTTTACCCTGGCTTCTGTACTCGCTTTTGCTGACCTGGATTAAAATGTCCAGATGGCGGAAGGCCTCGACCTGCCAGGAGTTTTTGCACCGTCACAGTCTCGCTTTTGAGGGACTTGATTTTACGACGCTGCGAGTCGAATCCAAGTCCGGCGGCCTTAGTAATGCGAATCAGTTATGGCATCTGCGGGACAGCCGCGGGGGGACCGTCACGCTGTTCGTAAAGGTTTTTGTCGCTGCGGGCAGCTTCTGGGCCCGGCATCTCCCGGATGTGAGCCCTTTTCCTAAGGTTTACGGCCAAAAGACGCATGAACGTTTTACGGTCGATATGGTCAGCCGCGTGCAGCTTGCAGAAGAAAATATCCCGGTACCGAAGCTGATCGCTTATGATGCTGTCGAGAAGGTTATGGTGATTGAATACCTTCAGGGCGAAAGCGTCGACGACATCCTAAAAACCATTGAAGAACGCGGCAAGCTTGAACCGCATGAAGCAGAAGTGATTCGTCAGTGCGGCCGGGGACTCGCGGCTGTTCACCTCGCGGGTTTCTCACTGATTGACACGCAGCCGGTCAACTGCATCTGGAAAGAAGACGAGAGCAAGATTTATTTCACCGATCTTGAGTTTTGCACCCGTGAGGACAAGCGCTCGTGGGATGTCGGTTTTTTCCTCTGTTTTCTGGTCATCCGGCTTCCAGACAATGTTAAGCGCGAAGCCCGTGAATTTTTTCTTCTGGGTTACGAGAGCCTTCGAAAGTTGAATCACGACGGCATCGCGCAGGCCGGGCAAAGTCTGAAAGAGTATCTGCCCGTGCTTAAAACAATTCTCGATTTCCGTCAGTTTACCCCCGAAGAACTTTTTGACGAATTGGTCTCGGTGTCCTGAAATGACCCTTTCAAGAAAGATCAAAAAGAATATCAGTGTAATGGATCGTGAAACTGTACGCCTTCCGGAAGAGGGGAAGCCTGAGTCGTGGTTTCTTTATATTCTGGAGTGCGCGGACGGTTCGTATTACACAGGCATTGCAAAAGATCTGGATCACCGTTTTAAAATGCACACGGGAGGCAAGGCCTCGCGTTACACTCGATCGCGTTTGCCCGTGCGCATGCTCTACTCAGAACCCTGTGAAAGCCGGACTCACGCGCTTGTTCGCGAGTGCGAGGTCAAGGCTTACCCCCGAAACAGGAAGGAAGCGCTCGTTCGTCGTGGCCGCGCGCAGCGCACCGTCACCCAGGCATTAAGGGATTAAGTAAGCCCCATTAAATGCCGTTAACAACTTAACCTATATAAATCAAACGTTAGCCGCGCCCGCGGGACTCTCTCGGGCGCTCGTAGCCCGAAGAGGAATATAATGCAGTCATCAACTCAACCTAATTTTTTCAGTCTTGGCATTGCGCCCAGACTGCTTCAGATTCTTGAACAGAACAAGTTTCAAATCCCGACCGCTATTCAGGTCAAAGCTATACCTATTGGTGTTGAAGGTAAGGATATCATCGGGATCGCTCAGACTGGAACAGGGAAGACCCTCGCGTTTTGTCTTCCGATGCTTCAGCGTCTGGCCGCTCTTCCCGGCATGGGGCTTGTGCTGGTTCCGACTCGCGAACTCGCTTTGCAGGTTTTTGAAACTTTCCAGAAAATCGGACAGCCCTTTCAGATGCGTTCCGCTGTTTTAATCGGAGGCGCTTCCATGCATAACCAGATTACGGCTTTGAGAAAAAAGCCCCGCATCCTGATCGCCACGCCTGGCCGTCTTCTTGACCATATGGAACAGAGGACTGTTAATCTGAAAGACGTGCAGGTTCTTGTTCTGGATGAAGCTGACCGCATGCTGGATATGGGTTTTGCGCCTCAGATCGAAAGAATTCTGAGAACGGTCCCGTCCGATCGTCAGACGCTTCTTTTCTCAGCGACGATGCCGACGGAAATCGTCCGTATGGCGAAGTCGCACATGAAACTTCCGCTCAGTGTGGAAATCGCTCCGGCTGGTACCGTCGCGGAACGGGTGACGCAGGAAGTCTTTATTGTGAAGAAAGAACTGAAAGCCAAGCTTCTTCAGAAGATTCTGGGACAGTATCACGGCTCGGTTCTTGTATTCGCCCGCACGAAAGTCAGCGCGCGTTACATTTCAAGAGCTATCCGCGAAAGTGGTCATAACGCGGCGGAAATTCACTCTGACCGGAGTCTGGGGCAGCGCCGCGAAGCATTGGAAGGTTTTAAGACCGGAAAGTACCGCGTTCTTGTCGCGACCGATATCGCGGCGCGCGGTATAGATGTGAAAGGGATTGAGCTTGTCGTGAACTATGATCTTCCGGACGAAGCTGAGAATTATATTCACCGCATCGGCCGCACTGGCCGCGCGGGTCATGAAGGGCACGCTCTTTCCTTCGCGACACCGGATCAAGGCTCGGAAGTGCGCAGAATTGAACAGTTGATGCGCACTGCGCTGCCCATCTCGGAACATCCTGAAATTCCTGTGGAGTCGTTTCTCAGCGGAGGCAGTGCACGTAAACCGGGTTTTGGAGGCGGCCGGGGAGGTTCATCTTCCTCAATGGCGGGTCGCCGGCGCTCCTTCGGAAATAAAAGATTCCGTCGGTAGAAAGCGTATAATAAAACGTTTCAAAGTGAGAACGTCAGGCGTGAGCGTAAAGCGCCTGACGTTTTCTTTTGAGTTCCTCGTCGGCGAGATAGTCGTCGAAAGTGGTGTGCTGGCGGTCGATGCAGCCTGAAGGCGTAATCTCGATCACCCGGTTGGCAATGGTTTGAACAAACTGGTGATCATTTGAGGTGAAGATCAAAGTGCCCTTGAAGGTTTCAAGTCCTTTGTTTAATGCCTGAATCGATTCGAGATCCAGATGGTTCGTCGGTTCATCCAGTAACAGGACGTTCGCTCCGACGAGCATCATGCGCGAGAGCATGCAGCGTACCTTTTCTCCTCCTGAAAGCACGCTCGACTTCTTGAGCGTTTCTTCGCCGGAAAAAAGCATCCTTCCCAGAAATCCACGAATAAAGTTCTCATCGGTTTCCTTCGAGTACTGACGCAGCCAGTCAATGAGGTTCAGGTCAGTATTGAAGTACTCTTTATTGTCTTTCGGGAAGTAAGCGCGGGTGGTAGAAGCGCCCCATTTCAATTTCCCGCTGTCAGCTTCGGCTTCTCCAGCCAGAACCTGAAACAGGGTTGTCATGGCGAGATCTTTTTTACCGAAAAGTACGATCTTGTCGCCCTTGTTTACACGGAACGTCAAATCTCTGAAGAGGCTTTGTCCATCAAGCGTTTTGGTGAGGTGTTCCACATCCAGAATGTCGTTGCCAGCTTCGCGCTCCGGCTTGAAATTCACGTAAGGATACTTGCGTGAAGAGGGGCGTATATCTTCCAGAGTAAGTTTCTCCAGAAGCTTCTTGCGTGAGGTTGCCTGGCGGGATTTGGACGCGTTCGCGCTGAAGCGAGAGATAAAGGCCTGCAGCTCTTTGCGCTTATCTTCAACCCGTTTGTTCTGGTCCTGCTTTTGGGCCAGCGCCAGCTGGCTGGATTCGTACCAGAAACTGTAATTGCCTGTATAGAGCTGGATTTTTCCAAAATCAATGTCGCAGATGTGTGTGCAGACTTTGTCCAGAAAGTGGCGGTCATGTGAGACCACAATCGCGGTATTTTTGAAATCATAGAGAAATTCTTCGAGCCACATAGAGGTGTCGAGATCCAGCTGGTTGGTTGGTTCATCGAGCAGAAGGACGTCGGGATTACCAAAAAGCGCCTGCGCGAGAAGTACGCGGATCTTTTGTTTTGCTTCCAGGGATTTCATCTGTTGATCGTGAAGAGGGGTTTCAATTCCGAGATCGCCCAGGAGCTTCGCGGCTTCGGTTTCAGCGTTCCACCCGTCCATTTCGGCAAACTGCTCCTCAAGTTCCGCGGCCCGGATTCCGTCGGCATCGCTGAAGTTGGGTTTCGCGTAGATCGCGTCCTTTTCCTTCATGACTTCATAAAGTTTTTTGTGGCCCATGATGACCGTCATCAAAACAGGGTAGTCGTCGTAGGCAAACTGATCCTGTCTCAAGTAAGACATCCGTTCGCCCTGGGCGAGACTGACATCTCCTGAGTTGGATTCAATTTCTCCTGTGAGAATTTTAAGAAAGGTGGATTTCCCTGAGCCGTTCGCTCCGATGATGCCGTAGCAGTTGCCGGGTGCGAAAGCCATATTAACGTTCTCAAAAAGAACGCGTTTACCAAACTGAAGTGTGACGCCATTGACACTGAGCATTTTGAAACCTTTCCTGGTACAAAAAAATGGGGTACCGGCAAAAACCGAGGTCAGACCGGAGTGAAAAACAACGCCCTGGAGGGCCTTTCAGAGGGCGGCATTATAACAGATTGGGGATAACCCTGCGAGAGCTTTCCCTGAAGGCTTTACAGGGGCAAATCGGCTAGCGCGTGATCCACTTGCCGGAGGGGTCCTGGATTTTTTCCCCCGGAGAAGCTTTGTCACGCTGAACTTCGGCGAACACCATTTCAACTTTGTCCATACCCTCAGCGCCCAGATTGTTCTGGTCCACAATGGCCCGGTAAAGCACACGGCGGTCACTGTTTTCAGCCTGCGCAATGGCGCTGCCGGCACTGTCGAGAGCATCGACATACCCGCGGTTATTTTCTCCGATCGCGCCCTGAGCTTTAAGCTGTTTCAAAGCCGAAAAGCGGCTCTGGCGGCCTGAGATGGCGCTTTGCACTTCAGGGGTGTTTTCGCGAATGTCGTAAGCCCCGGCTTCAGCGGTGGAGATGCCGGCGGCTAAAAGGCAGGTAACCATAAGAAAAGATTTCTTTAAAGAGCGCATGATTATTTCCCTCCCTGGGCAATCTGATCTTCAAGTGAAGAAGCGGTTTGTTTAAGGCCCCGGATATCAACGACAACATTCGCGTTGATCGTGATGGGGCGGTTAGGATCGCCGACGGCTTTGACCGTACAGCCGGTAAGAGCCATGAACCAGATTAGGGCAAAAAAGAGCGGGATGTTTTTTTTCATCGGACGGCTACCTCGAAAAGCCCGAGAAGCTGGGCTATTTCCATGAATGCGTTTTTTTTGTCGGTCCTGATTTCCAGGTTTAAATTCAGACTGATATTATAGTCGGGAATCACGATATGCAGAAAGACTTTCATTTTGTCGGACTCTTTGAGCGTTGCGATCAGGGCAGCATTTTTATATTTCACCAGGCTTTTCTGTGAGGCCAGGGTCTTGATCTTGTCCACATTTTTGAATTGAGGCAGATAGGGAAGCAGCAGATCGAAGAATTGGGCCTGAATACGGCCTCCGGGCTCCTGAATCAAAAGCTCTACGCCCAGCGCCGGATCCTGCCGGGCATCGCTTCTGAAGGTCATATGCCCCGTCATTCGGCCGGTCGAACCTTCCAGGTTGTCCGGGTTGAGCCAGGTGAGGTCTTCCAGCCCCAGCTCTTTAACTTCCGAACGGAAGTCCACATAGCCTTCCTTTCCTCCCAGAACGGTTAGAACGCCTTCAGCGCCCTTGTACTGCGAAGCTGTGGTCCGGAGTCCGGTGAATCGAAAGGTAACAGGACGGTTTGTGAGAAAATGAGTCAAGGGATCCTCTGAAACAAGGTTTTCGATTTGGAAAGGAACTTTTCCGTCGGCTGTCTTGAGCTCTGCGTGAATGTTCGTGACGTTCAGTTTCATCTGCTTATTGACTCCTGCCTTTTCGAGACGGAGGGAGCCTTCAAAATATTCATAAGCGGCCTTATTGGCCGTCCATTCCAGGCCTCTTCGCTCCCACTCGGGAAGATGAGGGGGGATCCACCAGAAGGCAGCCGCGGCCGTCAGAACCAGAAACAGCAGAATATAAGCGAATTTTCTCGAGGTCATGGCGTCATTATCGGGGCAAACGGTTTTTTTCACAAGGCAAGCGTTTGAATTCTCAATTTTTGATTGTGACGGCCGATATATTAGAAAATTCTATCTTTAGGTGAGTTTATGTCCCGACATTCAAAATCCCGGCTTTTATATCTTTCCTGCGCTTTATTTTTTGTCTTTATTCTTGGCGGGTTCATTTTACCTTCCCTCGAAGCCGAGGCTGTTAAACCTGAACCGGATAAGTCTGTAGGTTCTCGGCAATCCGGGATGCCGCCATACGTTGTTCCTCCACGAATTCCGTCGGCCTCGATGAATTTACCCGAACGTGAATCTGTTTTCTCTCCGCTGCCGAGTGCCGCCTGGGTCGTGCCGTATCAGACAACGGCCAACCAAAAACTCATTGATGTGCTTGTTGCGACAACGGAGAAAGCGGGTACCTTTGCCAAGAATGTCGGCCAGTCCCTCGGGGATTATGTGAAGGAACGTCAAATCGAAGTTAAGCAGCAGGAATTGATCCGCCGTTTTTATGACGAACTGGATTATGTGGTCCGTCCGATGCGGCTCGCACCGCCCGATTATGATGAGCTCGTCCGCCGTGTCGAGCAGGTTTATATTGAGGATGGCGAGAGCGGTGCGTTCAAGCTTGATACCGCGGGATTTCGTGATTTGCCCGTTATTGTCAAAGCCCAGCATGCCGAGATGGCGCTGAAGCGTGTCACGGACGGTGCTGTCGAAACCTATTACCCTAACGGGGCGCTCAAGACGCGCTGGAACATGTCCGAAGGAAAGTTGAGCGGCGCGGCTACCACTTACTACGAAGATGGAGAGATTCTCTACATCGATTCCTACCGTGAGGGTTTGAAAATTCACCGCAAAAAATTTGACAGGGAAGGCAGGCTTGAGTTTGAGCAGGCCTATGATTATCAGGCCCCCGTTCCGGCTCTCGGTTCTTCTGCGCAGGTTTCTGATCCAGACTCTGCGAATTCGGCGGGTTCCTCAGAGGTTTCTTCAACTGCTGAAGTTCTTCCGGTTATCTGATTCTTATGGGGGAAATACTTGCGCCCGGCTCTTTTCACCCCTCCTGGTGGTGTCCAGGTCCCCATGTTCAAACCATCATAGCCCGATTCTTTAGATCTCATCCGCGCAATCTTCCTTTTAAGCGGGAAGTTCTTTCGACGCCTGACGGTGATTTTCTGGAACTTGATTTTCTGGAAGGTCAGGCGGGTTCTCCCTGGGTGGTCGTGCTTCACGGTCTTGAGGGTTCGACCCGGACTCCCTATGTGCTCAGTCTCCTTGGCAAGCTTCGAGAGGCTGGGTGGTCTTCCTGCTCAGTCAATTTTCGCGGCTGCGGCGGAAAGCCGAATAATTTAAAAACAACTTATCACTCAGGCAAGACGTCAGATCTGGATTTTGTTCTGACGAATCTTCTCAGGCGCGCGGGCAATGCCTCGATTTATCTCGTCGGATATTCTATCGGCGGCAATATCGTTCTCAAGTGGCTTGGAGAGAGAGGGGAAAACGCTCGGCCGATTATTCAAAAAGCCGTCGCGGTTTCTGTTCCGTATGACCTGGTCAAGTCTGTCGGTTTTCTGGATAAAGGGTTCAACCGGGAAGTTTATACACGGAGCCTGCTATCCAGCTTGAAAAGAAAAGCCCTGCACAAAGCTAAACTTTACCCAGGGGCGGTTAACACCGACGCCGTTAAAAAGTGCCGAACCTTTGCTGCTTTTGACCGTGAGGTGACGGCTCCCTTGAATGGATTCCGCGATGAGTTTCATTATTGGCGGGATTCCAGCTCTTCCCGCTATCTTAGGGGCATTCGCGTGCCGTCACTTTTGATTCACGCGGCAGATGATCCGTTTTTTCCAGGCAAACACTTTCCCTACCACGAAATTGCGCGACATCCTTTCATTAAAGTTCTGATGACGGATGCTGGCGGACATCTTGGTTTTATGTCCGGACTTTGGCCCTGGCGCCAGGTCTCCTGGCTGGAGGATCGGATTCTGGAGTACTTTAAAGCGGATGAGTCTTTACCCTCCGATTAAATCACCTGTTCCCAAACTGACTACAAATGAATAAAATCAGTGTGGTCCCGTCCTTTGAGAAGTTCCCGTTCTAGAAGCGGCTTCATAAGGGGTGCTAAGTGTCGAAACGCCATAGACTTCAGATTTCTTCGTTGCGCTCCATCGGCGATATTTTTTTATATCGCCTGCTTCGCGCGCCTCGAACTCTTCGTCTCTGACGTTTCTTTGGCTTTGAATCACCCCCTATGAAACCGCTTCTAATCGATTAACTGGCTAAGCCGGAGGAAATCATGAAGTTAAGAATGTTGGTGTCGGGTTTGTTGATGTTATCTCTTTCAGCGCCGGCTTCGTGGGCGCAAACTGTTTTCACCAGTACGCTTGAAGACCAGCAGTCGGTGAGTGTGACTGTTTATAACAATGGGCAGGGGCTTGTGCGGGAGCAACGGCAGATCCAGCTTCCTTCCGGCACGGGGGAACTGCGCTTTATGGACGTGGCTTCCGCGATCAATCCCGTCACCGTGAGCGTGAAGTCTTTACTCTCTCCTGACAGCTTTTTTATCAGTGAACAAAATTATGAATACGATCTGATCAGTGACTCGAAACTGCTCGATAAGTATGTGGGCAAGCAGTTGAAGATTGAGCAGTGGAATGAGTTCCAGGACCGCAAGGAGTTGACTGAGGCAACGCTGATTGCCAACAACGGGACTCCGATCTACAAGATCTTTGATCAGATTTATCTCGGGCATCCCGGAACGGTTATTGTGCCTGAAATCCCGGGAAACCTGATTGAGAAGCCGACCCTTACCTGGGAATTTGAAAACCGTTCAGAAGCTCCTCAGGAACTCGAAGTGACCTACTTGACCGGCGGTTTGAGCTGGAAGGCGGATTACGTCGTGACGCTGGATGATAAAGACGAAGCTCTTGACCTCGCAAGCTGGGTGACCCTTGATAACACTTCGGGCACAGGGTATGTCAATGCGGGGTTGAAGCTCGTAGCGGGCGATGTCAACCGTGTGATGCAAGCCCCTATGGCAAAGTATGGAAATGTCCGCGCTGAAATGATGATGATGGCTGATGCCCGTGCTCCGCAGTTTCAGGAGCAGGCCTTTTTTGAATATCATATCTATGATCTTCAGCGCAAGACAACGCTCAAGAACAACCAGACAAAGCAAATCAATCTTATCGAAGCCTTTGGCGTGAAGGCCGAGAAAGAGTACCGTGTGCAGGGGAATGGTTATTACTGGACGCAGCCTCTCCGTGGTGAAGCCTCAAAAGATGCTGTCGAGGTTTATGTAAGTTTTAAGAACTCGGAGAGTAATAAACTGGGCATGCCGCTGCCTGCGGGCATCATGCGGTTTTATAAAAAAGACGCTTCGGGCGCCGCTCAATTTGTCGGTGAAGACAGCATTCAGCACACTCCCAAGGATGAAGAAGTTCGAATGAAGCTTGGGAAGGCTTTTGATATTACATCGGAGAGGATTCAGACGGATTTCCGCCAGCTGACCAATAATCTCTATGAGTCGGAATGGGAAATCACTCTTCGAAATCACAAGAAAGACCCGGTTACGGTTAAAGTCTTCGAACCCATTAACGGGAACTGGAAAATCCTCACGGCCTCGCACAAAGAAACCAAGGTGGATGCTTTTACGGTCCGTTTCGATGTCCTTATCCCATCGGATGGCGAGGTTAAGCTCAAATATCGGGTCCAGGTGGGGATTTAACACGGTTTTGTGACGGATTTACAGCCGGGCGCCCATTGAGCGGTGCCCGGCTTTTTTTTTGTCCTGAAAAGGACATTTATGCTATGCTAGGTCACTTTTTCCTCGAGGACTCAGCTTATCTGAGCCGCAGGCCGATAAGTACCGCGTTCCCGTACTCACAGCCTCATAAAGATTTAAGACAGCCAGGACTTCATTAAGGAGATTGAAATGTTGATTGTATTAAAGAAAGACGTCACGAAAAAGCAGGTTGACCACATTGTTAAAAAGCTGAAAGAAATCAAGCTGCGTCCAATGGTTTCCCGCGGTGTTGAGCGCACAGTCATTGGTGTCATCGGTGATGAAAGCCGCCTCCGCACACAGCCTGTGGAAGCTTTCCCTGGCGTTGAGAAGGTGATGACGGTTCAGACTCCTTATAAAATGGTTTCCCTTGAAAACCGCAACGAACCCTCCATTATCAAGCTTGGCAATGGTGTTGAGATTGGCGGAAATAAAATCGTGATTATGGCGGGGCCCTGCACGATTGAAACCCGGAAGCGTACGCTTGACCTTGCGAAGATTGTCAAGAAAGCCGGAGCTACGGTGCTCCGCGGCGGTGCATTCAAGCCGCGCACATCGCCCTACGATTTTCAAGGATTGGGTGAAACAGGCCTGAAGTATATGGCGGAAGCCCGCAAGCTGACGGGTCTTCCTGTTGTCACCGAGTTAATGAATCTTCGCGACCTGCCCTTGTTTGAAAAGTATGCGGATATCATTCAGATTGGTGCCCGGAATATGCAGAACTTTGATCTTCTCAAGGAGCTTGGTAAAACGCGCAAGCCTATTCTTCTCAAGCGCGGTATGGCCAACACGATTCAGGACTTTTTGATGGCGGCCGAGTACATCTATTCTCACGGCAATCACAGCGTCATTCTTTGTGAACGCGGTATTCGCACATTTGAAACAGCGACCCGTTTCACGCTGGATATCGCGGCTATTCCTGTTCTTAAAACAAAAACCCATCTTCCGATCGTCATCGATCCTTCCCATCCCGCTGGTAAGCGTGCCTTTGTGCCTGCGCTGACCCGGGCGGCTGTTGCCGCGGGCGCAGACGGCATTATCGTTGAAGTTCACGATAACCCCGAAGAAGCGGTTTGTGATGGACCTCAGGCCCTGCTTCCCGCGCAGTTTGAAACCCTGATGGGAGAACTTAGGCTTATCGCGAGCGCGATCGGCCGTACGATTTAGGAAGTTAAAAGTCTGAAAAGAAAAGTTTAAAAATGCCGTCCGTTGTAAAGCGGGCGGCATTTTTATTGTCCGGAGCGGGCGATTTTGAAATTCGGATTTCGCTTTTTCCTTGAAAGCTATTCCTTCCTTCGAGAATCCGCTATAATCCCTCTCTATCTTAAATTCAAAACAAGGAGGGCTGTATGGATCTGTTTGTCTACGTTGTTTTCGGTTTCTTTCTCTATCTTCTCAGCTGCATCCGCATCATGAATGAATATGACAGGGCCATTATCTTCCGCCTTGGGCGTGTTCTTCCCGAACCCAAAGGCCCCGGCCTTATTCTTGTCTTCTGGCCCTTTGACCGGGAAGTCCGCGTCGGTATGCGCGTGATTACGCTGGATGTTCCGCCGCAGGACGTGATTACCAAGGACAATGTTTCCGCGAAGATCAACGCGGTGACTTATTACAAGGTCTCGGATCCGGCCAAGGCTATTCTGGCCGTCGAGCATTATCATTATGCTGTTTCTCAAATGGCTCAGACCACTCTGCGCAGCGTCATTGGACAATGCGATCTGGATGATCTGCTTTCCGAGCGTGACAAGATCAATCAGAAAATACAGCTCATTCTCGATCGTCAGACGGATGAATGGGGGATCAAGGTCACGGTCGTTGAAGTCAAGGATGTGGATTTCTCGCAGGAGCTTCGTCATGCGATGGCCCGTCAGGCGGAGGCTGAGCGTGAGAGAAGGGCCAAAATCATCGCGGCGGAAGGTGAGTTTCAAGCGGCTGAAAAAATATGCGCTGCGGCCAAACGCATGGAGGAGGCGCCGATGGCTCTTCAGCTCCGCTATCTTCAAACCCTGGTGGAGATCGGCGCTAAAAACAGTACGACAACGGTTTTTCCGGTGCCTATTGATTTCATGAAAGCTTTTCTCGATCGAAAGTGATTGTTCATGCCAGACTCAGACTTTCCTGCAACCAGAAATTATAGAATGCTGCAATCATCCTTTTCTTGACCGAGACTGTGAATTCTCCACTCCCTCAAAAAACAGATTCGGCGCGCATCTGGAAAATTCTGGTGTGCCTTCTGCTTCTTCTTTCCGCGACGCTGACCGCAGTTATCAGCTCAGCTGCGCAGCCTGAAAATCCGCCAGACGAAAGTCACCACTTCTCATTAATCCGATATCTGGCCAAGCATCCTCTTGAATTTCCCGTACGGTATGAACGCGTAAAAGGGGAGCACAAAGAGTACAACACCATCATCCATCCGCCTCTGTATTACTATGCTATGTCAGGTGTTCTTCTTGCTTTGGATCCCCGGGGATCTTCAGGCTGGCAGGGCTCTGGCCGCATGAAGCGTGATGCTCGCGATGAATTGATCATGCATCTGCGCCGGTTTTCGCTTTTTTTTACTCTGGCGGGATTGTGGGGAATGTTTCGCCTGTTTTTCTGGCTTATGAATCAGCAATGGCTGACTCCGCCGATGGCCGCCGCGGCCGCACTTTTATCAGTGTTCATTCCGTCAACTTTGTATGGCAATGGCTCGCTTAATAACGACGTTTTTGTCTGGGCTCTCTGGCCGTTTCTCGCGCTTTACAGCGGGCGGTTTTATTGTTTTCGAGACAAGGAAGATCTGTTCAAGTTTCTTTTTTTTGCAGCGCTGATGACTCTCAGTAAAGCAACGGCGTGGTTTCTTGTCGCGGGTCTTTCAATACCTGTCGCGAGTGTCCTGCTGGCCCGACCATTTGTCGGAAAGATTTTTCAGAATGACACGAAGACGGTTGTCAAAAGCAGACTGCCGGGGCTGATCTGGGCCGTTGCCGCGGCTTTTATTTTTATCGTCACGTTTCTTCATGTGGGCCGTCTTATTATGGTTTACGGCTCGCCTCAGCCAGCTTATTGGAAGGTCTATGGCGGCTCGATTCGGGACTCCCAGTTTTACCGCATCCCGGCAGAGGGGCTTCCTGAACGGAGCTTTAAACGACTTTCTTATGAAGCTGGTGTGTCTTTAATACAGACCGCATCAGGGATCATGGCGCACAGGCAGACTTCATTTGATTCAAAGCCTGGAAACCTTCTGCTGATGCTTTTTTCAGGAACCTCCGCCCTGCTCGCTTTGGGGCTGATTCCCTTATTCAAATATCGATGGAAAGATACCTGCCGGAGCTTGTTTCTGGCCGCAGTTTTCACCGCTGTTCCTGTATTATTTCTCCTGATCTTTTTGGGGTACTGCTGGTATGCTTATCATCTTCAAGGAATGTATGGTAATCATGCCCGTTATTTTACGGGCTATCTGCAGCTGTTCTGGATTGGAGTCATGATGATTACCAGTACGCCGGCCTGTATCAGTTTCTGGCCGCCTCTGGTTCGCCGTCTTTTGGCCGCCGGTGCTGTTAGTATGCTTGGGTTCATCTTTTGCAGGCCTTATTATTTTTTTCAGTATATGGAAGATGGACAGAGGTTTATGAATCATTTTATGGGAGTTGGCCTGTGAACGCGGGAATGCTTGTAGACGCGCTTGTCAGGAAAAAATGGTCGAGCGGGTTTATTCGTGACTCTGTTGGACCTGTTCGTGGCGCGTATCAAACCTTTGCATTGGATCCTGCTGTGCGCAAGGGGGCGGCCTCCGGGGGCACAGTCACGGCAATGCTGACAGCGCTTCTGGAAGACGGCGCTATCGACGGTGCTGTAGTTTGTGCTGCGCCCGTTCTCGCCGGCAAGGTTCGAGCCCGGTTTTCTATCGCTCAGAGCCGCGAGGAAATTCTTTCTTCACAAGGCAGCCATTACATTAAAACTCATTTTCTAAAAGAGGTTCCACAGCTTATTCGATCTTTTGGAAACAGGGTTGCGGTGGTGGGGCTGCCGTGCGACCTGAGCGCGTTGACCCGTCTTATGCGTGTTGATACTGCTCTTCAGAACTGTGTTGCTTTCAGAATCGGATTGATCTGCGGGCACACTTCGACGGAAGAGCTCACGGATGAAGTTACGGGACGTCTGGAGAAGAAGGCTGGCGCGCGCCTTAAAAAATTCCGCTTTCGAAAAGGTCTGTGGCGGGGTTTCATGGAAGCGGAGTTCGAAGACGGCAGGGTCGAGAAAAGGCGCACAACCGATTTTGATGATTATCAGAATCTCTATTTTTTCTGTGACAAAAAGTGCCGGGCTTGTGTGGATCATTATGCCTTTGACTGTGATATTTCTGCAGGGGATTTCTGGCTGTATCGCCTAAAAAACCAACCTGTGAAGTACACGGCAATATTAACCCGTACAGAGGCGGGTGAGTCTGCGCTTAAGCGGTATCGCGACCGCGGAATTATTCACGCACAAGAAGTCTCTCTGGAAATGGTTGTGGATGGGCAGTCTCGTACAGCGCCTTACCACTGGAACGTCAGCGCTCGTCACAAGGCCGGTAAATCGCTGGGAATTCATATCCCGGACCGGCTGCCTCAGAAAGTAAAATGGCATCATCATTTAAACGGGTGGCTTTCACTTTTCAATGACTCGTGGAGCCGACACCCCAAATGGAAGCATCTGATATTCAAAATTCCTAAACCGGTCCTTAAGGCTTATTTATGGTTCAAGAAAGGACTGGAAACACTCCCTTGAAACCCATGGCCCTTATGGCAGCAACCTTTTCCGGTAATTGCGGCGCCGAAATGATGCTGAGCTCCTTTATCGCTCAGATCAGAAAGCACCGTCCCCAGACACTCTTCCATGTTTTTTCTTATTATTCAAAAGCAGACCGATCGCTCGTCTCTGATCCTTTCATCCGCATTCATGACGGCTCGCCGCTGTCCCTTGTTTTTGTGATTCTTCCTTTCAGCCTGGTTCTTTGCTTTCTGCGTATCATCGGCATGCGGTCAGTGCCTGCGTGGTTCCCTGAAAGAGTCAGGGCTCTTGCGGGCTGCGGTGTTTTTGTGGATATCGCAGGCGAGTCCTTTCGCGACGGACGCGAGCCTTTCCTTGTTTTTAATATGATGACTTTATGGCCTGCCTTTCTTTTAAGAATACCTGTTCATAAACAAGCCCAGGCCATCGGACCTTTGAAGCGGCCCTGGACGCGCTGGATGGCGGCTTTAACGCTGAAAGCCTGCCGAAGTGTGACGGTGAGGGGAAAGCTTTCGGAAACATACGCGAAGCGTGTTTGCAAGAAAGAGGGGCTTCTGCGGACGTCTTCGGATCTCGGTTTTCTTCACTCGATCTCTGATTCGCCGCAGCTTCCATCTGAGCTGCCGCTGCTTGAGCTGGAGACAAAGCTGCGTAACGCGCGTACAAAAAACAGCGGCCCCTGGCTTATCTGCGTGCCGAGCACGATTTCCTGTTATCACGCGGCGCTGCGTGGCCGGAGTTACGTCCGCTGGTATAGCGAGCTTGTCCGGGAGCTTTGTGATCAAGGCCATAACGTTCTTCTGCTGGCAAACGCGGGCCGTGAAGGCCCGGGGCGATGGTGGTACAGAAATCACGATCTGCCTCTCTTGAAAAAGCTGCAGGCCCGCCTTCAGGATTTGAGCTCTGATCAAGCTGTTTTTGTGCACCAGCCATTAACATCGGCCTGGGTCCGGCGTCTTATTCAGGGGAGCGATCTCGTTCTCGCTTCAAGATTTCACGCCATGATTGCAGCGTTCATGGAAGACGTGCCCGCCATCGCCATGTCGGATCTTCACAAATACCAGGAGGTCCTGGATGATTTCAATCTTGGCGATTATTGTTTTGATGAAATCAGGGGGCGCCGAAGCGATCTGATGAACCTGATCAGACAAAAACTCCCGCGCACAGAAGAAGCCCGTCAAAAAATCAGGGAGCAGATGCCCAGGATTAAACAATCGGCCGAAGGCCCTCTTCGGCTGATTCTCGGCGGGACTGGAGACAGCGGCTTGATGGAATCTACAGCAGGTTTAACAGCGGATACCTTAAAGGACAGCGGCCTCTATGAGCGTTGATCCCTTTGTTGAAGCTTCGTCACGCGCTTTTCTTGTCCGGCAGACACGTCTGATGCTTTCCAGTTACCGAAAACTGACGGGCAAAGTGCTCTGGCCGGAAGATCGCCCTGATGAAGTGCTGATACGGGAAGTTTTTGACGCGCCGTTCGTTCTCTGTTCGGCGGGCAACGAGCCCGATCCTGTCCTCAACTATGGGAATACCCAGGCCCTCAAGCTCTGGGAAATGGATTGGGAGACCCTTACGCGCACACCGGGCCGCCACACAGCCGAAGCCCCAGAGAGGGGTGCTCGTGAAGAATTTCTTCGAACTGTTAAGGAAAAGGGTTATATCGACAACTACAGCGGCATCCGTATTTCCAGTACCGGCCGCCGCTTTGAAATCAAAAACGCCGCCGTCTGGAACCTCCTCGATTCCCTGGGCCGCTACGCCGGCCAAGCTGCTTCTTTTTCTTCCTGGCACACTCTTTGACGATGATTTCCTCAATTACAAGCATAAATCTATTTTTAATAGACTGTATCCTATTATAAATCTACTTTTTAATAATAATCTTTAAAAATGCTTTGAGGTTGGGTACCGGATTCTTTATTGTGCATCAGAACTCAATTCTGAATGTTCCGGAGGTTATATGTCCCCTGATCGCACAAGCCGTTTTCTTCGTGTTACTGCGTTTCTCACGCTTGTTACCTTCACTTTTCAGCAGGTCTCGGACGCCCAGACTCTGCAAAACGATCTTTCCGGAGCGCCCGCATCGTATGAGCAATCTGTCCGGGAACCGCTTGAATCAAAGCTTTCGTCACCGGATATGCTTGTGCCCGATGCTGGTCAGGTCCTGACAGCGATCGATTTCCTCCAGGATGAGAAGCCTCTCTGGAAACAGGAAGATGCTAAATCCCAATCCGCTTATTCGAACATAGGGGACCGTTCGGCGGAAACGCGAGAGGAGAGTGTCCTTGAAGACTTTCCTGAGCGCAGTGCTTTTGAAGACGCTTTTGAGGAGCTGCGTCCCGAGTACGCTTCCGCTGTTATCCTTGAATCCCTCAGCGAAGAGAATATCCGTCAGCTTCTTGATCTTCAATTTGAGGTGGGTGTTGTCATTCTTGCGGGCGAAATTGTTCTTTTGACCTCTGGCAATGAAAGTGAAATTCTCACAAACAAGCCTGCCGCGCGAATTCTCGAAGCTTCGGCCTTTACGGCTCATACCCATCCTAAAGCTGAACATATTCACGGTCCCAGCCCTCTGGATCTCAAAAAAGCGTCCGGCCGGGAATATGTCCTTACAGATGAATCTGTCTATGCCTATGACCCTTTTGATCTGGAAGAGCTCAGTATAGCTCAGTTCCTCGGCGAGTTTGAGGCTGCTCTTGCCCGTGAGCGGTTACGTTACAAACAAAACTCTGTTATGGCCCGCCAGCAGCTGAACCGTTTTATCAAGGAAATGGATTTACTGAACGAACTCAAAACGGATGCTGTTGTCTTTCGTGCGTCCGAGCCGCCGCTTGTTAATCCTCCTGTTCCTGTCCGGGCTTATTCGGCCGCGCGCATGTCGGGAAATTTTGTCGCGATCTATGTCAACAATCAAAGTGTTCTCGCCTCTGTCGGCAGGGGATTCAATTTCGCTGTCATAGACGAATCGACAGGGCAGGTTCTTGAGACCCGCACTTTTGATACTTTTGCAAGTCAGGCTCAATCGGAGGCGATGGCGGCATTTATCGAAGGACTTCCTCAGGGGCGTTATGTGGCGGTTGTGGTTCATGACGAAGGCAGTTACTCCCTTAATCAGCGGGCAAAAGACGCGCTCAAGACTCTTGGCGCGCAGGATGTCCAGAATCTCGGGTGGCAGCAGTCTTACTCGCTTTTGGGGCGGAAGGGACTTCTGGCTGGTCAGGGGATGGAGAAGCGCGAAACGGGAAACTGGATGGCACTTGTTGACGCGGTTCCGTATGTTCCAAGCTTCCCGGAGAATTATAACGTCACCTTTCAGGCTGAGCACATGGGAGGCATCAGCGGGTGGGTCACATGGAGTGACCGCTGGTTAAACACAAACGGAATGATCTATAAGCAGTGGCAGGTGCCCCAAACAGGTGGATTTGACTTTGAGGTTGTCGCGAAGGGCACCTCGGAAAGTAATGTCTGGCCGCTTATGGAAGTGCGCCTCAATGGGCAGGTGATTGCGGGGCCTGTTTCGGTGTCTCAGGGCGGTTATACGTCTTATCACTTTACAGGCATCCCGGTTTCTGCGGGACTGCACGAATTGCAGTTTGTGTATACGAATGACCAGGGTAACCGCAATCTGGCCATCGACCGGGTTGTCATTAAAAAAGCGGCGGGAACCGTTATCCAGCCGCCCGCAGCCCCGAATGTTCAGTCACTTCCTGCTTTCACGAATCAAAATACATTACCCGTTTCAGGGACAAAGCCTGCAGGCACATCCATCTGGATCAACGGAGTGGAACGTGTACCGGCGAGTGCTTCTACGAGCTGGAGCTATAACCAGTCTCTGACTTCGGGCGATGGATTGAAAACCTTTTCGGTCCTCGCC